>ENA-UPSA01000008-UPSA01000008.1-bioreactor-metagenome-genome-assembly--contig:-NODE-8-length-350262-cov-11.994215_pt1 | contig 350262 bp, 296 predicted proteins | sample MGYA00238183_ERZ773288 | MGnify/ENA primary metagenome ERZ773288 (study PRJEB29028, sample SAMN07631243) | bioreactor metagenome | isolation source: Switchgrass digestor | place: USA: Dartmouth... | reverse complement strand
CGAAAAGCTGCTCGATATAAAGATAAATTCCTGCAACGTCTTTAGAAAACAGATAGCCTGAGGAAAGAGTTCAGGCAGCAAATTAAATGTTCCTCCACAGCAGGGGTAAAAAGACCTAAAAGAACAAACACACGCCACTAAAAAGAGCTATAAAAAACCAGCGAATCCCGAGGCAGGTTTGAGAAGTTTATCCTTGAAAAAAAACGGCAATTATCTCCCCTGCTGTTGTTCTATTTTTTAATTATTTCTTATGCACTTTTTAATTATTTCTTTATAGCTAGCAGAATTCGACTCTGTTCTATTTTGTACTCATATCTCAGTCATTTCCTGTACCACTTTTATAAAAAATAAATAAGACTTATTCTTTTATGATAATGAGTGTATTTTATAATGGACGATTTTATATATTTTATATACGGATTATAATGCGAAAAATAAAGCTATAATTATGAAAATTAAACGTAAAAAATTTTTATATAAAATTAAAAATAATAAGGATTTGGGGGCGGATTTGGGGGCGAATCACTTCTAATTGAAATAAATTTTGTTTAATCTATGTTTATATTCAGGAAGTTTGTCAATGTATTATATCCGGTAAATAAGGCTAAATAAACATAACGGACGGAAGATTCTAAAAATACCATGAGAGTGGGAAGAAAATGAAAAAATTAAAATACTGTAACACAAAACAAAAAATATACAGAGGTATTTCATATGAAGAGAACACTATTCACAATATTAATAGTTAGTTTATTAGCAATTAGTGTTGTTGGCTGTACATCTACGGAGAACGCGACATCGGTACCTGCTAATGAAGCAGCATCCCCTGCAAATTCTGTACCCTCTCCCGCAGATGAAAATACTACCGGCACGAATATTATCACTATGGAAGAAGCAAAGGAAATAGCTCTTACTCATGCCGGACTTACAGAAGCTGATGTTACTTTTATTAAAACAGAGCTTGGCATTGACGATGGTAGACAGGAGTATGAAATCGAGTTTTATAGCGGTAATAGGGAGTATGATTATGAAATTGATGCGTCTACCGGAAAAATTTTAAGTTATGACTCTGATGTGGAAAACTATTCAATATCAGGAAATAGGCAATTAAGCCAGAATAACACGTATATTGGTGAAGAAAAAGCCAGATCCATTGCACTTGCAAGGGTTCCAGGAGCAACGGAATCCAATATTCGGCTTCATCTGGATACAGAAGATGGAGTAGCTGTATATGAAGGATCTATTGTTTATAACAATGTGGAGTATGAATTTGAAATCAATGCATCTACTGGAGAAATTGTAAAATGGAGCTCTGAATCTGTTTTTGACGACTGATCCTTGCAGCATATTAATAATTTAATCGCTAATAGGCTCCTACAACTGCCTGCTTTGCAGGCAGCCTTTTATTCCTTGATATTTAACTAGTCATATACTGAATGAATTTTTCTTCAACATTTTTGAGCAGTACCGTATTTTTTCCTGGATTTCATAGCTGTTAACCTGTGCCTTAACATTTTTCTCGGAATAGCTTACATTTATATTGTTTTCATCTAGCTTGTTCTATCAATTTTAATCCTTCTTCCCATATCCTACCCATTTCGAAATATTTATATATTTTTACGTGCTCTTATATGTTGGTAAATCAAGTTTGCTTGATTTGTTTTGTATAGTGCCATATTAAATCTCCGTAAATCTGCAGACTCCGGGATAATTTGCCTTTGAACCTCCATTAATTTTCCTTCTTTTTTATTTTTTATCTGGCTTTTCTTTACTGCTATTTCGTTTTTGCCAAACATACAAAGTAAGAGTAAACTTCGCTTCCCTGCCTCCGAGCCCAAGGTTTATTAATTGATATGATAATTATGAAGTGAATTCAAGCTTCTAATCAAAACTTTGCTGAAAAGGTTTGCGTATGCCGCTGCACTGGTTTATCACTAACCATTGCGCCATTTGACCACGCCGTCAAGCCGTTTTCGATAAAACCTTTTCTCAAAAGGTTTTTGATCAAACTTTTTTCTAAAAAGTTTGTGATCAAGTTTTTTTAAAAAAACTTGCGTTTGTAATTTTGGTGAGAAACATGGCTGATACAATTCACTGGGCAGACGTTATAGCCGAAGACGTATTAAAAAAGGGTGACAAACACCTTGTTGCTACAGGCATCACTCCATCAGGGCACATTCACATAGGCAACATGAGAGAAGTCGTGACTGCCGATGCAGTTTATAGATCGCTTGTTGATAAAGGTGCAGATGCTAATTTCATTTATATTGCAGATAATTACGATCCCCTGCGCAAAGTTTATCCGTTCCTCCCCGAGAGTTATGCTGAATACGTGGGAAAACCAATATCTGAAATTCCCTGCCCCTGCGGGAACTGTGCAAATTATGCCGAGCATTTTTTGAAACCTTTCCTGGAAGCCCTCAGGCGCCTGGGAATCAATCCGCAGGTTTACAGGGCAGATGAAATGTACAGGGCGGGCAAATACACCGAAGCAATAAAAACTTCCCTGGTTAAAAGGGATGCTATTGCAAAAATCCTTGAGGAGGTCTCAGGGAAGACCGTAGCACCGGATTGGAATCCTTTCAACCCAAGATGCAACCAGTGTGGAAGGATTACAACAACAAAGGTTACGGATTTTGACCTTGAGGCTGAAACCGTGGATTATGTCTGTGCATGTGGGCATTCAGGTACTGTGCCAATGGCAGGAGGAGGAAAACTCACCTGGCGCGTAGACTGGCCTGCTCGCTGGGCGGTTTTAGGGGTAACAGTCGAACCTTTTGGGAAAGATCACGCTTCAAAGGGTGGTTCTTACGATACTGGAAAGAGGATAGTAAAAGAGATTTTCGGGCACGAACCTCCTTATCCTATTGTCTATGAGTGGATAATGCTTGGAAAGCAGGGGGCAATGTCCTCTTCTACTGGAGTTGTCGTCTCGATTTCGGATATGCTTGAAGTTGTGCCTCCTGAGGTTCTTCGCTATTTGATTATACGCACAAAACCTGAGAAACACATCCAGTTCGATCCTGGACAACCGCTCCTAACCCTTGTTGACGAATACGAAAGGCTCAGAGCACAGTTCAGGGAAAATAATCCTTCGCTTGGGGCTTTTCAAAGTCGAGTTTATGAGCTTTCCAGGGCAACAGGCATCTGCCAGTCTGAAATTCCTTTCAAGCAGATGGTGACAATCTATCAGGTAGCAAGAGGGGACTTTGATCAGATATTGAAAATTGTAAAACGTTCAGGCTTTTCAATTGAAGATAAAGAGTGTATAAAGGAACTTACAAAAAATGTATCTAAATGGCTTAAGCTCTATGCTCCACCTTTTGCCAAGTTTAATGTGAAAGAAAAGGTGCCTGTGCAGGCTGCAACCCTATCCGAACTCCAGAAAGCTTTCCTTTCAGCCTTTGCAGATCTTATAGAAACCAGAGGGGAAATTAGCGGTGAAGAATATCATATGCTGATCTATTCCGCAAAAGATGAGGGTTCAGAACTGAACAGGCTGATTGCAGAAAAGTTAAATAATCCTGCCCCGCAGGTGGACCCCAGGGAGCTTTTCAAAGCAATTTATATCTCAATACTTGGGCAAAACTCAGGTCCAAAAGCCGGGTGGTTCCTGTCTTCCTTTGAGAAGGAATTCCTGGTAGAGAGATTCAAAGAAGCCTCAACCTACAGCCCTGAAAAACAGGAATAAATATGCATAAATCGGATGCTTACAGCCTCTCAAGTTCTCAGGTAGCACCTGCAAAAAATCACTTTTTTGCCTGGGACAGGGAATATGCCCACCTGAAATGGGGCGGGCCTGCACCTGTCCGGAATATACAGGCTTATCTTCTGCCCGGGTATAGGGTGCTTGATGCCGGATCAGGAGGTGGCAGATACCTTGGTGAACTTGCAAGGCATTACGACGCAATTGGAATTGATATTTCTTTAACTGCACTTAAAGCTTCCAGAGCTCAGCTTGCAAGGAGCGGCAGGTTTGCAGAACATCTCGGGGCAGATGTGTCAAAACTTCCTCTCAAAGCCCACGCTTTTGACGGGATTCTCTGTTATGGAGTGCTCCAGCATCTTTTCAAACAAGAAAGAGAATCTGCAGTCAGGGAGTTTCATTACATACTCAGGAAAGGTGGGTTTGTTTTTTTTGAAGCCTTCGGCTGTGAGGATATGCGCTGCGGGGGGGAACCTTCAAACCCTTATGAGGAAAGGACTTTTTCCCGACAAAGCGGTATAATTTATCATTATTTTACCAAAGAGGAAGTAAGGGCACTTTTCGGGAGATTTGAAGTCATCGAGCTGGAGGAGATAACAAAAGAAAAAACATTCAGAGGAGAAACTTATAGAAGGCATCTGGTGAGAGGAATCTTTCGGAAGCCCTGAGATTATTTCATACAGGAAATCCTGAGTTTTTCCTTTCCTGAAGCTTTCAAGAATTTCTCTAGATTTGTATCCCCCAATAGCTTTCAGTCACCTCTGCTATTTTTGCCGTTTACCTGTCATATGAAAGCTATTCCCAAATAGTTTAACACAATTATGGCAAGCGCTCCGAAAATGCCACCTATTGCACAGATAATAACTTCCACCAAAGTAATTGTAATGTTAAGTCCAAGTAAAACTTTTGCTGCGAGCAGGACTAAGACCCCGAGTACTGCATTTATTGCAAGGCTAGTTGCGGTCTTCAGGACTTTATACAGGAGAAAGGCCACTACAATTGCCAGAGCCAGTACTAAAATTTCTATAACTTCAACCACCATAAGTCATAGATAGGGTCTCAACTTATTTATAATTATCATTGAGTGTTATAATTCCTTATAATACCTGTGCAGAGAGTAAAAGCTCACATTTCAGGTTTAAGCAGCATATTTAATGGTTTTTCGTTTAGAACAGAGGTTAATATAGATTTTTCTCCTCAGAAATTCTTTATAAATTCAGTAATAAGATTTTTGAGTGAGATTTTATCTGAATAAGCCCTTGCCTCAAGCAAAGGATCTGGATTTCCGAGCACCATTGCCGAAACTGCTGCGTCCGGATTATAGAGACAGAGCACAGGAATTTTACGGACAAGCGCCCTGCAGATTTCGTAACCCACCCCGGTAGAAGGTACAGTAACCTCTGCAATCAGAGCATCACTTCTTGCAAGCAAATCCATATCTCTGGCATAAATCTCTTCTTCTGTCATCCTCATCTCCACTTTTTCCAGCTCAGGGTCGGCAACGTGCCAGGTGAGCACTTCAGCCCCTGCTTCCTCAAGGGTATCAAATATAAACCTGTATGTCTCAAGCAGCTGCCTTCCTCCGCGGATAGAGCCAGAAAGAAAAATTTTCGGGCTTTGTTTTTCGGAAATTATTATCTTATCCAGATCTTCCATGTTCTTTTCACCTTTTAACTCGTTTTTCCGGCAATTCCAGCTTTTACTGCACACCTCTAAAATAGTGTCCTGTAGTAAAGCCCTGTCCAAGCTTTTCGCAGTTTTCCTTTCCATGCTTCCCGGTATCAATATATGCATCAATTTCATTTCTGTAAGCGCGAGTTACTCTTCTTATTTCGTCAGGATTCTCCATTCCCAGAGTTTCGATCCTGAGACTTGAAACTCTGCTTTCAAGGATTTCAGGAATATATTCGAGCATGCAGAGTGATCTTGAGTTAAGGAGGTGCATTCTGCATTCATAGTCCATAAGCAGAGGAAACTCGTAATTTTTCTCGTCTATTAGTGCAAATTTTCCCGACCTGCATGGAGCACTGCACAAACCTTTGTCGCCCCCTAGAAGCCCGCCTGTAAGGCAGTGCTCCGATTCCATGAGTTCAAGACGGCCGTGAACAATACACTCTGCAGGTCCATAAGAAACAACATTTTTTAACTCTTCAAGGGTGAGTTCGGGTGAAATTACAGCCATTTTGGCTCCTTCCTGCAGTATAAGGGCAAGAGTGTGACTGTTAAAGATATTAAGTGGACTATCTGCAATAAAAGGGATTTTTTCAGCTTTTGCAAGGTTCAGAGTGCCAAGATTTGAAACAACAACTCCATCAGCCCCCAGTTCTCTTACGCGGGAGAGGGTTCTTTCGACAGATCTCATTTCGGAGTCTTTCACAATTTTTGGGGTAATGAGATAAATTTTCTTGCCTGCATTTTGCGCCTCTGAAACCGCATTTTCAAAAACAGCGTCAAGTTCCTGTGCAGAGCTTTCTTCTCTCCCTGCAGTTTCTGGCTTTCTGAAGAGCCCTTCTCCGAAATATACCTGATCAGCTCCCCCCGCAAGCGCCGCTTTAAGTCCTTCAAAGGAATATACGGAAACCGAGAGCATAGGAAGCGTTGGAGTATTTTCTTTCACAGGTTTTCCCGTATCCAGGTCTGCTTTTTCCTCAGATTCAAAGAATTGCAGAGTATCGATAGGTTTTCGTTTCCATCTGGAGATCCGCAGGTTTTCAAGTTGCTCTATTGCCTTTGTCCTCAGTTCGTTTAACTGCCCGATTGGAATAAAAACGTCCCCTTCCACAGAGACATGAAGTTCAGAAACCTCAAAAGGCGTGTTTCCGAGTTTTGAGAGCTGCTTTTCTATCCGATCCTTTGAAGTAGGCTGCTTTTCAGCCTTCTCAACCATATACTCAGATTCAATTGTTACTGTGTTTGAATCTCTGTCTTTTACCTCAAATCTCACAGGCTTTCCAGGTGCAATGTCAGCCTTGATGAATACAGGGATTTTAGGTCTAAGGTTCCCGGATTCACTTTCTTTTTTGAGGGAGTCCATAAGCTTTTTTTCATGTGTCCTGTATACTGTGCTTCCTGCCGGAACCCTTGAATCGAAGGGAATCTCTACTATATCTCCAGTTCCTGCACTGTATACCAGGTTCTTTCCAGAGTACATCGAAAATATGATTTTTCCTTTATCTTCGGGCTTTGTTTCAGCGTTTTCAACCATTATTCCGTCTCCCAGACGAAGAGGCCGCGAGAGTTTTACACGAATACGGTTTGTACGCCTGTTATATCCTGTAACCGTACCTGCAGGAACTCCACGGTTGTGCGGATTTTCCCGGCTCATGAGCTCCCAGCGTGGACTTTCAAAAAAGTAACCTTGAGTAAAACCTCTGTTAAAAAGCTGGGTGAGTGTTTCCTGCTCTTCTTCGGAAACAAAATACTTTGCAGGATTTTCAATGTACCTGTCAATCAGGCGGCGGTAAATCCTGACAACGCCTGCTACATATTCCGGTCTTTTCATGCGCCCTTCAATTTTGAAGGACTCGATCCCGGCTTCTATAAGGGCTCCCAGGCCTGAGGTCGTGTTAAGGTCTTTCGGGCTCAGGAGATAGCTGCCTGTTGTTTTGATCGGTTTTCCTTCACAGTAAAGCCTGTACTTTTTGCGGCAGGGTTGGGCACAGAATCCTCGATTTCCGCTCCTTCCCCCAATAAGGCTGCTAAGAAGACACTGGCCGGAATAGGAAATGCAGAGAGCTCCATGTATGAAAACTTCAATTTCAGCCCCGGTTTTCTCTTTTATCCGTTTTATCTCTTCAAGTGAAGACTCTCGTGAGAGTACAGTCCTTTCTATACCCAGTTTTTTCACAAACTCGATCCCTTCGCTGTTGTGAAGGGTCATTTGTGTGCTCGCATGCAGCGGAAGGTCAGGGAGATATTTTCTTGCAAGTGAGATTAGTCCGAGATCCTGGACTATGACCGCGTCTGTTCCTATTTCTCTCAAGTAAGAAAGCAGTTTAAGGGCATCTTCCACCTCTCCTTCCTTAAGCAGCGTGTTTACGGTTACGTAGACTTTCACGCCTCTGAGATGAGCATAGTCAATAGCCTCTTCAAGTTCTTTCTCTGAGAAATTCGAGGCATACCCCCGGGCACTGAAAGCCCTGGCTCCAATGTACACAGCATCCGCCCCGTTTTCTACGGCTGCAACAAAAGCTTCCATGCCACCTGCCGGGGCAAGCAGTTCCGGTTTTTTAGGCTTCATCAGATGGGATTACAGAGCCTGCCCTTAATTAAGCTTTGGCATTCCTTTCCGGGAAACCTGGAACTGAATTATAAGAAAAAACTACGGCATTCGAAAGACGGCGCAAAAAATCTTGCACTTATGACAAAAACAGTTATCGAAGGAAAAACAAAAAATGAACCGGCTAATCCGATCCGTTTTCCTACAGACTTCAAAAACTATTTGAAAAATCAAAAGCTATTTGAAAAATATTATAAAATCCGTTTTATTGACAAACAATTACAGATTACCTGGTGTAATAGACAGGCATTATTAATTAAATTAGCAGAGCTTTTTACTCGCTCTGCTATAAGTATTAAATTGCAACCAGGGTTGTAGCGTAGCCAAAATAACAAAGAAGCTATGGATTAAACATTATCGGACAAAGTCCAGTGAGCATTTCTTTCGAGTTTATGCCTTTGGTCCTATTATCCAGCTCACTATTCTTCCAGTTTTCTCGTCCTTTGTGGCTTCGCAGAGCATCTTCCCATCGGGCACGTGGCATTCACAGGAGTAACCTAGCTGGTTTGTTCTCCCCATGTACCTGAAGTGTATCTTGCAATAACCTTCCGCACATTCTAGTCCGTACTTTACCCATCCCTCAATATCTGCTCCACCTTCACAGCTTCCTTCACATGCAACAAGCTCAAAGCTTTTCTCCTCATAAGATCCGATTCTAGCAGGAGCCCGCTGACCTTTCTTGAACATCCCTTTCTCAATTTTCTGCGCCTGCAGCACAAGGTCCTCGCCAGTGTTGTTAAGTACCTTAATCTGCACACCTTCAAGAGGTTCCATGGTATCGGCTTCTGACATTTGTATTCCCCCGATAAATGAGAATCCAGATAAGAATTCCATATAAGATATTGACTTTAATAAATAAAAAAGTATCTCAAAATATATGAAAGTAAATATGTAAAAAATCTCACAGATGATGATTCCACAGATGATGATTCCCGCATGGTATAAGTTCCAAAAAAGAAGCCTGGTATTCAGATTTCTCGAATAAAATATTTACCGCTTTCAATCCGTACAAATGCAAGGTTTCTGTTTGCAGGTAGGGCATATACCAGGGTACTTTTTAAGGAAAGCTTCTTCGAGGTCCACGCCGTAGAGATTGGCAAGCGCTCCTATCCAGGCGAAGCAGTCTGCAAGTTCTTCCTCTATTTTTTCTGGCTCTTCTCTGCGGATGGCTTCGGCAAGTTCTCCAACTTCCTCAACAAGCCAGAGCATTGTAGCCTTACCTCCCCTTCTCCTGTCGTTATGTGCATAGAGCTCGTACATTATTTTCTGGAATTCTGAGATTTCCATTGTTCTTCCCTATTCCCTTATTTTATTCCGGAAAAATTTTAGCCGCCCCGATTTTAGCTGCCTGCCTTATTTTTTGCCTTTACAACCTTGCCCTGAATTTTAAAGTCTGACAAGGATTCCCCGTTCCTTAAGATATTCTTTAACTTCCCTAATTGAGTATTCCCTGAAGTGGAAAATGCTTGCTGCAAGGGCGGCATCGGCTTTTCCGATTGAGAATCCCTCATAGATGTGCTGAGGGTTTCCGACTCCTCCTGAAGCTATAATAGGGATATCCAGCTCTTCTGAGAGTTTTCTTGTAATTGGCAGGTCATAACCGGCACATGTTCCGTCCCTGTCCATACTTGTAAGCAAGATTTCCCCTGAACCCAGTTCTTCTGCCTTTCTTGCCCACTCCACGGCATCGATTCCTGTAGCTTCCCTGCCTCCGTAGATTACTACTTCATACCAGGCAGGGGTTCCGTCCTCAAGTTCCAGGATAGTTTTATCCGGATTATTTTCTACATCGAGATTTCTCCTGCAATCAATCGCAGTAACAATGCACTGGGCTCCAAATATATCCGAAGCCTCTTTGATGAAATCAGGATTTTTGACCGCAGCGGTGTTAATTGATACTTTATCTGCTCCAGCTCTGAGAATTTGACGAATTGCGTCTATGGAGTTTATTCCCCCTCCAATTGTAAGAGGAATAAAAACTTCATCTGCAGTTCTTTCAATCACATCGATCATGGTTTCTCTGCCGTGAGCAGAAGCTGTAATATCCAGAAAAACAAGTTCATCTGCGCCCTCTTCATTGTAGCGCTTGGCGAGTTCTACAGGGTCTCCTGCTTCTTTCAGATTTACGAATTCAATGCCCTTAACAACGCAGCCGCCTGCTCTGTCAAGAGTCACATCAAGGCATGGTATTATTCTTTTGGTGAGCATCTATGGTATAATAAATTTAACTGTTATTAAAAGCTTGTTAAAATTAAGCTTAAGAGCCGCAGATAGTATTCTCTAAAAGGCATTTAGATCATTATATATATTGTAAAAAGGAACATCCTGCAGGTTACTAACAACGAAAATAGCTTCTCAAAAATCGAGAACATAAAAACCAGGTTGAGGTAAACTTAAGTTCTCAGGCTCAAAAAGAACTCTGAGCACCTCAATCAACCTAACCGAAAATGTTTATCACGCGGGCGCCTTCAAACCTTGACATCTCGAATTCGGAGCCCTCAAGAACCTTTTTCCTAACCCATATCGGTGCCCCAACACGCAGAGCAAGGGCAATACAATCGCTTGGTCTAGCGTCAAATTGCATAACATTATTATCCTTCTTTAGTAAGAGTCGGGCGTAATAGATTTTATCTATCTTTTCATCAATCAATACACCCTCGATTTTTACTTCAAGCCGCTCGAAAATGTTAATCATAAGGTCATGCGCCATAGGTCTGGGCAAAGAAATATTTTTAATCACATTTCCGATTGAAAGAGCCTCTAGATGCCCTATATATATAGGGAGCATTTTCCCCTGTGCACCTTCAAGAAGCACCACAGGAGTAGGGTCCGTAAAAATGTCGACTATATAGACATCCTTGACTCTAATTTCCTCAAAGTCCTCATAGATGTCAATGCCCATGCTCATTAGATGATTTTACACTTATTAATACCTTATTTAATTTTTAAAGTTTATTAAAAGGATGCTTGAACTTTGATTTGGCTTTTTTCCTTACCAGAACCTCTAGCATTCCAGACCCTTTCTAAAACCATATTTGCCTATCAGAGGTACGAAAGCAACTCCCCCTTTTCTCTTTTTATAAATTTTCCCCTCACTGTCCTTTTTGACTTTATAAAGCTCCTGGGAATCGCTCCCAACAGGAATAACCATTATGCCTCCGGGTTTCAACTGTTCCAGTAAAGGCTTAGGAATACAGGGAGCTGCGCATGTTACAGCTATTCTGTCGTAAGGGGCACACTAAGAATACCCCATTGATCCGTCACCATGTATTACTGTAATATTTTTATATCCAGTATTTTTCAGGTTTTCTCTTGCAAAATTTACAAGATCTTCAATACGCTCAACTGTATACACATGCCCGCTTAACCCCACCAGCTCTGCCATCACTGCAGCATTATATCCTGAACCTGCTCCTATTTCTAGGACCTTATGCCCTTCCGAAAGTTCCAGAAGTTTACACATAATTACAACCATATGAGGGGCAGATATCGTCTGCCCATGACCGATGCTAAGAGGTCTGTCCGTATAAGCTGCTTTTTGCTCATATTCTGGAACAAACCTATGCCTTGGAACGCGGAGTATAGCCTCGCGAATTTTTTCTTCCATCTGCACGTAAGTCCCAAGATTGTCTACGAGGCATCTGCGCATTGCTTCGAATATCTCTTCATTTTCTTTTTTCTTTCCTTCACCACGGCCCTCTTCGGAATTCACGCTGACCCGAACCTTCCCCTATCTTTCTCGCAAAAATTCTTTTTACATATTTTGCAAGCACAACATCGCCTTTCCTTGATCGGAAGCCCCCATCCCTTATTTTAATCTTCGTTATGAGAAGGCGTTTATTTCCCGCTTTTTCTTCGGCTCCTACTACAAATTCATAATCTCCAGGCACACGTTTTTCAATTACTTCGGTTATTCCAGTCCCTGATTGAGCAGAAAACTTTACAGTTACCTCATCAATGGCTCTGCCCCAGATTGTTTCAGTATCTTCTGCTCTGGCAAGCTGTACCCGCTTTCCTCCTGCATCAAGGGCGGTAATCAGGATAGGTACTACCACCCCTGTCTCTTCGTCATCCACAACCAGCTCGTCGCCTACCTGAAGAATCGTCTCGGAATCCAGTTCAGTTTTATAAGTGTTTGAGACATCCATCTTGCTAACTACCACTTTCAGAGTAACGGATTTAGGGGTTTTGATTTCAGCTACATGCACATGCCCGCACTCCAGACAGCGGACAAGCGGACTCGGTCCCTCTTTAAGAACCTCGTGCCTCACCTCTTCTTCAGGAGAACATGAGGGGCACTCAACTTCAATTTCTTTTGTCATAGTATAATCAATAGATGGATTCAGGATACTAAATACTTAACTTCTCCGGTGATGTTTTTATTGAAGAGGCATGAGATAGAACGATGCTATCAAAAGTTTTATTATAACAGAATGCATAGTCTATCATCTCATTATTGAGATGCATCTCAAAATTAAGACGGGTGGCTACAGTGCCTGACATTGAACACCTGAAAAGACTTGCACTTATAGGAGCAGTAAACAAAACTATCAAGGTCTCATCGAGCGAGTTTCAAAAACATACCGGGGCAAGCTCCAAAACCGTAGCAAGAAAGCTAAAGCAGCTGGAAGAAGAAGGGCTGATAGAAAGGAAGATAGTCCCAGGTGGCCAGTTGATAAAAATGACAGAAAAAGGGATTGAAATTCTTAAGAGCGAGTACATCCAGTACAGCAAGATCTTTTCACCGGAACCAGAGATTCTGGAGCTGGAAGGAAAGGTACTCAAAGGTCTGGGTGAGGGCCAGTATTATGTAAATATACCCGGATACAAAAAGCAGTTTGAAGAAAAATTGCATTTTTCACCTTTTCCCGGGACTCTAAATGTACAACTTACTGAAAATAGTTCAATTCTTCAGAATATTCTGTATGAAATGCCAGCTATCCAGGTAGAAGGCTTCAGTGACGGAGAACGCACCTTCGGAGGCGGGAAGTGTTATCCGGTCGTTGTTGGAGGTATCGAGGCTGCTGTAATCGCTCCTGAGAGAACACATTACCCATCGGATTTGATCGAGATTATTGCGCCTGTTAAGCTGAGGGATGCCCTGGAACTGAATGACGGAGACAGAGTTGTAATACAGGTAAAAAGACAGGGAACGGAGAGCCAAAAATGAGCGGAGATACAGTTTACAGTTGTCTTACGTATAGAAATGAGAACATCAACAGGGCGCTGAAAGCTCTGAGAGCAGGAAAAATGATCCAGATTTACGATTCGGATTCAAGGGAGGGGGAAACAGACCTTGTAATTCCTGCAAAAGCGGTCACTTTTAAGGATGTAAAAAGGATGCGAAAAGACGCAGGCGGTCTCATCTGTGTGGCAATTGACCCTGTAGCTTCAAAACAGCTCAAGCTGCCTTTTATGGCTGAACTCATCCGGGAAGCAAGTAAAACAAGTGACGTGCTTGGGGAAATCGTGGAAAAAGAAGGCGACCTTAAATATGATTCTCATTCTTCCTTTTCCCTCTGGGTGAATCACAGGAATACCAGAACCGGCATCCCTGACAATGAAAGAGCCCTGACAATCCGGAAAATCGGAGAAATTACAGAAAGAAAGCTGTCTGGAGATCCAGTCCATTTTGGAGAGGAATTCAGAACACCTGGACACGTTGCGCTACTCAGGGCTGCAGAAGGACTTCTGGATGAACGAAAAGGACAGACCGAACTCTCAGTTGCACTTGCCCGTATGGCAGGAATTACCCCTGCAATGGTAGTCTGTGAGATGCTTGACGATTATAGCGGAGAGGCACTCTCCAAAGAAGACTCGAAAGAATACGGTAAAGAACACGGACTTGTGTTTCTAGAAGGGCAGGAAATAGTGGAAGCTTATATGACGTGGACAGGTTCGGAATAAAAAATCTCTTTTCTTCCGCTTTTTTATTTTTGCTCCTTTTTCCTGTTTTTTTATTTATTTTTAAACCGCAGAATTTTATATAGAGATAAACAAGTATATCATTGATAGCTTCTTGACAGTTCTCAACGGTGCTGATTTTTCATTTGTGCGCCGCCCATTTTCGGTTTTCTATTGTTCGATGTAAGGGAGTCAGGAATATGTTACAAAAGTTTAAGAAAGTACAGCGAGTTCTTATCTATGTACTAATTCTGAACCTTACAGTTGCGTTTGCCAAAATTATTTATGGAAATCTGACCGGCACCTTAAGCATGGTTGCAGATGGCTACCACTCCCTTTTTGATGGAGTTTCCAATATTATAGGACTGGCAGGAAGTTTCATCGGAGCCCGCCCTCCTGATGAGGGGCATCCCTACGGGCACAGGAAATATGAGACTGTAGCTTCTATTTTCATCGCTTTACTACTGATCTTCGTAGGCATTGAGATTTTCAGGGACGCTCTAAACCGTTTCCTAATCCAGAGTAACCCACAGGTCACAGCTATAAGCTTTCTTGTGATCCTCGGAACAATGGGTATTAATTATCTGGTAACACGATATGAGCATAAACAGGGTGAGTTGCTCAGAAGCCAGGTACTTATAGCTGACTCAATGCACACAAAAAGTGATATTTATGTTTCCCTGTCGGTTTTAGTAAGCCTTGCTGCTATAAAACTCGGTTTTCCTTTAATGGATCCCTTAACTGCTGTAGTAATAGCTTTTCTGATCTTCAGGGCTGGATACAGGATTATTAAGGAGGGCTCTATGGCTCTTATGGATATGTCCAGAATTGAAGAAAAAGAAATTTGTGACCTTGTTTTGAGCATTGAAGGGGTAAAGGGCTGCCATAAGATCCGAACTCGCGGGAGTATGGGGGATATCAGGGTCGATATGCATCTGCTTGTACAGCCGGATCTGAAGCTTGAGGATGCACATCTTATCGCTCACAGGGTCAGTAAAAAGCTGAAGGGAGAATACAAAGATGTTTCTGATGTCGTCGTGCATCTCGAACCATTCATTGGGCAACCCCAAGAATCAAATACCAAAAAAACAAGTTAAGATGCATGGCTGGAAACGTTTTCGGGCAGATGTTTCGGATTGCAACCTGGGGTGAATCCCACGGCAGGGCTGTAGGTGTTGTAGTAGACGGATTGCCTGCAGGGCTTCCTTTCTCCGAAGCTGACATACAGAAAGAACTGGACAGGAGACGCCCTGGGCAAAGTGAGGTTTCCACTCCCCGTCATGAGGCTGACAGGGTAGAGATCCTCTCTGGAATCTTTGAAGGAATGAGCACAGGCACTCCTGTTTCCATGCTTGTCTGGAACTCGGATGTCAGATCTTCGGCTTACGATGCAATTAAAGATACTCCCAGACCTGGACACGCCGATTTTACCTATATGGCCCGCTACGGAATGAGAGATCACCGTGGAGGGGGCAGGTCTTCAGCCCGGGAAACAATAGGCAGGGTCGCCGGCGGAGCACTTGCAAAACTCCTGCTTTCCAGATTTGGAATCCAAATTGTCGGGCACGTGCTTGAACTCGGAACAATTCGGGCAAACCCTCTTCCCTTTGAAGAGATCCTGAAAAACGTAGAAAAGACTCCTGTGCGCTGTGCCGATCTTGAAGCTGCAGGAAAAATGCTTGAGAAAGTTACGGCAATTCGACAGGAAGGAGATAGCATTGGAGGCATTGTCGAACTTATTATAAAAGGCGTGCCTGCCGGTCTCGGAGAGCCTGTTTTCGACCGGCTGGATGCTGACCTTGCAAAAGCCCTTATGAGTATTCCTGCCGTCAAAGGCTTTGAAATTGGAGCCGGATTTGAGGCTGCCCGCCTGCTTGGGAGTCAAATGAATGATCCTTTCAGGGTGGTGGGAGGAAAAGTAACTTCTCCGAGCAATAACGCCGGCGGAATCCTCGGAGGAATATCAACAGGTCTGGATATTGTATGCAGGGCAGCCGTAAAACCAACCCCATCAATAGGAAAACTTCAGCAAACCATTGACCTAAAAACCCTTGAAAATACGGAAATCACAATCAAAGGTCGGCATGATCCCACAATTCTCCCTCGCATAGTACCGGTTGCGGAAGCTATGGCTGCCCTTGTGCTTGCTGATCATATGTTAAGGAGCGGCTTTATTAATCCAAGAACTTTGCTGGAATAAGAAGGATAAGGTTCAACAAAATATAAATCGGGCAGTCACTGCAGACTCAATAAAACAACATAGATAACAAAAAATGAAAAAAATTAATATTTGTCTGTCATATTGTTGACATAGTTTTGTGAGCTATTATCTCTCGCTAAATGGGTTTTTGATTTTTTCTAATAGCGCCCGGTACATGTTTTTTAAATGAAAGTATAATTGAGCACGGAAAGGCAAGAATATATACTATAAAGACAACGAAATTTTTTATATTTCCAAGTAGGAGAAAGTTTTGGGATGAGAGAAAGCCTGAGAAAATCTGGCATCGATATAATTGGAGATGTGCCCTGGGGAACGCACTTCTGCCAGTTCTACCAGACAAAAGAAGATTTGATGGACATACTGGTTCCTTACTTCAAAGCAGGGTTGGAAAGTAATGAGCTTTGTGTGTGGATAACATCAGATCCTATGGAAGTAGAAGAGGCAAAGGAAGCCATGAGAAAGGCTGTTCCTAATATCGATGTCTATCTGGAGAAAGGGCAAATGGAAATTATCCCTTACACTCAGGGGTACATAAATGGAGGGGTTTTCGATCCGGATAGCGTGATGAATAGCTGGGTTGAAAAAATCGATCAGGCTATGGCAAGCGGCTATGACGGATTAAGGGCTTCAGGGGATAATCGTTGGCTGGAAGAAGAAGGCTGGGATGATTTTGTTAAATATGAGGAAAAAGTGGATGCTTTTGTTGACAAACACCGCGTGATAGCCTTATGCCCATATTATCTCGATATGTGCAGCTCAGCCGAGATTATTGATGTAGTTTCCAACCATCAATTTGCTTTGATCAAAAGGAAAGGAAAATGGAAGCAGATAGAAAATACTGGAAGGAAGAGAGCAGAAAAAGAAGCTATTCAGGCTGCAAAAAGCTGGAAATCTACTTTTGATACTGTGCCAGACCTTATAGCCATAATAGATAATGAGTGCCGGATTGTTCGTGCAAACAGAGCCATGGCAGCAAGGCTGGGAGTGACACCGGAGGAGTGTGTAGGGTTAACCTGCCATTGTATTATCCGTGGAACAGACCATCACTCGTCTTTTTGCCCGCATCGGCAGTTGCTTAAAGACGGGGCTGAACATGCCACAGAGGTTTGCGAGGATTGCCTTGGCGGGTATTTCGCGGTAAGTATAACGCCGCTGCATGATTCAGAAGGAAAACTTATTGGAAGTGTTTATGTCGCCCGTGATATCAACGAACTCAAACAAAGAGAGCACCGGATATGCAGATACAACAGTATTCTTGAAGGAATCAACTGGATTTTCAGCAATGTAATGCAGGCAAAATCAGAAGAAGAACTGGGAAACGCATGCCTATCTGTAGCCCTGAAAATCACCGGCAGCCAGTTTGGGTTCATAAATAAGATGGGTGACGACGGGCTGCTGCACGATATTGCAAAAAGCGAGCTTGGGTGGGAACAGTGCTTTATGTATGATAAAACAGGGCATGGTCCCCCAAGAGATTATGTTGTTCGTGGTCTGTATAATAGTGTGATTAAGAGCGGGAAAAGCTTCTTTACCAACGATCCACCGTCACACCCCGACAGCATGGGTCTTCCGAATGGACATCCGCCTATCACATCGTTTCTTGGCGTGCCTCTTATCCAGAACGGGAAAATGATTGGCTTGATTGCAGTCGCAAATCGCGAAGGAGGCTACAGCCGCGAGCAACAGGAAGATCTTGAAGCTATAGCGCCAGCAGTTACACAGGCTCTCCAGAGGAAAAAGGAAGAACTGGAACGTGAACAGGCTGAGAGAGCGCTGCTGGAAAGCGATGAACGGTTTCGCTCAGTTCTTGAGAACTCGCTTGATTCAGCGTACCGCGTAAACCTTCAGAACAGACGCTTCGATTATATAAGCCCGGTGATAGAGCGGATTACAGGCTTCTCTGTTAAGGATATAAATACGATAAGTAGCAAGGGTTTTCTTGACCGCATCCATCCTGATGACCGCCCACAGGTAATTGAGGAAACTACTCGGTCACTGGAGGAAGGTTTTGGAGCACATGAATATCGCTTTAAATGCAAGGATGGAAAATATCGCTGGTTAGCTGATCACTTCTCGATTATTAAAGATAAAACAGGCATGGCATGCTTCAGAGCAGGGATCATCCGCGACATTACCGAGCGCAAAAAGGCAGAAGAAGCTCTCAGGTTATCAAATATTTACAACCGCAGCCTTATTGAAGCCAGTCTGGATCCTCTGGTAACTATTGGGCATGATGGTAAGATTACAGATGTGAATGCTGCTACAGAGCAGGTTACCGGATACTCCAGAGATGAGTTAATCGGGACTGATTTTTCCGATTACTTTACCGAGCCTGAGAAAGCCAGAAAAGGGTATCAACAGGTCTTCACATGTGGTGAAGTTCGGGATTACGCTCTTGAAATTCAGCATAAAAACGGACATGTAACACCGGTACTATATAACGCTTCAATTTACAAAGACGAGAACGGTAAAGTCATTGGGGTATTTGCTACAGCGCGTGACATCACCGAGCGCAAAAAATCGGAAGAAGCCCTGAAAAAAGCATATGATAATCTGGAATACCTGGTTAAGAAACGAACACAAGAGCTTGAGAAGGCTTATGAGTCATTGAAAGAAAGCGAAACCGGACTTGCTGAAGCTCAGAAAATGGCTCATATTGGAAATTGGGATTGGAATCTTGCAACCAATGAAGCACACTGGTCTGAAGAGCTATACCGTATTTTTGGGCTCAGTCCTCAGAAACCAACCCCATCTTATAATGAGTTTTTAAATTACGTACATCCCGACGATCGGGACTATGTAGATAGAAACTTTAAGAAAGGGTTAAACGAAGGATCTAGAACTGGCATTGATTATCGTATTATTTTAGCTAATGGAGAAGAACGTACAGTTCGTTCAAAAACTGAAGTTATCTTTGATATGCGTAATCGCCCTGTTCGGATGAGGGGAACAATTCAGGATATTACTGAGCAGAAAAAAGCCGAAGAAGCCATGGCTAAAATTGATAAAATCCGGATAAAAGAAATCCATCACAGAATAAAGAATAACTTGCAGGTAATTTCTTCCCTGCTGGACCTCCAGGCTGAAAGATTCCAGGATGAGAAGGTACTGGAGTCTTTCAGAGAAAGTCAGAACCGTGTCATTTCAATGGCACTCATCCACGAAGAGCTCTACAAAGGAAAAGGGACAGATACTCTGAATTTTTCAGCCTATCTTCAAAAGTTAGCTGAAAATCTTTTCCAGACTTACAGCCTCAGGAGTAAGGGCATTCTTTGATATGGATTTGGAGGAAAATGCATTCTTTGATATGGATGTCGCTGTCCCGTTAGGAATAATTGTTAATGAACTTGTTTCCAATTCCCTCAAACATGCTTTTACTAAGGAAGAAGGGGAAATTCGAATCAAGCTTTGCAGGGAAGAAAAGGATGATGAGACACAGGAGTCACTCTTCAGCCTGACAATTTCAGACAATGGAAAAGGAATTCCCGAAAACATAAAGCTGGAAAATTTTGAATCTCTGGGGCTGAAGTTAGTAAATATTCTTGTTGACCAGCTCGATGGAAAAATCGAGCTTGAAAGAGCAAATGGAACGGAATTCAGAATCATTTTCAATGTAACGGAAAGGGAATAAGCTCGGATAGAATTGATAGAGAGCCAACACCCGGATATCTTTATTTACTTTCCATTCATGTTTATTATTTCAACTTTGAAAGGCTTGATTCGGGAATTAATCATCATAACCCTGAAAATATAGGAACATATAATATCTTCTTCTTTTATTTTATTATAGTTTTCTTTATCTGAAATGGCAGAATATTAATATTACTTTATTAATATGACCTCTCAGGTTTCAAATCTAGATCTTTTAAATCTCAATGGATTGAATTCCGGTGAAACTAATCTGGCGGTTATCAGGTTCTGAAGTTATGATCTCAACTCCCTGATAATTGTTAATTTGTAAATCTCATTAAACTTTGACTGCCATAAATAAAAACAGCTAATTTATGATTGCCATGACAAATCCACCGCGGCTTATTGCATGGGAACTAACTGCGGGATGCAACCTGAACTGCGTGCACTGCAGGGGAGCTTCCACCTCCTCGGTTCCCGAAGGCGAACTCACAACAGAAGAAGCGAAACACTTCATTGACGAAGTTGCAGAGCTTGGAAAACCCATCCTTATCCTTAGCGGAGGCGAGCCTCTAACCAGATCTGACGTTTTTGAAATCGCACGTTACGGCACGGATGCCGGGCTTCGAGTCGTGCTTGCAACAAACGGCACACTTCTTACGCCTGAGATTGTGGAGAAATTAAAAGAGGCAGGCGTCCAGCGGCTAAGTATCAGTATTGACGGAGCGACTGCAGAGACGCATGACAATTTCAGGGGCATGCCCAGTGCTTTTGAAAGAACGCTTGCAGGCATTGAAGTCCTTAAGAAGGCAGATTTCCCCTTCCAGATCAACGCCACGGTCTCAAAACGCAACCTTGAAGAAATTCCAAAGACCTTTGAGCTTGCAAAAGAGCTAGGAGCAGTTGCATATCATGTCTTTTTCCTTGTACCCACAGGCAGGGGGGAAGAATCCGATGAGGTTTCTCCTGCAGACTACGAGCGCATTCTGCACTGGTTCTATGATATGCAGAAAGAATCGGAAATCCAGCTAAAAGCGACCTGCGCCCCCCACTATTTCAGGATAATGCGCCAGCGGGCGAAAAAAGAAGGCATTGAAATCTCGGTTAAAACCCACGGCTACGAGGCAATGACAAAAGGCTGTCTCGGAGGCACCGGTTTCTGTTTTGTGTCGAGCGTGGGTGAGGTTTACCCTTGCGGCTACCTGCCTGTGCTTGCCGGGAATATAAGGGAACAGCCTTTCAAAGATATCTGGGAGAACTCCGAAGTCTTCAGGAAATTGAGGAATCCCGAAGAACTTAAAGGAAAGTGTGGGATATGCGAATATAAAAACGTCTGTGCAGGCTGCAGAGCAAGAGCCTATGCTGCAACAGGCGACTACCTCGAAGAAGAACCTTACTGCATATACAGGCCCGGAAAGAAGTGATCGTGATCAAGATGATTGATATTGAAAATTATAAAAATAGGCTTAAGAAAGAGGCTGCCGATTTCTCCTGTGACATGGATCCTTATGAAGAGGAAGTTCCGGTAATAGAACTTGATGAGACCGACAAAAGGATCCTCAACTTTATCCAGCAGGAAGTTCCCCTCGATGTCGAGCCTTTTGCAAGGTTAGGCGAGATCTTCGGGCTTCCGGAAACTGAGGTAATTAATAGGCTGCGTGAACTCAACAGGAAAGGGGCAGTAAGAAGGATAGGTCCCGTACTCAGCATGAGAAATATGGGAGGTGTAAGTACTCTTGTAGCTCTGAAAGTGCCCGAGTCCCGCGTAGAGGAAGTTGCTATTTTTATTAACAAGTATCCCGAAGTTTCCCATAATTATCTCAGAAGTGCTGCACAATATAATCTCTGGTTTACACTTTCGGCTCCAAATAAAAACAGGCTTGAGGAGATTCTCAACGAAATTCGGGAGAAAACAGGCTGTCCTCTTCTTGATCTTCCTACAAAGCATCTGTTTAAGATTCAGGTAAGATTTGATATCAGGTGAAATTATGGATAAAACGGATGTAAAATTGCTAAAATTGATGCAGGATGGAATTCCGATCACTCACTCTCCTTTCAAAGGGTTTGCTTCTGAGCTTGGGATCAGTGAACAGGAGGTTGTTGAGAGGCTTAAAAACCTCCAGAAAGCTGGGAAGATCCGCCGCTTTGCGGCTTCAATCGGGCACAGGGCTATAGGCATAAAAGCAAATGCAATGTGCGTCTGGAATGTTCCTGACGAGAAGATAGAAGCGGTAGGGAATATCATGGCAGAATTCCCTGAAGTGACTCACTGCTATGAGCGCCCGCGCTATCCTGACTGGCCATATAATCTGTTCACTATGATCCATTCCTATACGCCTGAGAAATGTGAAGAGATAGCTGTTAGAATCTCAGAAGCTACTGGAATTAAGGATTATACCCTCTTTTTCAGTGAGCGGGAGTTCAAAAAAACCGGAGTCAGGCTTTAAGGGTCAATCTTAAGGTCTTCTGCGAGGTTCCTGCTATGGCTGAAACAAATAATTTTCTCCCGCTTATGCTTGACCTGTCTGGCAGAAAAATCGTTATATTTGGAGGCGGTTCGGTTGGAGAACGCAAAGCCGAATTATTCTCAGGCTGCGCAGATACCCTTGTTGTCAGCCTCGAGTTCTCCAAACGGCTGTACGAGCTTGAAGCTTCAGGCAAGGTGCGGCTTATTCGGCTTGACCTGTTAACGGCATCGGATTCTGAACTCAGGGAACTTATCTCAGGAGCCTTTATTGTCACACCCGCAACAAGCAATTCCGAACTAAATAGAAAGATTACAGCCATTGCACGAGAAAACGATATTTTGATTAATCAGGTAGACGCTTTAGGTAGTGTCGTAATCCCATCAGTAATAAAGAGAGGAGACCTTACAATCGGGATTTCCACTCTGGGACATAGCCCCGCAGTCTCAAAATATACCCGCAGGCAGATTGAAGGCGTAATTACCCCTGAATATTCTGACATGATCCGACTTCAGGATGAGCTAAGGAACTATCTGAAGAAGCATGTGGGAGATCAGAGAGAGAGACAGAAGATTCTCTGGATAATTCTTGAGAACGAAGCCATCTGGAATGATCTTTCCGAATCATATGAAAAAGCGGCTGAAAGGGCATATGCGATAGTCTCAGATTACCTGGAAAATTCCAGTAGATGAAGACTAAGGGAACAAAGGAGCCTCTTATAAAGTTAAAAGCATAAGTGGTTTCAAAGAAGCTTGATAAGTCAAACATTCTCGAATCAAAATATTCTCTGAATGGAAACTTTAAATCAAAATATTCCGTAAATAAAAATCGTTTACTGAAAAAAGGTAAGTATGGACAAAGATTAATTTACAACTCCTTATATTATTATTCTATTTCCTTTATTCATTCTATCCGGAGGCTCTCTGTGACAGAAATTTCAAGTATGGTTATATCCCATAAAAAAGCAAAAATTGAGGAAATGGAGTCCGCCTGGCACGGAGATCTGGACGGTCTGCTCCACAGTCTGTACAATCACGAGTATGTTCATGAATGCGTTGTCTTAAAAACCTGCAACCGTGTTGAAATTTACGTTGTTTCCCCCAAGAGCAGCAGTGTACTATTCTCTTTTGCAAAAGAAATGGGAGCTTCCACCCATATTATCGACTTTTATGGACATGATGAGTCCCTTGAACACCTGCTAAGGCTTGCTGGCGGTCTTGAATCCATGATTGTAGGTGAAGACCAGATCCTTGGACAGATAAAAGAACTCTATGCTCATTCCAAGAAAGCAGGAACGACCGGAAAAATCCTTGACACTGCTTTTGAGAAAGCTATTCAGGTAGGAAAACGTATTCGTAATGAGACCAAAATTAATAAGGGCTCAGTTTCTATAGGTTCTGCGGCTGTAGATCTTGCAGAGGAAATTCTGAAAGGGCTTACAGGAAAATCTGTGCTCGTAATCGGAGCTGGCGAAATCGGAGTCCTTGTTGCGAAGGCTCTGGCTGAAAAAGATATTGAAGCAATATACATTGCTAACCGCACATTCAAGAAAGCTGAAGAACTTGCTTACGAACTGGGAGGGCACGCAGTAAGGTTCGATGATATACAGGGTTACCTTAAAGATGCTGATGTTGTAATCAGTGGCACAAGCGCTCCTCATTACGTTTTAACTAGGGAAATGGTTGAAAATGCTATCTGTGATCGGGATAAAGCCCGCAAACTTCTCTTGATCGATATCGCAAATCCCAGGGATATAGAGGAGTCGGTTTCTGAACTGGAAAATGTGGAACTGTGCAATATTGACAATCTCAGGGTAATCAGCGAAAGAACGCTTAAAATGAGAAAAGAGGAAGCTAAAAAAGCCGAAGCTATAATTCAGGAAGAGATCAGGCTTTTAAATCTTCAGTATAAGCGCCAAAAAGCTGACAGAATTATTTCCGAGCTTTACAAACAGATGTACGATGTAAGAATAAGGGAAAGGGAAAAAGCTGTCAACAGGCTCGGTGCCTACCATACCATAGGAAAAATCGAGACTGAAGTGCTTGATGACCTTACTCGTTCCATTGTAAATAAAATTCTTGCCGAGCCTACCAAAGTTCTCCGCCAGGCTGCAGAGCTTGGAAATGAGGAGTTCCTTGATGTGGCTTCAAGGATCTTTTGCCTCGACAAAGAAAGAGCAAAAGTAGAAAAAATAAAGCCAGGCTGCGGAAGCCAGTTAAATCAGGTTTCTGAAGAAGCAACTCATAAAGAATAATTAGAAACTACATGAATTCGCAGTTACAGAAGTGATTAAATGTTTCCAGATGTCAGGTTAAGACGATTGAGAAGAGGAAAAATCAGGAACCTTGTGCGTGAAACTACGTTATCCTTAGATGACCTGGTTCAGCCTATCTTTGTGAATGAGACTATCGAGTCCCCTATTGAGATTTCTTCCATGCCCGGAGTATATAGTTTTCCGCTTTCGGAAGTTGTATATGAGGCGAAAGAGATCGCAGAACTAGGAATTCTTGCAGTAATTCTTTTCGGAGTGCCTGCTTTCAAGGACGCGGAAGGCAGTTCCTCCTATGGGGAAACTGACGTCATCCAGGAGGCTGTCCGGAGAATCAAAGCCGAACTCGGGGATGAACTTGTAGTGATCACAGATATCTGCATGTGTGAATACACAAGCCATGGGCACTGTGGGATTGTTGATTTCGAAACAAAAGAAATTCTTAATGACCCTACCCTTGAGGTTCTCGGAAAAATCGCGGTCAGCCACGCAAAAGCAGGCGCAGATATGGTAGCTCCTTCAGGAATGATGGATGGAATGGTAGCAGCTATCAGGCAGGCGCTTGACATGGAAGGTTTTGAGAATATTCCGATTATGTCCTATGCTGCAAAGTTCCACTCGGCTTTTTACGGGCCCTTCAGGGAAGCCGCCGAATCGGGCTATTCTTTTGGAGACCGTTCAACATATCAGATGGATCCCGCAAACAGCGATGAAGCTCTCAGGGAAGTAACCCTCGATGTGGCAGAAGGTGCCGATATAATAATGGTAAAGCCTGCCCTTTCTTATCTTGATATTATCTACAGGGTAAAGACAGAATACGCAATGCCGACAGCCGCATATAATGTAAGCGGGGAGTATGCAATGATCAAAGCCGCCGCAGCTAACGGCTGGCTTGATGAAAAGAAAGCCATATACGAATCTCTTATCTCCATCAAAAGGGCAGGAGCTGACATCATCATTACCTACTTTGCAAAGGATGCTGCCCGCATGTTGAAGTAAGCGCCTATTTTCCAGGCGTTCCTTCTTTTAGGAAGTTTATTTCGTTTTCTTCAATCCCCTCTCCCTTTCTTTTAAACCTATTGTTCGCTTCATGAACTTGCCCCATAATTTCATCAATAACTGCTTAATAGGGGAAGACTCTGTTATAAGATAAAAGGAACATAGCAAGGTACAAAATGCCTTTACTTCAAAATGCAGTTTAATATAAAATTAATTTAATATAAAAAACGGTTTAATTAGAAGATTCAATTATAACACATAATTAAATTGGATCCAGTATACAATTTAAACTCAGCGCAGAAATACACTTAAATTTATGAATAATTGTTAAAATTTTTCAGTTCGATCCGGTGAGATTTCCATGGTATCTGAGGCAACACTTGAGAAGTCCAGACAGATGTATGAGAAAGCAAAGACCCTTATTCCGGGTGGGGTAAGCAGCCCCGTACGTGCAATCAAGCCCTATCCTTTCTATACAGTATCAGCTGACGGCTCAAAAATAAGGGACCTTGATGGGAACGAATACATCGATTACTGCATGGCTTATGGTCCTGTAATTCTTGGGCATAACCATCCCGTGATAAAAGAGGCTATTAAAGCACAGCTTGATAAAGGCTGGCTCTACGGAACCCCTACTGAACTTGAGGTAAACCTTGCAGAGAAGATTGCAGGCTATTATCCAAGTATCGATATGCTCCGTTTCGTATCAACAGGTACTGAAGCCACAATGAGTGCCCTCCGTCTTGCCCGAGGTTTTACAGGCAGGAACAAATTCATCAAAATTGAAGGCGGGTTCCACGGTGCACATGATGCAGTGCTGGTAAAAGCAGGATCAGGAGCTACAACTCTTGGAGAACCTGATTCCCTGGGCATTCCAGCGGATTTCACGAAGTACACTCTTCAGGTTCCATACAATGATATTGAAGCAATGACCGAGCTTGTAGAGAAGAATAGAGATGAACTCGCTGCAGTGATAATAGAGCCCGTACTCGGAAATATAGGTCCCATAACTCCCCTTCCCGGCTACCTGGAGGAACTCAGGAAGCTCACTCAGGAAAATGATGTGCTTCTTATATTCGATGAGGTTATCACCGGATTCAGGCTTGCAATGGGAGGAGCACAGGAATATTTCGGAGTAGTGCCTGATATGACTACCCTCGGAAAGATTGTGGGAGGTGGGCTGCCTATAGGGGTTTTTGGCGGCAGGCGAGAAATTATGGAAATGATCTCCCCATCCGGGCCTGTCTACCAGGCAGGAACTTTCAGCGGAAGTCCCTGTTCCATGGCTGCGGGAATTGCAGTGCTTGACTATCTGGAAAAGGAGAAGATTCATGAGAAGCTCAATTCGAAAGGCGAGTATATGAGGGCTGTGCTCACTGAAATCGTTGAGGATGAAGGGCTTGATTACAGCGTATGCGGGATTGCTTCAATGTTCAAGGTCTTCTTCGGGGCTGAACCGCATAACTACCAGGAAGCTCTGAAGTGCGATAAGGAGGGTTACCTTGCCTTCTTCCACAGAATGCTCGCAAGTGGAATTTTCCTTCCTCCCTCACAGTTTGAGACCAATTTCATATCTGCAGCCCACAGCGAAGAGGATATAGAAAAAACCCTTAAAGCATATACCGAAAATCTCTGAATTGACTTGCAGCTTTAAAACGAGGATTCCATATGATAATAGGTACGCGGGGCAGCCAGCTTGCGCTTGCCCAGGCCAAGAGTGTTGCACGCCTTTTGGAAGCACAGGGCGTTGAAACCAGTTTGAAAATTATAAAAACTAGCGGAGACAGGTTTACGGACCGACCTCTGCATGCGGTATCAAGCGGAGTAGGGGCTTTCGTCAGAGAGCTGGACGATGTTATGCTTGCAGGAGAAATAGATATTGCTGTCCATTCCATGAAGGATATGCCAACTGTCCGCCCTGCAACCCTTTCAACCGCTGCCGTATTGAAGCGGGATACTCCATTCGATATTCTGCTCACTTATGACGGGACACCTCTGGATGAACTTCCCGAACAGTCCATTATAGGGACAAGTTCCCTGAGAAGGGCTGCCCAGATCAAGCGTTACAGACCTGACCTTATTACACAGGATTTAAGAGGTAATATCGATACAAGGCTCAGAAAACTCAAAGAGGGAAAATACGACGGTATCCTTCTTGCGAAAGCAGGACTTGAACGCATGGGCTGGGAGCTTGAAGGAGAGATCCTCTCTCCTGATTTCTTCTGCCCCTCCCCGAACCAGGGTACGATTGCAGTTGTCACAAGGGCAGGCACTGAAGCTGAAGCTGTGGTCTCCAGGCTTGACCATGCTGATAGCCGGATTGCCACAGAAATCGAGCGCATCCTGATTTCCGAACTCGGAGGAGGCTGCACCACTCCGGTAGGGTCATACGCCAAAATTACGCCTGACAGAAAAGAAATCCATGTTCGAGCTGAAGTCCTTTCCCTTGATGGGGACGAATCTGTAAGAATAGACGAATTTATCCCCATGCTGGGGGGTCTTGAAGAAGCCACGGAACTGGGACACAGGCTTGCAGAGATGGGCGGCAGGAAACTGGCTGAAGATGCACTACTGCAGCTTTCCGGAAGCTCATGTGACCCGTACAATCTATACGACTGATGATTACTGCCCAGAAAGGAACCAGCTATGTATACGCTTACCGGACTTAAATTGAAAAATCCTACCATTCTTGCAGCTGGAGTGCTTGGTACAACCGGAGCATCGCTGTGCAGGGTTGCACGTGAAGGAGGAGCAGGAGCGGTTGTAACCAAATCCATAGGTCCTGCACCTAAAGCCGGGCATCCCAACCCCAGCATGTTCGAGCTTGAATGCGGATTTCTAAATGCTATGGGGCTTCCGAACCCTTCCTATCTCGGATTTCTCCAGGAACTCGAAACTGCAAAAAAGGGCTCCGACGTTCCGGTAATTGCAAGTATCTTCGGTGGGAGCCCTGATGAGTTTAAAGAAGTTGCCGAGGGTCTGCTACCTGGAAAGCCCGATGCTTTCGAGCTTAATGTAAGCTGTCCGCATGCAGAAGGGTACGGGGCTGCTATCGGCTCTAACCCCTGCCTGGTAGAAGCAGTTACTGCCGCAGTAAAAGATGTGGTAAACGTACCTGTATGGGTTAAGCTTACACCGAACGTTTCTGACATTACGTGCATAGGAAATGCGGCTGAGTCAGGGGGCGCAGATGCAGTTGTCGCAATTAATACCGTAAAAGGTATGGCAATAGATATCGAGTCCGGGTATCCTATCCTGGGAAACCGCTCAGGTGGGCTTTCAGGAAAGGCTATAAAACCCATAGCTGTCAAATGCATTTATGATCTCTACACTGCCCTGGAAATCCCTGTAATAGGGGTAGGCGGGGTATCCTCCTGGCAGGATGCCGTGGAGATGATAATGGCAGGGGCAGCCGCTGTTCAGATAGGGTCTGCGGTGTATGACAGACTTGATATATTCTCCGAAATCAGTATAGGGATCGAAGCTTTCCTTAAGAGGAAAGGTTATTCGGATATAAAAGGATTAATAGGACTTTCCCATGAGATGGTCTGATGCTTCCCCTTAATGCTACAATAGTAAAGATAAATGAAGAATCTCCTTCTGTCAGGACTTTCTTTTTCGACTATCAGTTTGAGACTATGAAAGCAGGCCAGTTTGTAATGGTCTGGGTCAGAGGCGTGGACGAGATACCCATGGGTCTCTCAAGTAAGAATTCAATAACTGTCCAGAAAGTTGGGGAGGCAACCTCAAAGCTCTTTGAATTGAAAGAAGGTGATTCTTTCGGGCTCAGAGGACCTTTCGGAGTTGGCTTTACCCTGCCTTCTAAGGGAGAGAGAACTCTAGTTATCGCAGGCGGTGTAGGAGCTGCACCTCTTGCTCCTTATGCTGAAGCTGCCCGTATTGCAGGCGCTGAAGTATATACAGTCCTTGGAGCACGGAGTGCAGATGACCTGATTTTTGAGAAGCGGTTTGCAGAAGCAGGGAATGTCTATGTTTCTACGGATGATGGCTCAAAAGGGGTAAAGGGCTTTGTTACCGATGTACTTAATGATCTCGATCTCTCGGCTTATGACAGAATTGCAGTCTGCGGACCGGAAGTAATGATGGCTTCGGTTTTCAGGCTGCTTGAGGACAGAAAGCTTCTTGAGAAATCCGAGTTTAGCCTTCACCGTTATTTCAAATGTGGCATAGGAGTCTGTGGGGCGTGCTGCATAGACCGATCAGGTCTCAGGGTTTGCAAGGATGGACCTGTATTTTCAGGAGTGCAGCTCCTTGATTCCGAGCTGGGAAAATATACACGGGACGCCAGCGGGCGAAGAGTTAAAATTTAAGTTTGAATATATCCTTTTAAAAAAATAAAAGGAAGCAGGTGAATTCATCCGGAAAGCAGGAGAAGACGGAGATATGATTGGAAGGTTCAGATCAGGAGATGAGATTTTCTATGGAGAAATAGAAGATGGGCATGTGTATCCAAAGGGAGGAGCTTCCGCAGGAATCTTTGAGCTTTCGGAACTTCGCGTCCTTCCGCCTTCGTCTCCCTCCAAAATTGTGTGTGTTGGCCTGAACTACAGAGATCATGCTGAAGAGATGCACATGGAAGTCCCGGATACTCCTGTTATCTTTTTGAAACCTCCTTCAGCCGTTATAGGGCATGAGGATAAGATAATTTATCCTGCATCCAGCTCCAGAGTGGAATATGAAGCCGAACTTGCAGTCGTGATAGGCAAACGCTGTAAAAATATCTCTGCCTTAAAAGCCGAGGATGTAATTGCTGGCTATACCTGTTTTAACGATGTAACCGCGCGGGATCTTCAGCAAAAAGACGGACAGTGGACAAGAGCAAAGAGTTTTGATACTTTTGCAGCTTTTGGACCCTATCTTGCATTTCCAGATGAGCTTGATGTTAATGATGCAAAAATTACCTGCAGGGTGAATGGGGAAACTAGACAGGCTTCCAGCACTTCAAACTTTATTTTTGACATTCCTTATCTTATTGAATTTATCACCGAGATCATGACCCTGGAAGTCGGAGATGTTATTGCCACAGGAACTCCGCCTGGTGTTGGAGAACTTCAGCGTGAGGACATTGTGGAAGTTGAAATCCAGGGAATCGGAATACTAAGAAACGAGGTTGTCTGATGCTGCTTGAGCATATCGGAACGGAACTTGACCTTACCGAGCGCCATTTTCTGGTGCTCAAAAAAGTGATTGAAGAAGCTCCTATCGGAATCCTGAAACTTGCAGAAGTTACCGGAATGCAGAACCATAAAGTACGCTACTCCCTCAGGGTTCTTGAGCAAGCTAACCTTATAAAGCCTTCAGCCCAGGGTGCAGTGCCAGGGGAAGCAGTTCCTAAATTCCTCGAGGAACTCGAAGGCGAGTTTGAGAAAATCAACGAAAAATTGGCTCGTATACGGGAAATTGGGGCGTCTATTCCCAGATAAAACCCCCTGCAATCATTGAGCCTAAACCCTTGCGACGGTTTATCGCCAAGCGTTGCGCCGCTTGACCCCGCCGTTGCCTGGGTTTTCGCTCAAGCTTTTTCAAAAAAGGCTTGTGTTACATCGCTTGATTACGCCGCTATGCCGGTTTTCGTTCAAGCGTTTTCGAAAAACTTGTGAAGGTGTCTGTAGACTTATATTCTTAATCAATCATTTAATCCAAATCATTTAATCCAAATTATTTAATCAAAATCATTTAATCTCAAATCTTTTAATCCCAAATCATTTAACCAAAATCAATTATTTAATCAAAAATTTGATCAAAATCATTTAATCAAAATCAATCATTATCCAAATTAATTATTTAATCCATGTTTATTTTTGGAGAAACTTCTATGACTTTAAGTCCTGAAGACCTTAAAACAATTGAAAAATATGCTTATCAAAACGCTGTAAAATATGGAAAAGCTCCCCAACCCAAGGCTGTAATGGGTAAGGTAATGGGGGAGTGCCCTCAACTTCGATCCGACCCGAAGGCGGTATCAGAGGCTCTTGAAGCCATTGTCGCCGAAATTAGCAAAGAGAATCCTGAAACTTGGGAGGCAAAGCTTTCGGAAATTGCCCCCGAACTTATTGAAGCCCTGAACGTGAAAAAGGAACCTGAAAAAGGCTTAAAACCTCTTGAGGGGGCGGAAATGGGTAAGGTTGTGATGCGTTTTGCCCCGAATCCAAACGGGCCTGCAACCCTGGGCAGTGCAAGAGGTATGGTAGTTAATTCCGAATACGTGAAGATGTATAAGGGAAAGTTCATCTTGCGCTTTGATGATACTGATCCTGATATAAAACGCCCCATGCTTGAAGCTTATGACTGGTATCTCGATGACTTCAAATGGCTCGGGGTTGTGCCTGACCAGGTGGTTTATGCCTCTGATCGCTTCCCTCTCTATTACGATTACGCAAGAAAACTCATTGAAATGGGCAAAGCTTACGTTTGTTTCTGTAAAGGAGAAAACTTCAAGCGATTCAAGGATGCTAAAAAAGCGTGCCCGCACAGGGATACCAGCCCTGAAGAAAACCTTATGCACTGGGAGAAGATGCTTGCTGGGGAATATGAAGACCACCAGGCAGTGCTGAGGATAAAGACGGATATAGAACATAAGGATCCTGCTTTGAGGGATTGGGGTGCTTTCAGAATAAGAAAGATGTCGCATCCCCGCCCTGAAATAGGGAATAAGTACGTTGTTTGGCCCCTTCTGGATTTTGCAGGGGCTATTGAAGATCACGAGCTGGGTATGACCCATATCATTAGAGGAAAAGATCTTATAGATAGCGAAAAGCGGCAGAGCTACATTTACAAATACTTCGGCTGGAAGTACCCCATAACAACTCACTGGGGCAGGGTCAAGATCCATGAGTTTGGAAAGTTCAGTACAAGCACCCTTAGAAAAGCCATCGAAGCAGGAGAATATAGCGGCTGGGATGATCCGAGGCTTCCCACAGTTCGGGCTATCCGACGCCGTGGAATCCAGGCTGAAGCCCTCAAGAGGTTCATGATCGATATGGGAGTTGGAATGACCGATGTAAGCATAAGTATGGAGTCTCTCTATGCTGAGAACCGTAAAATCGTAGACCCCATCGCAAACCGCTACTTCTTTGTCTGGAATCCGGTAGAACTGGAAATTATAGATGCCGAACCTACTGTTGTTAAAGCTCCGCTTCATCCCACTGACCATACAAGAGGATTCCGGGAGATCGCGGTAGAAAATAAGGTGCTTATTTGCCATGATGATGTCGATAAGCTAAAAGTGGGCTCTATCATCCGCTTGAAGGATTTCTGCAATATTGAAATCACTTCTCTTTCCCCGTTACGGGCAAAAATCTCTGATATTTCTCTTGAAGCTCTTAAAAAAGCAAAAGCAAAAATTATCCACTGGGTCCCACTTGACGGCATAAATGTGAAAGTGCGTGGTCCCGAAGGCGATATTGATGGGATTGGAGAGCAGGGAATTGCAGCCGAACTTGATAAGATCGTACAGTTCGAACGCTTCGGTTTCTGCAGAATTGATTCAGTAGATGAGGGACAAACTGTGGCATATTTTGCCCACAAATGATTTTTCAGAAAGAAAAAGGGCAGAAAACAGTCCTTTTTCTTTTATCAGCTTTCCATTAATTTTTTAATTTTTCCGCAGAGAGAAAGTGTAGAATTAGTCAGTTTTTTTCTTTAGTATTTGCCCATTTGAAACTGTTAGTATTATTACTATCCAGTTAAAGAGAAGAAACTGTTAATATTATTACTATTCAGTTAAAGAAGAGAAACATCAGGGAAGAATTCGATATCGATAGACTCTCTTAGTATTATCCAATTAAAGAAAATAATCTAATCTCCAGGATGGTTATTGAAATAATTATTACTATAAATTATATAAATTAATGTGTTTGTTTTTATAATAGTTCTTAGTTAATGGATCAGGAAAACAAAAAAATATTTGCTTCTCAATTTCTAAAAATTTTTTATTATTATATTTTAAATTTTTGTCATTAGCAGCAGAAATATTCAATTATATTCGATTATTTTTTAATAACTTTTCTTCCTTATGTAAACAGTCTTCCCAAATTTCTCATCAAAAAAACAAAAATATTTTATAATATAATCTGTATAAACCCTGATAGCAACGTAATTAATAACAAATAAATGGAAACCTTTTAGAAGAGTTTCCCTGGCTAAAAACTGCCGTTATTGAAAACAGGAAGAATTGACCGGAAGGGGATTGTCCTGTATTCAGTAACAGATTTTTAGCGGTAGAAGCCAGAAATTCTAATCCGACCTCACTTCCAATGACTGATCCCTATAAGGTTATTGGAGTGTGGGACTCTGTGTGCAGCGTGTCCGCCCCACATTGGTCGCAGAGAACCGGATTGGGTAGATTCAAAAATATTACGCAGACGTAATTAGAATCTTTGAATTACTGTATAGACCCGGCATAATTAGATATTAGATACAGACTCGGTCTAATTAGATAGTTCGGAAAAACATTACGAGTAACGTAATATGGAATTTTGAGGAATATCTGGGAAAAATGTACAATAATCCTAGAGCATTTGAGTTTACTCAAATTCTATATCCAATCCAGAGGCGATACAATGGTAAAAAAGGAATTCAGGAACCCTGTTCCTGACAGCATGTTTTGCTTAAAAAACGTATCAGCTGTTGGATACACAACTACTCTATAGTTTTTTGAGTTTTCTCAGATTCTAAATCCAACCCAAGGTGATACGATGCTAAAAATGGAGCTGGAGACGCTGTTCCTGACAATGTGTCTTAGCTTAATAGTCGTATGTGCTTTGGGTAATTATACTAGGACCCCAGAGATTTCTTGAGTCCACTCAAATTCCAAACCCAACCCAAAGGTGATACGATGCTAAAAAGACAGATAGGAACCCTATTCCTAGCAGCATGCCTTATTTTAACAGCCGTACCCGCTGCGTTAGGCGCGCAGAATACAATAACTGTAAATCCTACTGGGTCAAGTGCCCAGACTGCAATTAATAATGCAATAAATTCCGTAGCATCAAAAGCAACCTCAAGTAACCCTGGAGTTGTTATCCTCAGTGCTGGCACTTATAAGATAAGTGCACCTATAGTTTTGAAATCTAATGTAGTACTGAAAGGTTCCGGCGACGGCACAATAATCTTTGCCACAGGCTCAGTCTGTAATTCCGAAGGGGCGCCAGGATATATATTCGGATCAGGTGTTTCTAACGTTGAAGTATCTCATCTTCAATTCCAAAGTACGGCAACCGGACCTAAAGATGGAGGTCATGGATCATATAGAAACTGCATAAGACTCTTATCTGTGAGTAATGCTAAAATACATGACATTTTATTCGATCGCTATCTGTATGGTGATGGTGTCAGAATAAGTAAAAGCTCTGGAATAAACGTATATAATTGCAGAATACAGTCCTCAGGGCATGATGGCGTATCATTCCTCTCCGGAACCAAGAATTCCAGAATGTATAACAATTATGTTGAGGTTCAGACCAATACAGGTGTCAGAGTAGACAACTGTGCAAATATTGAAGTTGACCACAATACTTTCACAGGCAGTGCCGGATCTGGATGGTGCTGCGTTCAGCTCCAAAATACGCTGACTAATGTGAAAGTCCATCACAACATTATGCATGATTTTAAAGGATCAAGCAGCAGTGCAGGTGTTGGAAACTGGAACGCTAAAGGGTCAATTAGCGTTTATGATAACGTTATGTGGAACGTGTCTCCTTACATTCAGGTAGGCTCAGGCTCAAATATACTGGGACCATCTGATCACAACGTTGATAATTGGGTGGCGAAAGGGTACGGATACGGCTCTCTCGGCAAGTAAGGCTCACAGGAGTTAATGAACCGCTTCAACGTTTAATGAGACTCTCGCAACAGAGAGTGTTCCTTAACAGGTAACCGAAGCCGATAATACATCATTGACAGAAGAGAACATTAAAGCCATTGTCATTGATAATTGGCTTCGGTTACCCCTCCCTGATACAGTTTATCAAGGTGAACTACCACTCAGCTAAAGACTGAGTGGTTTCTTGGCTCTTTTTTTCTCTATTGAGGGTAAGTCCTCAAGCTCTTCCCCATGTTCCATAGATGTTACAATCCAATTAGATTTTGATTTATGAGAGTGAATTTCTTGATATTGATAGCGGCGTTCATGTCTCTATCTTTAGATTTTTGCGCTGAAAAATTCTGGAAGTTCTACGTCAATTTGTTTCAATTTGCCCCTATTCCTTGAATCGTTAACCTTGAACTTGAAAAAAACTCTATTAATATGTATTGAAACTAGAAAAGCTTAAGGCTAAACACACTCTTTAATTATTAAATTGCGTATTATAAAGTAGGCGCCATTGGGAAGAAATGAATGAAAGATAAAAAGCATTTATTTTCAGTAACCATAGCATCAGCATCTCTGTTTATATATTTAGTTCTTGTATCCTCTATAGTAGTAGAGAGTCAGGATTCAGGAGATATGAGAACTTCGGAATCTGGGATCGAGCTAATTCCAGTTTATTATGCAGAGTGTTCAGACCTTGAAATTCTATCTAAAATAACTCCAGATTCAATATACTCTATAAAAATATCACGGTAAAAAATACTGGTAAAGAGATATGGAATAAAGATGTCAAAGAACCGATCTGTATATCTTATCACTGGAAGAACACAAGTGGAACTGTTATTCACGATGGACTCCGGACACATCTACCATATGATGTAAAACCTGGAGATACAATAATCTCCAGAACCCTGATAAAAACCCCTGACCAGGTGGGAAATTATACACTTGTTATAGATCTGGTTAAGGAAGGAGTTTACTGGTTTGAAACCAGGGGTATAAAACCTCTTGAAAAAGAAGTAGAGATCTCAAAAGAACCTCTGGAACAAAAAGGGAAACTCCAATACAGGACAGATTATCCGGAAATAAATAAGTTACAGACTCTTATAGTAAATACGACAAACTCTTCTGCAACTATTTTTTCAGACAACGGGACATTAATTTCCGGGTTTTATGCAGGCTCAGGTTATCCACAAATATGGGTTCGCAACAGTGCAACTCTTATTCAAACAGGAAGATACCTTTTCCCGGAAAATTTCTTCAGTTCTTGGATTGAAGCATTTTGTAGCCGACAGGAAGAAAATGGCTCGATTGCTGATTATATTTCTCCATACGGCAGTGACAAAAATACAGTTGAAACCGATCAGGAAGCCAGTCTTGTTCATTCTGCATATTTATACTATAAGATGACTGGAAATCTTTCCTGGCTTGAAAAAACGGTAGGAGAAAAAAGAATTATCGACAGACTGGATGATTCCCTGATGTGGGTGTTAATGATCCGTTATAACAATGATTATGGATTAATAACCGGGGCTTACACTGCAGATTGGGGAGATGTCCAGTTTGAGGACACTCCTGGAACCCATGTTTCAAATGAAACACACTGGACATGTGATATTTACGACAATTCATTCTTTTTCCAGGCTTGCAATGAACTTTCTTTGATATACTCTGACCTTGAAGAGGAGGAAAGGGCAATTTTCTGGTCTGATACTGCACAATCAATCAAAGAAAACACAAACAAATATCTCTGGCAGCAGGACAGGGGATATTATAAGATGCATATCCAGATCTCACCAGTTAACTTGGATTTTAACGAAGATGAGATATTTCCTATGGGTGGAAATGCAATCGCGATACAGTCTGGCCTCGCAAACCATACCCAGGCTGAGCAAATCTTTGAGACTGCCAAAGAAAGAAAAGTGCAGGCGAATGCAAGCACCATTGGCAGTGTGCTTATTCCTGCTTATCCAGAAGGATTCTTTGCAAATCCTGTTATGGACGAGGAGTACGAGTATCAAAATGGGGGTCAATGGGACTGGTTTGCAGGCAGGTTAATTCTTTAAGAATTTAAAAAGGGTCGCCATAAAGATGCAGTTACTCATCTGCGAGAAATTGCAAATCAAGACAATAATTTAGGAGGATTATACGAATGGTGCAACCTTAATGGTGAGGGTAAAGGCAGCCCAGCTTTTGTAGGGAGTGCAGGCGTATTGGGGCAATGCGTGATTGAAGGTTATTTTGGTATTGACCTTTCAAATAAAAGTTTAGTAATTACACCACGACTTGGGACAGACAATGGCTCTATATCTCTTTATGAACCGATATCAGATACCCAGCTTTCATACAATTACACATTTGATGATAATACTATAATATTCGATTATGAGACCAACTATCCTGGAGAACTCAGGTTTAATTTCCCAGTACCTGAAGATAAACAAGCTTACATAGACTCAGGTATTCCTCTACAGAGTATCTACTATGAAGACGAAACTGGGAAATATCTTACATTTAGCAGTGAGAGCAAAAAATCAATTTATAAAATTATTTACTATTAACCTGTGAGCAGAAATAGTCGCGATTACAAACATTATAATCCTGGATAAATTAAAATGAGGAAGATCCTTATTTCTTTTTTATTGAACACTTGTGGCTATTCAGCCAGTCAAAGTTCGTTTACTAGGAATATATACTCCGAAAGGGCAGTTACTTAACTTTTATTAGTCTCAATTGAGAATTTCAAAGTAACTATTTTTACTATTTTTGTATTTTAGCATTGTGTTTGTACATATCAAGTTCATTTTACTCGTATTTTTGGAAATTATACTAAGTTCTGATTCTATTATAATTCAAGACTTCTTATAAATCATCAAATAAATTTTATTTTTTATAAATATAAAAGTTAAAAGAAAAAAATTAAGTATACACACTAAATTATTATTAATTAAATTAAATTTTTTTATTTAAGAAACGAGAATGAGTATGATGAAAAAGATGAAAACATTTTGTAAGGCGAGTTTAATTTTTATGGCTTTAATTTTGTTTTTAATTGCCAGTACAGCATCAATAGTTACTGCGGAAAAAGTTTCGCCTGTAATTACTGAGACTCAGATTACTTCCAATGTATCAGATCAAATGCTGCCTGATATATATGGTGATAAAATAGTATGGCATGATACGCGCAATGGTAATCTTGATATTTACATGTACGACCTGTCTACTTCCAAAGAAACTCAGATTACTTCTAATGAATCATGGCAAGGTTGGCCTGATATTTACGAGGACAGGATTGTGTGGGAAGATGAGCGCAACGGTGTTTCCAATCCTGATATCTATATGTATAACCTTTCTACATCCGAGGAAACCCAAATAACTACTAACGAATCATTTCAATTTAATCCTGCCATCTATGGTGACAAAATAATATGGCAGGATTTCCGTGAGAATCGTGATGGAGATGCAGAAACGGATATTTATGTGTATGATCTATCCGCCCATAACGAGACCTCGATTGCTACCACTGCACTGGGATGCTGGGGCAACCCTCATCCAATGATCTGTGGTGATAAAGTAGTATGGTATGACTGTCTCGATGAAAGCAGGCGAGGCATCTACATTTATGATCTCTCCAGTAATAAGAAAACTCTGATTTCCGCCGATGGATCAAAACCTGCTATTTATGGCGATAAAATAGTTTATGTGAAAGATAGTGTCAACTTATACCTGTATAATATATCCACATCCACAGAAACTAAGATTTCCACTATTGGATCATACAAAAAAAGCATCTCTATCTATGGGAACAGGATAGTGTGGGAGGACTATCGAAGTGACCATCCGGATATTTACATGTATGATATCTCAAATTCTACAGAGACCCGGATCACAACCAGCGAATCAGTAGATGATCCTGTAGCTGGAACATATAACCCTGTAATATATAGTGACAGGATAGTATGGCAGGACTACCGCAATGGAAACAACGACATTTACATGGCTACTCTTACCTGGGATGAAGAACCGTCTCAGGATGACAATAATTCTAATGACAGCAATACATCTGATAATGAAATTCAGATCACTACCAGTGGGTCAGCAGATGGTCCTTCTACCTACGGTGATAAGATAGTATACGCCAGTACTCGCAATGGAAACACGGATGTCTACATGTACGATCGCACCACTAAAAAGGAAACTCAGATTACCTCCAGTCCAGATGCTCAGACACATCCTGTTATCTATGAAAATAGGATAGTGTGGCAGGATGATGGTGGTAAGGATGATGGATACACAAATCATGGCATATTCATGTACGATATTTCCACCAATAAGAAGATGAGAATCAGTCCTACTGGGTTAGCATATGACCCTGCTATTTATGGTAACAGGATAGTATATTCAAGTACTCGCAATGGGAATACTGATGTCTATATGTATGACCTTTCCACTAAAAAGGAAACTCAGATTACCTCCAGTCCAGATGCTCAGACACATCCTGTTATCTATGAAAATAGGATAGTGTGGCAGGATGATGGTGGTAAGGATGATGGATACACAAATCATGGCATATTCATGTACGATATTTTCACGAATAAAAAAATGAGAATTAGCCCTACTGAATTGGCATACGAGCCTGCAATTTACGGTAACAGGATAGTATATTCAAATACTCGCAATGGGAATACTGATGTCTATATGTATGATCTCTCAACTAAAAAAGAAACTCAGATAACCAACAGTCCGGATGCCCAAAGATCTCCTGCAATCTATGGTAACAGGATAGTGTGGCAGGATGATGGTGGAGAGGATGATGGGTTCACAAATCATGGCATCTTCATGTACGACATCTCCACCAATAAGAAAATGAGAATTAGTTCCAGTGGATTAGCATACCAGCCTGTTATTTATGATAACAGGATAGTATGGCTATATGATGATGGGTATAACTCCAATATATACATGCGCGAGATTTGAAACACAAAACTAAAAGCTATGTGTTGCTGCATCTCAGCTTTTCCACTATCTGTAAAAGCTCCATTGAAAATTCAATTTACTGACAAAAGGGCAACACTGTCAGCTTGACAGTGAGAAACGTAAAAGGCAGCAACACTAAAACAATGTCAGGATAGTAGTGGCAAAAAAATGAAATTTTAAGATAAAAAATAATAAGAAAATCAGGTTAAGGATAGTGAGAATTCTCACTATCCTTTTCGGATATCTCAAGTTTCTTTTCAACTATATTTGAATTTCTTTTAACTTTCCTTGATTTCATTCAAATTTCTTTGAATTTTTTCAACTTTATCTCAACATTCTCGCTAAATTCCTACCCCTGCTTCTCTCATCTTTCCGGTTTTATGTCTTTATTTTCCTTTCTTTACTTGTTCCGCCTCAGGAGGTAAGCCGCGCCTATAGCTACCGCCAGAATTCCAGCCCCCGGACCAGGGGATTCAGCTTCCTCCTGAACTCCTTCATTGGTAGTGTTTTCGGTTTCAGGTTCTGCTGATCCTTCGGTTTCATTTACTGGTGTTTCCGGACTGGCTGCGTTCTCCCTGTCGGCGAGTCCCTGCTCATAAGCACTGACATTCAGTTTGCTTTCAAGGGTTTTAACGGCGTTCGGGACTTTAGGATAAAGTGGGGACTTATCGATTCCTCCACCTGTAATGTTATACGAAGTGTCGCAAATTCCGTTATTGTTTTCATCCACGCAGGTCTCGCTGAAACCTTTGCCTTCAGGGTCAGACCAGAAGTTTCCGGCAATGTAAGGACCTTTGACTATGTTCTGTCTTGTTACGAGAGGGCTCTGCCAGATATTTTCCGCATTTATATTTTTTTCTTCGACGTTTTCAGCGTTTTTGAAATAATTATTATAGATAAGGTTCCTGCTGCTTGCTTCAAGGGAGATTCCAGGACCATAATTGTAGGCAATTACATTATTCAGGATATCATTTGAGTTTGAGTTTTCAAGTCTTATTCCTATTTCATTGAGGGTAACGAGATTACTTCTTATGGTATTCCTTTCTGAACCGTTAAGAAGAATGCCGTATTCAGTTCCCAGGACTCTGTTGTTATTGATATAGCAGTTTTTGACCCCTGTGAGCAGGATTCCTGCTTTTTCCGAGCCTTCAATGCCAAATCCGCTAAAAAATACCCGATCAGCACTGATTTCAACCGTACTTTCCTCAGTATCGGCTGCCCTTATGACTGTATTTTCTGGTCTTCTAGAGTCCGACCAGATTCGTACTTCTTTATTTATTTTAAGATTTTCAACATAGGTTCCCGGGCTTACAAAAATTGTATCTCCTGCTTCTGCGGCATCTATTGCAGCCTGTATGGAGGTATAATCCCCTTCAATAGCCGAACTTACTCTCAAATTGGAGGCTGAAACAGCCGAGCAGGTGCATAGAACTATCAGAATAACCGCAAACAATATCAGCTTAATAGCTCTAAAATTCTTTCCTTTTGTTCCTCTCATATTCGGTTCTCACTTTCCCCTTTTCAAACTTCCATATCCTCTAACCAGACTTTAACTCCCAATAGAAAGAAGGTGTCCCTTTTTCAGATTTTTATCACTTTTTAGTGAAAATTCTCTCAAGACTTAGCCAGAAAAGAAATTTTCTCTGAAATTAATATACTTTTGGAAACCAAAAATTCTAAACAACTATCCTTAAATAGTTCATTATCCTCTACGATAAAGGAAATTAATTTCAATTAAAGTTTAAATACTGTAGAATCCGATATTGTTATAGAATTTTATCGTGTTAATAATGTCTCTAATGGAGGCCTAAAAATGGATGAGAAAATTGCGCCCCATCTTGAAGAATTAACCAGGGCGCTTGGAGACCTTGAAAAGACTGGCATCCGGGCAGAATTTGAGAAACTCATTGCTTTTCGCGTGCCGCCTGATGTTGCAAAAGAGACTATTCTCCGCAAGTTCGGAGGAAAAAGGAAAGTTCTGAAAATAAAGGACCTGTCTGCCAACCTTAAAAATTTCGAGCTCACAGGCAGAATTCTTGACCTTGGGGAAAAGCCAATCCGCCCGCAGGAAGGGACTAATAAAGGCTCCTCAAGGCTTTACACTGGGGTTCTTGCGGACGAAACCGGCTCAGTTCTGTTTTCTTCCTGGAAAGAGCTGCCTGGCTCGGTTGGGGATGTAATTAACATTAAGAACGCGTATACACGCGTTTGGCAAAATAGGATCAGGCTTTCTATAGGAGAACAATCTCTTGTGTCAAAAGAACCTGATTCTACACTTCCTTCTCTATCCGAACTCTCAGGAAGCCAGACAAAGAAGTTAATTGACATCGGAGCCATGGATTTTTCCGTAAATACCGTAGCCTGTGTGATTCAGTTCTCTCATAGGGAAGTGCTTGTAAAAGGACGCCAGTCCAGAGTGATTTCAGGCGTACTTGCTGATGAGACTGGAAGGCTGCCCTTTACAGCCTGGGTTGAACTGCCAGGCATTGATATTGGGAGCATTATCCGAATCGAAGGAGCCCAGATTCGGATGTTCAAGGGTATGCCGTCAGTCAATATCCTCAACAGCACAAAAGTCTCCCAGGTTGGTCCAGAAGAAGCAAAAAACCTTGCGTTTACCTTTGAATCCGCAGTAAAAGATCCTGCTCCCATCAAAATAGAAGATATCAATTCAAGAGAAAGTATGTTTGATGTAGCCGCAGCAGGCAATGTGGTCTCAGTCCGTCCAGGTTCAGGCATTATCTCCCGCTGCCCTGAGTGCGGTCGTGTAATCCAGAAAGGAAATTGCAGGGTGCACGGCAAGGTCGAAGGCATAAGGGATATGCGGATCAAAGCCATACTGGATGATGGAACAGGCTCAATGTCAGTTATGTTTCCAAGAGAACTTGCAGAAATCGTCTATGGAAAAACCCTTGAAGAAGCCGAGCAGCTGATGTTTTCTGACGTCTCTAAGGATGCGGTCTATGAAGATTTAAGGCGCTTTCTTACAGGTCGCTATCTCGCAGTACGAGGCAACGCTTCAAAAAGTGAATATGGAATTTCTTTTGTAGCTGAAAAAGCCTGGATACCCGAAGATGATCTTGCAGTCAGGGTAGTGGAACTGCTTCGCAGGCTCGGACCGGATGAAGAGAATAAACAGGGTGAATGCTCTTCCACTGGAGGAATTTATCTTGCTTAAGCGAGAAGTTGCAAAACGGATTTTTGCAAAGGAATTCGAAGCCTGTAGAGAACTTGAGAAAGCTGCAAGATCTGACTCTGAAGCCCTGGATTCAAAAGTTCCAAACTTTCTAATTAGCCCGCTTGGGCTGATTCTTAACCGTGTCTTTGTGGTTGGTGTGGTCACGGAGCTTGACAATATCGGGACACAGGGGGAGATGTGGAAAGCTAGGATTGTTGATCCTACCGGAGCTTTTACAGTATACGCAGGGCAGTACCAGCCTGAAGCATCTATCTTCTTTTCGACGGTAAAGGTTCCTGCTTTCATTGCCCTTACAGGAAAAGCCAGGATTTACGAACCCGAGCCAGGCTCAGTTTTCGTCTCTATTCGGGCTGAAGAGGCAAATGTTGTGGATGAGGAAATCCGCAACAGATGGGTTGTGGATACCGCAGAACAGACCGTTGATAGGCTTGCAGCCTTTTCTGATGCTCTTGCCAGCGGATATCATGGAGAAGAACTTCGGGAATACCTTATAGAGAGAGGTGTTTCCTCTGAGCTTGCTCAGGGAATATCCATTGCGCTTGAAAAGGATGTTTCTCAGGAATTTATAAAACTGCTTCGGACTTCCATCAGGGAAGGGCTCAAAGCTCTTGATTTCGATGGAGGCACAGGCGCCAAAGCTGACCAGAAGGAATTTGTGCTCGAACTGCTCAAGGAAATGGGTGGGAGCAAAGGAGTGGATTATGCAACTTTTATGGAAGAAGCGGTCGCCAGAGGCATTCCTGAGCAGGTTGTAGAAGAGGTCACCCGTATACTGCTTGCAGGCGGACAATGTTACGAACCGAAGATCGGAATAATAAGACTTGTAGGATAATTGTGCAGAAAGAAAATCCATAATAGAAACAGAAAGAACAGAATTTTCCTAAGTATGTGTGATAACGCTTAAGTGTAATCAAGTTGATTGGTATTTTCTGTTACAATTTAATATCTCATGCTTATCGTACTATTTGGAGAAATTGAAATGAAAGTATTGGTCAGCGACTCACTCTCCAATGAAGGGTTGGAGATTCTAAGAGAACACTTTACGGTTGATGTTATCACCGGGCTTTCAGAAGAAGAGCTGGTGAAAAAAATCAAAGATTACGATGCTCTTGTTATACGCAGCGGTACCCAGGTTACTCAAAAGATTATCGAGGCTGCCGACAAACTGAAAGTTATCGGGAGAGCTGGGGTCGGCGTTGACAATGTTGATGTGGACGCAGCTACTAAAAAAGGCATTATTGTGGCAAACGCTCCCGAAGGCAATATGATCTCGGCAGCTGAGCACACCATTGCTATGATGATGGCAATGTCCAGGAATATTCCCCAGGCAAATGCTTCCCTGAAATCAAGGGAATGGAAACGCAATAAATTCATGGGCGTTGAGGTCAAAGGCAAGACCCTGGGAATTATAGGTCTCGGAAGAATCGGTTCTGAAGTCGCAAAGAGAGCTTTAGGGCTTGAAATGAACCTTATGGGGTACGATCCTTTTATTTCCGAGAAACGGGCAATAGAACTTGGAGTCAAGCTGGCTACAATTGACGAAATCGCAAAGGAAGCCGACTACATTACAGTGCACACCCCTCTCACCAAAGAAACCAGGAACATTATTGATGAAGAACAATTCGCCCTAATGAAACCCGGTGTTAGAATTATCAACTGCGCTCGCGGCGGAATCATTAACGAAGACGCCCTGGCAAGAGCTCTTGAAAGCGGAAAAGTGGCCGGTGCTGCAATAGATGTTTTCGTTGAGGAGCCTCCGTTTAACAGCCCTCTCCTGAACTTTGACAATGTGATAGTTACTCCTCACCTTGGAGCTTCTACACAGGAAGCTCAGGTCAATGTGGCAATCGACATCGCAAAAGAAGTAGTATCCGTCCTCACAGGCGGGCTTGCAAAGAACGCAATCAATATCCCATCAGTAAAACCAGAAGCTATGGCGGTACTTGCCCCTTACATCAGGCTTTCGGAGATTATGGGCAAGATTGCAGGGCAGCTTGTAGATGGAAATTACGAAAAGGTAGAAATCGGATACAATGGAGAGATCTCTGGAAAGGACACTAGACCTCTTACAGTTTCTGCACTTAAAGGGCTGCTTGAGATGGCACTTGGCTCCGGAGTAAATTATGTCAATGCTCCTGCCCTTGCAAAGTCCAGAAAGATTGCAGTTGTGGAGAGCAAGTCCGAATCCTCTGAGGAGTATTCATCCACCATCAGTATCAAGCTTAGCAACAATGGACAGGCTAAACTGGTTGCAGGCACCGTTGTTGGGGATGAACCGAAGATCGTTGCCGTCGATGAAGACAGAGTTGATATCTTCCCTGCAGGTCGTATGATCTTTGCCAAACATATTAACAGACCCAATGTTATCGGACCATGCTGCCTCGTACTAGGGAAAAATAATATCAACATCTCAGGTATGCAGGTCGGCAGGTCAGAAATCGGAGGCGTTACCATGATGGTTCTTAACGTAGACTCTGAGGTTCCTGATTCGATCCTTAATGAAGTCAGAAAAGTGGATGGAATACTCGATGCTAAACTTGTAACTCTCTAAATTCCAATTTCAGGAAGGCTTTACTCCGGCGAAAGTTTAAGGTGAGTATTCCGCGCCGGAGCCCTTAGATTTTTTGAATTTCTATCCTGAAAATGTTTAATTTTAATTGTTATGCTTCTTTAGGTTAGGCTGTCATGCTCTACTTGATAGTATCAATTTAAGGGGTTAGTTAATGGAAGAACTTAAACGAGTAGTTTCCGTTCCGTTTAAAAAAACACTTGCATCTTCTCTTTCAGAAAAAGATTTTGAGTATTCCCTGGCTTTTGACCTGAAATGGTTCTCCCCGAAAATTGCCTCAAAGGTAAAAGAAAAAGCTCTTGAAGCAGGCATTCTCTCCCTTAAAGCCGGAACTCTTGTGCCATGCTTCGATGTGGAAAGTATCCGGCTTCCACATGCATTTAAGCCATCGGAGAATTTCCTTGAAATCCAGAAAAATTCCAATGCAGAAAAGCCGGAAAAGGAAGAAATTTCTCTCGAACAGGTTCTGGAATTTATCTCAACAGATACCGGAGTAAACCGGCAGAAACTTGTTTCGGAAATTAACTCCATGCAGGATCGACTTTCCTACCTTGTGGATGTCCGAATAGTAGCACTTATTGTCGGAAAAAAGTTTGGATGCAGTATAGAAGCAATCTTCGAAAGAGTTGCTAGGTCTGTACTCGGCATCTCTTTTTAATAAGTCTCCGCAATTAATCAAATAGGCAATTAATCAAATAGATTTGATGGAAGCCCCCCTCTAAGCCGATGTTCTTATAATCTCCTCAAGGTTTAATCTACAAAGTTTATAAATTTTTATGAATTGCTCTCATAAGTGGGGGAGCTGAGAGTTCTGGCGTAACTATTTCTATATATGCGCCGACCTTAGCAGTATCCAGCTCTCTCATGATCTTATCAAGCTCACCACAGGTGGTGGCTTTTCTTGTTATCCAGTTATTACGACCAAGTACCTCTGGCAACTTATGGTATTGCCACTCTGGAATGTCATTGTAGCAGTAATCTAATTTTTTAGATAGCATTCTTTCTATCAGATATCCTTGATTATTCAGCACGAAAATAATAGGCTTTAGACCATAACGGTAAAACTGGCTGATCTCCTGGACTGTCATCTGGTGTGACCCTTCTCCTGTCATAAGAATTACTCGTCTATCAGGTGCAGCCAGTGCAGTGCCAAAGGCAGCAGGAGTAGCCCAGCCTATCGCCCCCCAGAGCATCTGGCTCAGGAATTTAACTCCTTTTGGTAAAGGGAAAGGTAGTAACCCATAAAAGGATGAGGTCGAGTCAACTACAACTATGTCATCGGGCTTAAAAAATTCGGCGTATTTGGCGTATAAATAGTCAGCTGTTATCGTGTCTTCGGCATTTACCTCTGGAACTGCGGGGTGTTTTGCCACAGGTCCCCTTACATCAGTACGCTTATTAAGCCTTCTGGAAAGTCCCTCCAGAACATCAAGCATTTTCACATTGATATAATCAGTGTTTCCTATATGGACACTGAAAGGCATGATATTGATAATTCGGGATTTATCCAGCTTTGCCGTGAACATGCCCATATTAATATCAGACATGACAACGCCTATGGCAAGTATGCAGTCACAGGATTCCACAAATTCCTGAATTTCAGGATTGATAAGCTGTCCCATATATATTCCCATGTAGGAGGGATTTGTCTCATCAAGTACGGCTTTGTCCAGCGCCATAGAAGCATAAGGCAAGCCTGAAGCATTAATAACAGCCATAGCGAGGTCTTTAAGACCAAATCGGTCAACAAGGAAGCCCGGCATAATACAGGCTTGTTTTGCTTTTGATAACTTAGCTGTAATAATCGAGACCACTTCTTCAAGAGTGGCAGGATCGCTTTTTACAAACACACTCTTTGGTGCCGTAAGGGATGAAATCTCTGCATTCACATAGTCGTGAGGTATTGCAATGTAGACAGGCTGGCGATTTTCCAGGGCTGCCTCGATAACACGCTCGACTTCATCAACGCAGTTTTCCGGAGTAAGCATTGTACTGGCACATACTACTGGCGTAGCCATATCCATAAATGTGCCGTACTCTCCGTCACCCAGCGAATGATGTACTATGGCATGCCTCTTCTGTATCTGCATTTTCGGAATTCCTACAATATGAAATACCAGATTGTTCTCCGCATAAGAGCCTGCTATACCGCATAATGCCGAGAGCTCACCTACCCCAAAGGTAGTAGACAGTGCTGACATACGATTAATACGAGCGTAGCCGTCAGCAGCATATGCAGCATTCAGCTCGTTGCAACAACCTATCCAGCGAAGTTCATTATCATCGCATATCGCATTGTTGATAGGAAACGCAAAGTCTCCTGGCACACCGAAAATATCCCTTATTCCCAGTTGTTTTAATCTACCCAGAAGATATTGAATAACAGTCGGCATTAATAGTACCCCCTGGTTGAGTTACTTATTTCATCACATAGATCAAGTACAGCTTTCATAAGTTTTGAGAAGTCCAGTCCATTAATTTTGAGAAGTATAGATATAGACTTGAAAAAGGGACTGACGTGGGCTTCCCGGCAGTTATCGGGAGCAGACAGAGCAAGCATGGCAGGACTAATTATAGAGTCTTTTTTGTTTTGCGGCTCCTGGCTAATATGCATTCTACTTTAGTTGCATCTATATGAAGGAATCCTGTACTCTCAATGCCCACTCACACATAAAATCCTGGCAAGATATTTGCTCAACAGGTTATTGCCAGTTCTCCCTTAACTGATCAGCCCCATGGGAGTATATTCATTTAATAATATAAAATAGGGCTTCTTTCTCATTATGTCCTGCCCAAACTTATTACCTGCCTGGTTGGATTTTTAATTAATAAATGATATACCGGTATTCAGTGAACGAATTGCCCGAATTACCCGAATTATCCGAATTACACCAGTATGTCATCAAAATACCAGGAATTCCAGATGGGAACCAGAATCTAAAATGATCGGATTACCAGAAATTACACAGCAATATATCAGTTGTTTTTAATGGGGTGTATTCGCAGAGATTTAATTGTGAAACATTAAGAGGGCAACAGGTAGATGAAAAAGAAATAAACACTTTTAATTATCCGAGATTATAGCAAATTGAGATTAAGGGTGCACATAATCTTTATGTACTAGAAATGTTATTCACATCATACCAATTCCGATTAATCGCTTGTTCTTTAATTTGCCATTCCTGGGATTATGTCCCGCACAGGCAGTTATAGCGATGTTCGAACGCGATAGGAATTTTTTCCGCGTGAGTGAGATTTATACAAATCTTGCGGAGGAACATGCATTGGGTAAAAAATCACTAGTAAAACTGACAAGAAAAACAAATCCAAGAATCGTTTCCTTGATTCTTACCCTGAAAGAGAGGGCAAATGCTAACGCTGCCCCCATCTGGAAGGATATCGCGAGACGTCTTGAGATGCCGTCCAGAAACTATGCGGCTGTAAATATAAGTAAGATCAACAGGCACACTGCAAAGGATGATGTGCTGCTTATTCCGGGAAAAGTTCTGGGCGCAGGTCTTCTTGACCACCCTGTAACGGTTGCAGCTCTAAACTTCAGCGAATCAGCAGCTAAAAAGATTACTGAAGCCGGTGGCAAGTGTCTGAGTCTCGAGGAGATAATGGAAGCAAATCCGAAAGGATCCGGTATCCGGATTTTCCGCTGAGGTGTCGAAGATGACGGTTATCGATGCAAATGGACTTATTATGGGGCGTCTTGCAAGTACGGTTGCAAAACAGTTGCTTTCAGGAGACGATGAGATTTACATTGTAAATGCTGAAAAAACTGTAATTTCTGGCTCAAGGGCTACTACCCTCAAAGATTACCGGGAAGCCCGGGAGAGAGGATCCAAGGAATTCGGGCCTTACTTCCCGAAGCGTCCGGACCGCATCCTTAAGAGGACTGTCCGAGGCATGCTGCCTTATAAGAGAGCAAGAGGCAGGGACGCAATGTCCAGACTCAAAGTTTATGTAGGCGTTCCCCCTGAACTCAAGGACGCTGAAAAAATCACTATTCCTGATGCAGATATGAGACGTTTGAGCTCCAGCAAATATATCGAACTTGGTGAAGTGAGCCGGAAAATGGGTTCAAAGTTCTAAAGGGTGAGTCCCTATGGTCAAAGTAATTAATTCATCTGGAAAGCACAAGACTGCAACTGCACGTGCAACAGTCACGAAAGGAACCGGTAAGGTCAGGATCAACAAAATTCCGCTCGAACTATATACTCCAGAGCTTGCAAGGATAAAGATCTCAGAACCTTTGCTGATCGCAGGAGACGAAGTGGTCTCCGGGCTTGATATTGATGTAGATGTCCGGGGCGGCGGGATTATCGGGCAGGCTAATGCGGTAAGAACCGCAGTTGCCAGAGGTATTGTGGAATGGACAAATGACACAGTAATCAGAGACAACTTTGCAAGCTATGACCGCAATCTACTGGTAAACGATTCCAGGCAGAAAGAGTCAAAGAACTTTGGTGGTCCTGGAGCAAGGGCTAAATATCAGAAATCTTACAGGTAAAAATATGATCCCAGTCCGATGTTTCTCATGTGGAAAAGTAATCTCAAACTATTGGGATGAGTACAAAAGACGTGTCAATGATGGCGAACCCGCTGCTGTAGTGCTGGATGATCTCGGGATCACCCGCTACTGTTGCCGCAGAATGTTGCTGAGCCATGTTGAACTCGTTGATGTGTTTTCGCCGTACCAGTAAGGGACCGTAGGGTAGCCTGGTCCATCCTTCGGCGTTCGGGACGCCGGAACCTGAGTTCGAATCTCAGCGGTCCCATTTCCCTATTTTCAGGGTGCTGGTTTTAAGGCATGTACTGTAAAATATCAAACTTTTCATTATTCTCAATTATCGGAATTCATCGGAGCGTTTTTAAGTTTAAGGGTGATCAGTTGGTCAAGGAAAAATATACCCGGTTTGAGCGGGCGCGAATTGTAGGTGCAAGATCATTGCAGATTGCAATGGGGGCTCCTGTCCTTGTGGAAGATGACGGGCGGCTGGATCCTCTCAGTATCGCTATTGAAGAGTTGAAAGCCGGAGTTATTCCTATCACGGTCAAACGTAAAATCAGTTGAAAACGCAGTGGGATACATTTTCAGATATCGAATGTGTTTTATTGTTGATTCTATATTATGAGGTGACTTTATGGAGGAAATTGAGAAAACAGGGCAGGAGGAAAATGAAGCACAGCCTGTGCCTGAAGAAAATATTGAGGCTGAAACAGAACCTGCACCTGAAAAGGAAGCCGAAGCAGAATCCGAATCTGTGCCTGAAACCGAGGGTGAAGCAGCTTCTGTTAAAGAAGAGGGTTCCACATCCCTTGTGTCCATTGACGAATACCTGGCAGCAGGTGTTCACATAGGTACTCAGCAAAAGACCCAGGATATGATGCGTTTCGTATACAGGGTCAGAACTGATGGATTATATGTTCTTGACATCCAGTCAACAGATGAAAGAATCAAAGCTGCAGCGAAATTATTGTCTCATTACGATCCCTCAAGAATTCTTGTGGTTTCTTCAAGGCAGTACGGGCAGCATCCTGCAAGGATGTTTTCCAGAGCACTCGGTACCAAAGCAATGCTTGGAAGGTTCATTCCTGGCTCGCTTACAAACCCGCAGATTCACGGTTTCTTTGAACCTGATATTGTAGTCGTTACCGACCCTGCAGGCGATGCCCAGGTTGTGAAGGAAGCTTCAAGCATCGGAGTACCAATTGTAGCACTCTGTGATACCAACAACCTGACTTCAAATGTGGATCTTGTAATCCCCACAAACAACAAAGGTAGAAAAGCACTTTCTCTTGTCTACTGGTTGCTTGCGAGGGAAGTCGCACGGCTTAATAATATTCCTTTCAATTACTCATTGGACGACTTCGAAACACCTCTGTGATTCTGAAAGGCAGTCCTGCATACTGCAAGGCTATATAAAAATGATTCATATCTTATATGGGTGATATAGATGAGACAACCAGCAGTTGCAGGGCAATTCTATCCCCTGCGTCCTGAGAATCTAGAGAAAGAACTCAAGCAATGTTTTGAAGGTCTGGAGATCCGGGAACGAAATGTCCTCGGGGCTATCTGCCCGCATGCCGGATATGTTTATTCAGGTAAGGTAGCTGCACACGTCTATGCAGTTCTCCCTAAAGCCGATACATATGTCATTTTCGGTCCCAACCATACGGGATACGGCTCACCTGTATCAGTGTCCACGGATACTTGGAAAACTCCCTTGGGATCTCTCGAGGTTGATCGTGAACTTGCAGACGGGCTATCAGGAAGTATTGTTGACTTGGATGAGCTCGGACACCGATACGAGCATTCTATCGAAGTTCAGCTTCCTTTCCTTCAATATCGCTTTGATCAGGATTTCATGATCCTTCCTATCTGCCTTGGTATGCAGGATGAAGAAACCGCAGTTGAGGTTGGAAACCTTGTTGCGGAGCTTGCTTCCAAAAGTGGGAAAAAATTGGCTTTCATTGCATCCAGCGATTTTACTCACTACGAGCCTGCAAATGTTGCAAGGGAAATAGACAATGAAGTTATAGGGACTATCCTTAACCTGGACATTCCGGGAATGTATGAGAAACTTTACAGGAAAAACGCTTCTGTGTGCGGATACGGGCCAATTGCTGCAATGTTAACAGCATCAAAAAAGCTTGGTGCAAATCGGGCTGAACTGCTTAAATATTCAAATAGTGGAGATGTTTCCGGAGACACCAGTGCAGTAGTAGGATATGCCGCGATTATTGTCGAGTAAGGAAATTGTGGAGTAAGGAATTCTGCAGAGAGATGGAGCATACTCATTTTTAATTAAACAGCGGCAGGATAGTTACATATTCAAATAAATTTTTTATAAATTTTTACCGTTATCTACTTATTATAGGTTTGTAAAACAGGACAAACATCAAAAAGAAGTATTTTAGCATCTGGAAACAAATTAACGGTAAATTCATAAATAAATTCGCTGTCACGTTTCAAAATACTGTCACGCTTCAAAATAAATTCACTCCTGCATTCAAAAACGAATCATTATTAAACTCAAAAAGTTGCCTTCAAATTCAAGTATAAATTTATTACTTATCTGCTTCAATCAAATTTGCAATTTTCAGAGGAGTAATATGGTTTCATGTTCTGCCCCCGGGAAAATCTATCTATTCGGAGAACATGCGGTTGTTTATGGTGAAACCGCAATAGGATGTGCAGTTGAATTAAGAACTCGTGTGCGAGCGGAACTGCACAACTCTATAATAATTCAATCGGAGATTGGCCAAACAGGGATTGATTTTGAGAAGCATCCTTATATCTCCGCAGCTATTGAAAAAATTAGGGAAATCCGACCAATAGATGGGGTTTTTTTGGAAGTCGATTCTGATATTCCTGTGGGTTCAGGACTCAGTTCATCTGCTGCTGTTACAATTGCAAGTCTAGGTGCTCTCAATGAACTGTTTGGCTGCGGTCTCTCTCTCGAAGAAATTGCTAAAATGGGGCATGAAATCGAAGTCCAGGTACAAGGAGCTGCAAGTCCTACAGATACCTATGTCTCTACATTTGGAGGAGTTGTGAGCATTAACGACAGGAGGAAGTTGAGGACTCCTGATTGCGGGATTGTTGTAGGGAATACAGGTGTTTTCGCTTCCACAAAAGAGCTTGTAGCGAATGTTAGAAAGCTCCGTGAAAGTTATCCTAACGTTGTAGAGCCTCTCATGGCTGTTATTGGAAGAACTTCCAGGATCGCAGAACCCTTTTTTCAGACAGGAGATTACCCTTCAATTGGCAAGCTTATGAATGTGAACCAGGGTCTTCTGGATGCTCTTGGAGTAAATACTTATGAACTCTCTAACCTAATTTACGCCGCCCGGAAAGCTGGAGCTTTCGGAGCAAAGCTTACAGGAGGTGGAGGTGGGGGATGTATGGTTGCCCTTACAGCACCTGACAAATGTAGACAGGTTGCTGAAGCCATTGAAAACGCAGGGGGTAAAGCAATAATAACAAAACCCACGGAGCAGGGCTTAAAGTTAGAATGAGCAACTCAAACCTTGAGCTTGCTAGAGTTTTATCTCATAATTTCACATTATTAATAACGAAGCTGGAAGTCTTAAAAGGGTATTAAGTGATATGGCATGAAGGTTTCAACAGAACCTGTTATCCTGAAACTTGGGGGCAGCGTCATCACAGACAAAGCTGCAGATCAAGGGATTGTAAGAGAAGCTGACCTCCTTAGGATTGCAAAGGAAGTTTCAGAATACCGGGGAAAAATGATTATTGTGCATGGTGCAGGTTCCTTTGGGCATACTTACGCCAAGAAATATGGACTTGATATGGGGTTTGATCCTGAAGGAGTTATTATAACACATGAGTCTGTCAAAAAACTTGCATCCAGAGTGGTAGATGCTCTGAACGAGTATGGAGTCCGTGCTATAGCTGTACACCCTATGGGCTGTACGGTTTGCAGGAATGGGAGGATCGAGAGCATGTACCTTGACAATATAAAACTCATGCTTGAGAAAGGTTTTGTCCCGGTGCTGCATGGGGATATGGTTATGGATCTCGAACTCGGGGCGTGCGTGCTCTCAGGAGACCAAATAGTTGCCTATCTTGCAAAAGAACTCAGGATTACCCGGCTCGGGCTTGGCTCTGCCGAGGATGGGGTGCTTGATAATAATGGAAAACCCATACTTGAGATCACCCCTGAGACCTTTGAGACTTTCAAGCATCACATAAGAGGTTCGGGAAGTACTGATGTTACAGGCGGAATGCTTGGGAAGGTACAGGAACTCCTGGAACTTAGCAAAACGTCTTGTATTACATCATATATATTTAATGCCGGAAAAGGAAATAACACATATAGGTTCTTGAATGGGGAATCCATAGGAACCAAAATCAGTCCGGATAAAAGGGTAGAAGTATGATCAACACGACCTCAAAGCGAAAGATCGAACACCTGAAATTATGTGCTGAAAGCCCGGTTGAATCCCGAAAAGTCAGTGCGGGCTTTGAGGATGTGACCCTGATCCACAGGGCGCTTCCGGAACTCGATATGGATAAACTTGACCTGTCTACAAACCTTCTGGGGAAGCGCCTGCAAGCTCCCTTTCTAATTGCTTCGATCACTGGAGGACATCCAGATACTATTCCTGTAAACGCCGCCCTTGCCGCTGCAGCCGAAGAGCTGGGAGTAGGAATAGGAGTTGGCAGCCAGAGGGCTGCAATTGATGACCCTGCGCAGGAAGAATCTTTCAGGATTGTCAGGGAAAAAGCTCCCAATACCTTCGTGTATGGGAATGTGGGCGCTGCCCAGATTCGCGAGTATGGAGTTGAAGGAGTTGAAAAACTCGTAGAGATGGTTGATGCCGATGCCCTTGCCATCCACTTGAACTTCTTACAGGAAGCCATCCAGCCAGAGGGGGACAGAGATGCAACTGGCTGTCTCGATATGATAAAAGAGATCTGCTCTGTACTTAGCAAGCCAGTAATCATTAAGGAAACAGGAGCAGGAATCTCAAGGGAGGATGCCATTCTCCTTCAAAAGGCAGGCGTATCCGCAATTGATGTAGGAGGCGCAGGAGGTACGAGCTGGGCGGGCGTTGAGGTCTACAGGGCAAGGGAAAGTGGAGATTCAGCTTCGGAACATCTTGGGGAACTTTTCTGGGACTTCGGGATTCCTACAGTTGCCAGCATTATAGAATCCAGGGTCTCCTTGCCAATTATTGCAACAGGCGGGATCAGAACGGGATTAGATATCGCTAAGTCTATTGCTCTCGGAGCCAGTGCGGCAAGTGCTGCCCTGCCTTTTGTGGGACCTGCCCTTGAAGGAAAAAATTCAGTTGTCAGGGTTCTTTCCCGCATGCTGGATGAATTCAGGGTTGCAATGTTTCTCTGCGGTTGTGCAAGCATAGAGGATCTGCGTAAGGCACCTGTGGTTATTACCGGCTGGACCCTTGAGTATTTGAGTCAACGCGGCTTTAATGTAAAAGACTATGCTGTGGCAGGAGATGCATTTTAAAGTGTGGCACAGATGTCCGGCTACTTTTACCTGTAATCTGGTATCAAAAATTGCATTGCACCGGTAAAGTCAAATAGCTGATATGCCCATTAAAAAGCCTGTTCCATAACAATCTTTATACATGATACGAAAGTAATGTTCGGAATAAATCGTTAAGATATGAATAAGGGTTTGTACTCTCAAAACAGTGGAAATTTACTCAGGATTATCACGGATAATTAAATCCAACTGAGCTTCTGGAAATTATTCACAGTTACATAGAATTACCTGAGATCGGTATAACTAAGGAATTATTCTCATAAATATAATTAAGGAATTATTCTCATAAATTACTGTAAAACTAATTAACTGAAGATCTGTTTTACAGTTATCTAGGCTGAAATACTCATTATCAAGTGACATTCCATTATTGTAATTGGAATAATCTATGATAACTGTCATCCCAGGAATCGACTGTAGAGAATTGTCATAATATTAAGAATTCACTGATCAATATAAGAATGGGTTAGTTAGAATCAGCAGGAAAGAAGCTACAAATAAAAGTAGGAGCAGAAAAACCAGTAAGTAAAGACCCAATTGTAACAAGACAGGTTATTGAATAAGCTCTCGAAGAATAGGCTGAAATAGAGGACTGTACGTTTTCAAAATACTTTAAAGTTGGAACCTGCATGATTGGTTGAAGATGAGGTTCTGAGAAGTACTTGCCAGTAAGGGAAGAGTGCGTAAAGGCTTCTGTTAATTAGATTAATAGTCAGAATTCGTTCTATCTGGCAATAAAATCTATTCAATGGACGTGCCTAAGGAATTCTGGAGCATTTAACAGGCATTTGAGTATTGTATACAAAACAAATGTATGAAGTACATATCTGAAGTAAGATTCTTCTGTAAGGGATATAACCTGAATTGTCTCATCCGGGGGTTGAGTTCTTCCTGCGAGCAAGTCTGAGAAGTGACTGCTCTAAGCTGATTCTTTCTTATTGATATTATGTACTCTGTTCAAGTCATGGTTATAACTTTAAGGTCATCACCTGATCCGTTTTCTGAGGATTGGGTTCACAAGGATAAAAAACAAATCAAGAGGTAAAAGGTAAAAATATGACTGAAATAGGAATTGTTGCAGTCGGCGGTTACAATGAAATGGGCCGTAATATGACTGCAGTTATTATAGGTGAAGACATTGTCATTCTGGACATGGGGCTCAGGCTCGATAGGGTTCAGATCCATGAAGATGTCGAAATTGACAAAATGCATTCTCTTGAACTTATCGAGATGGGGGCAATCCCTGATGATACCATTATGAAAGAAATTAGTGGAACTGTCCGGGCAATTGTCTGTACTCACGGGCACCTTGATCACATAGGGGCAATCCCGAAACTTGCCCATAGGTATAACGCTCCAATTATCTCCACACCATATACAGCAGCCCTTATCAAACAACAGATCGAGGCTGAGCGCAAGTTTGAGGTTTGCAACAGGGTTATTCCTTTGAATGCAGGCGGGACTTACCAGGTTACGGAAGATATTGCTGTCGAATTCATTAACATTCAGCACAGCATCATTGACTGTGTACTTGCAGTGGTTCATACTCCAGTTGGAGCAATCCTGTACGCTTGCGACTTTAAGCTGGATAGGACTCCTACAATGGGCGCAGCTCCGGATTTCGGGCGCCTCAAAGCCCTCGGAAAGGAAGGGGTTATCGCAATGATTGTTGAGAGCACGAACGCCGGGCGCTCAGGAAAGACTCCTTCCGAACAGATTGCAAAAGATATGGTAAGGGATGTGTTGCTCGGAACTGAAGAGTCCGAAGTCGGGATGATCATTACAACCTTTGCCTCCCACATACCCAGGCTAAAAGCAATTATTGAGGCAGCCGGAGAAATGGGCAGGACTCCTGTACTTATGGGCCGCTCAATGGAACGCTATGTGGGAGCTGCGAGAGATCTAGGTTATCTGGAATTGCCTTCCAATGTCGAGATGTATGGTCAGCGTAAAGATATCGATCGGGCTTTCAAACGTATTATCCAGGAAGGAAAGAACAAGTATCTCCCAATCGTCACCGGACACCAAGGCGAACCAGGTTCCATACTTGTACGTGTCGCGAATGGAGAAACCCCTTATACAATTGAACCGGGAGACAGGGTTATTTTCTCTGCAAATGTAATCCCGAGTCCCATGACTCAGGCTAACCGCTATGCTCTTGAAACCAAGCTCAAGATGAGGGGCGCCAGGATCTATGACAATGTGCACGTCTCAGGACATGCATATAAAGAAGACCACTGGGAACTTCTGCGCATGATAAATCCTGAACATGTAATCCCTGCTCATGGGGATATGGAAATGCACGGGCATTACATCGAGATGGCGGAAGACGCCGGGTATATACTCGGAGATACAGTACACCTTCTCAGAAACGGCGAAGTGTTATATATAGAAGAATAATTGAATAGGAATAGATTCCGTATCTCGTGATGTTTATGACGCTGATTGATGAGATTAAAAAAAGAAGTGTCCATGTTGATGACGCGATTAATGAACTGTTGCCGGTAGCCCCCCCCGAGGAGTTGTATAAAGCTTCTCGCTACCTGGTAGATGCGGGAGGAAAACGCCTCCGTCCCGCAGTTCTTATTCTGGCAGCCGAAGCTGTAGGCTCAGATCTAAAATCGGTGCTGCCTGCAGCAGTAGCCGTGGAGCTTGTACATAATTTCACTCTGATCCATGATGATATAATGGATAGAGATGATATTCGCAGAGGGAGACCCGCAGTCCATAAAATATGGGGCGAAGCCGGGGCAATTCTTGCGGGCGACACGCTTTATTCCAAAGCTTTTGAGATCCTCTCAAAAGTCGAGAATGAACCTGTAAGGATTTTAAAATGCATGGATATCCTCTCAAAGACCTGTACTGAAATCTGCGAAGGGCAGTGGCTTGATATGGACTTTGAGAGAAGAGAGAAGGTTTCTAAAGCCGAATACATTGAGATGGTGGAAAAGAAAACCTCGGTTCTCTATGCCGCTGCAGCCAAGATCGGAGCCCTTCTTGGAGGAGCCTCTGATGAAGTCGCTGAGGCTTTATCCGAATATGGACGCCTTATAGGAATTGGCTTCCAGATGTATGACGATGTTCTGGATATGGTCGCCCCCGAGGAAGTTCTTGGGAAAGTAAGAGGTAGCGACCTTATGGAAGGAAAGCACACTCTTATCATAATCGACGCTTTCGAGAAAGGTGTGAAACTGGACATTTTCGGGAAAGGGGAAGCAACTCAGGAAGAAACCGACGAGGCTGTCCGTATCTTAACAGAGTGTGGATCAATTGATTATGTGAAGAATCTTGCAATTTCATATATCAACGAAGGCAAAGCAAAGCTGGACGTTCTGCAGGACTGCCCAGAAAAAGATCTGCTCCTTCAGATCGCCGATTATATGATCACAAGAAAATATTGAATGAAATAAGGAATAATTGAATAAGTAATAGCTAAGACGTCAGATCTAATGAAGACTCCAGGGAAAGTTGCGGCTAATGAAAGCCGCAATAACCTGGTTCATTGTTTTGCTGGGTCTAAAAAATATTATAGTAAGTTCAGGAGATGCACTTTGTATTATTATATATTATAATGTATATTATTAATCAAAAATTTATAATGTATATTATTAATCAAAAACTAATTTTTAAAAATCAAGATTCTAAAACAAAATTTTAAAACAAAATTACAACCCTGCATCATGCAGTTAAGTTTTCCAAAAAAAATAATAAGAACAGGATGGGAACCCTGCCTTTTTTTAAATTAATATTTAAAATTTCATAAATTATTTTTTATTTTTCATTCTAATTGTGCTCTGGGCAGCTACGAGTCTTGCAATAGGAACTCTGTAAGGGGAGCAGCTTACATAGTCGAGACCTATCTCATGAGCGAAACAGATGGATCTCGGCTCTCCGCCGTGTTCTCCGCAAATTCCCATTTTGAGATCGGGTTTGACGGAGCGGGCTTTTTCTATACCGATTTTCATTATCTCGCCAACGCCTTCCTGGTCAAGGACTGCAAATGGGTCGTGCTCGAGAATTCCTGCCTTCTGATAGATTGGTACAAATTTGGAAACATCGTCGCGGCTGAACCCGAAGGTTGTTTGGGTCAGGTCGTTTGTTCCGAAGGAGAAGAAATCTGCTTCCTTTGCAATCTGATCTGCAGTAATTGCAGCCCTGGGCAGCTCAATCATTGTTCCAACTTTGTAATCGATCTTTACGCCTTTCTCGGCCATGACCGTTTCTGCCATCTTGCGGACATCTTCCCGGGTGACGGAAAGCTCTTTTACCAGGCCTACGAGCGGTATCATAATCTCAGGAATCACCTTGACTCCCTCGTTTGCAAGTTCACATGCTGCTTCCATAATTGCACGCACCTGCATATTATAGATTTCCGGATAGGTTATTCCGAGTCTGCATCCCCTGTGGCCAAGCATAGGATTGAGTTCTTTGAGGGAAGTCACACGCTGGATGAGCTTTTTTACCTCTTCGATCTTTCCGCAGTCACCTGAGGCTTCAAGCTCCCTTAGCTTTGCATCCAGCTCTTCCTTGTCAGGAAGGAACTCATGGAGGGGCGGGTCAAGCAGCCTGATGGTTACAGGCAGACCTTCCATGGAGCGGAAAATGCCAAGGAAGTCTTCCTTCTGCATAGGAAGTAATTTTTTGAGAGCTTTCTTCCTGGTTTTCTCATCTTCTGCCATTATCATTTCCCTTACTACGGGAATCCTGTCTTCTCCGAAGAACATGTGCTCAGTCCTGCAAAGCCCTATACCTTCAGCCCCTAACTCACGTGCAAGACTTGCATCTGCAGGAGTGTCTGCGTTTGTTCTCACTCCGAGAGTCCTGATTTCATCAGCCCATAGAAGAATCTGCTTCAGATCTTCATTTATTTCAGCGTCAATCAGGTCCACTTTCCCAATAATTACATTGCCCGTACTTCCGTCAATGGTGATATAATCGTGCTTTTTGACAATCTGACCATTTACCATGAAGAGATTATTCTTTGTATCGATTGTGATTTCTCCGCACCCCACAACGCAGGGCTTGCCCATACCTCTTCCGACTACTGCCGCGTGAGAGGTCATACCTCCGCGCACGGTAAGTACGCCCTGAGCAGCTGCCATTCCCCCGATATCTTCAGGAGAGGTTTCAGTTCGGACGAGAATTGTCTTTTCTCCAATCTCAGCCATTTCTTCAGCTTCTTCTGCAGTAAACACAACTTTTCCTACGGCAGCTCCGGGAGATGCAGGAAGTCCCCTTGCAACTACTTCAAGTTTTGCATTAGGATCAATTCTCGGGTGCAGGAGAAGGTCAATATGCTCGGCTTTAACCCTGGTGATTGCAGTTTCCTTATCAATTAGCCCTTCTTCTACCATATCCTTTGCTATCTTAACGGCTGCGGCAGCTGTGCGTTTCCCTGTTCTGGTCTGCAGCATATAGAGTTTTCCTTCCTGGATGGTAAATTCTATATCCTGCATATCCTTGAAGTGGGCTTCAAGCTTCTGGCAGATATCAACAAGCTGATTATATGCTTCAGGGATTTTATCTCCAAGAGTGTCAATGAAGTCGGGCGTCCGGATGCCTGCAACAACATCTTCACCCTGTGCGTTGATAAGGTACTCTCCGAAGAACTTCTTTTCTCCTGTCGACGGGTTTCTTGTAAAAGCAACTCCTGTACCTGAGGTGTTTCCTCTGTTCCCGTAAACCATAGTCTGTACATTAACAGCTGTACCCCAGCTGTCATCAATCCCATTAAGCTTTCTGTAAGTGATGGCTCTCGGATTATTCCAAGACTCAAAAACAGCGTTAATTGCCATCTGAAGCTGAACTCTTGGGTCCTGGGGGAATTCGAATCCTTTTTCGAGTCTGATTACCTCCTTGAATCTCTCAGCCAGTTCTTTCAGGGCTTTTGCATCGAGATCGGTATCTGACTCAACTTTAAGTTCTTTTTTCTTGTCCTCAATAAGGGACTCGAACTTGCTGAAGTCAACTCCCAGAACCACATCTCCAAACATGGAGATAAATCTGCGGTAGCAATCGTAAGCAAATCTTTCGTCATTGACCTTATTTGCGAGCCCGATAACAGATTTGTCCGTAAGCCCAAGGTTAAGGACGGTATCCATCATCCCCGGCATGGATACCCTGGCTCCGGACCTTACAGAAACAAGAAGCGGGTCTTCTGGGTCCCCCAATTTTTTGTTATTTAAGGTCTCTAGCTTATCAATTGCTTCATCGATCTGTTTGAGTACTTCGTCAGGATATTTCTTTTCCTTTAAATAAAGTACGCAAACTTCGGTTGTTATTGTAAAACCTGGCGGTACTGGCACTCCAAGATTTGCCATCTCGGCAAGGCCTGCGCCCTTACCTCCAAGTAAGTCTTTCATACTACCGTTGCCATCAGTTACATCCTTTCCAAAAAAATATACGAATTTGGACAATGAGTCTCCTCCCTGGAACGAGATGATTAATCGGAGTTAATGACTGTATATGACCAAATTTATGGTCTGATTGCTGCCAACAATGTCTATTTAATATATAAGGTTGTGCATTCCGGCTCCTATATTTTATATTTTACTATCTCAATTCAGTTAATATTAACGTATAATATAGGTCTTGCGATATCTTTATATAGGATGAGCATAGACTACATATGCTTTTCAGTCTATAATATATAACTTTATTTATGACTGACTGAATAATATGCTCAAAGCCAGGAAATTTTGCCCTGAGCTGGAGAAATAGCTATTAATTGCTCGTGGCTAATATGAAACGACTCGGTAAAGTGCTGCACAGGTCAGGTGTTAAAAACCTGATAGTTAGAGGGGATGAGATAAAACCCGAGAATGTATCAGGCAGTCTTCCTAAATTAAATTCAATCGTTGTAGATAAATCCCTGAATCGGATTGGTACAATTGTCAATGTTTTCGGACCTGTACACCATCCATATTTTTTAGTGAAGGGCTTTAAACGAACTCCTGATTCAGAAATTCGGGCTCTCGTTAATGAAAGAGTCTATATTCGGTGAGATCTCTGACATTGAATGCGCGTATTAATTCTTTATTATGGTTTAACATTAACTGGGTTATATATTTTTTGCTGGTTATAGCCGTGATTTTTCTTCTCCTTCCTTTTATGTATCTGTAATTTAAGTGGTGCAGCCAAGTATCGGGAAACGTAAACATATGGTCATTTTAACTTATAAGGTGATATGATATGGTAGAAATCGAAAGGGTTCGCTATTCGGACACTCTTGAAAGGGAAAAAATACGTGCCATGATCAAAGCTCGCAAAGAGAAGCAAAAAGAGCAAAGTTTTGAGACGGAAAAGGCAGTGTGTCCAGAATGCGGTAGCAGAAACCTCGTTCACGACTACGAGCGTGCCGAGCTTGTGTGTGGGGACTGCGGACTTGTCATTGATGCCGATTTTGTAGATGAGGGCCCAGAATGGCGAGCTTTCGATCATGATCAGCGTATGAAGCGTTCCCGTGTGGGTGCGCCAATGACATACACAATCCACGACAAAGGGCTTTCCACAATGATTGACTGGAGAAACCGTGATTCCTACGGGAAGTCAATTTCTTCCAAAAACCGTGCTCAGCTCTATCGTTTAAGAAAATGGCAGCGTAGAATCCGCGTAAGTAACGCAACTGAAAGAAACCTCGCATTTGCACTATCCGAACTGGACAGAATGGCTTCTGCCCTTGGTCTCCCTAGAACGGTCAGGGAAACTGCAGCAGTCGTCTACAGAAAAGCTGTGGATAAAAATCTTATCCGTGGAAGAAGCATTGAGGGTGTCGCCGCAGCTGCCCTTTATGCTGCCTGCCGTCAGTGCAGCGTTCCAAGAACCCTTGATGAGATCGAAGAGGTATCCAGGGTCAGCCGGAAAGAGATCGGAAGAACTTACCGCTTTATTTCCAGAGAATTGGCACTGAAACTTATGCCTACCTCACCAATTGATTATGTCCCAAGGTTCTGTTCTGGCCTTAACCTTAAAGGAGAAGTCCAGTCCAAGAGCGTTGAGATCCTGAGGCAGGCTTCCGAGAAGGAACTCACAAGTGGAAGGGGTCCCACAGGAGTTGCTGCAGCTGCAATCTATATTGCATCCATTCTCTGCGGTGAACGCAGAACCCAGCGTGAAGTTGCAGATGTAGCCGGCGTAACAGAAGTTACCATCCGAAACAGGTACAAAGAACTTGCAGAAGAACTGGATATTGAAATTATCCTCTAAGTTCTTTCTATTATTCTTTCACTGGCAGATTTTCTCTATTATTACATAGAGAAATATCCTATTTTTGCATTATTTGTCTAGTTGCTAACTGAGCGGAGATTATTTTCAAACAAGATTTTAGAAATTTTAGAGTTTTAAATTTTAGAATTTTAAGTTTTTGATCTATAATGATAAATATTGAAATTTTGAAAGCTTTGCTTTTAGGATTCTCTGTAGGACTTACAGGCGCACTCGTTCCAGGCCCTATGCTTTTTGCAACTATAGAAACCTCTTTGAAAAAAGGCTGGTTTACAGGTCCTAAAGTCGTATTCGGGCATATAATTGTAGAAGCAGTGATATATCTCATGATTCTCTCTGGGGCTGCTTCACTCGTAGACAGCGGCGTAATTTCTTCAATTTTTCTTATAGGAGGGCTTTCACTTCTGGTCTTCGGGTTTCTCACCATAAAGGACGCCAGAGCCGCGGATATTTCTGCACAGATCTCTCAGGGTTCGCCAGGCTCGAAATTGACTTCCAATCCCGTCCTGATAGGCGTGGTTACTTCAGTATCCAACCCTTATTTCTGGATTTGGTGGCTGACTGCGAGCAGTGCCCTTATACTTAAGGAATATGAGCTGGGAGTTATATCTGCAATAGCTTACATGCTCGGGCACTGGACAGCAGATCTGAGCTGGTTTACTATCGTATCTGGATCGTTCAGCCGTGGGAAAAACCTGCTCTCCCAAAAAGTGCACAGGTATATTCTCTATACCTGCGGGATATTTCTGGCTATTTTCGGGTTTTATTTTATGCTTAACTATAATAATTCAATTAAGCTTGCCTGAAAACTTAGCTTTCATGAAGTCCAGACCACACTAGACCACACTGTTCTGAAAGTTCAGTCATTTTACGAGAAATTGTCGCCAGGTTAATCAATCATCCTGAGCTTGTATATGGTTTCCAGCTTATGAAGTTATGAATTTATGGTTTTATTAGCACCTTTTAGCTGCAAGTTTCTTTTTAATAGATCTCTTTTTTGCAAGCGCATCTCTTTTATAAAACTTTGAGAACATGTAGACCCCTCCACTGAAAGTAGACAGGAAGAGAACCAAAAGAATCCTCATGTTTCTGACAGTTTTCCAGCTCCACCTGTTAGCCACGAACAGGGAACTGAGAGCCAGAGTTATAATCCCAAGGAAACCGTGAATATACATAATTAAAGGAGCCGCCCTGGCAATAATTAGCCTTATTCCGGAGTATAACATAAACAGTAAAGATAAGGCTCCAAGGGTATACCCGGCAGTGTTTATTTTCCCGTGTCTTAAAATTCCGTCTTTCTTTAAACGGCTTAGCTTCAGTGCAGTAAATCCAAATATATAAGTTAATAAAGTCGAAGCCTGCAAACCAAGCGAGATTTCCCTGAGTTGATTAATACCCACTCCCATTACCAATTTTAGCACCTCATTAAGGTTAAGTTGTGTTTTTACCTTATTTGAAAATAAGGCTCACGCTTAATGATCTCTTTGGAAGCAAAGATTCTGAGAAATCTTCCGTTACTGAAAAGCCCATCAGACTTCTCTGATTTTTTCAGATTTTAACGTCTGGGAAAATAGCTGGATAAGTGCAGGATAAGTAACTGGGCAGTTATTGAGACAGCTTATTAATAGAAGGATAGCCTTAGGCTTTCGAAAGGTCGATTTTCCATGAGAAGGCAGTGCATAAAAGTTCCTAAAAAGAAAGGAGAATCAACAAGAAGAATTCTCCTTAAGCTTGAGATTCTTGACAGTTCCGTAAAAATAGGCGCAGATGAGACGTTTCTTTATCTTCCTCTGACCAGAGAGCCTACTCCTGACGAACTGAGGAGTTTCCCTAAAGAAGCTGAGCTTAATGAATGTGATTTCCAAATTCAGAAAAAAAAGCCTGTTCCTGAAGATCTGCTTGGTTTCAGCCCAGCCTATGAGGTTATAGGAGATATTGCCCTTCTGGAAGATCCTGATCTTGATACCCAGAAAGCCTCAAGAATTGCTGACGCCTTACTCCGGACGCATCCAAATGTAAAAACTGTACTTAAGCCTCTTACACCTGTAATTGGGGAATTCCGGGTCAGGGATTTTGAGGTTGTTGCAGGCGAGCCCAGAACCGAAACAATTCACAGGGAATACGGCTGTCGATATAAGGTTGACCTTGCGCGAGTTTATTTTACTCCCCGCCTTTCGACTGAACGCTCAAGAGTTCTCTCCTGGGTTAAAGAAGGCGATATCGTTGTTGATATGTTTTCAGGCGTAGGTCCTTACAGCATTCTGATTGCGAAAAAGAAAAAGCCTTCAAAAGTCCTGGCAATCGATAAAAACCCGGACGCTGTACGGTATCTCAGGGAAAATATAATTCTTAATTCTGTGAAAAACATCGAAGCAATCGAAGGTGATGCCAGGGAAGAAGCAAAGAGGTTTGCAGGCGCTGCTGACCATGTGATTATGAATCTCCCTCATAAAGCTTTTGAATTTCTGGATTCTGCGGTGCTCTTGACAAAGCCCGGCGGAATAATTCATTATTACGGAATAACCCCTGAGAACGACCTTTTCGAAAGCTCTATTGAACTAATAAGGGCGGCTGCGGAAAAAGCAGGAAGGAAAATTGAAATTCTGGATAAAAGAGTAGTTCGCTCTTATGCCCCTCACCAGTACAATATCTGCATGGAAGCCAGGATTATTTAAACAATGCAGGGTTATTAATTATAGGATTATTAATTAATGTCAGGGTTATTAAGGGACGCCATAATTATTTAAATGAATCAAAATTATACAGAATCTGTAAAAGCAGACAGCTCCGCCCGAGCGAAATAATTAAATTCTTGATCGCTATTTTAAGTCTGCTTATTCTTCTTATTCATTTGCCGTCGTGGCTTAGCGGTATAGCGGCTGATTCGTAATCAGCAGGCCGAGGGTTCGAATCCCTCCGGCGGCTTAATAATTTTTTTCAGTTCTGTATCTCTTTTATTAGTTCTGTATCTCTTTTATTTACCTACTTAATAATTATCCACCGGATTATAGCATACCTTTTAATGGGTTATTGAGTTAGGGTAAATGTGGATTATGTTTAACTATCCAGAAAAGGGGAATATTTGCTGGACTATCTACTCGATTTTTTGTTAAGGTCAAAATTAAGATAAAACCGATAAATTTAATACACTTATTTGATAACAATAGCAGTTGTTCCTTTGTTTTCTGTGGGGATAAAAAATAAGGAGCATTTTTACAACTTTATTTTTTTAATTTTTGGGTAAAAATAGAATTTAGAGGGTTTCTACAGAGCTGAAAATAAGGAGTAATGTTAGCTAAAGTAATAATCTACCCTGTTTAGGGCATATTACTATCAAAGAAGATCCCGAGGGGAAAAATGGAAAAAATGAAGCTATTTCCCAAAAGGAATCCGGATCCTATAATCAGTGTGGGAAAAGATGGGCGGATTCTTTACTCAAATGGGGTATATGAGCACTTATTGCGTGGATGGGGCATGGGAGTCGAAGAAAAATTGCCTCCCTTTATCATAGATTTTGTGCAAGGGATAATTTCACGGAATAAAGCCGAAGAAATAGAAGTTAAAGTGGGAAATGAAGTATACATAGTCTCTTTTCACCCCTTACCCGAAGAAGAATGTGTAAACATTTATGGATTTGATATAAACAATCAGAAAGATCTTAATGAAAAAGTTCAGGAAAGTGGATCTAAGGAAATAGCGAACGTGGAGCTTGCCGAGATCATTGATATCCAAACAATCCAGTCCCTTATCGATGATTTCTATGAACTTACTCATATTCCAATTGGCTTAAGAGATCTCAAAAACATCGTTCTGGCAGGTGCTGGATTCCAGGATATCTGCTCTAAATTTCACAGGGCTCACCCAGAAACTTGCAAGCACTGTATAGAGAGTATTGTAGAACAATCCAGGAATATACTCCCTGGAGAGTATAAGCTGTACAGGTGCAAGAACAATATGTGGGACATATTGACTCCCATCATGGTGAGTAACCAACATGTAGGCAATATCATCGCAGGGCAGTTCATTTTTGATGACGAGCCTCTTGACTATGAGCTTTTCCGATCACAGGCTAGAAAATACGGCTTCAACGAAGAGGAATATATAACAGCACTTGAGAAAGTTCCGCGGTTAAGCAGGAAAGCCGTGGATACAGCCTTGTCTTTCTTCATGACCATTGCCAATATACTCTCACAGTTAAGCTATAGCAATAACAAGCTGGCTCAATCGCTAGCTGAACGCGAAGCTCTTTTAGAAGCGTTGAGCGCAAGTGAGGAAAAGTACCGCAATATCGTTGAGACCGCAAATGAAGGCATAAGCATAATTGATGCTGAAGAAAGAATTACTTTTGTCAATAAGAAGATTGAAGATATGCTTGGCTACAGTTCAGAAGAACTTATTGGCAGATCGATGTGGGACCTTCTCAGTAATGAAAGTAAGGCTATTATCAGCCAGATGATAGAAAAGGGATGTAAAAGCGCCAATGAAAGTTTTGAAATTAAACTTATACGCAAGGACGGTCATCCTATCTGGATGTATACAAATTCCAAATCTCTTTTTGATAAGGATGGTAAGTTTATCGGGGTTCTGAACCTCCATACTGACATTACAAAACGAAAAGAAGCTGAAGAAGCTCTAATGAATTTCGAGACTTCCCGTAAAAAGGAAATCCATCATAGAATCAAGAATAATCTTCAGGTAATCTCCTCTCTCCTGGATCTTCAGGCTGAGATGTTTAAAGGCAGAAACAACATTAGAGATTCAGAAGTGTTGAACGCTTTCGCAATAAGCATAGACAGAGTTCTTTCTATTGCTCTTATACATGAAGAACTGTACAAAGATGAAAATATCGATGTGCTTAATTTTTCTAAATACATCAAGGACTTAGCTGATAACCTGCTCCTTACATACAGGCTTGAAACCGATGTTAACTTGAATCTCAATCTGGAAGAAGACCTATTTTTAGATATGGATACTGCTGTTCCGCTAGGGATAATTATCAACGAACTGGTTTCAAACTCTCTTAAATATGCATTTCCTGACCGGGATAAAGGAGAGATCCAAATCAAGCTCCATAGGGACGAAACAGGAGAATGCAAAAACAATGGCTGTAAGGGTACTGACTTTGTTCTAATTGTTTCAGATGACGGCATAGGCATACCTGAAGATCTTGATATTAAAGAACTCGATAGTTTGGGGCTTCAGCTTATAACTTCCCTTGTAGACCAGTTAGATGGTGAACTTGAACTGAAAAGAAACAATGGGACAGAGTTCACTATCCGGTTTAGTGGTATAAGAAATGAACCTGAACCATTACAGCGTATCGCTCGTTCCTAATTCCCTTTCTCTCTATAACTCTAGACAAACCAAATCCCGCTCACACTCAAACCCCTTCAATGCCAGAGAAATAAGTGTACCTTAATTGGGGAAGGGCTGCTGATATACAAATATACAGGAATGATTAGTTGATTGGCTGTGCTTTGTAAGTGCAGCATTGTTGTGAAAATAATAAGCCTTTTTCCCTTAAAATACTACATATGTGCTCCTGTAATATCATAAAAAGCCTTAATAACCCCGGCATACAGAAAAAAACTTCTAAGATGTAGTATGTTTGGATATAAAGAACTATAAAGAGATATAAAGAGCCACTACTTCTTCATATATGTTAAATTTATTATTTAAGAGATATACATTAAAAGTAAAAAGATTTTTGGTTTTATAATGTTTTAATTTTGAGTATAAAGTATTATGAAGTTTTAAATTTCTCTTTCTGTTTTTATAAAATATAATAAAAATAAGTATGTATATATTTGAAGATTTCCAAGTGATTTCGATTATAAATGGCTCTTTATTAAACCCAGCCTATTGGGTAAAAAATGTAAAGAAATCGAATAAAACAAGGAATTAGCAGTGATTGTGATTTTTAATCCTTAAATATTTAAGTCCTATGAAATTAAAAACTTTGCAAGGGGAAAGATATGAAGATTAGAGTAGTTAGCTCAAAAGAAGAAATCTTTACATTAAATCCTAATGAACGTGTTGTTCACTTGGCTTTCAGGCCGTCGAACAAGGATATTTTTACACTTGTCGAAACCTGCCCGAAAATTGAGGCTATACAAATTCCAAAATCTTACAGACGTACGGTCTCAAAATCCATTGGAATGTTCCTTGAAATGCAGAGAATCCAGCTTATTGAAGGCGATGTTTGGGGTCACAGAAAGGATATAAACGAGTATTATATCATTCCCCCCTCGGTCTTTGAGAAAATAAAGGAAATGAAGATTGCAGGTAAATCCAATGAGGTGATTGAGGAGAGAATCTTAAGGGAAAGCAGACTTAACCCTGATATGGTTGCCTACATTATGAACAAAGAAGCTCAAGCCTGGGCTTGAGTCAAATAAAAAATTTCTATAACCGGTAAAGCCAGTTATACTATTTTATTATTAATTTATTGACTTATATTTCTGTAAATTTCTGTAAGAAACTCAGAGATTTATAAAGGGTATATGTATTAAAATCAGTGTTTTCAATAGCAATACAAACCGTCATTCCCAATTTAAATCTACCATATCTCCAATTTAAAATCTACTACAATATTACCCTCTTGATTTCTATAAAACTCTATGTTAGAAAGGCTCGATATTGGAATCATCAGATAATGTGAGTCACAACATTTTCGAATAGGCTCTTAAATAAGATAACATCTTATGAGATATTGTGGCATTATCAACAGCTCTATCAGTATAGAATCTGAAGCGGAAGAATTGTTGATAGGCTTGAAAAATATATCCTCAAGAATCTCTTGATTCTGTAATAAAAAGATTAGCTACTTGTGCTTATGATTGGCAGCCTCTTAGTGAAGAGGATATGAAATCAATAGAAGAGGGGTCAAAAGATTATAAGGCTGGTAATTTTACATTGAGAAAAAAGTATGGGGAGATTTGGAAAAAGAATAAAAATTAGGATTGAAGCAGCTGAATTACAAACTCAGTAGCATAATCCTTCATCTAACTCATACTTGACTTTATCTCAAGTACGTAGTCTTGTTTACAATAACCTTTGGGTAAAGCGGGGGGATAGTTATAGTATATTTTTTTATAAAGCACAGGGTCGAAGATTATTCAAAGTGGAAACCTGTTTTTGATGAAGATGGATCAAGGAGAGAAAAAGCAGGCTGTAAAGGCTGGCAGCTTTTCCGCAGTTTGGATGACCCCAATGAGATCTTCATCCTTTTGGAATGGGATACAAAAGAACACGCAACCAACTTCGTAGAATCCGAAGAACTGAGAAAAATAATGAAAAAAGCAGGGGTAATCACAAAACCTGAAATCCGCTTTTTTGAGAAAATCGAGGACTTTTCGTTATGAGTTGTAAAAAGTTCAATGTGGTGGTGGAAGAAATTTACTTTAATTGGTAAGCTTCAAGCTGTCTTAATTTATTGTATTCCCTTTCTTAGGATACCAATCTTTTATAACATCCAGGTTGTAGAAGTCTTTCTCATGCCATTCAATGAGTATAGCGGTTGATTCGTGATCAGGCTGAGAGTTCGGAGTCCCTCCTGCGGCTATTGCAATGGAGGACCACCGCGGCTGTATTCCGTTGAATCCAGGACAGCAAGCCAGTCAAAGTCAGTGAAGCTTTGCGGAGTTAGTGCGAAGTAAGTCGAATTCTTCATACTGCCCGAGCGAATTGGAAGAGCTTCAATTTCAGAAGCTGGAAGTCCCTGACCTTTATAGGTTGGAATGAATCGCCCCGGTCCTGGTGAGCTGGTCAATCGAGCCTCAAGAGTACCGGCTTCGGGTTCACTGATGCCATTGGCTTCTGAAACGCCCACGGCTGTTCCGATTACGGCATAATGTGAGCCGAATATCTCATTGAGTTGGGCTCCTGCTGGCCACCAGATGAGTAAATCAGTGCCCAGTTGCCATTGCGCCTTTCCACGCTGCAGGTGGCTGTTGTGAGCGAAGGCAAAAACTTTCCCCCTGCCGCGTTCACGGCACACCATATACGTCAGATTATCTGCCATTATCAGGTCACGAATGCCGAGGCCTTCGACAAGCCTTTCTTTTGGTTTGGCAGAAGTCCGCGCCAGCACCGCATGATAGTTAAGTAACTGCCTGGAGAGCACTGCATATTGCACAGCTTCCAGATAACGGCTCTCATCACTCTTAGCTACCAATTCGGGACGGCGTAGGCGCAATTCCATAATGAGATCTTCCACTTTAATCCGAAGTGAGGTTGCAGCCGGTGATAAGCCTATTGACTTAGATGGGTCCATCATTGCATCAGGGTTCTCCCAATCAGAGTCCTGACCAAGAAATGCGTCTATACGTTCTCGATGTTTCTGGCTGCTGACACTATCGATCGAGGCAAGGTAATTGAGAACGAAGTATAGAACTTGCCTTGGGCTATCGCTGTAGGTCATTTCTGTCGGGCTATCGAAGCCATAGAATCGAAGTTTGATTGGATGGGAAGGATCAGCGTTGTATTGCCGCATCCACTCCACCAGCTCTCGATTCGCATCGAGCCTGCCAAAACCGTGGCTAAATCCGGAATCCTGCAAATCCTCATATGATGCCGGACCGCGGCCAGCTATGTACTCATTCACAAGGTGCGCTCTGGGAAAACTGCTTTCGATGGCAATGGCACTGTAGCCGTGTGCTTCTACCAGGCGCTGGAAGAGCCGGTTGCGAAGTATATGAGTATCTTCGCCGCCGTGGAGTGCTTCTCCAAAGCCAAGCAACTTCACCGAGCTACCAAGTGAGGTGATAACCCTGTCGACGGCGACGTTGAAGGTTTCGGGTGAATTTACAGAGAAGGGAACCGTTTCGTGTGAAATCCAGTCGTCTAGAGTGGCATACGTCGGGTTGGAATTTCTGTTAAGAGATAGATTTTTTTTCATTTTCCAGGGACTCCTGATAGTCGGAATAATCCAACATTCTGTATTTAATGCTTTTTTGTTAAAGCTAATAGACTTTAATTCTTGGATGCCGGGTGCCTGATAACTAGCAACACTTATTCCGATTTTGAAGTAAAGATATTAATTGATAATTTATTCGATAAAACCGAGAATCTCTGAATCGTAATCTGTGGAGATTTCAATGCGGAATTTGATGTGGTGCTTCTTGGTCCCATTCAGGAAAATAGCCTTCAACAGAATTATTTCCTCTCCGATCCTGCCAGTTATTTCCCTGTCATAATCGGTAGATTTTTAAGAACAAATTTATATATATAATAACATAGATAAAAATAGAGTCAGACTGATTTGGATTTCTGACTGATTTAGATTCTAAATACCGAAATGCTTACAAAATGCTGATCTGAACAGGACAGTAATAGGAAGAGTACAGAAAAGGTATTGAGAAAAACGCAATAAAGGAGTCATAAAAATGCCAGCAAAAGTCAACAAAGAAGAATGTACAGGCTGTGGAACCTGTGTGGAAGAGTGTCCTGTAGAAGCAATCGTCATTGATGAGGACGAAGGTTGTGCAGCTGTGGATGAAGAAGAATGCGTAGAGTGCGGCGCATGTGAAGAGGTTTGCCCTATAGAGGCTATAGAGGTCGAATAACCCCAAAAAACCAGATAGTCAAAAGAATAGAACTACACGCTAGAGCAGCTTTTACAAACAAAAATCACGATTATCTGGAAATTGTAAGAGAGTGGGAACCAGGAAAAGCCTATAAACACTTTAAAGCTGCTTCCCATTCTGATTTTCTATTTTTCAGGAACCGCCGGTTAGCTCCGCTTGAGGAAGGAAGGACTTTCGTTTTATATCCCATTGCCCTTAGAATTGGTTCATACCCTCCTGATTTTTTGCCATTAAAAAGAACAAGTTTCAGGTTAGGAGCCTTATCTTTCAGCATTGAGAACTGGTTTATTTCTTCGTCCTTTATCTTTGCATCCTCGCTTCCTTCTCGTTCTCCGGCTTTAAATACATCCCAAAGCCCTATTTTGTGACGTTTAAGAGTATCAAGCCTGGCTTGATAGCTCATGTCCTGAAGGTTTTCTCCAATAATACTGCCGACCAGCCTCCAGAAGTCGTTGCCCGGATGCGCGTAATATTGATGTTTTCTGATAGAAACATCTCCTGGAAGGGACCCGAGAATGAGGATCTCGGTATTTTTATCAAGAACTGCTGGGAAACCCTGCTTTTTCATATATTAAAGAAGTTAATATATAACACTATATCAAACTTTGGAGGCAAAAATTTAAATTCCAGTTAAACTTCAGTTAAAATTTCATTTGAGCTTTAACTGGATTTATTTGAATCTCAATTGGATTTCAATTCAGTTATCTCTTCGGACAGATCTTTATAATATTTAAAAAGCTCCTGCCCCCAGGCAAGGGCACTTTTCTCAAAGCTTACCATCTCATGATTATAATATCTTCCTTCTTTAGAGATCATGGATAAGGAAATAAAGCGATCTGTAACAATACTGGAGGCAAGCTCAATTTTATTGTCACAGACAAAAAGATGAGTATTCTCCAAACTTAAGAATTCTTCAGCATCTGTCCTGTAGTCAGAAATCAGTTTTTCATAGATTGACCTCTCCAGAACAAGCGAGACTTCAATACCTCTTTTTGCAAGGTCGAGATAGAGGCTCGGATATCCGGGGCGGAAGAACGAAGAGATCTCCATGACTGTTTTTGACCTGTAAAGAGGATCCATGATCTCAGGAGGGTAATCAAAAATATGGGTTCTTTTGGGCAGTATCTCCTTACAACTTCCAAGCTCTCCGATCCGGTCAAGCAGATGGGAAGGAAGGGTCTTCAAATCCTGCCTTGCCCAGTAATCATGGTTTTCATCAAAAACCCGGAAGGTAGAGAGAAGAGGTTCCATTTTGGGGACAATAAGTTTTCCTTTTATAGAGAGCTCATAACTATCTCTTTTTTGCACCAGCAGCCCTTCCTTGAGCAGAATACGAATCTGAGCCATTATAGGGCTGGAACTGACGTTAAGCTCGGTCTTGATTTCCTCAATTGTCTTTGGTCCTTCCTTCAGGAGTAAAAGCAAATTTTTCCTTTTGTCCGAAAAGAAAATTGTGTCTATTAATTGCAGTTCCGCGCTCATTAAAGTTAACTCCGGAAAAATTCTTGGTTAATATCAGGAATTTGGTTGGAAATCTGACTCTAAAGTTAAACCTGCATAAGCTGTCTTGCAATTTGCTTACAAACTACCTTATAAACTACCTTACAAATTAATTTATATACTACTTATAAACTGCTTTATAAATTTCCTTTCAAATAGCCTTTCAGATTACTTTTGAAGCTGCCTTTCAAACTGTTTTTATATCTCAGTGCAGGCTGAGTAGCATGGATTCTGGGAAAGCTTCACTTTCAACTGTACAGACAAAGTTATCAATGCTCTTCTCGCTATCGATCTTCCATGCTCTTGATTTATAGAATTCAAAAAGTTCTTTTGCCCAGTTTACAGCTTCAGGCTCGGAACAGGACATGTAATTATGATAGAATCTTCCATTACTATCAAAGAGTGAGATCATCATTCCATGATCCGAGACCATGAGTTCAGCCAGCTTGACCTCATCATTATAGACAAAAAGTTCAGTGTTTTTCATTGTAGAAAGTTTCCTTATTTTCTTCTCATAATTGTACAGGAATTTTTCGAGTACTGACTCCGTGAAAATAAGGGTAACCTCTGACTCCAGTCTTCCAAGTTTTGTATAAAGGGGCAGGAACTCAGGTCTGTAGAAGGACGAAAATACCATAAGAAAACGTGAAGAAGAGAAGAAATTCAAAAGTTCTGTACGCGGCTCAAAAATCTGGCTCGGATCGGCTTCAATCAGTTTACAGCCCTTAAGGTCTCCTATTCTATCGAGCAAGTACTGAGGAATTCCACTGAGGTCGTGCTCGATCAAGTAATTGTCTCGCTCAAGCAAAATAAGGACATTGACAAGGGATTGAACTTTTTTAAATACAATCTTTCCCATATCTGTCAACTCATAGCTTCCGTTTTTTTGAATAACCAGGTCACTGTCTGTAAGCCTTTTGATCTGGGGCAGGATAGCTGTGGGAGAAACATCAAGTAGAGTTTTGATTTCTTCCATCGTTCTTGGTTTCTCTCCCAAGAGTAAAAGGAGATCTCTTCTCTTCTGGGAACGAAATACGACATCTATTAACTCATGTTGCATTCAAACCACTTCTATCGCGTTTTTGTATAAGTATAAAATACCTGTATCGTGTGACACTAAAGTCTCCGCGCAAAGACGGATGAAAATTTGAGTTCCAGTCTGGTCCTGCAGGATCTGAATGGGAAAAAGTGTTTGTGCCATATATTGGGAATATTCGATATTATCATTTATATAAAAGGATTTGGATGAAAAATTTCAAACGTAAGGGCATCAAGGTAATATAATTTATGAAGTTTTGGAATACCCTTAATTTTCCCTAAAAACGATATCAGCCGGCAGGAATAAAATATTACATGTCCAGACTGGTCGAATAATAAAATTATGTAAAATTATGAAAACTCAAAATAGACATTGAAATTTTTGATCGCTTTTATCTGAATAATTGAATTGTTCAAAAAAATATTCAAAGTTCAAATCCAAATTTTTATCATAAGTTGAGAAATCGGGTCAATTCACCTCAAAAATTTAAGGTCCATTTTTCAGGAAAGAAGCCAGCAAAAAATTTCAGGTATAAAGCAGTGCAATCGGTTCAAAATTTTAGATCTCGTGTTGTTCTGTAAAAACAAGGAAAAAATTCCCGCCGGTTATGGTATATGTGATGATTTCCCCTAATTATGCTGTATACGCTTGTTAAAAGTATAGACAAGCGAACTGCTCAAAAAGGAAAAGTTCCGGTGAAAAGGAGAAGATTAGTTTCGCTGGAAGGTTGCTGAGAAAATCTGGCGAAAGAATCCTATGGCACGGATATACTGCAGATTTTTCAGAACTTAATGCTCCAGAAAGAGGAAAATTTCACGGAGGAAAAGCCGGAACTCACGATGCCGAATATTTCCGGGACTGCAGACCTGGGAACGGTAACGACCTTTTTGCTAAAAACCAAAACGGAGGTTTAAAAATATGTTGGACTTTACAGAGGCAAGTCTGAAAAAGGTATTAACCAGATACAATGTGGCTCTGGAAAAGGCAATGACACCTGAAGAAGCCGCAGAAGAGCTTTATCCTAAAGACGAACTTATTTACCCGATCGCAAAAGCCATCTTCGAAGGCGAAGAAGATGACGTTATCGAGGGTCTCCAGGCAGCAATCGATGCAGGCAAGGACCCAATTGCACTTATCGATGACGCTCTCATGGTCGGTATGGGCGTTGTCACAAGACTTTATGATGAAGGTGTAATTTTCCTTCCAAATGTCATGATGTCTGCTGATGCCATGCTCGCAGGTATCGAATTCTGCAAGGAAAACTCCCAAGTTGCTCCTGTAACAAAGGGAACTGTTGTCTGCCACGTCGCAGAGGGTGACGTTCACGACATCGGGAAAAACATCGTTACCGCTCTCCTCAGGGCAAACGGCTACAATGTAGTCGACCTCGGAAGGGACGTCCCAGTGGACGAAGTCCTTGCAGCAGTTGCTGAGCACAACCCAATAATGGTAACAGGTACTGCACTTATGACCACCACCATGTATGCATTCAAGGAAGTTAACGACAAGCTCCTCGAGAAAGGATATAAGATTCCATTTGCATGCGGCGGCGGCGCAGTTAACCAGGACTTCGTATCCCAGTACGAACTTGGCATTTACGGTGAGGAAGCCGCTGATGCCCCTAAGATTGCTGACGCAATTGTTGCAGGTACTACAGATATCGCAGCATTAAGAGAGAAATTCCACAAGCACTGAGGTGAGTTAAATGGCAGCAAAAAGATACACTTCAATGGCATACGCAAGCGCAGACGAAATGACCTTTGGCGTATCCAAGTACCCAGTAAAGGCAGGCCTCGGTCTCGAGATCGGTGCAGGCTACACAATTCCTGAAGTTAACTACGCACCAAGACCAGAAGCCGGTGCATCCAAGGAAAAACTCATAAGGGAATATGAGAGGATCACCACCGACATTATGTCAAGGATGGTCCAGGTCGGTTTCCCAGCAGTTATCCTCGAAACCGAACACGTTCAGCAGATGTCCAACAACCCTTCCTGGGGAGCAGAAGTTGCACATGCCCAAAAGACCATCATGGAAGAATATCACGATGAATACGGCATAAAGTGCGCACTCCGCCACACAATCGGTGACATCCGTGAGAACAGGGATTTCCTCCAGCTCAGAGGCGACAAGTACTCTGTCTTCCTCGAAGCCTTTGAAGAATGCGCTAAGGCTGGTGCAGACCTGCTTTCCGTAGAGAGCATGGGTGGTAAGGAAGTTTTCGACTATGCAGTTCTCAGGAACGACATTGCTGGTATTCTCTACTCAATCGGCTGCCTTGGCTCCATTGACATGGAACTGATCTGGTCCGACATTGCCGCAATCGCAAAGAAGACCGGCACTGTTGCAGCTGGTGACACCGACTGCGCTCAGGCAAATACCGCAATGTTCATTGGCGGTGGGCTGCTTGACAAGAACCTTGCCCACACCCTCGCAATCATCGCAAGGGCAATCTCTGCCCCAAGGTCCCTTGTTGCATACGAATGCGGAGCACAGGGTCCTGGTAAGGACTGCGGATATGAAAACGTCATCGTCAAAGCCATCACTGGTATGCCGATGACCCAGGAAGGTAAGACCTCCACCTGTGCCCACTCCGATGTTATGGGTAACCTCATTATGCAGTGCTGTGACTGCTGGTCCAACGAGTCTGTTGAGTACCACGGTGAATTCGGCGGTACAACTGTTCAGTGCTGGGCAGAGTCCCTCGCATACGACTGCGCCCTCATGAACACCGCTCTTGAAACCAAGAACGACAAAGTTCTCAGAGACCTTCTCATGCTTTCCGACAGGTACAGAGACCCACAGGCCTATGTGCTTGCATACGACAACGCATACAGAGTCGGTGAAGCAATCGTCAAGGACGGAGAGAACATCTACCTCAGAGCAAAGAACGCCGCAATAGAATGCTGCAACATCGTCAGCGAAGGTGCCGCTGGCAAGCTCGAGCTCTCCAGGTTCGAAGCCAAAGCCCTCGCAGACGCAAAGGCAGCCCTCGAAGCTCTTCCAGACGATATGGACAAGTTCATGGACGACTGCCTCACAAAATACCAGAGTGAAGTTAAAGTCTTCCTGCCGGAGAACTACGGCTTCTAAGCCCTCAGTTCTCTTTTTCTTTTTTAAATTCAATTTGAATCCGTGAATTTCTCCTCATTTCTTACTACTTTTAACCTCTGTTTTTGCAATGATTTTACACGGCTGTCATCATTTTGTGCTCTTCTTTTCTGCCCTTTGATTCACTCAGTTAACAAATTGACAAAAAAGAAATATAAAGAGTAAGAATTGAAGAAGGCAGGACAACAAAATGTAAAATTAAATTAGAGAAATAAAATATATTCTAAGAGCATAAGAACAATACTTAATTGAAGAATTACATAGAAAAAAGAAAAGCATATATACCTGAGAAGAGTATCGATAAATAGTAGCGTGGGACAAAAAAATATATGAACAGACCAAAAACCGTGCCATCAGTAGGAAGTTTTATATAACTCTCCCATGTTACTTCCTTTCCTTTTATTTTAGAATCCTCATAATTCTCTAATTCTAAAGATTAGTAAGTCTCACTCTATAGATTAGACGTTGTTCTAATGTTTTCCCAGTAATTCTCGTAGATTGAATGCTAAGCCGGAAGTTGTCCGCAAATTTTTTAATAAGACCAGAAATATAGAATTAAAAGCTGAAAACTAAGGGAAGAATAAAGGGAAAATAAGTACAGCTTTAAAGGAAAGGATGGGAATGCGAATAATTATTTTAATCTGTGGAGAGGGACTTGGTCATACCAGCCGATGCCTGGCACTTGGAAAAGAGTTTCTTGCGGGCGGGCACGAAGTACATTTCGGAGCTTATGGATACTCAAAGGAAATGGTTGAGAAGACAGGTTATTCGGCACATGAAATTCCTTCTGAAATAAAGCTTATCGGAAAGGCGGGAACCCTGGATTTCAAGGGTTCAATTGAGGCAACTCTTAAAAACGTAGATATTTTAGGGGGACCAAAGCTTCTGAAGCTGATAAAAGATACAGATCCCGATGTCATCTTTTCGGACAGCTATTATCTGGGAACGCTTGCCGGCTTCACACTTAGAATTCCAGTATACCTTATTTTGAACCAATCAAATATGGAGGAATTTTTTAAAAATCGAGGAGTTTCTCTGAGACTTCTTGGGAAAATGACAAGAAGCTTCTACAACCAGATTTTTGAGAAAGTAAACAAAATAATTGTTCCTGATTTTCCCCCTCCCTACACCGTTTGCAGGAAAAATCTGAATTTCCGGGGTAAAGTTCAGGAAAAAGTATTCTACAGTGGTCCCCTTTTAAGGGAGAAGTATGAAGAAGTGGAGCAAATTCCCCTTAAAAAGCCGCATATTGTTTCCCTTATTGGAGGTTTCGGATACAGGGAACCTATTCTCAAAAAAGTAATCGAGACCGCAAAGCTTGATACTTCTATCAACTATACTCTAATTTCAGGTCCCTCCCTTGATCCCTTAAAGCTTGCTGACCTGCCGGAAAATGTAGAACTCCTTAAGTTCATAGAAGATACATACCCATACATGAAGGGCTCGGATGCAGTAATAGCCCCAGGAGGGCACAGTACCATTATAGAAGCCCTGAGCTTCGGAATTCCTATCCTTTCTTTTCCTGACAAGGAGCATAGCGAGCAGGAAAATAACTCTGAAGTGATTGAAGAGGAGGGCTATGGAAGGATGCTCAGCTATTCCACACCTCCTGAGGTAGTTCTCGAATGTATCCGGGAAGTTCTTGAGGAAGAAAGGTACAGAAATAAAACTCAAAGGTTGCGAAGGCTTGCCCGAGAACTGAATGGTCCCAGTGCTGTGAGAGAAATGCTTGAAAAAGAGTTTAAAGAAAAAGCGTTCTGAAAAGCCTCCTTAATTTCCGTCAATAATATCTCTGAAAACTTGGGCTGAGTGGAGAAGTGATCAGGAGAGAACTGCGATCACTTTGGGATAAGGCTCTTCAGATATTCGAGAAGGGCAGCATGATCTTCGAGTACAAGATCCGCATGCTCTACTTTTTCAGGTTCAAGCATACTTGCAACCGCGACACAGTAGAGTCCTGCCCTCTTGGCAGCAGTTATGCCCAGAGGTGCATTTTCAATTACTATGCATTCATTCTTTGTCAGGTCGAGCATCTCAAGGGCTTTGAGATAAGGATCGGGATCAGGTTTCCCACGCTCAAGGTCGCTGCCGGTAACTATGACGTCAAAGCAGTTAGAAAAATACTTATTTACAACCTCAGTTACCGTGTCGACATGTGACCCGGAAACTATGGCAAGCTTAAAGTGCTGTTTTAATTCCTTAAGGCAATCCAGAATACCTTCAAAGGGTTTTATTTTATCAAATTCAAGAGCTTCGCGTTTCTTTTCAGGCAGCTGCTCTAAATGCCAGGTCTCAAGCTCTTTTCCCGCCTTCTCGAAGATTGATTTAATTAACCTCTGGTTATTTGAGCCTTCGAGTTCGTAAATATCTTCCCTGGTGATGCTAATACCCACTTCCTTGAAGGTTTTAATCCAGGCTTCGGCCTGGTAATACATGGAATCTACAAGAACCCCATCCGCATCAAAAATTATTGCTTTTAACATCCATTCAATAGATTGTTATAATCTATGATAAAGATTATGAAAATCAAAGTTCAGTAAAATCTCTATATAGATACATCTTAGATTGTGAAGTCAGAATATTTTTCGAGCAGGTATTTTTCACTTTATATACTTCTCGTACAGGATGCCTCCTAACCAATATCCCAATAAAGCAAAAATTAGTGTGCCCGGAACATAGACTGGTGTGTCTGAGTCCTGAATAGGAAATAGAAGGTTGAAAAACAGAAGGTAGAAGATTAAAAAGATTAAAAATCCTAATATCTCAAAATACTTTTTTTGCAATTTCAAGTTCCGCCCAAATCCCCCTTTCTCCAGCTGTAGAATCTGTAAATTTCAAAGATCCGCTTAACCTGATCTGGTTTTTGATCTTCCTACTTTCTTCCTGGTTTGATCTTCCTACTCTCTTTGCGGTTTGATCTTCCTGCTTTCTTCCTGGTTTAATTTTCCTACTTTCTTCCTGGTTTGGTCTTCCTACTTCTTTTTTGAGCTTACTTTCCTTCTCCGCCTTGCTTGTCTTCTTCCCCTTCTTTCTTAAAATTAAGAGCGATTGAATTAATGCAGTAACGCTTCCCGGTTGGTGCAGGTCCATCGTCAAAAACGTGACCCAGATGACTTCCGCAGCGAGAACACACTACCTCTATTCTGCTCATGAAATAGCTGGTGTCCTCTTTGAGCTTTACCCTGTCACTCGAGATTACATCATAGAAACTTGGCCAGCCTGTGCCAGACTCAAACTTTGTATCCGAGGAAAATAGTTCTTGCCCGCAGGCAGCACAGGTGTAAATTCCTTTTTCTTTATTATAGTACAGACTGCCGGAAAAGGGTCTTTCTGTACCTTTCTCCCTCATGACATGATATTGCTCGGGCGTGAGCACTTTTTTCCATTCTTCTTCGGATCTTTCTATTGTTTTCTGTGCCATTTGCAAACCCCCCCTGTGTATTTAAGTTAATTTTTGTGGAAATATCTTTTTTTCTTGAAATAAGAAGCGGATCAATAAATTTCGTATAAAGCAGGATATTTAAGCAAAATGGAAATTATAAAGAATTATATAATATTTAATATAAATAAAGTTTCAGGAATAAAACCTGTTTAAAAATCTGTTTATCTGAGGCGGAATGGGAGAAGACCTGGTGAAGGGAAAGGATCACAGTATAATTGCCGCTGCACTTATTTTCGCTGTACTTATTTTCTTAATTCTTGCGGCAACCTTTGGAATTGTTGTTTTTAAGCAGATTAATCCTGGAAAGTTTACGCTTCTATTGATTTACATGTGGCGACCTGTTTTCCCCGCAGGCATAGGATTGGAGCAGGTTTGTTAATGAGCAGTTAAAGCCAGAAAGGAACCCTTTGAGCGCGGAAATTCTTGAGGTTTGAGGAAGATAGATTAAAGAGTAAAATTGGGTTTAAAAGGGTAAAATTAGGTTTAAAGGGTAAAATTAGGTTTAAAGGGGTAAAAACAAGTCCAGATAACAAAAATTGCAGACAAAAGGAAAATAAAACGAAGTAAATCAGAGAAGTGGAGTTAAGCATGACTCGGCTTTTCTGAACTCAGGACCAGTAAGGTTAGGAGTCGAGGCAAGTTTTCCGAGCGCTCTTGCTTTTTCAAGCAGCCTGGGTCTGAAGGACACTTCAAGCTTATCCGTGCCAGCGGCAATTACAGTATCCAGAACATCAAAACCGAGATAGTAAAGAAGGCCAGCTGTGTATTTAAAATATGGTTTGAAGGCATCTCTGTCCGGACTGCCCTGGGAGAAGACAAGAATCAGTTTTTTATTGTCAAGTCTGCTCGAAAAATTAGGTTTTAAGAAGGCTGTCATTCGGTCAATTAAGAGTTTAGTCTGGGCTGTCATCTGCCACATGTAAACTGGAGAACCGAGTACAATCATGTCTGCAGTCTGGATTTGTTGATAAATTTCCTGCATATCGTCATCTATGGGACAGCAGCCAGATTCCTGACATTTGCAGCAGGCGTCACAGCCTTTAATGTTTAGTGAGCCCAGATTGTAAATTACTTTTTCTGCACCGTTTTCGGCGGCTCCTTCGAGAATTGCGTTTACAAGCTTTGCTGTGTTTCCATTTATATTAGGACTGCCCACCAATCCAAGAACTTTAATGCTAGAACCCCCGTTCAAACGTTTAAAAATTTAGAATTTTAAACAAAAGTATAAACGAGTAATCAGCATAAAAATGTTTCCCCTGTTGAAAAAAGGAAAATAATCTGGTTAAGGAAGCACGACAGAAAAGGAAAAAAAGAATTAGAAAATGAAGAAAAAAGAAAAAAAGAACTAGAGAGTGAGGAAAAGAGAAAAAGGAATCAGAAAATAAATTAAAAAGAGAATAAACTGGAAAGAAGGGAAAAATGGAAAATTAAAGGAAAAAGAAAAAGAGAAAAAAGAGCGAAATCAAAAAAGATAGGAAAAGAGAGGATAATTCTCTGTTAGCTTTTCCCTGTCTTTTTTTCTGCTTGATTAAACTTCCTTTAATTTCATCTGATAACTCTTTGATTTCTCCTGTTTTTATCTAATTTCGCTTTAATCTCTCTTTATCTTTAAAAGGGCGAAAGCTCCAAGACCTGCAAGAAGTACCGGGAGAACTTTGAATCCAGGAATTGGAAAACTTTTCTCATCTGGTTCTGTGCGAGGTAATGCTGTATAGGTATCGTAATTGAAAATCGAGACTCCCAGGAAAGCCGGATCATTTGAATAATAATCTGAAAGTCCGGCAAAGAGTTCCTGTATAGAAAATTTATCCTTAAAACCTTCTTCCACAGAGACCTCGATTATTCCTCTTGAACCAGCGCCTCTTATCTCTCCCATCCCAAGTGCAACGGTATCAACAATTCCTGGCACTGAGTTAAGCTCTTCAACTTCCGAAGGATAAGCCCTGATGATAAAGAAATCGACAAAAGGAGCGGTTTCTTCGATTCTGGATGCGTTATAATTTAACGGGAGGCTCGCTGAGATGGACACATTTTCTTCAGCTTCTGTACTGGCTGTTTCAAACAGTGTCCTGTAGTCTATTGAGCTTTCTTTAGAGCCTTCCCCGGCAGAGGAGTTTACGTAGATATTTATCCCGTCAAAGGGGGCGAGGGATTTTTCATTGTAATCCAGTATAGTATCCAGTGAACTCTGGCAGGTGTCACCGGCTCTGTTTTCTGTGCAACTTATGTTTTCCAGAATCACTGCGTGTACCGAAATTCCTTTTTCATGAGCCATCTTTACAAAGCGCTCGTATTGCCATACGTCCTTGCTGTCCACACTGAGGAAAATCGTATCTATTCCTGAGGAGTTAAGTTCCTCTACAAGGGTTGGGAAATCGAACCTGTAAGGGGAAGAAAGCCTGATTTCAGAGATATTCACATCGTATTCAGGGAATAGGGGATCGGAAGAGCTGGTTTTATTTTGGCTCAGGTTTTCCTGCGCCTGGACAACTCTCTCAGCAGCCGAGGATTCAGAATTTAATTTGGATCTTTGAGCTGCCTGAGGCTTAGGAAGAGTTCCCGACTGAGAACTAACCCCAGACCAGGAAGTGTTTCCAGAGCTATTCTCAAAGGCGTTTTCAGAGTTGTTTCCGGAATCATTTTCGGAATTATCGCCATAATTATTTTTAGAAAGGTTTACAGAATTATCCTCAAAAGTGCTTTCTGAAGAAACTCCATCTTCACCATGAGCTGAAACAACCTTGACTATCGGTTCGGCTTCGACAAATTTCCGGACAAAAACGTAATCGACTGCCATATAGCCTGTATTCTTCGATGCATCCTTGTAGGAAGCGGCATACAGATAAACATGCATTGGGAAATTGGTAACATAATCATTTGAAGCAAAGTCCATTTTAGAGTCCCGGACACCGTTTTTAAACCATGACACCTTGCGAGTACCGTTTTCCTCATACCAGGCAATTCCTGAGACATACCATTCTCCCTCAGGAACATTGACATCAGTTACGTCGTAGAGAGTATTCTTTTCCTTCCTGTAGGTTGTTCCAAGGTTAACATGGCTTTCATTGGCAAGTTCAGTTTCATGCTTTATTTCATTTTTTTTGCTGTCTATTTGATCTATGAAACCCTGCCGTAGTAAGGGCCCTCTAGCATCCGTGCCTGTAGTGACTTTCATTCTTTTGACAACAAACATAGAATTAATATCAAAATTCTTTTTGCTGTAAATCATAGAGGAGTCGTAAGCATGGGCTTTTGGGGCTGCAACATTACAAATCCCATTTTTAACCTCAACTAAACCTCCTCCTGCACTTTCAGAATTCCATTCAAGCTCGTTGAGGTTATTGCCCTCGAAGTCATCAAAAAAGTCGAATGTTTTCTCTCCATTGCTCATGGCTTCAGCATCCGGGTTCCCATATTTCATTAGGATTTTGCCGGTTTTGTTTGCAGGAAGAGACGGAAGCCTGACCCATATAAGAGCTTCTTTATTTTCAGGGTCCCAGGTTTCAATCCAGTAATTGAGCGTTCTATCTCCTGACAAAAATCGAATATCTGAACCGTCATTTTTTGCATTTGAGAAATTGAAATTGGATGAGTTCAAACTAACAGGGACAGTATATCCTTGCAGAGTTTTGCCGGAGTTCTCAGTAACTACGATTTCCTGAGAGTAGTTCCATGAATTTTCACTTGTTGATGGGTTCCACGTATTGTCTATAGCGCCCAGGGCGCAGCCTGTTAACAAAATTAATAAAAACAATAAAGTAATCCAGCATACAATAGATCTTTTTGTCATCTTTAGAAGCCTCTCATAAGCCCTTTTTAAACCAGATTGAGATTAGTATGAGAATTTTGACAGGTAATGGTTACTTACCTGAAAACAATAAACCTTTTCATAATAATGTCTAAAATAATGTCTAAAATAATAAAGATAATGATATTGGCGGAACTGATAAAAAATCTGAAAAATAACAATGTCCAGTCACTCTAATAGAAAATCTGAAGATTACTATGTCTAATGGTTCTAATAAAAAATCTAAAAAATTACGATGTTTAGGGAAAGGAATCCGAAACTGTAATAAAGAATCTTCGCAATTACAATTCAGATGACGCTTTTATCCAGTACCGAATTGAGAAAACTTATGCAGGCAAATCCTCCTTTGCTTGAAAACGCTGTTGACATCGAGACCCAGATCCAGCCAAATGGGATTGAACTTACCCTGAAAGAAATAAAAACAATAGAAGGTTCTGGAGCTGTGGATTTTGATAATTCTGAAAGAAAGCTGCCAGATGGAAAATTCCTTGAATTCGACAGTGATGGCTGGATTCACCTGCCAAAGGGAATCTATAAAGTGCTTTTTAATGAGATTGTAAATATTCCCATGAACCTGGCAGCAATTGCAAAGCCACGATCAACGCTTATTCGCTGCGGGGCTACTCTTGAGACTGCAGTATGGGACGCGGGATACAGAGGGCGCAGTGAGTCGTTGCTGGTAGTTTATAATGCTTCTGGCTTCAGGCTGAAAAAGAACGCACGAATTATGCAGCTTTTATTCTATACACTGGACACCGAGGTAGAAAAAGGATATTCAGGGATATACCAGAACGAAAATACAAAATGAACTCTTAAAAACGATGATAGAGATCTTTAGAAAATATGTCGATAAGTATATATTATCTGATCTGCAATATAACAGCATGAGCACTATAGGTAAATCCATAAGGATGGAGCGTATCTTCAATCGAAATACGGGTAATACGATTATTGTTCCTATGGACCATGGAGTAAGTTTAGGTCCAATTGAAGGGCTTAGAAACCTTCAGGAAGCTGTAAACAAAGTCGCAGAGGGCGGGGCAAACGCCGTACTCGGGCACATGGGTCTTGCCAAACATGGACATAGGGGATATGGGCGCGATGTCGGTCTTATAATCCACCTATCAGCTTCAACTTCTCTTTCCTCTGATCCGAACCATAAAGTTCTGGTAACAAAAGTAGAAGAAGCTATAAAAGTTGGAGCTGATGGAGTATCGGTTCATATAAACATAGGGGCTGAAGACGAGTACGAGATGTTGCAGGGATTAGGCTATGTGGCAAGAAAGTGTGATAAATGGGGAATGCCTCTCCTTGCCATGATGTATCCACGCGGGAGAAAGGTTCACTCTGAATATGATGTGGATGTCGTAAAACATGCAGCCCGGATTGGAGCCGAGCTTGGGGCTGATATCATTAAGACAAACTATACCGGAAGTCCTGAAACCTTTAAAGAGGTCGTTGAAGGATGCCCTGTACCTGTAATCATTGCAGGCGGTCCGAAAATGAATTCTGAGCAGGAACTGCTGGAGATGATCGAAGGTTCTCTTGAAGCAGGAGGAAGGGGTGTTGCTATTGGAAGAAATGTTTTCCAAGCTCAGGACCCCACAGGGCTTGTCCGCAAAATTGCAAAAATCGTTCATGAGGGCGTGAGCGTGGAGGAGTTATCGAAATCAGGCAGGTAAATCTGAAGGTTAAAAGCCTGATTTAAATTACAATCTTCTTTATTCCTCTTTATTCCTCTTTATTCCTCTTTATTCCTCTTTATTCCTCTTTATTCCTCTTTATTTCTCTTTATCCTCTTTATCCTCTTTACCTTCTTTACTCTTCTTTATTCCTCTTTTATCTTCATTAATTTTTTAGGAAAGATTCCCCCAGAACAAATCACTCAGGCATGATATCCAGAATAGGGAGAACAACTGAGAAGAGTGAAAGAAAACAAAGATGAGTGAAAGAAAACCACTTAGAAGAGTAAAAGAGAACAAAGATGAATGAAAGAGAACAACTGAGGAGAGTTAAGCCGGAAATCATGTATATAACTCAATATATTTTATTGAAAACAGGTTGTTAACCTGTAGATTCCAGTGGAAATAAGGGGGTACTGAAGCTCTCAGGAAAGTTGATAAAAAGATAAGAATGAATGCACTCAAGAGAATAAATATTTACAGACCCTCAAGCGAACTTTAAGAGATAAAATTGCAGAAAAAGTGCCTGAGGGTCTTCAACAATCAAACCAAAACGGAGAAGAGAAACTCTCTAGAATGAAAAATGAAAATATTAGAGATAAATTGAGGAGTATATAGAAAAGAAACAAAAAAGAGAGAAACGAAAGAAATACAGATAGTAAAGAAAATTAACCCGCAGAAGTTTCCAGTGGAAATAAAGGGGTCCCTCTTTACAACAGAGATTAAATAAAGTCAAAAGTCTCAAAAAACAGAGCATAGATAGCGGAGAATTGAAGTAAAAAAATAAAAAAATCTGGAAAATTAAAAGTAAATATGAAAAATTGGAGGAAAGTTAGGAATTAGAGATCAACAAGGGGAACAAGATCACAGCCTGTACATTTCAAGCACATGGTCTTTGCAAGCCTCGGATCGAGTCCATACTTCTTAAGGATTTCGGCTTCAAGTTTTGCGAGTTTTAATATGCGTTCAGGGGACGGTCGCTCAGTAAAACAGTCTCCAGCCCTCAGAGGATGCGGGTTTACCGGCCGCAGAATAGGGATTACTCCCATTTTTGCAAGTGTATTGACTCCTTCCCTTACAGAATCGTCACTTTCTCCAAGCCCGATTATAAAATTACTGAAAACCCGGTTTTTTCCGAAAATGCTTACAGCTTCCTTCAGTCTATCCAGAATATAGTCAATAGATAGGTCTTCACAAACTTTTTTGAAGACATCCCTATCCATAGTCTCAACATTATATTTGACTTCAGAAACCCCTGCCTCATAGAATTTTCTGGAACAACCTTCTGTAGGATACACCGAGACTCCGATAGGAACGTTGTATTTTTTGAGAGCAGGAAGCAATTTGAGCACACGCTCCACCTCTCCTTCAAGAGAGGTTTCAACCCCAGAGGTAAGGGAAATGGCTTTAAGATCTCCAGCCTGTAAAACCTCATCAATTATGCTCAGAACTTCCTCCTCACTTTTAACATTTCCCTTCAATTTGGGCACAGGGCAGTATTTGCAGTCAAATATGCACTTCTCACAAAGGGTTATATAAGCCTGATTAGGACAGTGGGCAAGCGCAGGCTCAAGTTTTCCCTCTACAAGTTTTTTTCCCATATAGAAAAGCGCAACACTTCCTTCGTCCTCATCTTTCTGAATAGAAAGTGGAGAATCTTCTCTTATGTTCAGCCTTACTCGTGTTTCTCCCGATCTGAAGAATACTGATCTTGTACCCGCCCCGGGACCCGCAGTTGACCCCCGAGCTCGTGGAATAAGTGAAGGATCTATGGAAACTGAGCCTATTGAAATAAGGAAAGCTTTCATTTCTGGTGTAATTGACCTGCTTTGCATTCAAATGCTCCTTAGAGTAATTACAAGACGCCGTTAATATAATTATAGAACGATTATAGAGTGATAATAAACAGTCACAAATGATCACAATGTTAACACAAAGGAATTCAAGTTAATTATTTTTGTAGTTCCGATATTCTCTCATCTTTACCAGTAAATATAATTATTCTTTTGATACAATTTAGATTATTTCCGATCAGACCAGAACCGAGAAAAATTACTTGTTTTGCTTTGAATTCATCCTCTCAAACCTGAAATATCTCGAGTTTAACGGGATAAAAAAGCAAAAATTCAGCTAATACAGACTAAATATGTTATAACAGAAGTATAATATTAGGATAACAGGCTAATGTTATAGTTATGTAGTGATTTATAGAGGTAAAATAACAATATATGTTAAAAATTTTAAATATAGTTAATGCATAGTATAAATTGCGTTCTCATCCTTCAACACCCCACTATTTAAATAACTACTCAGCAAGAAAGTGGATAAATCGAAAAGAGAATCAATCAAAACTCGCAACCCATGAACCCTGTACCTCAGTATCTCTTCTCAGCGAATAAATCCCTAAAAGCCGTTCGGAACTTCCAGGTTCTTGGATGAGAACGCAATTTATTTTTCAACAAAATTAAATTATATCGTCGCTCTTTCCCTAAAAGTACCTTATTTCTCGGACTGACTATTTTTTCTAAAAAATTTATGCCTGAGGAATGAAGTGAGCGAAACGGACTGTGCTGCTGCACTTGCAGTGCAACTCCCAGAAAATCTTCGATTTTTCTGTGATTCCGAAGCGAAACTAGGGGGGACTACCAATTTTATATATTAAACAGATTATATTTCTCAGACCGCCTATAAAACAGAATTACTGCACGAAAAAGAGGAAAAAGGCATGAAAGTCATGATCATAGGAGGTTTTCTCGGAAGCGGGAAAACAACCACTATACTGAGAATCAGCAGGCAGCTCAGCAATGCAGGAAAGAAGACTGCAATCATTGTAAACGAGATTGGGGAGATCGGACTTGATGGGGATATTCTTACAAGCCCTGGAATTGTAACCGAAGAACTCACAAGCGGCTGTATCTGCTGCACACTCAGGATAAGCATGCAGTATACCCTTCAGACCCTTGAAGAAGAATACGCGCCTGACATTGTTATCATCGAACCGACAGGTATTGCCTTCCCGGGGCAGATTAGGGAGGAAATAGAAACGATGGGACTCTCCGAGCTTTCCTTTGCCCCGGTAGTGACTCTTGTAGATCCCGGCCGTTTCGGGACAGAAGCAAAAGAGATCCCAAAGTTTATCGAAAATCAGATAAGGGAAGCTGAGATTCTCTGCATAAACAAGATTGATATAACCCCTACCGAAACTGTCCTTGCAGTTGAGAAAATGCTCCATGAGATAAATCCTGCAGCCAGAATCCTGAAATTCTCGGCAAAACATGAAGATGAGAATTTTGAAAAGCTGTTTCAGCAGCTCGCTGTACCTGGGTTTAAAAAACCTTCCGAAGAAACGAAAAACTCTGTTGAACTTTCCGAAGTTTCGGCTTATTCAGTTCTCTATACCCTTGAACCACAGTATCTAAGTCCTGAAGAAAGCAAACAATTTATAGAAGAAAATCTCCGGAAAATTCAGAATGAAATTCAGGAAATTAATCCTGAGTTTGTAGGGCATGTGAAGCTTTCCATGAAACTCTATGAATCTATAGTCAAGGGCAGTGTAACCTCTTCTACAGAAGTACCTCAGATAGAACTTATTCAGACCGGAGAAAGTGAGAAAGCAGAACTCAGGCTTCTTTCCGCTGTTACAAAGGTCCCGAAAAATAAGCTTATAGAGATTGTGGAGAGTACTCTTGAAGAAAATCTTGGGAAATCAGGAATAGTTTTTGAGAAAGAAATTCAGGAGCATGAGCATAATATTGGAAATCATATCGAGCATGAAAAGGAGCAAATATGCAGGATTAATATATTGAAAGATATGAAAACTTGAGGCTTAATTAAGAAAGTTGCAATTACACTTATCCTTTTCGGAACTTTTTAAAAGAAATGGCTTTAATAGAAAAATAGTGGTGTTTCTGCATGAGTGAAGAGATCGATGAACTTGATGTGTATTTCGATAAAATAGGTGAGCCTACTGAAGGCGAAGCTGTCAAACTGGAACATATAATGATGGAAAAAGTTGCCATAAATCCTGCAAGAAGAAAGCTTCTCCGGATAGTTGGAATCTTCGGAAAGACTGAAAAACAATTAAAGGAAAAATCAGGATTAAACGATTTCCTCTTTAAGTTCAATATGGACTTTCTGCTAAAAGAAGGCTTTCTTAAATATGAAGAAGGAATGTATCGCCTGACTGACGCCGGAATTGCTATGCACGATTCAGTATGTTGAATTCGATTTTTTACTTCTTCTTTTATTTATAAATTAAATGATATATTTTAATCCCCGGCTAGTTGACTCCATCCTGATTTTGAAGGCTGCATTTTGTTAAAAAGCGATAAGTTTTTATGTTTATCCTGTCAATGGCGTTATGACCAAACTTTTCGATAACCTATGGAAGTTTTAAAAACGAGCTGTACAATTTCCAGGTATATATCGAGTAACAAAAAGGAGTGTGAAAAAATATGCCAGCATTAGTTAATGCAGATGAATGTTCTGGATGCGGAAGCTGTGTCGATGAATGCCCCTCTGAAGCAATCACCCTTGATGAAGAGAAAGGAATCGCAGTTGTCGACCAGGACGAATGCGTAGAGTGCGGCGCATGTGAAGAAGCATGCCCGAACCAGGCAATTAAAGTAGAAGAGTAAAACGGCAATTAGTTGGAATAAGCTCTTTATTCCACTTTTCTTTTTCCTTTTTATCAATCATTTTTTCTTTTTCGGAGGTAGCTTTTTAGATGGCAGCAATTAAAGCGGGTATTTTAGGCGCCACGGGCGCTGTCGGGCAGAGATTTGTAGAAGCACTTGCAAACCATCCCTGGTTTGAGATTACAGCCCTTGCAGCATCCGAGAGAAGCGCCGGCAAAACATATAAAGAAGCCGCAGGCTGGAGGTTAGACACAGCTATGCCGGAAAGCGTCGAAAACATCGAAGTTGTCCCGGTAGACCCAAAAGCCGTAGACGCAGATGTTGTTTTCTCGGCACTTCCTGCAGATCTTGCCCTGACAGTAGAACCCGAATTTGCAAAAGCCGGTTTTGCAGTCGCAAGTAATGCCTCCTCTCACAGAATGGAAAAGGATATTCCTCTCGTAATTCCCGAAGTAAATTCAGAACATCTCAGGCTTATCGAAGTCCAGCAGGACGCAAGGGGATGGGACGGATATATCATTACAAACCCCAATTGCTCCACAATTGTCATGACCCTTACCTTAAAGCCTCTTATGCAGTTTGGGCTCGAAACCGTACAGGTGGCTACAATGCAGGCTATCTCAGGCGCAGGGTTTTCCGGAGTTGCCGCAATGGCAATCTATGACAATGTAATTCCGTACATAGGAAGCGAAGAAAAAAAGATGGAGACCGAAACTTTAAAACTCCTTGGAGAGTTCAACGGCTCTGAAATAATACCTGCGGATATAAGTGTCAGTGCTTCCTGTCACAGAGTTCCTGTTGTCGACGGGCATACCGAGGCTATCTGGGCTGGAATGAGAGACAAACCAGCGCCTGAAGAAGTAAGGGAAGCCTTTCTAAGATTCGATCCAAAGCTTGGAGAACTTCCTTCCGAACCTGAGAGACCCCTGATAGTAAGGGACGAAGTCGACAGACCCCAACCGCGCCTTGACCGCAACATGGGAAAAGGCATGAGCGTCTCAGTAGGCCGTATAAGAGAAGGAATCCGTTATATCGCAATGGGACATAATACCATCCGCGGCGCAGCAGGAGCAAGTGTGCTGAATGCGGAACTCCTGCATTCCATGGGCAAACTCTGACTGGATAGAGGGGAATAACAAAAATTGAAGTGAAAGCCTTGAAGTTTCAGGCTTTTGCTCTAGAATTATATTCTTATTTCTACATCTCAGCACCCTTTCGTGAGTGAATCTCAGGAGAAAAGCTTTCTTGCAGTCTCCTCTAACTTTCTCATAACCTCTTTAACAGGAACTCCACTTGCTTTTGCGATCTTTTTGCAGTCCTCAAACTCAGCAGAGATATTCAGCAGGACACCCTCAGAATCTCTGGCGACCTTGACCGCAGCTTCATATATCTGCCCACCAACCTCAAATTTAACCTTTTCTATCCACCTCGCAGCCATCAATCTGTGCCGGGTAGGGATAACCCTCACTCCCAGTGACCCTGTCTCGATAATTATTTTCCGGGCAAGCTTTGCAGTGTCCTCTGGTTTTGCAATAACTTTGATAACATGAGCCGGACGGCCTTTCTTCATTGTTGCCGGGAGAATTGCAACATCCTTTGCCCCCATAGCAAGCAATTCTTCAAACAGGTTGCCCAGGATTTCTCCGCTCACATCGTCAGCATTTGTTTCAAGCACTTCAATAATGTCAGGGATAAGACAGGAATCAAGTTCAGACAGCACCCCCTGAAGCACATTGGGTCCTGCAAGTTCAGAATCCCCGGCGCCGTAACCTATTGAAATCACCCTGCCCTGAGGAAAAGTTTCGACGGGTCTTGCAAAATGGGAAAGAATAGCAGCTCCTGTAGGAGTAAGAAGCTCTTTTTGCTCGGTTCCTCCCCTAAAATAAAATTTTCCTCTCCTGAGAATCTCAAGGGTTGCAGGAGCCGGCACAGGCAGAATACCATGTGCGCATGTTATTGTTCCACTGCCCACGTTTATAGGAGTACAGTAGATGGAATCACAGTTAAGGGAATGGATAGCTGCAGACGAGCCAATTATATCGGCAAGGGCATCACTCTGACCAACCTCATGGAAATGGAGGTTTTCAAGGTCAGGCTGTCCATGAACAGAAGCTTCGGCTTCAGCCAGCTTCATGAGGGTATCAAGAGCACTTGCTTCCACTTTGGGGGGCAGTCCTGCAGCTTTTATCGCGTCCACAAGTTCAGGATATGTGCGGACTGGCTCTTTGTCAGGCACGTTTATCCGGACATCCAGGGCTTTTATTCCTTTTTTCACAACTTCTTTTATATCCACGGATACGTTGACAGAGGCTTCTATCAGTTCTTTAACCGTATTTCGATCCGCTCCGAGGTCAAGAGTGCATCCGAGGATCATATCTCCTGCTGCCCCAGAAAAAGGGTTGAATACAAGAGCTTTCATAAGACCCCTACCTGCATTTCAGTTCACTCCGCTATTACTTTCCTTCCTGTTCAACTCTCTCTTCCCTGCCGCGGGTGTAGGCAGCCGCGATCATATTTGCGATTCTGGCAGCGTATGCTCCCGCAACAAATCCTGCATCAATATTTACAACTGCAAGGGTGGAACAGGACTGGAGCATGGCAAGCAGGGCAGCTTTTCCTCCGCCCCCCGCTCCATAACCTGTCGAAACCGGAAGCCCGATTACAGGTACATCAACCAATCCCGAGACTATAGTGGGAAGCGTCCCTTCTCTTCCTGCCGCAACCACGATTGCTCCAGGTTTTATTTCTTTCAATTTATGCAGTGCCGGGATCAGCCTGTGAATCCCTGCAACCCCCACATCGTAAACCGTAACCGTTTCGCAGCCCATTTCCGAGGCTACAACCCTGGCTTCTTCCGCAGCCGGGATATCGGCTGTGCCTGCTGAAACAATCCCTACGATCCCACCTGTCCTGGGGGCAGGCGTACCGTCATGGATAACAACTGTGCGAGCCCTGCTGTTCCATTCGAGCTTATCCTCGCCAAAAGCTTGCTTTAGGACTTCAACATGTTGTGGCGTAACCCGCGTAATAAGGGCTCTTTTGCTCTCTGCAACCATGATCTTGGCAATCTCCACAACATCGTCAGGGCTCTTACAATCAGCCAGGATGGCTTCGATCACTCCTGTCCGATTTTTCCTGTGAGAGTCAAGCTTTGCTATATCAGTATAGGAAACAAAACCAAGACCGCGTACTTGCTGCTCTGCAGTTTCAAGATCCATTTTTCCGTCTTTGACAGCCCTAAGTATATCAGTAAGATCCATGTACCACCTGCACTGAAAAAATTTACCTGATTTAAAGAATCATAAGCTTAAACAATAAGTGGTCAAGCAAGAATTTATGGTTTAGGGGTCTTTAGGGCTTCTCGTTATATGGGGCTTTTGGTAACTTGCTGAAAAAATACTCAGCGAAATATTTAAAAATCCGAATTGTTAATGTGTAGAGATCATCATGCTCATAGTACTTTCATTAGGCGGTTCAATTCTCGCAAAAAACCTTGATCCTGATCGTTTTTTAAAATATGCGGAAGTCCTCCGGAAAGTCTCCAAAAAACATACTCTGCTTGTGGTAGCCGGGGGAGGAGAAGCGGCACGGAGCTATATTGATACTGCAAGGGCAGTTGGTGCCGATGAAGTAACCTGCGACTATATAGGCATTGAAATTACTCGCCTGAACGCACGATTGCTTGCCGCAGCCCTAGGGTCCGATGCTTCTCCAGAAATCCCGACGAATTACCTTGAAGCTGCAAAGGCTATTCGTCCCGGGAGAGTAGTTGTAATGGGCGGGGTTACCCCTGGTCAAACTACAGACGCTGTTGCTGCAATTCTTGCGGAGTTCCTGCGGGCAGACTTGTTGATTATTGCAACATCGATTGATGGGGTTTATTCTGCAGACCCCAATTGTGACCCTTCGGCAGTAAAATATGACCGGATCTCTCCTGAGAAACTCATAAACATAGTCATGTCAATCGAAATGAAGGCAGGCTCCAAATCTCCTGTTGACCCTGTAGCCGCAAAAATTATCGAACGTTGCAAACTCGATGCCCTTGTTATGGATGCCCGGAACCCTGACACGCTCGGTCAAATTCTCGACAGAGAAGCCGCAGAAAAATCTCCCATATCCTGCGGAACCTGGATCACAGCAAAAATGTAAGGTTAAACAGGACTCAGACAAAGCTCAGCCCAGTTTTTGTTCAAACACAAGCGTTGCGCCGCTTGACCACGCAGTCATGCTGATTTTTGATCAAACTTTTTTCCAAAAAGTTTGTGGTCAAGCAGTTTTTTGAAAAGGCTTGCAGAAGACGAAAAGTTAAACATAGGGGTTCCGACATACATTCCAATTAGATTCAGATAATGTACACTTCAATTAGCTTCTAACATACACTCCAATTAGATTCAGATATTTCAGATATACATCTCAATTAAGTTCTGATAATTCCATGAATGGAAAACAGACCAGAATGCTGGTTTCGGTTTCCTGAGGTTTCTATCCTGAAGTTCCTTAAAAAAAGGAGGATTGGGGTCTTGAACCGGCTTGAAAAAAATAGTTTTTTTAAACAAAAAGATATTGTCCGCTTTTTCTCCGCGCTTTTATTTATGATCATTGTCTGCTCATGGATCAATCCTGCTTTTGCAGCGGCAGGTGAGAAAGCCATTGGAGAGGAAAAGCAGGGAGGTGCAGTTATTACAGATTTTTTTTCGGATCATGAACTTGCGGATGCCACAGTCCAGTTTGAAAAACCTCTTGAAAATGCCTCTCTTGTTTTTACTTTGAATTCGGGAAAGAAACTGCTTAAATCGGAAACTTTCCTCTTAGGTTCCGTGGAAAAAGGTCAGAAAGTTACGAAAGTCCTGTTTTGGGGAGTTGAGGAGGATTTTAGAGAAGACAGAGATTCTTATAAAGCACAGGTTTTTGTGAAAAATGGTAGTGAAAACATGGATTCAAAAGAGCTCTCATTTTCCTACCGGAACCCAGCGCTCTTAAAGCTTAAGCTTGTGGATTTCTCGGCAGATTCCGAGAAGGCGTCCGTTTTGATGAGTCTTACCAATCCTGCCGGTTTTGGAAGTGTACAGCTACCTGAACCCGGTGTGGTAGATCTTGATCTGAAACTGCTTTCGGGAACAGATGTGATATACTCTGAAAAACAGAAAAATATCCCTGTTATAAACACCTATTATAATGCAAGTTACTGGCCTTTCCTGCTGGAGAAAGGTAAAAACTATACTGCTCTTTTGAAAGTTCATTCCCACTCTCCTGACATTACCACAGCCTATAGATCAGATTTCATAGCCCAGGAAAAGGTAGAAATTCTTGATTTTGATATCGATGTGGATGAATACGGAGCAAGTGTCACTATTGTCGGAAGATCCCAGGTGCCTTTTGACGGCATTGTAAGGTTCGTGCTGACATCTGAGAATGGAGAAGCGCAAGTTTTTGAAGAGACTGCAGATATCCTGACTGCGGGGAAGGAAGATACTATAGGAATAATCTGGCAGGGAATCCCGAAGGGGGATTATAATGTGAAGATTTATGTGCTCAACCTCGAAGGAGAAATTCTGGACAGCCATGAGACGGTTCTCAGGGTTTTTGAGTCCGTCCCCGAAGCAAACCCAGTCGAGGAATCCCCAGGTACTGGCTTTCTCGCAGCCATGGGAATTATCCTCTGCGCTGGAGTTCTTTCTGGTAGGAAAAAGTAAGCAAGAAATTTTAAAAAAGAGAGAAAAAGCTTGAGAGTTTTAGAAATTATTGGGACCCTGAAAACCTCGTAAACACTGGAAATTCTGAGAATTTTAAGAATTTAAGAAATTTAAAAGCTATGAAAGTTTAAAACTGTAAAACTCAAACACAGGATCATCATGTTTGACCTCATTATTCGAAATATAATGAACAGGAAGGTCAGGAGCGGGCTGACAGTTTGCGGGATTGCCCTCGGGATATTTGCAGTTATCGTTATGGGGGCAATGTCCGAAAATTTCCACCAGACCTTTGAGCGTTCCATGAGTGTGACTAGCGATAAAATCCGCGTCTTTGCCGAAAGCGGAGTCTTCGGAGGCGGACTTACGGATGATAAAGTAAGCGATGTACTCCGGGTTGCAGGTGTAAAAGATGCTTATGGGCTTTTAATGACCACTTTCGATGAGGATAAAATGGGAATGACCGGAAAGCAGATCCTGGGTATACCTCCAGAGAAATCCAGTGTTGCCCTTTATCCCGTAGAATTGAAGGCGGGACGTTTCCTCAATCCCGGGGATTCATACAATGTTGTTGTCGGAAACAACATACAGAGGGAATATAAGCTCCAGATAGGGAGCAAGTTTGAGATCCATGATAAATATTTTACGGTTGTAGGAATCCTGGATTACACTGGCTCGATTTTTGACAATGCGGTAATTATACCCCTCGAGACTGCGCAGGACCTCTATAATGTAGGCGATTCGGTTTCCTATATCTTCGCAGTGCCTGATGAACGGGTAGATGCCGAAATACTCTCCAAGCGCATAGAATTTAGCGTTAAAGGCACAAGCACCCTTTCTCCGGGCGAACTTGAAGTGCAGGCAAGGGAATCTTTTATGATTTTTAGCGTAATCACTATCAGCTCAGGTCTCCTTGCAGCAATCATAGGCGGGCTTTGTGTAATGAATACAATGCTCATGTCCGTTGCCGAAAGGACAAGGGAATTCGGGATTTTGAAAGCCATTGGAGCCGAGACCAGGGATATTTTGCTTCTTACCCTCGGGGAAGCCTCTGTTATGGGTCTCCTCGGCGGAATCCTTGGAATTCTTGTAGGCACAGGGGCTGTTTATCTCATGAATTCCTGGCTTGCAAATACAAGGATTGTACTCTTCCTGATAACGCCCAGGCTTCTTATAATTGCCATGCTGTTTGCCTTGCTAATAGGGGCTCTTTCAGGGCTTTATCCTGCATACAGGGCTTCAAAAATGAGTCCTATGGAGGCTTTGAAGCATGCTTGAAGTGGTAACTGAATTAAAAAGGTTTAAAGTTCCAAAAGAGCCAGGGAAAGAGGTTGATAAGAAAGATTGGATAAATAAAGATCAGAGAGTCATACTGCAGGTTGAAAACCTTTCCAAAACCTATTATCAGGGCAAAATCCCTGTCAACGCCCTTCGCTGCGCCAGTATAACCGTGAGAAAAGGAGAATTGCTTGCGATAATGGGTCCCTCGGGCTCCGGAAAATCCACTCTTCTTGCCCTTATAGGCACACTTGAAAAAGCTACTGAAGGCAGAGTTATTCTTGATGGCATAGACCTCACAGCTGTGCCTGAAAAACTGCTTCCCCGCGTGAGAAGGGAAAAAATAGGTTTTGTCTTCCAGCACTATAACCTCATTCCAACCCTTTCTGCGCTTGAAAATGTTGAACTCTCCCTGCGCTTTTCCAGAGTGCCGAAAAAAGAAAGGGAAGAAAGAGCAAAGGCGCTTCTTGAAGAGCTTGGTCTTGGAGACCGCCTTTCCCATAAGCCATCGGAATTATCTGGAGGAGAACAGCAGAGAGTTTCTATTGCCAGGGCACTTGCGAATAAGCCTGCTGTCATCCTGGCTGATGAACCTACAGGTGAAGTGGACAGCAAGACCAGGGACTCGATTGTGCGGATCTTTAAAGAATTGAGCGAAAAAGGGCAGACAATTCTTGTTGTGACACATGACCCAGAGGTAGCAAAAGAATGTTCGAGAGTGCTAAAGATTACGGATGGGATTATTAAAGATAATTAAAGTCATTGAAAAAGTGGCTGGATACTGAAAAAGTGACCGAAAAATGGAATAAAAATAAAAGAAATGTGTAAAAACCAAAATTTTTTCTCAAATTTCTCCAAGCTCCCAGCCAAGATGCTCTTTTATAACAGTATATGCCATTGCAGGCGGGATGATTCCTATATCGGTTACGATCATATCTATATATTCGGCAGGTGTGAAGTCAAAAGCCGGATTTCTTACCTGCACGTGAGGCAGCTCTTTCAGGATTGCCGGGTCTATGATCTCTTCTGCGTCCCTTTCTTCGATCTCTATGGGGTTTCCGACAATAGTGCTCGGGCTAAACTTGAAGGTCTCGGCAGCGACCATAAAACTTTTCCGGGCTTCATGGGCGGCAAGGGCAAGCTGGGAAGTTCCGATCTTATTTACCAGGGCGCCGTTAGCTGCAATGGCGTCAGCCCCGACAATGACTTTATCCACGTCTTTCATGTAGTAGCGCACTGCGGAATCTACAATCAGGGTTGTAGGAATTCCGAAATCGTTGAGATGCCGGATTGTCAGTATGCCCTGGCATCTGGGACGGCTTTCTGTGGAATATACCGAGATGTCTTTTCCGCTTTCAAAGGCTGTCGTGATAATAGAAAGAGCAGCATGGGAGTTACAATGGGTCATGATAACGTCCCCGTCCTGGATTCTTCTTGACCCGATTTTCCCAATTTTTTCAAGAGCCCTGTCAGCTCTTTCAATAAAAAGGTTTGCATTTTTAATGATTTCCTGCCTTGCGTCCTCCACATTATCCGAAGAGTACTTTGAAGCGAGTTTTACGGCATTGGGAAGGGAGACAGCGGTCGGGCGGGTACTTATTAGAAGATCCGAAACCTCCTTTATTTTGGCACTGAATTCTTCCATTGAGGTTACTTCCAGCTCTGCGGCATAGTCCCTTATAGCCTCAGCAGCAGCCTTCGCAATCCTGCCTGCACCCCGGATTTCCATTGTCCGGATTTTTTCTGCGGTTTCCTTAACTTTCTGCATGGTATAAAGGATAGCGAGAGTGCAATTTATAACTATCTTCTACCTGTTCTGTACCCTGCCCTGATAGAAGTTCAAATTTCGGTTATTCTCTGAGAGATGTTTTTGTAGTAAGCAAAAAGGTCTTCTCCCCATTGGAGGGCAACCGGGTCGAAGCACAGGACATCTTCTTTATGGTCGAAAGTGCCGTCAGAAAAAGGCAGGGTAAGAGAAAGAAACCTGTCAGTAACTACATAGGAGAGTTCTATTTTGCCATCACAGACGTAAAAACTCGCGTTTTCGAACTTAAGGAACTCACTTAGCTCGGTCCCGTACTCCATTTTTGTTCTTTCATAGACCGGGCGGGTTACAAGGATGGAAATCTCAGCTCCCCTCTTTGCGAAAGTAAGGAAAAGAGATGGATAAAGAGGATGAAAAATAGAGGCAATGCCTTTTATTTTTTTTGATTTCCTAAGGTTTTCTACAAATTCCCTGTGAGGCTCAAACAGGCGTGTCCTGTCAGGAGGTTCGGAAAATGTGCAGTTAGCCAGTTCTCCTATCCGTTTCCGCAAAGGATCGGGTATGGACTCAACTGCATGATTTGCCCAGTATTCATATTTACTTCCGAAAACGGTCAGGACATCAATCATTGGTTGCATTTTGCCAGCTACCGCTATCCCTAGAGGAGACAGGCTGTAAACATCGCCTGACTTTAAAACCAGAGAGTTTTCCCTCAGTTTTTTCAATTGAGGAAGAATTGCCACCAGACCCACATTCAAGCTTTCTTTGATCTCTGAGATTGATTTTGGTCCATCCTTCAAAAATAAAATAAGATTTTTCCTTTTTTCGGAGAGAAAAATCAATTCCAGGAGCTGGCTGTTCATGTTTTTGTTATATATGAGCTACTTAATAAATATCTTCCTCATTATGTAGATGTAATTATATTGAAAACTGAACTATTAACAGCCTGCCAAAGGCTTAAAATAAACGTTTGATTAATGCCAAATTCTCAATTTTTTTGTACTGAATTAAATATATTAGAGATTATTAAAAATGTTGAGTATAGAAAATACATAATGTACAAATTATACTCTCATTCCAATAAATTGAGTTTTGAGACGGCTAAATAATTTAATGCGAGGCAAATTTCAAAGTCGTATAGGTTATATACGTCTATAACATAAAGAGGAAGTCAACGATTAAGAGTTAAGGGGTTTTTCTCTTAGTCGTAGGGGTTGAATCACGCGATTGGGAGCCTATCAGAGGTGGCAAAAAGGCTCCCAATTATCACAACTATTTTTGAAGAATCACATGTACAGGTAAGCTATTGTTCTTAAGGACTTTTTTTCACTTATATACTGGACAGGACAGATTATTGATTATTTTACTATATAAAGTAAACTGAATCACGTTAAAGTAAACTGACTCACGTACGTCGCTCATAACTGAAAAAGTTAAGTTTTACCTGCATTTCTCTATAAATAAGTATCCAGGCACATTGGAAAATTCTGAGATAAGGTTAATTAAATCTGAGTTGAGGTTAACTAAATCTGAGCCTCGAAGACAAGTTTTTCTTATTACGAGAAAATGTTTTTGTAACATTAATTGAATAAAAAATCTATAAATAGTATCTGGATTATATGAAATTATTTAACCAAAGTTAATCACTTCCGTATGAGTCTAAATGAAAATTTAATGGAATAGGAACAAAGAATCAGGAGTCAAAAAGTTGAATTTCGATACCGCAGTACAATTTCATGGACATGTTTGCCCCGGGCTCTCCATTGGCTACAGGGTAGCAGTACTTGCCGCTGAACGCTTCAAAGATCGAAGCAAAGATGAAGAGCTTGTCGCAATTGTAGAAAACCGGTCCTGTGCCGTGGATGCGATTCAGGCAATTAACGGCTGCACCTGTGGGAAAGGGAACCTTATTTTCAAGGATCACGGGAAACATGTTTACACGTACTTCAAAAGGGGCGATAACAAAGCCCTGAGGATTTCTCTGAAACCCGATGCTCTCCCTCAGGACGAAAAGCATATTGCACTCTTTGCAAAGCTTAGAGCTGGTACTGCCAGCTCTGAGGAGGAAAAAGAGTTTAGAGAATCTCACAACGCAAAAAGCCAGAGAATCCTGGAAATGCCGGAAGAGGAACTTTTCCGTGTCAGTGAAGTGAATATTGAGCCCCCGGAGAAAGCCATAATCTACCCCACAGTCATATGCAGCAAATGCGGAGAAGGATTTATGGAACCCCTGGGAAGAGTTAAAAATGGAGAAATTGTCTGCATCTCCTGTTTTGAGGCAAAAAATGAGTGAAAATTCAGAAAATGCTCCCGAAAAAGTTGAGTTTACCCCCATAGGCTACGTGGAAAATGACTACTTTAAACCGGAGTATAAAGAAGAGGTCTATGAGAAGGTTTCAAAAATTGTCCTGAGAGAAGATCTGGTAGACGGCCTTTACAGGGTAGAAGAGCTTGAAAAACTCTATATCCTCTTTTATTTCAGCAAATCGGAAGGTTATAAGCTGATACACCGCCGCCGTTATGACGGAGAGATGTCAGGGGTCTTCGCAAGCAGAAGCCCATACCGGCCCAATGGGATAGGTCTTACCCTTGTGGAGCTCTTGAAAGTAGAGGGCAACGTGCTCTATGTAAAAGGCCTTGATGCCATCAATGGGACGCCTGTACTGGACATTAAGCCATACATGAAAGACCTTGAAGAAAAAGAGAAAGAAAATACGAAGTGAAAAATCGCAAAAAAACAGTATCTAAAACCGATAAATCAAAAAATAAAGCCTTTTTTCAAATAAAAAAGAAAAGGGGAATTACCCTTTTCTAAGTTTCATTTACATTTTCTTTTTCCGGAATCCCAGATAAATTCCACCCACCACTGCTACCACAAAGAGAGTTCCAATGATATCAGCTCCTGAGAAGGACATACCACCACTTTCCGCTCCTTCAGACGATTCTTCTTTCTGCATCTCATAACCTTCCACGTAGTCAGGATCTGCAGATTGTCTGACCTCAGGGGCAGGTTCAGGGGAATCCACACCATATCCTGCATCAGAATTCTGAACGGTCTGGTTGCTGACCGGTTCTTCGGTGTTTGATTTGGCAGTCTGGTTAAGTTTTTCGGCAACACTCGTCTGGTGCCCATTGCTGCTCCTATGCTCTTCAGTCCTTTCCTGCTTAAGAGATTCCTGCGTAGCCTCTTCAATCACTTCGACAAAACCGGGTACTGATACAAGGCCCGATACGTAGTTGTTGAGGAGAGAATTCCCACAGGTGTGGTGGCAGCAGGTAACCCCGTCTTCAACCACGGACTCTGCATATTCCTCAGCCAGGCTTTTGAGGACATCATCCGATGCATCCCAGCTCCCCTTGCGGGCGGTCTCCAGCATCCGGGCAGTCATGGACTGGTATGCGTAGGGGTTGTTCTGCTTTACCCAGTCGCTGAGTTCCTGGTCTGCCATATAGGTCTGGTATACCTTATTCCACATATCATCGCTGATCAAATCCGGGTTTGTGGCTTCCCAGCCCCAGAGGTTTTCAACGAAATCCGACATTTCCCTTGCTCCTGCATAGCCGTTTCCCTGCATGCCGTCAATCCATCTGGGATTGAAATATCGGGAATAAGTTTCCCTTTTGAGGAATTCTTCCAGGGTTTCGGTTTTCTCATCCCCTCCGGCCAGCATATTCGTAATAAATGAATCAGGATACTCCCCTCCGGAAACGGAACTGACAGCAAGATTCAGCCCTCCCAGATACTGGAAAAAGTCATCGTTGTCAAGGGTCCCGTAAAGGTTTGTGCTCCGGCTGTGAACTGTGGCTTCAACCCCTTCAAGGTTCTTTTTGAAAAGGTCCTTAAGGTTTTCGCCCCAGACGTTTTCTCCGTAAGCATTGCACATCCTGTTGATGTAAAGATCTGCAAGAGCATCATTGCTCTCCCAGGTATCACTTGCTGAAACAGCGTTCGGAAGCCCTGTGCCGTAGGCGCCGTCCTCAGACCCGAAAATCCTGAGCAAGGAAAGGTCCAGTGCCTCACTTTCATTAAGGGAACCCTCACTCATCAAAGAGGTCTTCAGAGCATCAGCATTTTCCCGGATATAGTTAGGGGAATCCTCCTGGGCATAAGCAAGTTTTACAGCTTTATCCAGCAGGCGCACCTTGTCAGGATACATATCCCTGTAAAGCCCGGAGATCTGGATTACCACATCAATCCTGGGTCTCCCCAGAGTCTCCATAGGGATAGCTTCCACATCAACCACCCTGCCGCTGTTCCATACAGGCTTTACCCCGAGTAGAGAGAGGATCTCTGCTTCCATAACCCCTTCATGCCTGGTAGTCTCTCCTGCCCATAGGACATAAGCCACTTTTCTCGGGTAATTCCCGTGCTCGGCGAGATATGCTTCAAGCATCTGGTCAGCCATCTCCTGCCCGAGAGTCCAGGCGGCTTCCGTCGGAACTATCCTCTGGTCAAAAGCATAAAAGTTTCTCCCCGAAGGCAGTGCTTCAGGGTTTCTAACAGGGTCTCCTCCCTGGTTTCCGGGGATGAACCTGCCTTCAAGGGCATTTAGGACCTGCTGGATTTCCTCTTCCCCGAGAGCCAGGTTTGCAGCGTATTCTTCTGCACTGACGAGGAAGGTACTGACAGTCTCATTGCCTGTCCCGAGGACCTGCACCTGAGCCTCCGTGGAATTGACTCCCTGGTTAAGGACAAGATCAAGCAGATAGAGCTGGGAACCTTCGGTTTCATTGAATTCACTAACAGAATCGGCAAAGTCAGTCCCTAGCATGGAATTCACCATACCCACAAGCTGTTCCCCTTTCGGGCTTGTACCCAGGATATGCAGCCCGTAAGGCATTGATTGGCCCTTGTATTCATCCAGCAGCTCTTCAAGCCCTTCAAGGAAAACGGCATTAAAGTAAGTCTCGTTATTTTCCGCCTCTGTCATATTGAATTCTTCATCCAGGGAGAGGGATAAGGTTAGGTTTAAAACTTCAGACCTGTGAGCAGCTTTAAGGGAAGCATCTGCCTCTGCCTGCCCATAGTTGTGGATAGCTTCGCTCAGGTTTGCATAATCCCCATAGCTTCCCGCAGAAACAATCGGAGGGACAAGATGGTCGACTATTACTGCTCCTCCTCTGCGTTTTGCCTCATTTCCTTCCCCAAGCCCGTCCATAACGTAAGGATAAATAACAGGTAAGTCCCCGATCATCAGGGAAGGCCAGTCATATCTCGAAAGCCCGAACTCTTTTCCGGGAAGCCATTCCTGAGTCCCGTGCCTGCCGAAATGCACAAGGGCATCACTACCAAATCCGCCTTCTTCTTCGGAGTGCTGGAGCCAGAGATAGAACGCAATGTACTGGTGGTGAGGAGGAAGTTCAGAATCGTGATAAAGGGCTTCACTGTCATCAAGCCAGCCTCTCGAAGGCTGAGGAGCCAGAAGCACGTTATCCCCTACCTCAATTCTGGGGATTACAAGATATCTTCCACTCTCGTTTTCCCAGACCATGATCTCTCCAGGAGCAGGGCCCCACTGTTCAATAACCTCCTGCTGTTTCTCTTCAGGAAGTTCAGAGAACCATACTTCATATGTGCTTTCAGGGACGAGAACTACCTTGCCTGTAGCAACCATCTTCTCGAGTTCTCCGGGAGCCCAGGTACCTATATTGATGCCCTGGGTAAGCATCAGATTAAGTAGCTCGGTTTCATTCAGGGACTGGTTTTCATTAATGGCATATCCTCCGGCAGCCATAGCATCAAGCAGGCTTGACAAACTTGGGACGACATCGAGGTAAGAAGCCCCTATGTTGTCCTTTCCTCCTCCGTGGTTATAATAAATGATAGCAACTTTCTTGTCGGAGTCAGGAATTTCCCCAAGGTTTACCCAGCTTTCAACCCGGTCAATGAGCCAGTCTACCTGGTAGTCTATAGAAACCGAAGTCTCGGTCCCGGTTTCGGGATCTATTTCAGTGGCAGCCATTATTACCGGGTCAATAGCTCCCCAAAGTTCCTGCAAATCGAGTTTCATCATTTTATCCGCGGGAAGCGGCCTGCTGCTAGCTTCATACCCGGTCCTGTTCATGTAATTGTTAACTATGCCGTTGATTACAGGCACATCAAGCCCCTCGGCATCAAACTTGTTTCCAAAGTACGTAAAAGAGATGATAGCGTCTACAAGTACCTCGTCACCCTGCTTGAAGAAATCTCCCGAGGAAAGGTTATCAGACCCGTAAGTAGCAATAACATTGTATTCTCTGGCTTCCAGTTCCGAAATCAGAGCGTCAATGGGCTCAATCTGGAAGGGGAAATAACTCTGGTACATGGTAATAGCAACCGTGGGCTTTGCCGGATCGTAAACATGTCCTCCGTCACTCCTGTTAGAGTACCAGGTGAGGTATGTATCAAGGGAATCGGTGAAGTAACCTGTCATGTTTGTATGGTAGATAGCCCTTTCAGGAAGTGTGTGTGGGTCCTCGTACAGGAGGTCAGTTCTGCCGCAGCAGTCACTGGCTATGCAGAATAAAAGATTTTTCAGGTTACTCTGGTCGTAAGCCCCGTTGAGCCAGTAATTGTTGAGTTTTTCCCTGTAGCTCTCTATCAGGTCTGCAGGAAGAGGGATGCTCTCGTTCAGCAGGGTATCGTCGTCGATAACCACACACCCGTTAGAAATTGCGCTGTCTACTGTGGGTGTAAGCTTCCGGGCAGTTGAAGGGCTGAGCATGTTGATGTAGATGATATCCATACCGCTCAGGTCAACATCGTTTTCCATAACATAATCAGCCATAAAACAGCTAAGGGAAAGGTTCAGGCTGCTGTTGCCGTTGATCTCCTCCATCAGGTTTTTGAGGGGAAGTTCATGGCTCCGGTACCCGGTAACAATAGCAATATCAAGTTGCTGACCGGGGCTTGAGTCTACAGGAGTTTCCTTTACCTGCTCTCTCAGCAGAAGAACTTCTGTGAACCCCAGAGAAATAGGGTCTCCTCCCATCTGTTTTTGTCGGGTGAGCCCGCGGATTGAAGAGGCTCCTTCCAGGGGAACTCCACTGCCCTTCAGGTCAAGAATTGCCTGGGATTCGGTTTCATCAATATCCCTGCTTGAAGTATCGAGGTTTACAGAAAGATCTGCCCCCTGAACCTGGATCTGTTCATCGGCACGACGCCATTTGTCCTCACTGGAAATAGCAACAAGAGTATAGTTTCCATTGGGAATACCGGAAAGCAGATAGTTTCCCTCAGCGTCACTTGTAGTGTTAGCAACAAGTTCGTATTCCGTGCCTGTACTGCCCGCCGCCGGAGAAGAAGAAAATAGCATTAAAAGGATTAAAATTGTCAATCCGGAAGCCTTAATTTTTTTGTTAAAAGAATTTTTATCAACATTAACCTGTTCTTTCATAATCCTGCTCCAGAATATGATTAAGCTTATTGCTGTGAGAGCCACTTATCGCGGAATTGTTCGGATGCCTGCAAAATACTTTATAATTTTATTTACAGGATATCGCCGCCAGAGATACCAGTACATTCTGGTAGAAAACCCGGACTACACAGCAAAGAAATAACAAAAGTAAACTTTACCTGTCATTCAGGGAAAAACATCACTCAAATATTGGTTGTCAAAAGCTGTTTTTGATAGATATAGCCCAATAAAATATCAGTACCTCACCTCAAAACATAAATAATACCGGATAATTTGAACGCAATTTTACTTTATTTGCATAAAAACCTGCGATTATTGGTAACAATTATTAGCCTTGGAGATAACAAGAACGGAAAAGCGATAAAAAGAACAGAAAAGGATACGGAAGATAAGAAAAAAATATCAGGAAAAATTTAAGTCAGGGCTAAAAAAAGGAGAGAATTAGAGAGAGGAAAATGAAGAGAAAAGAGCATAAAAAAGCCCTTTTCTTCCAAAAAGCATTTAAACCTTCTTTTTACGGAATCCCAGATAAATTCCTCCAACTGCTGCCAGGACGAAAAGAATTCCGAATATGTCAGAGCCGGAGAAAGACGGACCTCCACTTTCTTCTTCCGTTACAGGAGTTTCTTTCTGCATCTCATAGCCTTCCACGTAATCGGATTCCGAATTCTGGCGGACTTCAGGAGCAGGTTCTGGAGAATCCATTCCATAGCCTGTATTGGAGTCCTTTGCGGTCTGATTGCTCTCCTGGGATTCCGAACTTGATCTAGCTGTCTGGTTAAGTTTTTCAGCAACGCTAGTCTGGCGACCTTTGCTGCTGTGGCTGCTGCTCTGAGTATCCGTTGTATCCTTATCGATCTTAGTTGCGGCTTCTATTTGCTCAGCGTAACCAGGAACAGATACTATTCCACTTACGAACTCGTGGAGCAGAGGATTTCCGCAGGTGTGGTGACAACATGCAGCTCCGTTCTCAGCCACAGATTCTTCGTATGCTGTTGCAAGGCTTTCAATAACCTCTTCTGAAGGGGTCCAGTAATCATGCCTGATAGTCTCAAGCATCCTGGCAGTAATTGACTGGTAAGCGTCCGGGTTATTCTGTTTGAACCATTCTCTCATAGCGGGATCATTGGCATAGGTTTCATACACCTGCTGCCAGACAGTGTCATCTACAAGATCAGGATCACTTACCTCCCAACCAAAGAGATTATCCACAAATTCGGACATCATGCTACCGCCCGAATATCCGGAGTTTTGCATACCTTCAATCCATTTGTCATTGAAATATCTGGCTCTAAGATCCTTGCTGAGGTACTCCTGCATTCCTACCATTTCAGCTCTGTCCAGGTCACTTGTATCTGAAATATACATCTCCGGAGTACTGCCGCTAAGATACCTTGTTGCCAGGTTCATGCCGCCAAAATACTGGAAAAGGTCATCGTTATCAAGGGAGTCGTAAAGGTTTGAAGATGAAGAATGTACAGAGGCATCAACGCTTTTCAAGTTACCTTCAAGGAGTTCTCTAGACTTTATGCCCCAGAAGTCCTCTCCATAAGCATATCCCATTTTGTCCAGGTATACATTTGCAATGGCTGCTTCGTTTTCCCATGTACCACTTGCACTGACTGCATCTGCGACTCCTATCTCATAAGTACCATCCATTACTGCAAAGCAGCGCATTGTGGAGAGTTTTGCTGCCGTCTCACTGTCATATCCTGCAGAAACCAGGGAATCGTATAGCGTAACTGAACTCTGGTTAACATAGTTGGGATAGTTTACCCCGGGAAGAGAACTCGCAAGTTTTACAGCGCCGTCTACCATTTTTATTTTATCCGGGAAAGCGTCTCTCATTCCTGCAGTAGTGTAAGTGACGTCAATACGCGGCCTTCCGGGTCTCGAAAGATCATAATTCGGCAATAACTCTTCTTCAGGAATAGCCTCAACTCCGGTTACATACCCGTACTCATCCCAGACAGGCTTCATTCCGAGCAGGTAAAGAATTTCGGCTTCCAGGGTTCCGTGGTCTGCAATAAACCCAACTCCAAACCTTGAGAATGAGACCTTTTCAGGATATGTTCCATGCTCACTATAGTAGTCCTCAAGTAACTGGATTGCAAGAGATTTTCCAATTTCCCAGGTCGCCTCCGAAGGATAGAGCTTTGAGTTTACACTGTAATAGTTTCGTCCTGTAGGCACAGCTTCCGGATTCATAATTGGATCTAATCCTGACGCTGGTGGGATGAAGCCCCCGTTAAGGGCTGAAAGTATCCTGTCAATTTCTACATCACAATCAAGAAGCTGGTCCCTGTATTCCAGACCAAGCTCAAGGTCAAGTGTGACAGAATTGTTGGTCTGCCCGTAGACTTCAAGCTGTGCAGTGGTAACATTTGTATTATTGGTTACAACTTCCCATACAAGCTGTGTAACTTTTGTGTCATTTAATGGAATTCCGAGAGGATAAGCAGATTCGGGATAGAAAGCTGCGGTGATGTTATCCTCAAAGCTTCTTCCGAGCATAGCCCTTACCATTGCAGAGAGCTCATCTTTCTCAGGATCTGTCATGTTCGTTCCTGGAACACGACTGAGAGTATGCATTCCGTATGGGATATTTTCACCCTCTAAATCTTCCAGATACTCGTGAAGGACATTCTTTACAAAATTATCAAATTCTTCTTCACTGTAGTTCTGGAGATCAGTTGCGTTTTCCATTCCCAGATCGACACTGAGGTTGAGCGCCGATATCTCGTCGATAATAGCTTGCCTGTATCCTGTCCTGGTATGAGAAGTAATGCCGGGTTCATAGTACTGCTGGATATTAATTGAAAGGTTCAGCAAGCCTCCGTATAGCCCGCTCCGTTCGAGAGTAGGGGTCAGGTGGTCGATAATAAGGGCGTTACCCCTGTACTCGGCGGTTATTCCCTCTCCCACGTTGGCAACTATGTAAGGATATATGTTTGGCAGGTCCTGAAGAAGCAGAGGAGACCAGTCAGAGGTTCTGTTCATACCGTAAGTGGGCCCCGGAAGCCATTCATGCGTACCGTGAGTCCCCAGGTGAATAACTGCATCGGGCTGCCATTCATGGTTTAACCAGAGGTAGAAAGCTATGTACTGGTGTGTTGGAGGTACAACATTGCTGTGGTAAAGGGTATCGTTGTTTTGCCCCGTTCCCCTGGCAGGCTGAGGCATGAGCCAGACATTCCCGAAGCGCACCGTGGGAATTACAATGTATTTTCCGGTTTCATTTTCATAGATCATAACACTCTTATCTTGAGGCAGATCTTCAGACCAGGGTTTTCCCCATTCAGCTGTTACATTGGCTCTCAGGTCTTCCGGAATTTCAGACTCAAACCACTCTCTGTAGGTCTCCATGGGTATGAGGTGCACTCCCCTTTCAGTTCTGTTTTCTACCATTTCATTAAGAACACCCGGAGCCCAGGAGCCTACATTGATACCCTGAGCCTGGAGCATCTCCAGAAGAGCACTGTCATTTTCCGGAATTCCGGAGACTTCATACCCGCTTTCGTTCATAGCATTAAGAAGGTCAAGCATGCTCTGAGTCGCGTTGAGATAATTTGCCACAATGTTGTCTTTTCCTGAAGGGTAGTTGTAATAGATGACAGCGACTTTTTTATCCTGGTTTTCCTTTAACTTAAGTTCTGCCCAGTTGATAGACCTGTTTGACATCCAGTCAATCTGGGAAGGCAGAGGTTCATAGTTGCTTTCACCTTTTTCGGAATCGTAATTATCAATTCCTATTACAATGTACTCGAAAATTCCATCAATACTCGGAAGCAGGGTCTTGTATACGACTTCGCTGCTGGGGATACCCCTGTTGCTGTCGGCTATATCGGTAGAATTAGCAGGATTATTGACAACCAGCCCCGTGAGGACAGGAACGTCAAGGTCTGTAAGCTCCTGTACACCTTTATCAGGATCTTCGTAATTCAGACGGAAACTTTTAAGAGAAATTACGCACTGGACAAGAGGTTCTCCGTTTTCGTCAAAGTAAAATTTATGGATATCATTGAAAGTATCAAAGCCTGCAATTACATTACAGCCCTTTCCTTCCAGATCACGGATGAGGGCGTCTATGACTTCAAGATTGTCTCCGGTATAATCCGAAGCATGGAACCATATCCCGATAGTTGGCTTACTCTTATCGTAAATGTGGCGTGATTCAGTTGCGTTGGAGTACCAGGCAAGGTAGTCAGTGGTATTTTCAAACCAGTCAGGTTGAGATTCGTTGGTAAGAGAGCGAGCATCAGGATGGTAAATTCCTGCTTCTGGGAAATCTACAGGGTCCTCGTAAACCCAGCTGTCCGTAAGCTCGGGTTTATCTCCGTAAGTTTTTGCGAGATAGATAAGGAAATTTTCAGCGTTTTTCTTCAGGACCCCTCTTGTACCCATATTGTAGAAGAATTTCTCCTCAGTAGAATTGTATGGTTCGGTCCCGGAAAAAATCTGATCATAAACTGAAGTGTTGATGTATGTCGGGTCCATTACAGATGTAATGTCTATGAGTGCAGTCCCGTTTTCATGAGCACTCTCAAGGTCGTCTCCGATGTCTTCGAACTGCGACCAGAGCATGTAGGAAAATATTACATCCTGGTTTTCAAAGGTGACATTACTAAAGTCCGCATACCCCGAAATATATGTTACATTTATACTTGCATTGTACGGATTGGACTGCTCTGCTGCAGCAAGAGCACTTCCGTCATAACAGATAAAAGTAATATTTACCTGATTTCCATCAGCCGATACATTCTGTGCCAGCAGTAGAAGAACTACCGCACATAAAACCAGTAACCTGCTTTGTGACGTACGCATCTTATCCCCGGATAATCCATAATAAGCTAGAAGGCACCCCGGGAGAAAAAGACTCAGGATGCCCAACTCATCAGACTAATTTATTTAAGAGTTTGCAAATTTTCGGAACTTACATTAAAACAGAAGGCAATTTTTGAAGATTAAACTGGAAGCTTTCGATTATTACTCTTAATTCAACTCCACAACTTCTTCAAATAAATGAGCAGCCGATTCTGTTTGTATATCTTCAGCATCGGAGTATTGGGAGAAAAATATATAAAAGACGGTTTTTGGCTCACAATTGTTAGCTATTCGGGTAAAAACCGCACATAAATAAAGAAACGTTCAGGAAAAACCGATTTTAACTAAAAAAGGGAGAGAAAAAGCTGAAATGAAAAAAACTCCATTATTAAGTAGTAGTAGGCTTTTAGCCACATCTAATAGATTTACACATATTAAAGAATAGATAGGCGAGGATATGAGATACGATATTTATCGAAAAATTATTGAAAATTATATTGATGCCTATAACAGTTTTGATATTGATAGAATGCTTTCAGATATGCACGATGACATAAAGTTTGAAAACATTTCAAATGGGGAAGTTAACTTAGCAACAAATGGTATTGAAGAATTAAGAAACCAGGCAGAGCTAGCCAGCCCTCTGTTTAAAGAGAGAAAGCAGACAATTACTGATATTAAATTCACTGCTGATCAGGTTGAAGTAAGAATTGACTATAGTGGAATCCTGGCAGTTGATTTATCAAATGACCTGAAAATAGGAGATATAATCGAACTGAAAGGTAGTTCAATATTCAAATTTAAAGACGATAAAATAATCGAATTAAAAGATATAAGTTAAAACTGCCCGATAAGCTCTTGAGGAAGGCAATTCAGGCAGAAAAAGACTTATTATTTTCTATATTAGATGTGAATTTCAAAGTTCCTCCGTTGCACGGTTTTGAGGCAGCTTCCACCAGAATAAAGCATTGGATAACACTGTTAACAGGAACATAACAAAAATCAGTATCATTATAGATTTTTCTTGCATTTTTCATCCCCTGAAAAGGTATTATGAGCCCTGAGCACCGAAAAAACGGCGTGTCCGAAATAAATATCCAGAACTTCTGGCTCATCAGACTATTTTGGTTCAAAAGGTTACTAATGTTAGGAACTTGTAAAGATATGCCCTTCAAGTTTAAAAATTTAATTAAAAGATCTCAGTTTTTACGCTGAATTCGAACCATGAACTTCTGAAACCAGCAAGCCGCCAATTCTGTTAAAGAGATTTAACTTTGAAGAATCAGGGAAGATAAAATACATAAAATGCGGTTTTTGGATAATAATTGTTACCTATTTGGATAAAAAGATAACAAAATAGCCTCTAGCTATAATTTAAGATAATAAGAGATCCTAAACTGGAAAAAAAGCAAAAATGAAACAAATTTTTGAAATATCTGGATTAATAGCCAGGAAAAAGAAAAAAATACGGAGATTATAGTTGCGCCGTATTTCACATAAGGGATTAGAACTTCTTTTTCCTGAATCCCAGATAAATTCCACCGGCTGCTACTATCACGAAAAAAGTTCCCAGGATGTCAGCACCAGAGAAGGACATACCTCCGCTTTCTTCTTCCTTTACAGGATTCTCTTTCTGCATCTCATAACCCTCCACGTAATTGGAATCTGCAGACTGCCGGACTTCAGGAGCAGGTTCAGGGGAATCGGCACCATATCCAGCATCGGAATTCTGAACAGTCTGGTTGCTTACCGATTCTTCGGTGCTTGTAGAAGTCGTCTGGTTGAGTTTTTCAGCAACACTCGTCTGGTGACCATTGCTGCTGTGGCTGATGCTCTCACTGGACTGCTCTGAAGACTCCGTAGCTTCCTCCATCAGTTCCTTATATTTTTCTGCAGTTTCCTCGTCAACAACGCCCGGAACGGACATTACACCCTGGACGTACTCGTTAAGAAGGGCATTTCCACAAGTATGGTGACAGCAGGTTACACCATTTTCGGCCACAGATTCAGCATACTCTTTGACCAGGTTCTGCAGCACCTCATCCGAAGCATCCCAGGATTCTTTCCTTATAGTTTCGATCATTCTCGCTGTTATGGATTGGTACTGGTATGCATTTTCTTTAAGGAATTCGTCCACACCGACATTCTGCGAGTCAAGTACCAGTGTCTCATATATTTTGTCCCAGTCCGAATCCGTTACCAGGTCAGGAGTAGTCGCCTCCCAGCCCCACATATACTCAACAGCTTTCATCATTTCTCTGGCACCGGCATAATCATACTCCATCATTCCGTTAAGCCAGTTCGGATTGAGGTATCTGGCTGTCAGCTCTTGACTGAAGGCCTCTCCAAGGGTGATTATCTCAGGGTTATCAACACTTGTAAAGTCTGCAACAAACATCGAAGGAGCAACACCACTCAGTGTTTTTACGGCAAGCCCGAGGCCGCCGAGATACTGGTAGTAATCATCGTTGTCCATGAGGCCGTAGAGGTTAGACGTATCACTGTGAATAGCTGCATCTACTTCTATCAGGTTGAGCTTGAATACATCCTCATAATTGTCTCCCCATACATCCGCTCCGTATACATTTGACATCCTGGAAATGAACAGGTCAGCAACCTCGGATGTGTTTTCCCATGTATCACTTGCTTCTACGGCTTCCGTCACTCCGGTACCGTAAGTGCCTGTAGCTTCGCTGAAGATTCTGGACCTCGATATATAATGTGCAACACTCTCATTGTACCCGCTTTCCAGCATTGCAGCTTCAATTTTCAGGGAATTCATCCTGACGTAATTTGTCTCATTCGTCTCATTGAGGTCGGCAACCATGCGGACCGCAGTGTCCATCAGTTCGAGCTGGTACGGGAAGGTGTCGCGGTACAGGCCAGACGGCACAAGCAGCACATCAATTCTCGGGTGTGTCATCTCTTCCTCAGGAATAACTTCAAATCCTGTTATCCTTCCGCTGGTTCTATTAAGTTTCACACCCAGAAGCTCGTAAATCTGTGCTTCCATCAATCCTTCATGGCGCATGGTTTCAACAGACCAGAGTACAAAAGCCACCTTGTTGGGATAGGTGCCGTTTTCTGCATAATAGGAATCAAGCCAGGTGTTGATAACTGCACGCCCCATGGCTTCAGTCTCTTCGTCCGGGATTGTCCTCTGATCAAAGCTGTAGAAGTTCTTTCCTGTGGGCAATGCATCAGGATTACGTATAGGATCGTTGCCAGTTCCGGGTTCAATGTATTCAGCATTGAGTGCTCTCAGGGTCTGGTCAACCTCGCGGGTTGTCAGAGACAGGTTATTGGCATATGCGGTTGCCAGTTCGAGGTCCGATGTGATATTATCATCTGTGAGATTAAGTATCTCAAACTGGGCTTCTGACATATTTGTCCCATTGAGCAAAGTAGCGTTCAAAAGGAGAATGGCATCAGAATCCGCTTTGTTTTCCCGGTCTTCTTCATCTCCGCTGTCCCCGGGTAACACTGCATAGATATGGTCTGTGAAATCATCACCTAACATGGATTTGACCATAGAGACAAGTTTTTCATCTTCCGGCGAAACACCGAATACATGGAGGCCGTAAGGCATGAGTTCCGATTGCAATTCGTGCAGGTAATCATGCAGCACACTGTTCAGAAAGTTCTCAAATTCGTCATCTGCCATGGCAGACAATTCATCAGTTGAAACCCCGAGATCTTCTCCAAGGCTGAGGTTTTCATAAAGCTGTATCGTACTATTACGATATAGTGTCGCCATTTCAGTTTCATTGTCTGCTTTTGCATCCTCATAGTTATGGATTTTCTCATGCATTGTAGCAAGATCTCCGTAAAGACCGGCTTCAACTATGGGCGGTGTCAGATGGTCGATTATGACTGCATTCCCGCGACGTTTTGCCTGCGTACCTTCTCCAACATTATCCATGATATATGGATAAACAACCGGTGTTTCATTTACCATGATAGAAGGATAGTCATATCTCCACAGGCCTACTTCACCGCCTGGCAACCATTCCTGCGTACCGTGAGTACCGAAGTGGATCATGGCATCGGCATCGTACACATTGTTGATCCAGAAATATGCTGCAAGGTACTGGTGTGTCGGAGGTATCGAGGAATTATGATAGGTGAGCGATTCATCGGATAGTTTTGACCTTGTTGGCTGGGGAATAAAATTGATATTGCCAAGCTGTATCGTAGGTATTACAAAATATTGCCCGCTTTCATTCTCATAGGTCATGACGTCGCCTGGGGCTTCTCCCCATGTTTCCTCAACTTCTGTACGGACACTTTCAGGCAACGTGCTGTACCACTCAAGGTATTCCTCCGCAGGGAGCAGTGTTACATATCCTGACTCTACGACTTCCTCAAGTTCTCCGGGTGCCCATGTCCCTACGTTTCTGCTTGTTATGAAAAGGTCGATGAATTCGCTGCCATTTGGAATGCTGTTGTTTCCAAGGTCATACCCAGCGGCCTGCATTTCCTCTAGCAGGAGGGTGAAGCTTGAACTTATGTCAAGGTAGCTGGCGCCGATGTTATTCTTACCACCTTCATGATTATAATAAATGATAGTGATTTTTTTATTAGAATTATCCATTTCTCCAAGTTCTGCCCAGGAAATTGCTCTGTCGCATATCCATTCGACCTGACACATGAGAGGCTCATAGTAATATGTTCCATCATCATCTTGAGTCCTTCCTGCTATCCATATGTAGTCTGTTAGTCCGTCTATTTCCGGCTGTGTGACCTGGGAAGGTATGGAAGTGGAGCTAAGTCCCTGTACATTCTCAAGGTATTCTTCAGGAGATTGATAGTAATCAGTGATGGCTTTTAACACAGGGACGTTGTACGTTTCCTGCAGGTATTCCACTGCTTTCTCGTGGTCATCGTAATTGAGGTAGAAACCTTTCATTGAAATGACTGCATCAACCAGCACCTGTCCGTCTCTGGTGAAAATATCCAGATTTCCGGCGCAAACATCATCTGTCGTGTGAATGACATTGCATCCTCTTGACTCAAGTTCCCGGATGAGCGCGTTCTCAGCTGAGAAAGAAATATTAGTCTGTCCAAAATCGCTACTGATAATACCTATTGTGATAGCAGAAGGATCATATCCATTCTCAGCATACCATTCGAGATATTCCGTACAGTTCTCGAATATCTTAGGGAAGGCATCCGGATGGTATATGCCGTTCTTCGGGACATCAGGTGACTGTGCAGGAGCGTATTGTATATAAACATCCTCAAGCATCGCACCGGTACACCTGATCCAGTTCTCCATATTCGCGTACCCGCTATTTACGCGATATTCTTTTAACACATCATATGGCGATGCTTCCATGTCGAACGTTGCTATCCCATACACATCCGCCAGCATTCCGAACATCCCTATCTGCGCGCCGTTGGCCTGTGCTTCAAGAAGTTTATCTTTCAGTTCAGGAAGTTCGTTCGCTCCAACCATGTAGAGTATTATTACATCATCGTTTGATACGTCAGTATCATTGTTTATGGCTTCCATGCCTGTCATAACTTTGACATTGAACCTGTCCGTTATCACCTGTCTTTCGGCAAGGACATCTTCCATGAAAGATATTTCAACGTCTGAATTGATGATGTAAGTTAAATTCGTCTTTGGTTGCACTATCTCTGGTGTAAAGGTATCGGTTGTCCATAAACCTGCGAATTTCTTGCCCATTAATTTGAGCATGTTCACCATGTTTGTTTCGCCACCCTGAACCCAGTACCTTTCGATTTCTGTGTAGTTATCGGAATACAGATCAACATTGGAGAGGGTGATATTGGATGAAAGGTTATAGCCTATTACCATGGAGCCGCTTGCTTTGGCAGAAGCTATGGATGTATTCCATCCCTCTACTGTGGATTCATCCTGAGAATCGATAAAAATCATTGAATATTTAGAGAAATCAAACCCTTCCGGAATGGGGTCACTTTTGTAAAAATAGTTACATTCAGTCCCGATGAAATGTCAGAGTTTAATGCAGCATTGCTCAGAGCAGGATTGTTGAAATCCGTTCCCAAAATAAAAAGGAAATCATTCCCCAGGTTAGCACCTGTGCTGTTAGAATCAGCACTTGTTTCAAGAGAAGACTCGTTTCCTGAGCTGACATCTGTAGAATTTGAATCAGTGCCAGACGCCGAAAGGCCTCCGTACTCTGTTGCTAGGTAAACCAGCAGGTTTTCTGCGTTCTTGAGTCCATCTCCGTTAGTGCCCATGTTGTTGTAATAATTACAGACAGTATCATTAATAGAACCATCTGTATCATAAGCAAAATAAGAAGGTGTGTCTGAAGAGCGAATAGCCAGGAATATAGTCCCATTATTAAAGGCTGATTTGAAGCTTTCATTCATCGGAGTATATACAGGCTCCCAGAGCATATCACAGAGGACTACGTCCTGGGTATCAAAGAACCCGCTTGCTCCCGCAGCAAGAAGCTCGTCACTTGCCCCATAGGTGCTGGCATTAAATGCAGAGACCCAGGTATACTCTATGGACCCGCTGTATGGGTTCTTCTGGCTGGCAAGCTCCAGAGCATCACTTTGAGAAAGCGAGATATAGGCTATATTTATCTTGTTATCTTCTGCCGATACGGGTGCTGAAAATAGTAAAAACAGGATCAGCACATAAATTATTGTGTTTCCAGGTTTTCCTTTCTTTTTATGCATAGGTACAACTCACAAGATCTTGCCACCATTCTTCAGACAAAAGAATGAGTAGCAGAGGGTTTTGATGATTTATAATCTGAATATAGAACTAAAGTTAAGTTTTGATAAAAACAACTAAACTTGTGTAAAATATTGAAAAAAAATTAATTTAAGATGAATTAAGTTGAAGCAGACTTACTCGAAGAGGAGGTATTTGCCGAAGTGGACGTGCTGTTTCCTTCAGAATCTTCAGGCACGTAAATCACCCTGCCGTCAGCAAGCTTATAAGCCGTGCCCAGGGCTTCTCCTGTGCCTCCGCCGATACTGTCAGTCATGTTCAGGACTTCTATGGGCTTCCCTTCTTCCTTGACGATGATCTTCATATCCTCAGCTCCGGGATTTTTTACAATTGTAAAATCTTCACTGGAGCTCAGAAGTTCTGGGAGGTGATATGACATAACAAGCGCAACCAATAGGGCTACAGAAAAGACCATTGCAACATCAAAAACATTGGCAATGTTGGCCATAGGGCTTTGCTCATCCTCATCTTTTAAAAGCCCTGTCCGCCTGTATCTTCTGGATTTTCTCATGATTTATTCCTCGTTATTAAGAGATACTGAATTCCAGTTTTTCTCCTCAATTGTATCCAGGATATAATCTATATCTGACATATCTTCCCAATACCAGCGCCGTCTGACCTGCGTAAGTACATAGCCTATTATGGCCACGAAAAGCCCTACTACTGTTGTCGCAAAGGCAATCATCAGGTTTTGCGCAAGGGTTCCGATATCTCCTTTGGAAAGCCCTATCAGGGCAGGACCTAATGGGATAAGCGTTCCCATAAGCCCAAGCATAGGACCAACTGTTGAGGTTATCTTTGTATGCTCAAGGCGTTTTGCCATTCTGATCTCGTATTCCTGAGAAAGCCTTTCAATTGCTGGAAAATGCCGCTCTTCCAAATATTTTGCAGCATCTCGTGCAAAAGAAGTGACTATGTAATTTTGTTTGATATTCCCAAGGGCTTTAGATGCCTCCGAAAAATCCGAATTTTGAAGTTCACACTCGATTTTTTTACAGTTAGATTCCAGATTATTCCAGTCCCTGTGCCTTTTTGTATACTCTGAAAGAAATTCTCCTAATTGTACCAAGGAAAGAAATACAAGAAGAGTGAGAAAGAACATTACAGGGATTAGCAAAGACGATGAGAGGGCATTCATCATATTAGATAATAAATTCATCAGGCTCACAGGTCATGCCTCCTTATACGCTCCAGGAAAAAACCTGCAAAGACAATGACTCCTAAAGCCATAAGAGGTATAATTTCTGTTTCTCCTGCTGCAGTTGAAACAAGATTCATACTTTTTGTCTGTATATACGCTGGGATAAGTAGAGCCCCTAAAAGATAGTAAAACCCTATCAGCATCATTGCACTGCCCATGGTCTCAGGGGTTTTTCCAAATCGAACCTTTCCAAACCTGAAAACAAAAGAAGAAGCCACTACTGATATAAAAAAAGCAAACCCAATAAGAAATCCTACTTTAATCCCGGAAAGGTTAAGACTTTCTGAAAGCAACAGGCAGGATGCAGCAAGGGCTGCTAGACAGACCGGGCAGGGTATGGATATAGCGAGGAAAGTGTGCCTGGAAACATCTTTTCCTGAATTCCACTTTTTCTGGGTGTAAATCCCGGTCATTATAAGAAGCAGAGAAACAAATATATGGATTCCCATGCCCATAGAGTAGAACTTCTCAAAAGCTTCGAGGTTTATTTTATCAATGACGCTTCCGAATAAAAGGGCTAGAAGAAAATAGCTGCCTCCAACTGCTAAAATTACTCTTGTACTTATGTTTGAAAATCCACATCCTATTCCAGATTTAATTCCAAAAACAAGGATACCTACTAAAATACCAATTACAGTTAACATTACAGAGTCCATAATACCTTTTGAGCATCTATAGTGCAATTAAATAAAAATTGGTTTCTGGGTAATATTTGTTATCTTTCAGGATAACAAGGGCATATGCAGTACACATTTTTAGAATAGACTTTAGCTCGATCCTGTTTTTCTACCTGAGAAAGAGAAGCGGGTTTAATTAGTTAAACCAGGCACGTGTAAAAGTTAAGTTAGTAAGGTAATAAAATATTTATTCAGTATTTTTTCCTGAACGACATCAGTCGACAATAGTAATAAAAATGAATTGTAATTTAGCAAATATTATGCAAGATTTAATTCTGCTTATAGGAGATGATGTAGAAAAAACGAAAAGAAAAATTCATAACTAAAGTAAATTTGTTAATATTGAGAATAAAAAAAGCAATGAAAAGATCTAATAGTTTACTTTACTTGTTTTAACAAAGGCAATAATTATAAATATTTGAGATTGAATAGAGCTCATTATGGTAGTAAATGCTATGCGGGATTCTGGAATGAACAGCGACAAAGAAAACCTTTTCAAGGCAGTTTCAAGTAGCACACGCCTCTCAATTCTCGAACACCTGAGTGAAGGGGATAAGCATATATCCGGTCTGGCAAGAGAGATAGGGATTTCCGTGCCTGTTGCTGCAAAACATGTGAGAATATTGGAAAAAGCCGAACTTGTAGAAAGAAAAAAAATCGGGAATACACATATGATAGGCATCAAACTGAACAATGTCTATTCTTTTATAGATCACTTTGCAGAAAACAGGAGGCTTGAGGTTGAGCGTGGTACAACTCTACTTGAAGCTCTGAAAAGCGTGGCTGCAGTAGAAATTAAGAAAATGGGGAATAGAGTCAAGGTTGTCTCTATGGATGGAGATGAGGGATTTTATGTATATGAAGTGGATGGCAAATTCTCGAATAAGACGGTAGATGAATATGAATTTCACGAAGATGCCGTAGTAGAGTGGAAAAAGCTAGTGCCCATAACGAAAAAAAGACTGCTGGTAAGCATCAGAAGGTAATCTTTAAAAAATGTAATGAGTTTGCTGAACATGAAAACTCTCCCCTGAAAAACCGGATAATTCCTGAAAAGCAGGTATTTCACTTTAACTTCGCCAGGATTCCAAGGTGGTCTTCATGATAGGGCTTCAGGTCCTTTGCATTAAGAATCTCAAATTTGGGCTCAAAAGCTTGTTTGAGTTTCTTCACCTCTGCCTTAAAAACCTCTTTTGGATTTGCTGCAGTATCGATACTCCGGGCTTTGATGGAAAGCATGAGGTTTCCATCCTTTTTCAAAAAGCGAGCAGCGTTTCTTGCAGCTATTTCAGCCTGGTTAGGCTGTGCAACATCCTGAAATATAAGGTCGACGGGCTCAACGAGATGAGAGTAACTCTCGGGTTTTCCCGCATCAGCCAGAATCGGGTAGATATTTTTCCTTCTTGATGCGAGCCTTATTAAATCTCTCATACTTCTCGGGGCAAATTCAACAGCATAAACTGCACCTTCCGAGACGATATCAGAAACATGGCTGACCGTTGTACCTGAAGCTGCTCCGAGGTAAAGCACCTTCGAATCTGCCTTGAGAGGGATATTGAACTTTTTAAGGATCATGGCTCCGAGCTTACTCCTGCGAGGGTCCCATGTTCTGTATTCAATTCCTTCTACCGGGATTAGTTTTTCCCCATAAACTATTCTGCCGGGGTCAAGGTTTTTTGTAGCAAGCTGTTTCTTGTCTTTTATGACTTCAAAGATTCCATCAGAAAGTTTTTTGACTTTAATCATTTACCTTCTCCTCCTTTTCTTTGGCTTTGCCTCGATTTCCTGCCTTTTGAGAGAAGGTGTGGGATTTAGAGCTCTGATCTGCGAAACCTTTGCTTCAAGTTTTTCCGCAATAGAAGGATCTATTCCTCTTGAATAAAAATCCATTCGCGCAGCAAGGGAAATTTTTGATGCAACAGCCCGCGCTATTTTTCCCCTTACCCACCAGGGCGCAGTATTTATCAGAGGATGATTGTAAATTATCCCGTGTTTAGGAGAGGGAGCCCGAGCCCTGAGATGTTTGAAAAGCGCTTTGTTGGCACCTATAACCTGTATGGTGCTGGAAGGAAACTCAGCAAGTTTTTCGAGGCTTCCTGCCAGACTTATCAATCTCGCCCCAAGCATTGGACCTGCAATAAGTTTAAGGTTGGGTGCGACCAGCTCCATGCTATTTTCAATATAAGCCTCAAGCTGTCGCCTTCGTTCATAGAGACCGCGCACATTTTCTGCGAAACCTTTAAGGAGTGCTTCGTCTGCAGGCTCAAGTTTTGCACCCATCGAAGTACTTGCTTTCGAATATAATGGGTCTTCCGGGCCAACATTTTCGCGAGAACCATATTTTATGATAAAAAGCGCAAGGTCTTCCCCACTTAGCCCAATTTCCGGGAAATAACCTCCATACCATTCAGAAAGCCTTTCAGAAAGGGCATTTGACGTTTCATTAATATCGTCTAGCGCTTCAACAGCCTGAATAATTCGCTGGTCAGGAGTAAGAGCACCTGAAACCTGGAGTTTTGCAGCTTCAAGAGCAACTTCGTGTAAAATAGAGTAGTATTCAGCCGGAGATTCTACAAACCCGCTCTTAAGAGCTGCAGCTTTAAGATCAAAGCCTTCAGGAGGAAGATTCAACCTGCTGTCCCTTAGAGAAAGAGAATTAAGGGCAATTTCCCGGATGTTTTTTGGGAGAAGTCTGGATTCCAGAATTTCTCCAGCCGTGTTTGTCTCAAGAACTCCAAACCAGGTATTGATCTTCAATCCAGGCCCCCGAAAATGTCTGCACCTCGGTTTCTTGCCTTTGTGAGCAGAACTCTTCCGCCAATGGATTCGTCAAGCATGCGCTGGACTTCTTGCTGTAGCCTTTTGCCTTCCCCTTCACTTCCGACAATTCCGTAAACCACCGGACCGAAAGAACTGACGCCTGAGCCGCTTGCACCATTATCACGCATATATCTCATAATATCCAGAACAGACTGAGGTTGGAGTTCGACTTCCCTTCTCTTAAAGCCTACAGTCTGGAAGTGGTTAACTGCCCTGCCGAAATTTTCCAGGTCTTCCTCTACAAGTGCAGGAAGCATCAGCATTAGAATTACATGGCAGACTTCCTGAACTTCGGCAAGGGGAATTGGGCAGAACTTTTTAAAAATATCTACCTCTTCAGCATCATGAGCCCCTTTGCCGTTAGGAATTGCAAGGACAATAGGCCAATCCGGAAAGTCTCTTCTAAAGAGGACAGGTCCTGGAGGCACATGGCTGGCTGCAGAAGGGGAAAATGCACGTTTATCTTTGAATTTGTGTCCCCCATCCAGAATAAAACCGCCGTTCTCAAAAGCTGCGACTCCGATTCCAGAAGTGCCGCCCCTACCTACTGCAACTGCAAGTTCCCGAACGCTTTTTCCAAGTCCATATATTCTATTTACGGCTGCTGCTGCTGATAGGGCAGCCTGAGTCCCTGAACCGAGCCCTACATGATCGGGAAAACCATCATCAATTTGGATCCTTATTCCTTTTCCTGCTGGGAGAAGAGCCTGTGCGGCTTTTCGCATTTTGCCTGCGAGAAGAGAATCACCTGTAACCTCGATAGTATCAGCTTCAACCGCAGAAATTTCCAGGCCAGGAGATTGCAGGGTGATTCCTGCTCCTCCATCAATCCTGCCTATCTCTGCATTGAGGTCTATTAGGGTAAGATGTAGTCTGGCCGGAGACACTACTTTAATCATATCTATCTGTATCCTCATTACCTATTCTTAAAGCTTAGGAGTGGGACTTCCATCTTCCCCAAACTTTTTCCTTAATAATCAAATAGGTAAAAGATAAAGTTTTCCGGTTTAGCATAAATTTTAACATTGGGAAAATCAGAGAATATATTCTTACACGAATCTCTATATTCCCCCGGAAATCCATCATCGGATTCATAAACACAGGATTGATGGAAAAACTGCAACGCCTGCATCGGCTGTAGATCAATCCCGCAATAGAATGTATGAATCCACAAAGTATGCCCGTGTCTGCCGGATCATCAAGACCAAAAGCCATGTAAGAATCCAGACGCTTAATTTTTATCCCTTTCAGCAAATCAGAAAATAGACGAAGCATAGGTTTTTTCAAGGATTTATATGCTTCAAAGCCCCAATGAAGTTTTTCCCTGGTGGTCATTCTTTTTTGTGGGGCTTTTTCCTCTTCAGGCTCCTTTTCTCTCCTTATCCTTGCAATTATACCTCTTTTACGTTTATGCTCGTGTACTTTCTCCCTTTTATCTTCATATACTTCTATTCTTTCCTCTTTCAGCCTTTTTTCTTCAATCTCCCTTCTTTCCCCTGTTTCAACCTTATTCTTTGTTTCTGTAACGGCTCGCACCCTTTCAGGTTCCTGTGGATCAGCTTCCCTTTGTTCCCCTGTTATTATTCCGCCCTCTATCGGTATTTCGGGCTCTTCAAGAGGTCTCTCTCTTTCTCCAGGTGCCTCAACTGAGAAAGTATGGGAAAAGAGCAGCCATTTTACAGTAAATATGCCTCTAAGTTCTTTCTTTTCTTCCAGACTGAGAACATTAAGCTTGAAGGTGAAACCTATTGCTGTAATAAGTATGAATAAAATCAATAGGAGAATAAGCAGGAGAAGATAGATTGCCAGCATACTAAGCAGGTTAGGGAGATGGGGATAGTCCTGACTATCCCGAAACCCGGATCTTTAAATTCCTATTCCTGGAAAAAATTCCTTTAAAAGGTTTTAAATTCCAGAAATTCAGTGGACACATCCTTCTTCAATCTTAATCTCTGTTTCCTCTACGGTTTCCTTTTTCGGAAATTCTTTCTCCGAAACTTCTCTTTCTTTAATTATTGTTTCCTCGGTTTTTTCTTCTTTTTTCTTGCCTCTCATGCTTTTAAGCTTGTCCATAATCTCAGGCACAAGTTCAGGAAGCGTACTAATAAGCGACCCAGTATCACCTCTTTCCGAGATTCGGAAGATTCTAGCTTCTTCTTCAGAAAGCATAATGAATGCTACAGGCTCAATCTTCGCGCCTGCCCCGCCGCCTCCTCCGTATCCGGATTCAGAGTCCCTCTTTCCCTCTCCTCCGCCTGCTCCGAAACCCATACTAATTTTTGAAATCGGAATAATTGTTTTCCCGGCAGCAGTAATAGGGTCTCCTACTACAGTTTTGGTAGTCGCGATTTTCTCAAGTTCGCTTGCAATTTCTTTAATAGTGTCTTCTACACCCAACTTTCCATCCCCTTTTTTTGTATATTGTTTCGTCTATAAGGATAAATAAAGATTTTCCATAATTTTTTGCTTTTAATCTAATTTAATCAAAATTCTTAGAAATTATATTCGAATTTAATGCTAATTAAATAATCTACGTCCACCAATTTAAAGCTGCTTTAAATTTCAGAAAAAAATTTATTAATTTTAAATGCAATCTTTTTACATTATTTGTAAAAGAGATCTGCATAAATTTATATGTAATGATCTGTATGAATTTGTTGTAAAAATATGTGCGAAAACTCTATTTTCCATTCTGGTTTTTATTGAGCTTGTTCCAAAATTGCTGCTGTATCTTTTCCTAATAAATAGTGCTGTAATTAGCACTAAGGATAGTATTCCGCTCCTGAACCAATGAGCTGGTTTCAAAATTCTGACTACTTATATTTTTGACTAAAAGCAGGTATTCTGTTTAGTTCTGCTGATCTTAATTTACCTGCTCCGAAATTTGAACAACTATAATGAGCAGTTATCTTTACCAAAACCACATGATTTTAAATTTCTCTGTTCAAAGAGTTTCAAAGCTTCTCTGCAAGGCTTCTAAAATCCAGCCGACTAGAAGCCTGGGATTCCAGCTCCTCTTTTTTGGGATTATCTGCTGTTATATGGGCAAAAAAATCTTCCACGAGACTGCCCGCATCTTTTGGCGCGACATCAATGAATTCTTTCCTTTCTTCAGGCGGGAAATAATCAAAAACCGAAAATTTCCCGAGTTTACGTGCCTGGGAGCCCTGATAGCGGGAATCGAGAAGAATCCTTACTCCATAATCTTCCGGGGAGCGTACTACTCTTCCCATTGCCTGTCTGACTTTCCTGATTGTCGGCACCTGGACTGCAAATTCCCAGCCTTCCCCACAACCAAAAACTGTGTCATAGGCAGATTCGACAGCTTTGATACGGTCGTTTAAAGCCGGATATCCCACTCCAACCACAATTACTGTCCTGCCTCTTGAATCCCTGAAATCAACACCTTCGCTTAGTGTTCCCCAGAGATAGGTTACAAGTAAGGCTTTTCCTCCCTGCTCCCCTATTCTAAAGAACTTTTCGCGGATTTCTTTAGCTGAAACCCCTGTCTCGTCAAGGAAAATAGGAATAGAAAGTTCAGGCTCCAGGAGTTTAGTATAACGGAGCGCTTCAGCATAGCTCTGGAAATAAATAATTACGTTTCCGGGTGATGCAGTAATAGCTGCAAGCAAAGCTTCTTTAAGGCTCTCAAGTGTTTTTGGACTGTCTCGGTTCTTTGCAAAAAGAGGAGGAACTGAAACCGCAAGTGTGAGCCTTCTTTCACTGGGAAAGGTAGTGCCGTAAGAAATTTCTTCCACTTCCCTTGTGATGCCAAGTGTAGATTTGATCATTTCAAAGGGGCGGAGTGTAGCCGACATGAGCACTGCTGCATAAACGGAATCCAGCAAAGGCTGAGTTACATTTTTAGGGATGCATGTAAAAAGCTCTATCCTGCCAACTATCCTGTCACTTTTGAAATCTTTTCGCACGTTCAGGATAGGATAATAGTTCTGTCTGTCTGAAAGCACAAGATAAGAAGATAGAAAATCCGCAACATAGCGTATGTGGGAACGTTTCAGGACGGAAAGCAGCCCTTTTTTGTAATTTTCAGCATATATTTCTTCCAGCCTTCCACCGAGTTCACCAATTTCGCGTAACCGAATAAGCACCTTTTCTTCATCCTCAAACCCTTCTTTTACTGCACTACGCAAAAAGCGGGCTTTCAGGATGTCAAAACGTTCATAAGGGTCACTTATCTGAATGTCCTGCCAGTTCTTACCAAGCCTGTTTCTTTCCCCGAATTTCAATTTCGAGTCATATGTATCTCTGAGGGCGGTTAGAAAACAGGTAAACAGCTTTTTCGCATATAATCGAGCTTCATAGTCCTGATCAAGAGGAATGCCGATGCTCGAATCAGCTCCTGCCCTGAAAAAAGGAGAATTGTCCTGCTCGGGAGTCTCACCTACTTCAGAAAGGGCTTTTTCAATAGTCAGTTCTGAGAGTGTTATTGAAGAATGGGAGCGAGCAGACGCTTCAATATTATGTGCCTCATCAAAAATCAGGATAATATCCTCAGGGTCGCGTTCAAGCCATTTAAGTAGAGTCATAAAGATTTCGGCATTGAGCACATGATGGAAATTGCAGATTAGAAGTTCGGTATTTTTAAGTTCCTTTTTAAGCAACTCGTACCCGCACATGTCGCGGTCTTCTGCATATTCAAGCACTTCTTCCGGACTTCTTACATCGGAAAAAAGCCAGGTGGAGAATTCGTTTCCTTCAAATCTCAGCACTTCATAAAGCTTTGGACAGGAGTTGTTCCTTAAAGCCTGAGCTTTTGTCCTTGCCTCTTCCAGTTCTTTTTCAAGCTCATTTCGCAGGGCGTAAAGGGCGGGGTCTTTTGTTCGTTTGTGCTTCTCATAAACGTCCTTTAGCTCTTTTTCCTTTGAGGAAATTTCCCTCTCAAGGTCAAGGAGATCATATGTATTTTCCCCTTTAAGCCTGCATTCTTCATAATCAAGATTCTCAGGGCACATAGAAGTCTTGCCCTTAAAAACAATTGTTTTTATATCGTTAACCCGGGAGATCTCTCTTGCCTCATTTATAAACTGAACCATCTGCTGATGGACATTTGTGACTATAATAACGACCTTATTGAGTTTTTTTCCCACACTCAAAGAAGGAGCAAGTGCACTCAAAGTTTTACCTGTCCCGCAGGCTCCTTCAAAAAGCACGATTTTCTCCTGCAGGATAGCTGAATGAATTCTCTCCATGGCTTCTGCCTGGTTGGGGTAGCAACTTTCTTTTGTAAAATACCGCATATATCCGTTCTTCTGCGTCATACATTTAACCTGGTATCTCTAGGATTTCCGATGTCTAAATATCTTCCCTCTCTGCCGACAATCAGAAATTATGTTTTCAAATTTTAAAATTTTTCTAAAAATATTATTAAAGAGATATTGTTACTATTATAGCTGACTGGTGCAAGTTCTCTTAATTTGCCATCTAGTTCTCTAATTTGCTATATCAATAAAAGCAGAACCCAATATTAAGATACAAATAGGATTTACTTTTACTTGTTGTGTGGTGTCTGTTATTTTAAAACCTTTTTTAGATTAATTTTAAAACCTTTCTGAAATTACCTGGAAAACTCACAAAAAGGTAGGAATGCTAAAATTGCTGGTTAAAATCGATATTTATGAGGTATGTTCTCTGTACTATTAATCCATTTTCTCTGTACTATTAAACCATTCTCTAATTTATACTGACCCACGGAAACAGCAATTAAATAGCAAGCTGCTCCATGATACTACAGGAACCAAAGAAATATATTTTTTGAGCTGAGCCTCTTAAATTCAGCTCCATTAATAAATCTCATTTAACCGTGATGCTTCCGGAGTAGATTAAGGATTTACTTGGGACATCCACTATTTTGATTAATAATTGATCCCCTTGACTAATTGGTAAGTTAGTGTAGTTAAGATCAACAATTGCTGAGTCCCCTGCTTTAAAGTTCCCAAGCTCCGTGAAATTGAGGTAATGTTGTTTATCCCCTATATAAAGTATAACTTTGGTCTCTTCAGGGGATTTAAAATTAATTGGATCTCCTCCGCGGTGCTCGATTACAAGCTTGGTAACTGTTTTATGCGGGACCTCATTTGAGGATTCATCGTGTTCATCGGGGGGAAACTGCGTCCTGAGATTCATCTTCAGACTGTGACGTATCTACTCCGTTTATTGAAACCAAAATGACAAGGTCCTGAAAATCAGCAGCAGGGTCGTCCGGATCTTCAGCAGATACTTCAGTGCCCAACTCAAAAAGATATATTACTTCATTCTCCTTGAGCTTGATATCACCGTTCTCGATATAGTCTGTCACGATATCTTTAATCGAGACCTGATTGTTAAATCCAGGGATATTTGGAACAGAGTCCCCGTTCTTAAGCACCATCAGATTGGATGAGTTGTTCGAGGTGTCAACTGTTATGCGTTTAGACCATCTATAGTTTTTTGAGGATCCTTCCCATTTTTTAACCAGGAGCAAGCTTCAATCCTTACAGGTGTACCTGCCTTAAAAGAGATTGTAGATTCCCAGAAGCGAGGATTTTTTCCGTCATTGAGGTTTCCATCCAGTGCCTTTGTGTAATCTCCCCAGGGGGTATAAGTATGATTCCCTATCTTAAGGCGGCAAGTAACCGGTAAGTTATAACCATTTGGACCATTAGTAATAGCAGAACCAAGCACAGTTGCATTGACCGTGAAATTGTTTTCAGGTACTACAGTATTGTCCTGTACATCGAAATCCACGGTAAAACTCGCCTTAATACGGTGGTTGGAAGATACATTATTGAAGGTATAGGCGGAAACCGGCCCAACGAACTCCCCATCCACCAGCACATCAAAAATTTTATAATTATCTGCAGGCACTATATCGAAGTTGCGTTGCTGTCGGCGAGCACAAATATTCTTCCAGAAGGAGAAATACTGCCTCCAGAACTTGAAGAAGATTCAATTAAATAACCTGACTCTGTCGCATATTGAGTAAAACTACGAGCTTCGATAAAGAGATTTGCAATGGGAGGGTTTTGAGGGATAAAGGGATACATTATTGATGAAGCAAGTATGAAAGCCATCAAAACCATTAAAATCAGCGCATATATTTCTGAAACTGCCTGGCATTTATTGTCAAGTTGTTTAGACTTTTTACCCTCCGCTATAAAAAATCACCTTGAAAAATTTAACTTTAAATACTAAATTGTAAATCTTTTATATTACTTTAACTGTTCGAGAAAACTATTAACTTTGGTTTTTGCAAATAATTGCTCCAGCTGCATCGTGAATTTGTTTTAGATTTGAGATCAAGTTTTTCTGTGTTGGGGAAAATTAATCTCCAGGCACAAAATTTACTAAGTAAAAAATTTCTTGAATCTTTTGTATTCTGTATCATAGTTTTACCTTATGCGTTCATAGTATCCATTTTGTGTTATCATTCGGATTCTAGGTATAGAATATAAGTATAGTTGCTGCAAATTAGATATTGAATAAATATGTTTTATTAAAGAAAGAAGGAGCCGGAATAAACCCAAAATTTATTCCGGTATAAATTCAAAGAAAGCGGAATTCAGAAGTGTTTTAAAAATAAGAGAGATGAAGAAAATGAAAGTCATAGGTATTGTAGGCAGTCCCCGAAAGAACGGAAACACGAATATTCTTGTCCAGCAGGTCCTGGAAGGCGCAGCAGAAGCAGGTGCCGAAACCCGGACATTTATTCTCAATGAGATGAACTACAAAGGTTGCCAGGCCTGTGATTACTGCAAAAGCCATGATAAGTGCAAGCTTGAAGACGATCTTGCAGGGCTGTTCGAGGAAATGAAAACAGCTGATGGCATTGTTTTTGGGGCTCCGATTTATTTTGGCCAGTTTTCAGGTCAGATGCGGCTCTTCCTTGACCGCTGTTATTCCCTTATAAATGCTGATTTTTCTCCACGTCTTCCTGCCGGGAAAAAAGCCATAATTATAGGAACTCAGGGAGCTCCTGATCCGGCAGCTTTTCAAGGGGTCTATGAGGAGTTCAAAGGGCAGATTTCCAATTTCATGCGCATGGACGTAAAAGACACGCTTGTAGGAGTTGGCTATCACGCTCCGGGAGAAATAAAAAATAATATAGAGCTTATGGAAAAAGCGAAGAACACAGGCTTGAATCTGTTCAAATAAAGTGAAATAAAGTGGGAAATCCGGAAAGAAATCCTGAAAAGGAAATTTACGGATTTCTACATACATTTTTTCTGCAAAGAAGAAAGGAGGGGTTTGCATGGATGTTTTTGAAGCAATTCACACTCGGAGAAGTATTCGAAAATACAAGGATAGACCGGTTCCCCAGGAGCTTGTTACCAAAATTCTCAGGGCTGCTATGAGTGCCCCATCCGCTGTTAATGCCCAGCCCTGGGTTTTTATAGTTATCGATGACAGGAAGCTCCTTGATGAAATCCCAACTTTCAGTCCCTATGCGGGCATGTGCAGGGAAGCCCCTCTTGCAATCCTTGTCTGCGGAGATATTACGCTCGAAAAAGCTCCTGGATACTGGGTTCAGGACTGCTCGGCAGCAACCCAGAACCTCCTGCTTGCAGCTCATGCTGCCGGTCTTGGAGCAGTCTGGACAGGGATCTACCCTATGAAGGATCGGATTGAAGGTTTCCGGAAAGCCTTTGAACTGCCTGAACATGTAATTCCTCTGGCTCTTGTACCGATAGGTTATCCTAACCAGAGACCAGAGCATGAGGATCGGTACAGAGAGGAGAAAGTTTACCATAACAAATACGGCAGAAAAAGAATGAATTTGTAAAATCAGTCGAATATAATTTTTCATATTTTTGCAGATAAATTGTAACAGGATAAAACGGTCACTCTTGGAATATTGTAAAAAAGAAGTCAAGTTAACATATATAAAAAAATGTTGTGACTTATTGATAATTTAGTGATAGCTACCTGGAAAACCGGAAAAAGCCTGAAAAGAAATATGGGTGGGAAGAAATAAATGACAGTACAGGAGGAACGAAAAAATGAAAGTTGTCGCATTTAACGGAAGCCCGAGAAAGGAAGGGAATACGGCTGCTCTTATAAAATACGTACTTGCAGAACTTGAGGGAGAAGGGATAGAGACCGAAATCATACAGGTTGGAGGAAAGCCTATTCACGGTTGCATCGCCTGTATGAAATGTTTTGAGAACGCAGACAAAAGATGCGCAATTGACAATGATATAGTCAACGAATGCATTGAGAAAATGCTCGAAGCTGACGGGATAATTCTGGCGTCACCCACCTATTTTGCAGACCTGACTCCTGAACTTAAAGCCCTTATTGACAGAGCAGGCTTCGTTGCTAAAGCTAACAACGAGATGTTCAGGCGTAAAGTAGGAGCAGCAGTCGTTGCAGTGCGAAGGGCAGGATCGATCCACGTTTTTGATTCCATCAACCATTTCTTTACAATCTCCCAGATGATAATCCCTGGATCAAGCTACTGGAATGTGGGGATGGGGCTTGCCGAAGGGGACGTCGAAAAAGATGAAGAAGGCATTCGGACTATGCAAATTTTAGGTCAGAACATGGCGTGGCTTTTAAAGAAACTCAATGCGTGATCACAAGCTTTTTGAAAATGGTTGGAGTTTGACCCGCCATTCGTTGGAAAAAATAAGCATTGATTCTTTTCTTAGCTGACCTACAAGGCATATGTTTGTTTTTTTTGCGGCTTCGACGCCTGAGTCGAAGGGCATGGCTTTGGTTGCGATAAGGGGAATTCCTGCCCTTGCGGCTTTTGTGACCATATAAGCAGGCTGCCTGCCCGTGGAAAGCAGATAATGCTGCGAAAGGTCAAAACCCCTGAGAAAGGCGGCTCCTACTGCTTTATCTAGGGCATTATGCCTTCCTACATCAACAATCTGGATTGCGAGCTTTCCTTTTCTGTCGATCAGGGCTGCCAGATGGGTTCCTCTAGTAAGTCTATAGATAGCGGATTCAAGGTGCTCTGTGCCTGCAAAAAGGGCTTCTGGGTCAAAGACAGAGTCCGATTCGACAATGGTTTCTTTGCTAACCTGTACTTTTTTTCTGGCTTCTCCGGCTGCTTCGGTACTGGGGGTCTGTTTTTCCTTCCGGGTGAGGATACGAACCTCACTTCCTTCCACCTCAATATTTTCAATTTCCCTGAAACTGAGAATTCCTTCTGTAATCAGGTGCCCAACTGCAAGCTCTTTTAGTTCGAGTGGGGAGGCAAAAAGGGTTGTAAAAAGATTACCATCAAGAATGATCTTAACGGCGCATTCCCTGGCAAGCAGTACTTCCGAATTTTCAACCCTGCCGTCGGAATGAACTCTTTTCGCAGGGTAAGAAATTGTGTATTTTTCAGGCATGTTTATCTATTTTTTTCCAGCTTATCCGAGTTTTCGGTGCAAACGGGTATGGGACTTATACGCCTTATATACCTTTTTCTTTTCCGTCAGTTAGGGCGGACTGCAAGATAGTTGATGTTTATATACTTCTTATCCCCATTTTGCTTGTCAATATTTAAATAAAATTTTAGATCTGAAGGATCATTTATTGATGTTTCATTGATATCTTGTTTATATAAATACCACTTTTTCCCACTCCCATCGCTTTGATGTAACGTTCTATCAAGTTCATTGCCTGCTAAAGTAATGTAATAATTACTATTAAGATTACACTGGTACACCATTAAGATTGTAACTGAATTGGGTTGAGATTCAAACTCTGTAAAACTATTAAACCCAAATGTCGATTCTAGCTGATTATTTAAATCATGCTCAAATGCATTATTGCTTGAGTAATCCTTTAACATTGCTCCTGTGCTCTGTGTTAAAAAATCACTTTCTGGATCATAGTCCTCAGCTTAGATAGATCTACATTGGTACCGGAAACGGTTTCAAAACAATACCACTGGTTTAATTTCATTGTATTTTCATTTTCTGATGTATCCTCTTCACTTTCAGATGTGTCATCACCTTCTCCAGACTCTTGAGAACCGAAATCTTCACTGCTCAAGCTGCTTCCAACTCTCAGAGCTGCCTCGATAACAGATTCATTTATACAGAGTCTATCGAGATTTTTGTTATCGGTGTGTATAAATTTAAAATATACACAATCGGGGTTTCGTTTTTCAATTTCATAGTCCCTGCCATACTCAAGTCCTGCGTTTTTTGCAGTTTCGCTGAGATAAGAGGTCCAGGCATCGGGATATTTTGTGGCAATTGTCAAACTAAAGGCTTTGAGATTCGTGTTTTCATTTTCACTGCTATCGTATACTTGCTTGCTACTCAGTCCCGTTAATTCAAGGGGAGTAATGGTATTTGAGGAAACAGAATCGACTTTACCTGAAAGCTGAATTGCACGAATATTGACGGTATAACTATTACTGCCTTTTATTGTTTCATTTATAGTGAATACCGGCGGCTGTCTCATTACAGAACCTGTACCATCTGAAAGAATCAGGGCTCCGTTTTCATACCTGAAAAACTGGTCAGGATACTGCTTATTCTGCAAATAGCAGGTAATTCCACCGCAGCTGAAGTTATAAAATTTCATTACCTCATTAGCGGAATTGTACAGGGTTATACTCATTACACACCTTTCTTTATTTACCTCAAGTTTGCCATCTGACCTCGAAGGCTCGAAAACAGGGATATCCCCTTTCCCCATACGGAAAGGCACAGTTATTGAGAAATCGTTTGCAGGATAGCTGTCTGATTCCATAAGCCTGGAAAGCATATCGATCCTTATTTTTAATTCCTGAAAGTCATTCCAAATCTCATACATATGATCCTGCTCTGCTTCATATTTCCATTCAGGAACATATTCAAGCCTGACTACTGAAACCATTGCAAATATGAGCCCTAAAAGCAGTACTGCCAGGATAATTGTTGCAGCAGCTGACTCAGACTTTGAAAAGCGGGAGAACATCCCCTGATTGGTTTCTCTGGTCTCTTTTCCTATAAAGGAGGCATTCGGAATCATTATCGAACCTTTTTATCTGATTTACTACTCTATCCTTAGATTTCCCTTGTCTTCTCATTTGTCCATTTTAACGCAAGCCAATTCCAGGTTCAGCTTTAATTACAGTTTCACTCAGGCGCACCCTGTTCAAGCGCGTTGAGCTTGATTCTGAAGGTGGTTTTGAAGGGAATGTCAAGCTTACGAAATTCTCGCCATTCTTTTCAGATAATGTTAGGCAATAATCCTCTGATTCTATATCTGCATCGTCGAGCAAACCTTTAAAATATTGTTCCCAGGCTTCGGGATGAGTTGTGCTGATAGTCAGCACGAATTGGTTTACATCTCCAACCTTATCGCTGTCGTAGAGGGATCTGTAATCGAGACCTGTAAGGCGTAGAGAACATTCCTTGTTTGAGGAAATTACCTGGGGAGGGACGTAAGGCTTCTGAAATATTCTTATAGCATTTATTGAAACGTCATACTCATTGGTTGGGGTTCTCGAAAATCGTATAGAAGGGTAGAGCGTCATAACTGACTGCTTTCCCTGATCAAGGATCAAGGCTCCACATTCATAACTGAAATTCTGATTAACGTAATATCTGTTTTGAGAATTGTAAGTGATGGTGCCACAATTAAGAGATTTGATATATGCTTCAGTGCCTGAAGGTTCTTTTACTACTATACCCATTGTGCAGCTGTCTTTGTTTACAGCAAGACTTCCGCTAGATTTTATGGGACCTACAAATGGGATCTCTCCCCCACCCATATGGAAAGGTACAGTCATAATAGGCTGAAGAGCAGAGGAGCCCGGATTCGAAGAACTAATATATGAGGAATCTGGATTTAAAGCCAGGACGACTGTCATCATATCGATTTTCGATTTGAGGTCTGCCATGTCCTCGTATACATTGTTCATATGAGAGTACTCAGCATCATTTTTCCACTCCGGGACGTACCCTATTCGTATAATGGCGAATACTGAAAATATAATCCCCAGAAGTAATACTACCCCAATAACAGTTGATGTTGCAGTTTCTGAATGGGAAAAAGACTTCTTTTCGGGTTTTTCCTTACTTCGATTATTTTTCTTCACCTTTTGTCCCCCTTGCTTCAGCATCCAGGCCTGTAATGAGTTACTCTATATGGATTCCTACGTAATCAACCGAGAACTCTTTTCCACTTTCTGCAGCTGCATTTCCACGAACTGAAAACCTGACCATAAGTTTCTCAAGTTCGTCGGTATTTTTTATGTAAGCTATATTTTTAGTCGGGTCATAGAGAGTATAAATTTTGTTCTCTGCTTCACAAACCTCAAAATTATGATGTTCTTTCAGGTTACCTTCTTTCTTGGAAGCTATTTGTTGCCAGTTATATCCGTCAGTAGATATTTCCAGTTTTAAATCTTCAAAGCTGCTTACTTCCAGTTTTAAATCTTCAAAGCTGCTGTCCCCTGTCTCGTAGATTATTTTTAACTGAATTTTCGAAAAATTTGGAATCCCCATCTCATCCGCATCTACCCCAAATGAATAAGTTTGAGAAGTCCATCCTGAGTCTGTAACCGCAGTGCTTATAGAATGTCCATCAATTTCGCTAACAAGCTCCATGGATGACCAGCCTGAGGTACTGTCATACACACTTCCATATGGATAAGGAGTTATCCAGTCTGGGATTTTTCCCGGGACTCGCTGGAGCGCTGTTCGCTGGAGCACCTGCTGGGAGGGCGTGTGCACAAGAAGCATGTCTATATAGACCCCTCTCTTGATGTTTTCATCATTAATCACTATGCAGTCCCCGAGCGTGAAAATATCATCGGGTTCATTTCCCTCTGGATCTTCAAAGTCGGACTTGCTGAATTCATACTGCTGCCCGTCAGCAACCACGATTATCTTGATCTCATCAAGATCAATAGCTTCTCCTCCGCAGTGTGTGATGTATAGTTTATTGTTACCCGTATCGATTTCCTCGAGCAGATCCGTTCTTGGAGTATGTGGGGGGTCTACAGCTCCCCCGTCAGAAAACACAGTCAGGGCTATTGTGGAAAAGGATAGAACGATTATACCTATCATAAGCAGTTGCCCATACACTTCTGAAACTGCCTGGCAGTTCTTGCCAATTGCCCTGCATTTTTTACCCTCCACTATGAGATCACCTTCTAAATTCAAGAATAACTTCTCAAAATGTTTCTAATAGATTATTAACCTGACTGTTAGAAAATTTTCTATACAATTCAAGTGCAAATAAATTTTTTGATTGAAAAAGGAGTAAGTTAACAGAAATTACCTTTCAGTACTTAATAAGAAAATTTATATAGATAGTGAGAATAAGAATATTTGAAGTTACAAAATTTGAAAAAAGTTCAATTACATTTCAAGTTTTAAAAGTATCCGGCAGGTTTTCCTGTCCGAATAACTTTAACCAGGAGGGAGAAACATATGGATTTCAAGAAATTGTTTATGAATAACAAAGCAGTTTCCCCTGTTATTGGCGTCATCCTGATGGTTGCAATAACCGTCATCCTTGCCGCCGCTATAGGATCTTCAGTGTTTGGACAGGGAACTGCACAACCCGCACCGCAGGCGAACCTCAATATTGAAGCAGATGGCATTACTGATGGACTTGCAACTATAAAAATTGAGCATCTTGGCGGAGACCCGATTAATTTTAGTAAATCAAAAGTTGTAGCATCTGTTAATGGTGGGAACTCTCAAACGGTTGCAGCTGATCTTGGCACAATTAGTATCGGTGATATCAAGAAACTTGCACTGAGAAATGCTGAATCAACTGCTGATCCAAAAGCGCCGATTGTAGATAACTCTGTTAATCCTGCTGATGCTGTGGCTTATGGTGATATTATCAATATCAAAGTTATTGATGAGGCAACTAACCAGCTAATTTGTGATAGAGACATAAGATTCTAAAATTTAGGCACCTGACATGGTGCTTTTTTTCTTTCTTTATTCAACTTGTCTTCTTCCGGATTTACTTCATTGTCTCCATAAATATTTTTTAGAGCAGTTTCTAATTTTCGAAGGCTTATGAAGCCATCAACAATCAGGTTTCTGTCTATACCATGTCCTCTAAGAAGGTTTACTGAGAATTAAAATTATCTTAGAATACATCTTAAAAAAATTTATATAGCAAAGAGGAATAAGATGGTATGAAGTTAAAAAATTGAGGGTTGCTTAACTATCATTTAAAGTGTTAAAAGTATCCGGCAGGCTTTCTTGCCCGAATACTTTTAGCCCGGAGGGAGTAACATATGGATTTCAAGAAATTGTTTATGAACGATAAAGCAGTTTCCCCGGTTATCGGCGTCATCCTGATGGTCGCAATAACTGTCATCCTTGCCGCCGCTATAGGGTCTTCTGTATTTGGACAGGGAACTGCACAGTCCGCACCGCAAGCAAATCTCGACATTCGAGCAGGTGATATCTACGTTAATGGTGGTAATGGGGCAGATACAGCAGCAAGTGTAAAAATCGAACACCTTGGTGGAGACTCGATTAACTTCGAAACCGCTGGAACCACAAAAATTATGGTATCTGTTGATGGTGATAACTCTAAAACACTTGATTCCAGTTCCATTAAGAAAGATCTTGGCGTTTTAAGTGTTGGTGATGTCAAGACCCTTAGATTAATTGAAGAGGACAATGATGCGGGTAAAGATGGACCTTATATCGAGGATGTTGTACGCGGTAGCATTGTCAATATAAAAATTATCGATCTAAAAACTAATCAGCTTATTTGCGACAAGACTGTACGGTTCTAAGTAAGGAAACAAGCACCTTTTATGGTGCTTATTTTCTATTTCTTCCATTCAATCGATTTTAACTGGAATTTTCTCGCTGTCTCTTGAGCAAGTACTTTTTACAGAACTACTTATACCTCTCGAAAGTTTAAATGTAACTTTTTGAAAATCGATTTTTCACTTATACTAAGTCTGCTGAAAAAAGAATTCAGCCAGATAATGCTAAAAAGTCATTTATTAAAAAATTAACAGTTCGAAAAGGAATTTATTAAATCAATGTAGTGGAGTTCTCTTAAATCTACTATTTAATCAAGAACTATTTTTTCATTTTTCTACTAATTAAACCAGAAATATGAGGTGTTCTATCTAAAAGTACTGTTCTCTAAGCTGTACTTTTAGCGGGGATAATTTAAACTACGGGATTAAGGAAAGAAAGGAATTACAAGCCTTCTCGGAATAAGGGGATGAAGAAGGGATTAATAAAGTAATTTTAAAAATAGCACAATTTATTCTCTTTTTTCTGCTACTGTGAACCTTATGGTGAATTCAGTCCCATTATTCCTTTTCAGTTTAAGTTCACCATCTAACTGCTCTACAAGGGAAGTTACCAGCTGTATGCCAAGACTATCAAGGTCTTCAATATCGAGATTTTCAGGAATTCCAACCCCGTTGTCGGAAATAGTTAGAATGAAACTACTGCCTGTACTCTGGCAGCTTTCATTTTCAGGTTCTATGGATTCTTCCCTGCGTAGCTTGATTCTAATTTCTCCTCTATCTCTGTCTATAAATGCATGTTTGAGGGAGTTGGAAACAAGCTCATTAATTATTATCCCCAGCGGGATTGCAGTATCCATATCAAATAAAATTTTCTCTTCCAGATCCATGTTTAAGCTTATGTCCGTATTCCCAAGCCTGTAGGTTTGAAAAAGAGTATCAGCGAGTTCCTGAATATATGGAGAAAAGTTTAGTGTTTCAAATCCTCCACCTTTATACAACTCTTCATGAATAAGAGCCATAGATATAACTCTATTCTGGCTTTCTCTAAAGGCTTCGAGAACTTCGAAATCCTTAATATTTTTCCGGTTTTTAAACTGTTCAGCCTGAAGGTCGAGCAGAGAGGAAATTACTTGAAGATTATTCTTAATGCGGTGATGGATTTCTTTCTTACGGGCAGTTTCGATATTAATAAGAGATTCTTCAGCTTCTTTTCGCTTGGTAATGTCAGTTAACATGCTCATAGCGCCTACATACTTGCTTTCCTTATCAAAAAGAGGTTTAGCGCTCAGAAGTACCCAGAGAGGGGAGCCATCTTTACGTATTAATTCCAATTCATAGCTCTCAATTATTCCCTGCCTCCTTTTTTCCAGATTTCTTTTGACGACAGGTCTACATTCTTCGCTGATAAAACCCCATATTTGTTTGCCAATAAAATCTTGCAAAGTGTATCCGAGCATGTCTGTCATTTTCTCATTAGCGTAAATGATTGTATTTTCGCTATTAGTTATGACTATACCTTCGCTCGCTGTCTCTACGATATTTCGGTACTTTTCTTCGCTTTCTTTAAGTTTTTCTGCTGCAATCTTGCTTTCGGTTATATCTCTGGCAATTATCAAGATTGCTGCAAGCTTTCCAGATAGGTCAAAAACCGGGGAAAGGGTTATTGAAACATTTATTATCGTACCATCCTTTCTTAACCTTGAAGTCTCATAATTGCGGATATTTTCTCCCCGTTTAATCCTTTCACTTAATTTTTCGGTTTCTCCAGTTAATATGGATGGTTCCAGGATGGTTATGGCTTTCCCCAGTACTTCTTCGGGTGAGTAACCATAAACTTGCTCTGCTCCTTTATTCCAGCTTGTAATAGTACCATCAAGGGACTTAGTTATGATAGCATCATTTGACGATTCCACAGCATTTGCCAGTATTCGAATTTTCTCCTCAGCTTTCCTATGCTCTGTTATATCCTGAGTTGTCCCTATAGCCCGGACAGGATTATTTTCCTCATCGAAAATAATTTCAAATTTTACATTGACTATGCGCTCTTTTCCATTAGCTAGAATTATCCTTAAATTAATGTCAGAAGGTTTTCCTTTTAATGCCTCTTTAGCAGCATTATCTATTTGTTTTCGATCTTCGGGATGCACATAATTTAAAAACATATCATAATTTACTTTCAATTCTTGAGGTTTAAGTCCAAAAATACGATATGTTTCATCAGACCAATGGAATTCCTTGCTTGCAAAATCCAGTTCCCAACTTCCAAGGTGAGCTATTTCTTGAGCCTCAGCAAGATTTTTTTCACTCTTTTTCAATGAATCATAAGCCTTCTGAAGCTCTTCTGTACGTTCTTTAACTAACTTATCTAAATTTCCTAGAATCTTTTTCCGTTCAGCTTCAACTTTTTTGCGCTCTGTAATGTCACTGGCAGTACCGAGCCATTCAATAATTTCTCTATTTTCATCCAGAATGGGAACAGCACGTGAAATTATCCATCCTATGTTGCCATCGGCTAACCAAACCAGATGTTCAAGTTCGTAAATACTCTTCGTCCTGATAGCCTCGTTAATGGCGGCAATTACATGCGACCGATCTTCAGGAGGGACATATTCCTGAAGCCAGGTATGGCTTGGGCTCTCTGTATTTGCAAGAAGACCTTGACCATAGAGATAATACATCTCACTCCAATCCGGGCTCATACGATATACCGCTTCCGAACTAGCCGTTATCAAAGCACGAATGCGCTTCTCACTTACACTCTGTGCCTCCTCAGCCTGCTTGCGTTCCATGAAACTTTTCTGGCAGGAACTTTCTATTATTTCCCATTTGCCTTCTCTTTTTATCAAAGCAAGCTGGTGATTCGAAACGATATCAAAAATTGTAGTGACATTACATATGTCAAGGAAATAAGTGCAAAGGGCAATTACCGGGTGTTTACCAGTGACAGATTCCAGTATTCCCTCTTGACCGCAGAAATCGCTTCCACTATACCTCAAGCCGTCATATCCGCTGGCAAGTGCCTTACTGATTTTTTCAATCAAATGCTTTAATGCCATCTGCGGATCTAAAGCATCCTCTTCTACTTGCTTGCAAGTATATGGGATAATCTCTATTTGCCCTTTCTCTAGATAAACATGAATGTCTGGAATAGCCACTTTTAAGGCTTCTTTTGCCTTTTCTTCGTCTAACTCAACTGGCAAAGCCCACAGGCAAAATTCGTTATTTTCCAGTCCTGCCTTGAAGTAGGGAATAAGTATATCCGTTAAATCTTCTTTTGTCCGGTAGAACTGGCAGAAATGTATCCCCCACGGTACATTCCCAATAATATCAATGCCCGAAATTCTGTTATTGTTTTTCATAAATATTCTCTTATCAGATGAAAGTCAAACTATCTTTTCCAGCATCATTTCTGTATCTAATGTTTTATTTATTCTATTGTATTTAATTACTTTTATAGGGAGTATTTTTATAATTTAGATATATAAGAGTTGTTTATGCGAATATAGTTACAATAAATAACTGTTCTTCGTGTCTATCTCAAAAAGTTTTTACTTTAATTTTGGATAATTTATGCATTATCTTTAACAAGGTATAGTTCCATACAGCATACTTTTTATATCGTCTCAAAAGAGTATATTTTATGTCATCCAGCCGTAAAAGCAAGATGATGATTTCTCAATCTCAATGATTTGATAATTTCATTGTTTTTTTTGTTCAATATAACGGGCTTTAGCTTCCTTGAGTGTTTCAACGGCTGTTTCGAGACCTCTCCAGCCGAAAACAGTCACTTGTTTGCCCTCTAATTTTTTGTAATTCTGGAAGAAATGAGTAATCTCTTTAAATAGATGAGGTGGAACCTGGTCCGTTGTTTCAATATAATTCCACATAGGATCATTCTTCGGAACACAGAGGATTTTTTCATCTCTTCCTTTATCGTCTTCCATATCAAACAGTGCTACGAGATGTACATCTATTACACAACCCGGAAAGGTAGGTTCCCAGGTTAAAACCATAGCATCTAATGGGTCACCGTCAAGAGCCAGGGTATCAGGGAAAAAACCATAATCTGAAGGATATACCATTGACGAAGAAAGCATTCTGTCGTATTTAATTACTTTTTTTTCTTTATCGTACTCGTATTTGTTTCGGCTTCCTTTCGGGATTTCGATAATTACACTTTCGACCGGTCGTTCAGTCATGTAAGCACTTCCTGCTTATTACTGGTTGTTAAATCTTGCTTCAAAATATTTGCAATTATTAATGTGCTCATAGATCATGTGTCCTGATAAAGTCATAATATTAAAAGATGACTTATGCGGATTAATTTCTTTATATGAACAAATAAATAAAAAGGAAAAAACACAGATTTAAAGTTATACTGGTAGCAAATACAGATTTAAAGTTATACTGGTAGCTATTTAAAAATGAAATAGAGTAATGCGTAAACTCTGTATCTTCAATCACTTCTGCTTATAGGGGCATAAATACTGCATAGATATGAGAAACATAGATAAGGGAAAGGTTATCTCGAAATCACGTTAAAATACTGCTTCTACAGAATAATACAAAGCAAAAAGCTTCGGTAAAAGTTCTGTTAATCCCCTATTATTTTTTATAATTATGTCTTTTAAAAAGGGCGGGACATTTTTCTTTCAACGATATTAGCAGTTTTTCATCTAATTTTGCGTTATAAAGGGTTCTAACCTTCGAAAGCTGCTCAATTGACAGACTGTATGCTTCTTCAAGGATAGCAGCTTTAAGGGTTGCTCCCTCAAGGCTAATGCCTTCAAGATTTGCCCCTCTAAAGTTAGCTCCTTCGAGACTTGTTCCTCTAAGGTTAGCATTTTTAAGATTTGCCCCTTCAAGGTTAGCCTCTTTAAGATCTGCTCTCTCAAGGTTTGCTCCTTCAAGTTTACTCCCTTCAAGATGAGCTTTTTCAAGGTTAGCCGCTTCAAGCTGAACCCATCTGAGGTCAGCCCATATAAGATAAGCTCCCTCAAGGTTAGCTTCTTTAAGGTTCGCCTCAAAAAGATCAGCCCCTTTAAGGTTAGCATTTGTGAGGTTAGCTTTCCTGAGGTCAGCCTCTATGAGGTTAGCTTTTTCGAGGTCAGCCCCTTGAAAGTTTGTTCCTCGAAGGTCAACTCCCTTAAGATTAGCTTCTCGCAGATTTTTCTTTCCCGCAATACCCACCATGTACGATTAATCGGATCAGAATTAAAATAAAAGTTGCCATGCCATGAAAATATTTTCCTTTCATCAGGCTTCAGTCCTGAAAGCTATACTGATTTCAATCTGAATTTATTGTGCCTGCTTTTTAGGCATAATCATTTACTCTCAGACCTGATCTTTTTGGTTTAAGGCACTGCTTACTTTACACTGATATAATTATAAGTGGTCTTGTTACTGCCTTTCTTATTCTTAACTTCTAAGCTAACGGTGTATTTTCCGGCTTTGCCGTACTTATGCACAGGATTTTTGGCGGTTGAATAATATCCGTCTCCAAAACTCCATTTCCATGAGGTAGGTAAGCTTGTACTTCTGTCAGTAAACTTAACCTTCAATGGGGCTTTTCCTGAGGTAGGAGATGCTGAAAAAGCAGCAACCGGGGGTTTCAAAGATATAAGAGGGAGATAATCAATGGAATTGCCCAGTATATATGGCTCATCTGCAAAACCGTCTCCGTTCTTATCAGAATGGGTCTGTGAAAAGCTCCTGCCTGAGGGGGTTGCCCAGTAGTTGCCTCCTCGATACGGGCCGCCTACAATGTTTTTCCCGGCTGTTTTCGTAGTGTTAAATATGCATTCAACCCCTTCAGGAGCATTTATATTTACGGTATTATTAAAATAATTATTTGTAACAATACACGGGGCATCAATAAGATATAATCCATTATCACAGTTTGTAATACGATTTCCACTAACTGTCAGGGTTTCGAACATAAGATCAAAGGCATATATTCCTGTCTGGCAATTAAAAATATCATTATTGAGAATGTGTTCGCTTCCACTATTCATATAAAATCCAACATCTGCACCTATACTAAAATTAGATATTTTGTTATTTTGAACTGTGCAGTAAAAAGCTCCATTGGTAGATTCGATGCGGCTAAACAAAAAACAAACGCCTGAGTATTTACCCGGACCTCTTATATCAAAATTTTTTATTACAACATTACTTTCGTAAATGTTAAAGGCGTTATTCTTAGCTTTAATTATTGCTTTATGCGGACTGCTTGATACTAGAGTCAGATTTGCGGTTGAAATCTCTATATCTCCGTTATATGTCCCCGGTTTTACAATTATTGTATCGCCCGGTTGCGCATTATTTACTGCCCTTTGAATCGAGTCTCCAGGCTCTACATAAATAGTTGCAGCAGAAGCACTGCCAGCAGCAGCTCGAAGTGTAAAAAGTACTGTTAATACCACTAGGATAACTATTTTTGTTTTCTGCAAGACCATAACCCCGATAAATTTACTTAACACCAGTAAAGTCCTTAGTATTCTCGTCTTAACTGACCGCGAGAAGCCTGATTGTCATCAAAATTTAATTAACTCTTTGATGACTAATTCTCCAGATAATATCTAATTATTCAGAACTTGATTAATTGTAAAGCAATTAATAATCAAAAACTCCCGCTTTTTTAACTTATTGATTAATTAGTAAATTTTTAACACTCTGTTTTGAGAAGATGAACACTCTGTTTTGAGAAGATGAACACTCTGTTTTGAGAAGATGAGATCCTTGGGCAATTTAAGCCGACAATGACCTTAATCTCCGAGACTTACATTATCATATAATTTTACTTATATTTATATATATTTACTAATCCGTTCTCAAATACCTTAAGCTTCCATTTAATTAACAGAGCTTGATAGTAAATATCTTATAGGACTGTGTAAACTGGTCAAGCTACTTTTTATTTGATAACCTTAATTTTTGTACTCCAGATAAACTCCTGAATTCCAATAGCTTTCAGCTAGCTTGTCCTTTTAGTTAACTGGGAAATTAATGGAAGCAAGAAGGCAGGAAACTATGTAAAAATTAATAGAACAGTAGGATAAATATTTATAGTCAGTGTAAGTAGCTTATTATCGATATAAAACGTAAAAAACTTTGTAGTGGGGAAAAAAACAATGAAAATTAGAGTTGTTAGCTCAAGAGACGAAATTTTTACACTGAATCCAAATGAAAGAATAGTGCATCTGGCTTTCAGACCTTCGAACAAGGATATTTTTGGACTGGTTGAAACCTGTCCGAAGATTGAGGCTATTCAGCTGCCTAAATCATACAAGGGCACAATTTCAAAATCTATAGAAATGTTCCTTGAGATGCAAAAAATCCAGCTTATTGAGGGTGATGTATGGGGTCACAGGAAGGATATTAACGAATACTACACCATTCCATCCTCAGTTATTGAGAAAATAAAGGAAATGAAAATCGAAGGTAAATCCAGTGAGGATATTGAAGCAAAGGTCTCAAGGGAGAGCAAAATCAACCGTGAAATGGTTGCCTATATCATGAACAAAGATGCTCTTGCCTGAACCCGCAAAACAAAATTGTCTTTAAACTCTTTAGAGGAGATTAGGTAGTATCCAGAGATAGTCCAAAGGTTTCAGCCCTCTCAAAAACTCACATTCTCAGGTTTACTTCCTGATCTCCAGCTTAGAATTTTCATTTACAGAAACTTTGAACACTTCCATGGGTTAAAATTTAGTTTATTTTTATTTCAGGGGATTTTTGAAGAATTTTTTTCTTTTTGTCACTATATTTTATACCTATTTTTTGATTTCCTGGCTGCGAAAATCTTCTCTGTCAAGAATGACGATTCTAAGGGAACTTTCTTCAGGGCACAAATTGAACGTTCTTCCGTTTTCAATGGGGAGATTTTCAGGATTCCTGTGCCCGTGAACCTGATAAGTATTTTCATCTGTGTTTCTATTGAAACTCGCAGCAACCAGATATGCATCTTCGGGTTCCCCCATGCCGTTAATCATCTGATTGGCTCCTATAAGAATCAGGTTTTCAGGAAGGTTACTCAGCCCTCCATGAGTTACGAGCAAGCATTTGTTATGGAATTTATAGTAAGCACATAATCTCAATTTCTTACATAAGATGGAAATATCGTTATTTGTAACGCCTGCCTGCTTCATTTCTAGAATATTATGCACTCTGTTCTCTAGCCCGGAGGTCTGGGTTTGTTCTCCGCCTTCTGCCAGGATGCAAAAACATGCTTCCTGTTCTCCTTCGAGCAGGATAACGTTATTCCTGTCCATTATGGAGGTAAGAAATTTAACAACTTCAGTGTTCTCAGAGATTTCAGCTCTACTGCCTGTGTAATCTCCCAGAAAAATATACAGGTCATTCTCATTTATCCCGCATGTAAGGTACTCCTTAAGAGCCCTATAATTCCCGTTTATGTCCCCTATGTGATGGATTCTTTTATAATGGGAGAAGTCATCAGCCTTATACAGGAATTTTTCATTGAATTCTTGCGGCTTTATTACTGTAACGAACGAAGGTACCTTTTGTCTGTTTATTGTGGAGTACATCTCATCAATTACAGCCTCGGGCACAATCTCATACTCAGGTCTTTTCCTGTTTCTTTCCTTTGCAATCTCAAGAGAAATGTCCGAGAAATCAATACAGATGGCTTTATACCTGTAGGTTTTGGCAAGCTTCCTGTACTTTGCAATATCTGCATTTCCCGCATTCGTTGCGTCAAGGACTATGAAATCTCCTTCTTCCATATGGCTTTTTATAAGCGAGTAAATGAGCCCCCATGCCCGGCGATTGATCTTTTGAGAAATAACTGGTCTTCCGGTGACAGACAATACAGGAGGCTTAAGGAGCAGCCGGATGCTGTCTGAAGAAATTGTATAAGGTTCAAGGTTATTTTCCCTGACAAAAGCTGATTTGCCGGAGCCGGGCACTCCTCTCAAGAACACTATATATCTCATGTCATACCCCGATACCTCTTATAGACCCCAAATAGACAGATAGTTTTCATCTCTGTTTTAATTTCTGATTTTCCAGGTTCTTATTTGTGTTTTAGTTCTGCCTATTACAGTAATACCTGAGTTAATGTTACTATTGATTTTTAATATTTGATTAGATAATTTTATGGTATCCGTTTGAGAACTGATACAGGGGAGAACCGTGAATAAAGGGGGTTTACACAGCTTGAGCCAGTTTTTGGGCTTTGCTGCTTAGAGTGCATGACTATCAGAGAGCTTAGGTGCGCGGGTTTCCTCAAGATCTTTATGGTGGAAGATATGGCAGACAACAAGAAAGCTGACTATATCCTGCCTGGAAGGGCAGAGTCTTACTGGCTGGCAACCACACCTGAATCCAGCTATCCTCCTCTTTCCGGAGATATTCATATAGATGTGGCAATTCTGGGAGGCGGGATAGTGGGTATTACAACTGCTTTCCTTTTAAAGGAAGCAGGGCTATCATCCGTGGCAGTGATCGAAGCGGATCGGATTATCAAAGGGGTAACAGGGCACACAACTGCGAAAGTTACATCCCAGCACGGTCTGATCTATGACCGCCTGATCTCAAAATTCGGAAAAGAACAGGCTCAGCAGTATGCAGACTCCAATCAGGCAGCCATAGAGAAGATAGCTTCCATAATAAGTTCAAAAGGCATAGATTGTGATTTTGTCCGCATGCCGGCTTACGTTTATGCCAGTTCAGAAGAGTCGATTGTAAATATCCGGAACGAGGTAGATGCAGCTCAAAGCCTCGGGCTCCCGGCTTCATTTGAATCTGACCTTCCGCTGCCTTTTAAAACGTATGGTGCAGTCCTTTTCGGCAATCAGGCTCAGTTTCATCCCAGAAAATATCTCTGTGCCCTGGCAAAGGAGATTGAGGGTGATGGATGCCATATCTTTGAAAAGACGAGGGCATTGAAGCTCGAAGGAGATGGCCCTATAAAAATAATAACGAATAAAGGGATCATCAAAGCAAACAAAGTTATCCAGGCAACACATTTTCCGATTCATGACAAACCCGGGTTGCTTTTCCAGCGCCTGTATCAGTCCCGCTCATATGCGCTGGGGGTTCGTATTGAAGAGCCTTTCCCACAGGGAATGTTTATCAGTGCCGAAGAACCCATCAGATCTCTGCGTTCCCAACCTGCAAGGGAGAGCGAACTGATAATTGTATCAGGAGATGGGCACAGGACTGGGGAGGGGAATGAAATCGACCACTATCAAAATCTCGAGAAATGGATAAGATCGATCTACCCAGTCAACTCCATCGATTATCACTGGTCAACTCAGGATGTCATATCTGTTGACCATGTTCCCTATATTGGTCAGATTACCTCTGGTAACGAGAACCTGTATATCGCAACAGGGTTCCGGAAATGGGGTATGACCACAGGCACTGCTGCAGCGATGATTCTTACAGATATGATTCTCGGAAAGTCTAACCCCTGGGAAGAGGTATATAATCCTTCACGATTCAAACCTCTTGAATCGGCTAAAACTTTTTTCTCACAGGTTGCCGAAGCAACCAAAGGCCTTGTGGGAGAACGGATAATTCCTACTCATGAGAACGCCTCACAGATCTTGCCTGGAGAAGGTGCAATTGTCAAGATCGAAGGAGAAAGAGTTGCAGCATACAGGGACGAGGCAGGGGTGCTCCATACTCTTGACCCTTCCTGCAAGCACATGGGATGCATTGTCTCCTGGAACAGTGCGGAAAAAACCTGGGACTGCCCGTGTCATGGTTCCCGCTACAGCGCAACTGGAAAGGTAATCAAAAGTCCTGCAGTATATAGCCTTTCGGAAAAGAAAGTCAGGGAGTAAGATTCCAGTATCTTTTCAGGGCTGCGTGATTGCATCGGGCGAGGTCATTATCCTATAAGCGTTTGCCCTTTATCGATGAGAGAAGTGTTCGATCTAGATAAACTAGAACAAAGGTTAAGTGAAAAGTATGACACATGGGGAAAATACGGGTTATACTCTGCCTGGCAGGGCAGAATCATACTGGCTGGCAACTACCCCTGAATCCAACTATCCTGCTCTTTCAGGGGATATTAATGTTGACGTAGCGATAATCGGGGGAGGGACAGTCGGAATTACTTCGGCTTTTCTTTTGAAAGAAGTGGGAATGTCTGTCGCAATTATTGAGGCAGACAGGATAATAAAAGGAGCTACAGGCTATACAACAGCAAAAATCACATCCCAGCACAACCTGATTTATGACAGACTGATCTCAAAATTTGGAAGGGCAAAGGCGAAACAGTACGCTGAGGCTAATCAGGCAGCAATCGATAGAATAGAGTATATAGTTCGTTCATGGGACATATCCTGTGACTTTGCTCACAAACCGGCGTATGTCTATGCAGGTTCTGAAGAATCTGCACAGAAAATTCTGGATGAGGTCCGAGCAGCCAGGAGCCTGGGACTTCCAGCCTCATTTGAAAGTAGTCTACCATTGCCTTTTGAGACCTACGGAGCAGTCCGCTTTAACAGACAGGCGCAGTTTCATCCTCGAAAATACCTCTGTGCCCTTGCCAGAGAGATTGAGGGAGATAATTGCTATATTTTTGAGAAAACTCGGGCACTCGGGATAGAAGGAGGAGAGCCCGTAGTAATAAAAACCGATAGGGGAACAATAAGAGCTGATGATGTAATTCAGGCAACGCATTACCCGATCCTTGACAAACCAGGAGAACTGTTCAAAAAATTATCTCAATCAATGTCATATGTACTTGGACTACGCATTCAAGAAACATTTCCGGATGGAATGTTTATAAATGCCGAGGAGCCTACCCGATCCCTACGCTCCCAGCCTGCTGAGGGAGGTGAACTTGTGCTTGCAGTTGGCGACGGGCATCCTACAGGGAGTGGAAATCCAACACATCAGCACTACAAGCAGCTCGAGGATTGGGTAAGGGCGATCTATAATGTAAGGTCTATTGACTATCACTGGTTAACTGAGGATGTAGTATCTGAAGATGGTGTGCCGCTTATAGGAAGGCTTACTCCGGACAGCGAACATTTCTATCTGGCTACCGGATTCGGAAAGTGGGGCATGACAACTGGCACTGCGGCAGCAGTGATAATCACGGATATGATTCTTGGCAGGGATAATCCATGGGTTGAGGTATACGATCCATCAAGGTTCAGAGAAATATCCGAACTCATTGCCCAGGAAGATCTCCCAGAAGTCGAACCAGGTCAGGGCGTACTTGTTGAAAAAGGAGAGGACAAAATGGCTGTATACAGGGACCCTCAGGGCATACTTTATACTCTCAATCCTGCCTGCAGGCACATGGGATGCACGGTATCCTGGAACGATGCTGATAGAACCTGGGACTGCCATTGCCACGGTTCTCGTTATAATGCCAGGGGAGAAGTAATTCAGAGTCCTGCCGTTTATGGGCTTCTGGAGAAGAAAGTAAAGGAACAGAACCAGTATGGTGATTTCGAGGAATAACCTATCTGTCTGAATACATCCTAAGCGGCATAGTTCCCAAAGTTTTTTTAACCTATTGAGCTTGACTCTTAATTTTTTTCATTTATAATATATTCTTACCATACGATGAACTCTATTGAATATATTTCTATGTATATCCCTGTGTATTAAGATTAAATTTTGAGAACAATTTCCTACATTATTCTCTCTGTAGCTGCAAACAATTTGAAAACTCGAGAAAAGTATTCTTTTCTTTAAATTTATCTCATATTTATCCTAAATTTTATATACTGTTCTCCCCTTTATACATTAATACATTTTATTTTTTCTTATTTATAGGCTGTGGGGTGTCCATAATAGATATTAGCAAAAAAGTTTTTATAATAACTATTTTGATTTTTTCAATCTTTGTTGCGGCATTTACATTAACTCATAACATGCAGCTCTCGAACTTTCTGGAGCTTGAACATAATGATACATTGGAGAATGTAGAAAGAGTGCAGAATGTCGTTTCAGCTGAACAGGAATACCTGGATTCCATTGTGCAGGATTGGGCATGTTGGGATGATACTTATGAATTTATTGAGAATGGAAACCCGCAATATATCGATGTAAATCTTCAGAATCAGACCCTTGCAGGAATCAAGATTAATGTGATGATTTTTGTAAATGAATCCGGAGACGTGGTCTATGCAAAATCAATAGATATTGATACCGCAGAAGAGGTATCGGTCCCTCAGGAGTTACTTCAACTGATAAAAGACGGAACTCTTCTTACAAAAGCAGAAAATGATACTATAAGCGGTTTTGTTTTGCTTCATGAAAACCCTATGTTTATTTCCTGCCATCCTATTCTTACAACAAAGCACCAGGGGCCTGTGAGAGGCACTTTGATTTTCGGAAAGCTCTTTGATAATACCTATCTTGACTACTTTGAAGAAGTGACCCTTTCTTCCCTTTCGATGTACAGGGTTGATAAGGATTTGCCTCCTGATTTCCAGACCAAACTCAAATTTTTTTCGGAAAATCTTGACAAAACTATTGTTGAGCCCCTTAGTGAGGAGAGAGTAGCTGGCTATTTTGGATTACAGGATATCTCAGGCAAGCCTGCAATTATTATGAGAACGGATTCTCCAAGAGAACTTTACTCACACGGCGAAAAAACCCTGAATAACGTGTACCTTTTCCTTCTGCTAACCGGACTTGTGACCGGAGCAGGAATCAAGTTTGCATTTGACAGATTATTCATCTCAAGATTAACAGGAATTGATAATTTCGTTACCCGGATCAGATCAGAGAGGGATCTTTCCCAAAGGTTGTCCCTTGATAATAATGATGAACTCTATTGCCTTTCAAGAGAGATTAATGGAATGCTAAATGAGATTTACCTTGCAGAACAGGAATTAAAGGCACAGGAACGAGAAAAGAAAGTCCTGCTCGATTCCCTGAATGAGCTGGTTATTTTCGTAAGCTCTGAGCTTAAAATTATCTGGGTAAACAGGGCTGCCCTTGAATGTATGAACATAGAGCTTCAAAAAGCAGTTGGAATGTCCATTAAAGATATTCCTGGTACAGTTGGTCTTCTGTCCAGCTACCTGAATTTTGAGCGGATCTTTGCAACAGGCAATAAAAAATCAGGGGAATTTACTACAGATGATGGCAGAACCTGGTATATTCAAGCAATTCCTGTAACCGGAGAGGATGGAAAAGTTATAGGCATCCTTGAGATGTGCAGGGACATTACGGAAAATAAAAAAGCTGAGCAGCTGCGGAAGAAAGAGGTCAACCATAGAATTAAAAACAACCTGCAGATTGTTTCGTCTCTGCTTGATCTTCAGGCTGAAAAGTTCAGTGACAGAAAAGTCATTGAAGCTTTTAAGGAAAGCGAAAGCCGTATTCTATCGATGTCTCTTATTCACCAGGAACTCTACGAATCTGGAAAACTGGATTCTCTTGATTTTTCGTCCTATCTCCATAAACTTATAACCGATCTTATCAAATCATACAACACCAAAACCGGCGAAATTCGCGTAAAGCTTGATCTCAGTACTGTTTTCTTCGAAGTTGATACTGCAGTTTCCCTGGGCATTATAATAAATGAAATGTTTACAAATTCTATTAAGTACGCTTTTCCAGCAGGAGCAGGTGGGGAAATCTCGATTTCTCTGGTCAGAGAAGAATCTATAGAAGAAATAACAGGGAATAATTCCACTGACACAGTTCTCTCTGAGAGCCCAGAAAAGCTTTCCGGAACGAGTAAAAATTATAAGCTTATTTATGCAGACAATGGAAAAGGGTTTCCGGAAGAATTCGATTTCAGGAACCCTGAAACTCTGGGGTTGCAGCTAGTAAACGCTCTTATAAGCCAGATAGAGGGCAGTTTAGATCTGGAAAGGGGAAACGGAACAAAGTTTATTATACATTTTAAAAGTGAGCTTTAGGTCTGCAGCAGATAACAGGATTGAAACAGGGGCGAAGATATAAACGGCTTTACAGGAAATCATTAACCACGAAAAGCACGGAAAACGCAAAATAGAGAAAATATGGGTACAACCCGTCATGCTTTCCGTGTATTCCGCAGTTATCCGCAGTTATGAAGTAAGCGAAAATATCTTAGAAGGTATTTTTAAACTATTTTACCTTAGAAACTTTATTTTTAATCTGTTTAAGCTTATTTAGAGGTTCTCTACAGAACCGAATAAACTAAAACAAGCAAATCGTTATTTTTTACCCATTCAACAATTCGCCACTTACCTGTTATTTCTCTTCCAGAAGATATTTTTTAAACCATTCTCCAGCCAAATCTGCAACTTCTTCCAGTGCGCCCGGCTCTTCGAAAAGATGAGTTGCTCCGGGAACGATTTTAAGTTCTTTTTGCTCTGTCTTCAACCGGTCTAACGCCCACTGATTCATCTCGATTACCTGAAAATCCCGCCCGCCCACAATAAGCAGTGTTGGAGCCTTTACATCTGGCAGAGCTTTTTCAGCAAGATCAGGTCTTCCTCCCCTGGAAACGACTGCTTTTACAACATCTGCATGCTCTTTTGCAGCTATGAGTGCGGCTGCAGCTCCTGTACTGGCGCCAAAATAACCTATATTGAGGTTTTTAGTATCAGGATTGCTCAAAAGCCAGTTTGTAACCCCAACAAGCCGGCTTGCAAGCAGGTCAATATCAAACCTGAGATGAGCCGTTACCATGTCAATTCTCTCCTCTTCGGCTGTCAACAGGTCGAATAGCAGCGTTCCGAGGCCTTCCTTCTGAAGTTCCTGCGCAACAAACCTATTCCGCGAGCTAAAACGACTGCTTCCGCTGCCGTGTGCAAAAACAACAATTCCTTTCGCTCCTTCAGGAATAGTGAGATTCCCTTCAAGTGTGATAGAATCAATTGGGATTTGAATCTCATTACTGCTCTTACTTTTACTCGATAATTCGCTCATGCAAATCCCCCCAAAAAGTTCTGCTATTAATCACAGATTCGGATATAAGCAGATATTAATTCAGTTTTCATTTAGCTGGAAGAGCTCTTGCTTTTTCCAGGAGTTCAATTACTTCTTCGTCAGTTGTCTGTCTGAAATCGACGTACCAGGCTCCAACTCCATAGAAAGGTTCAGGCGTAGTCACACATATTACTTCGTCTACTTCCTTTTTGAAAAACTCGCATGTATCGGGTGCAGCTGTGGGCACTGCAACAACGATTTTAGCCGGGTTTTTGGTTTTAAGGGCAGCTGCAGCTGCACGCATTGTTGCACCTGTAGCAAGGCCGTCATCTATCAAAATTACAGTCGCCCCACTTATATCGGGCTTGGGTCTATCTCCACGATAAAGGCGTTCCCTGCGCTCAAGTTCCCTGAGCTCATTCGCAGCTACGGTAGCAATTACTCTATCGGGTACGTGAAACGACCTGACAACATCTTCGTTCAGCACACGGATATCGTTGGAAGCAATAGCTCCCATTGCCAGTTCTTCATTTCCAGGCACTCCCAGTTTCCGTACTATAAACACATCCATCTTTACATTCAGTTCCTTTGCAACCTCAAATGCCACTGGGACGCCCCCGCGTGGGAGTGCGAGTATCAACACATCCGGACGATTTGCATATTTAGAAAGCTCTTTTGCCAGCCTTCTTCCAGCATCCACTCTATCTTTAAAAATTGACATATTTTCCCTCAACCCTGTTGACTGAATTAATTGATAAGATAAACTATGATAATTATATTATATGTCCAAACTCTTAAACGTATAAGTATAAAATTAAGCTTAAAATATTATATAATTACTTCTTTATATGAAGTGAAAGCCAGAAAAAATTATATTTTAAAAACAATTATTCTTTTTCCCAGATGTGTCGCCCATGTGGAATCAAAAAATTCCATCAGGGCTTAAAATATTTGATGCCAATATATATTTTGTCTGCATCTTATTTTTTGAATAATTAATTTAAAATAATTCATGTCCTTAATATATTGTGGAGTTAGGAAGTAAGTCGAGTATGTAATAATTAAAAGAATTGCCTGGAGGCCTATCCTGCTCGGAATCGATATGTCTGGGGGGGAAATATCATCTGGGCTGCTGTATTGGGGGGATACGGTAAACGGGATAAGAGCCTCCGGGCTTCTCCTTAATCTTTTTTCTGCATCCGTCCTGCTCTTCCCTCTCCATTCATCCTTGTAAGGCTTTGCAGGTCTAAAACTATACCAGGTTTTATTATGGGTTTAAAGCTGCTTTGTACGCCTAAAAATTTAGTGTAAACAAACTCAATTATTATAGATACTTATAGATACTTAACCCTTCAAGGCTTATATATAATGGGGGTAACTGAACATCTTAGACGTCAGGGAAAACACGCTAAAAGTGGATTTCTATGAGGTAGTGGTCTGGGTCACTATACTTATTTTGCTTTACTTAATTAGCCTTAGCAATTATCTCCTGTTTTATACAGTAGTAGAATTGTTCATTGTCTACGTTGCATATGTGATATTTCTCATAGTATGGAAATCAAGATCCCGCCTGGAGAATCGGTATCTTATTATTCTGGGAATTGGATATTTTTTTGTCGGAGGCGTCGACTTTTTGGGCACTCTTGCATTCCATGGAATGGGAGTGTTTCCAGGGTTTGACACAAACCTTACCGTTCAACTGCATATAATTGCAAGATTCCTGAGAAGTGCTACTTTCCTGATAGCTCCGCTGCTTTTAATATACACTGGAGAAAGGCTGGGGAATGTCCAAACTCTAAATAATGCAGCCTTTGCCTGGAAGACCTTTCTCATATATGCAGTAATTACCATCGCCTGCGTAGTTTCGGTCTTCTTTTTACAGGGTTTCCCGGATTCTTATCTCCTGGATTCAGGGTTCACACAATCCAAAATAATTAGTGGATACTTTATTTCTTTCATGCTTCTCTTCTCCCTGTTCCCTCTGTATATAATCAGGGATAGATTTGAAGAAGATGTTTTCAACCTGCTCTCAATATCCATAATCCTGGCAATTCTTTCAGAATTGTCCTTTATGTTTTACAGTCAAATGGATGAAGCTTCAAACGTTATAGGTCTCATTTTCAAACTCCTGTCCTTTTACCTGATTTATAAAGCAATTGTAGACATCGGATTTGAAGAACCCTGCAGTTTGTTCTTCAGGGAGCTTAAACACCGGGAAGAGGATTTAAGGCAGAAAGCAGCTTTCCTTGGGGATGAGTACAGTCATATTTGCAGGATGATAGGCAAGAGGTACTTTATTGAGCCTCGAAGCATTGAAAAGGGAGACGACAGAAGGAATCAAGAAGAAGATTCAGGCAGTTACCGCTCTTTCATGCAAAATCTCCAGGGAATTGGTTTCCAAATCAGTAATGACTTTAAGATAACTTTCATGCACGGTCCTGTTGAGGAAATGACAGGTTATTCCAAGCAGGATCTAGTTTCCGGACAGGTCGATTGGCAGGAAATAGTCGTAGCTGAAGACCGACCTACTATTTTTAAAGAAAGGAAGAAATTGAGATTAAACCCGAATTCTATTGTTGAAAGCGAATACCGAATACAGAAAAAAGATGGAGAAATAAAATGGGTCAGGGAAATCATCCAGAAGATTCCGGAAGAACCTGAAAACTCAGGGAAATTTCAGGGTTTGATTTATGATATCACTGAACGCAAGATGGCAGAAGAAGCTCTGGAAAAAATAGACAAGATCCGGATAAGAGAGGTTCATCACCGCATAAAGAATAACCTTCAGGTAATTTCATCCCTTCTCAGCCTCCAGGCAGAAAAATTCGATGACAAAGAGGTAATTGAGGCCTTCAGGGAAAGTCAGAACCGGGTTGCATCCATAGCAATGATTCACGAGAAGCTACATGAGAGTGAAAGCATGGACACTCTCGATTTTTCAGATTACCTTAGAAATCTAACCGCAGATCTTTTCAGATCTTACAGAGTGGGGAATAACAATATAAACCTCAAGCTGAATCTCGAACCGGTTTATCTGGACATGGGCACTGCAATCCCGCTGGGGATTATTGTAAACGAGCTTATCTCAAATGCCTTCAAGCATGCTTTCCCTGAGAAAAAGGAAGGTGAGATTAGCATAAATCTCTGCAGGATTGAAACTTTTGCTGCAAGATATGGGATTCCGGATCAGGATAAAACCAGTCCGACAGGCAATGATTGCCCAGATGATAACTATCCAAATAATAACTATCGGGACGTACAGCAGGACTATCTGGAAAGAGAGGAATATGCAGTTGATGGGTATTCTAAATGTTATAACAATTTCAATTATATACTCACTGTAAAAGATAATGGAAAAGGAATCCCCGAAGAGATCGATTTTCAAAATACTGATTCCCTGGGGCTTCAGCTCGTAAACATTCTTGTAGAGCAGATCGATGGTTATATCGAGCTTAAAAGGTACCCGGGAACAGAGTATACTATCTGTTTTAACAATAAAGAAAATTAAGGTTGGAATTCAGGGTGAGATTCTCTACTTTATCTTGGAAAGGGTCTTCTCGCCTTCCAAGATAAAACGAGATCAGCAATTTTACCGATATAGCTGATGATCTTACAATTTGTCAGGTCAAAGAAAATATTTAGAAACCCGGGGATGGGTCACCGGAACCCTTTAATTTTTCCCCTGGAAATTTTTAATTCAAATACGAAATTAATAAGAAAAATCAGTACTCCCCTGGAAACTCAATAACCCCAGGGGATTGAATAAACTTCAAAATCCAATATTTTCCCGTGTTTAAGTAGCGTCAGGGTTTTCAGTTTCTTTCTCGACAGGTTTCTGGGCAAGTTCGTCCCATTTCCCGTCGATTATGGCAGATGTAACATTCCTGCCTGAGACTGTGATTTCTATTCTATGAGGAGTAAGAGCCTCAGTTACGATCTGACCTGTCCGATCCCCATAACCTCCGTGCCTGTTTGTAAAAGTATAGGTTAAAATATGCTGTTCTGGAATCGACTCTAGAATCTCATGATTTTCAAGCTTCAGGTCGAAGCCGTCGAAGCTGTACGTAGGAGCACTCTTTATCCAGTTTTCTGCTATTTCTTCGGCTTCCTCAGGCGAAGTGGATACGGCATAGGCACGAAGCTCGAGAAGTGCCGAATCGATCTCCTGAAGACCTTCAGGCATATATTCTGAATAGTAAGGATCTACAATTACTGTTTTTGACCTATTTTTCTCAATCAGGCTTATTTCCACTGTCCCGACATCTGTAACTATGGGTTGTCCTTCCTGTGGGGTGTAACGGTCTTGCATCTCAAAAAATCCATTTCTCTCAAACAGGTTTACAAGTTCCTCAAAATCAGTCTCATTAAAAGGTTTCTCATATATTTGCTTGGATTCCCCTTCCATGCCCGATGTTATAAATACAACATGCGTATTGTTTACAGTCAAGACCTGTAGCTGCATTTCTGGAAGCGTAAAAGCCCCATAGGTCTTGTGGATTATTGTCGTGTTTTCTGGGCTTTCTGTTGTATTTTCTGGGATTTCTGTTGTGTTTTCTGGGCTTTCTGTTGTATTCCCTGAGATCCCTGATTGTTCTGGTTGTCCTTCCATACATCCTGCTGAAAAAGTTATCAAAATTATGAATAGAATGAAAACTATTTTATTAATAGAGTCCCCCTCCCTCTTTACACCGTTCGGGTTTACTGCTTTTAACTTCTTATTAAGATCTGAAAATTAATTTCTTACATTGTATTATTAAGACGGGGAATTAATTTCCTACTTTGTCTTATTAAGACTGAAAATTAATTTCCTACTTTGTCTTATTAAGACTGAAAGTTAATTTCCTACTTTGTGAAATTTTGTTTTTTATTCAATTATTGTGTCTTTATACAATTTGTTTTTTTTGTTTGACTGGTATATTAGTTATTAATCCCTTTTGACTTTCTCTCTGTGTATATCCTGATCAATTTAAAGAACTTCCTTAATCTGTTAAGTAACATTCTGATTCGCACTCAGAGGCATAATTATTTAATTTCAGGCTGCCAGTTAGCATTAAGACAATCCTGTTACTTCCTTTTGATGCCCTGATTCTCAAAATGTCCGTTTTAACAGAGGCTTGTGGTTGTTCTATGAAACGCAATACAAAGGAATGGAAAGAAAAAAGAACTGAATTTCTCAAAGGTAAGACCTGTGCATGGTGCGGATCTTCCGATTCCCTGTGTATACATATTCCCAGAGCTTATTCTCCGGCTCAGGTCAAATCTGAGATTTACAGTGCTGCATATACAAGGTTCAAGGAGATTTACAGGCAGAAATACCAGAAGTTCGATCGCATCCCAACCGGCAAACATCGGCATAAAAGCCACCCTTACTGGCATAAAGCCTCAACTGTACATAAAACCGAGCCTGATCATACTGACCTTGAGGAACAATTTACCGACGTTCTTCTTGAGGACACGGAAGAAGGCAACTTTAAAAAGCTGTATCACAAATGGCTTGAAGAATCTGGGATTAATGAATTAATTGAGGAGGAAGTTAAAAAAGCAGAGGAGGAATGTGAATCTCTGGCAAATGCAATTGTGCTCTGCAAACGCTGCCATTTTGCAAGCCTCAGGGGTATGAATCTCTGTCCTGTATGCAGGAAAAAATACAAATCCGTAAACTATGAGACCTGTTTTGACTGCTTGCCTGACGAGAAAAAGTGAGATTTCGGGAGAGGCAAAACCGATAGGTCTACGGAAAATTCAGAATCTCCTTATAAATCGTTTTTTGAGTCTTGCTTCAGGAAAAACTCTTTTCAAAAAAGAGCCCAGCCGCTTCCTCCACATGCCTTGCATGTTCCAATCTCAAGAGTTCCGGATCCGTTACAGACTGGACATGCTATTGCAGGCTGAGCAACAAGTACGTCACCCTGTCCCCCGCAGGCTTCACAAACTCCGCCATTGGCATGCCCGGTCCCGTTGCAAAGAGAGCACTTTTCCGGAGCATATTCAGTATCTATATAGGTATGGAGCATCCTATCACCTTCGAAGGTAAGATTATAGAAGTAATTGTCAAAAAATCCTTTTGATATGTATTTTTGGCTTTCTGGATTAAAAGAGCTTTCAAAAAGATAAAAAGGAAAAAGTTATAACTTATTTACCGGCTTTTCCCTTCTTTCAGGATCTGCAGCCTGCCCGGCGCGAATTGTTAAAATATTTTATGAGTGATCTAGAACATCAAAATTATTTGGTTCATGGAACTACTCATAAATTCCTCCTTCTAAGTTCTATATTTTTTAATAGCTAGTCTCATCAATATAATTAACCGCAGGAGTATTCTTTCCCGGCATTTTAGACGATTTGCCAGCCTAGGGTCCTTAAATTTAATAGATAAATTTTCCAAAAAATCTCTCCATTTCTATTTTTTCTTTATAATTTTTATTCATAAATTTCTACTTAATAACATAGTGTATTACTTTTAACCATTCCGGTAGTTTTAAGTAACATCAAAAAAATAATATTAGTTAGGGGTAGGTTTCGGAGCTGTGTCTGGGGGCGCAGGCTCTGGAATGGTGTCTCCTGAAGCTTAGGGAGTTTTAACTATGGCAGATAGGGATAATCCAGAGTTTTTGTCAGCTAGCACGATAAAAGGGGATAAGGTTATCAGCAGTACGGGAGAGGATCTGGGGAAAATTGAAGAACTGATGATTGACATTCAGAACGGAAGAGTAGCGTATGCTGCCCTTTCTTTTGGGGGATTCCTGGGTCTTGGCGATAAACTGTTTGCTATTCCCTGGCAAGCTCTTACACTAAGAGTACACGAGCATGCTTTTTTACTTGGCATTCCTAAAGAAACCCTGGAAAAGGCAGAAGGTTTCGACAAAGATAACTGGCCTTTAACTACTCATAAGGAGCTTTCCAATACCTACACCTACTATGGGTATCGACCTTACTGGCAGCCTGCAAAGACGGAACAAACCGAAGCTCCGGAAGAATCCAAAACGGAAAGGACTGCCCGGGCGGAAACTAGAGAGATCAGGCGTAGAATGAATTTTTTGTCAGCAAGTGAAATAAAAGGGGAAAAGGTCGTCAATAAAGAAGGGGAACATCTTGGGAAGATTGAAGATTTGATGATCGACCTTCAAGACGGAAGAATAGCTTATGTTGTCCTTTCTTTTGGGGGATTCCTGGGGCTGGGCAATAAGTTGTTCGCTATTCCCTGGCAGGCTCTTTCACCAAGACCTGATGAAAATGTGTTTGTCCTTGATATCCCTAAGAAGACCCTTGAAAATGCGGAGGGTTTTGATAAAGATCACTGGCCTGTAACTAATCGTGAATGGCTGTCCACTGTATATCGTTTCTATGGATACCAGCCTTACTGGCAGGAACAGCGTATAGAGAATCGGCCGGGTAATCTCTGATACCTTAATAGGGTAGATAGGTATTATCAATTACTGGCAAATAGGGGGTTGGAACTGATTTAATTGGGGTAGAGGTTTGAGGTTATGCCTGGAGTGCAGGTTTTTAATACTGCATTTCCTGAGTTTGGGGGCTGGAGAATATGGCAAATAGAGATAATCCAGATTTTTTGTCAGAAGGTACGCTAAAAGGGAGTAAGGTCATCAACAAGGCTGGAGAGGATATTGGGAAGATTGAAAAGTTAATGATCGATCTCATAGATGGAAGAATAGCCTATGCCGTATTGTCTTTTGGCGGAATCCTTGACAGGAGGGATAAACTCTTTGCCATTCCCTGGCAAGCTCTTAAATCAGAAATGCATGATCATGTTTTCATTCTTGATATCCCCAGAGAGGCTCTGGAAAAAGCTGAGGGGTTTGATAAGGACAACTTGTCTTTAACCCGTGAGGAACTTTCTGGCGTCTATACTTATTATGGACATCAGCCTTACTGGCAGAATATAATGGCAGAACAGACCGAATTGCTTGGAGAAACCGAGCCTGAAAGAATGATTCTAATGAGAAGAGCGGCAGGTAAAAAATATCCAGATTTTTTGCCTGCAGACACGATAAAAGGGGAGAAGGTTGTCAGCATTGCTGGAGAGGATATTGGGAAGATTGAAGAGTTAGTAATCGACCTCCAGGCTGGAAGAGTAGCATATGCCGTACTTTCTTTTGATGAGTTTCCGGGTATGAGCGGCAAATTTTTTGCTATACCATGGCAGGCTCTTCAGGTAAAATTTCAAGAACATGCCTTCTTACTTAATGTCCCTAAATATACTCTTGAAAAAGCAGAAGGTTTTGATAAAGATCACTGGCCTGTAACTACCTATGATTGGCTCTCTAAAGTATACAGCTACTACGAATATGAGCCTTACTGGCAGACACCGAGATTATAGCCGATCAGGTAGACCTTAGCCTTAATTGGGCAAACAGACCAGGCATTCATTACTGATAAACCAGATGTGAAACAAATTTATCGGGGGGAAAATTCGGAATTTCGTCTGGGTACAGGCGTTTAAATATATGTTTGTAAAACTTTGGGGGTTAAAAATTATGGCAGATCGAAATAATCCAGATTTTTTGTCAGCAAGCACGCTAAAGGGAGATAAAGTCGTTAACGCAGCTGGAGACGACCTTGGAAAGATTGAAGAATTAATGATCGACCTTCGTGATGGAAGGTTAGCGTTTGCAGTGCTTTCTTTTGGAGGATTCCTGGGGCTGGGCAATAAGCTGTTTGCTATTCCTTGGCAGGCTCTTAAATTAAAACTTCATGACCATGCCCTCGTCCTTGATGTACCTAAAGAGACTCTTGAAAAAGCCGAGGGCTTTGATAAGGACAAGTGGCCTGTAACTTCCCATGAGTGGCTGTCCACTGTATATAATTACTATGGATATCAGCCTTATTGGCAGACAGGAGCGGCTGCAGGAATGCCTGAAGAGATTGAATCCGAGAGGATGACCCGGGCTGGAAGAACGTCTACAGATAGGGAAAATCCGGATTTTCTGTCGGCAAGCACGCTAAAGGGGAATAAGGTCGTCAGTTCTACTGGAGAGAATATTGGAAAAGTTGAAGAGTTTATGATCGATCTCCAGAATGGAAAAGTAGGGTATGTTGTGGTCTCACATGGTGGAATCCTGGGTATAGGAAACAAACTTTTTGCTGTTCCCTGGCAGGCTCTTACACTGAGAGTGCATGAGCACGCTTTCGCTCTTAATATTCCCAAAGAGACTCTCGAAAAATCGGAAGGCTTTGATAAGGATAACTGGCCCTTAACTCGTGAAGAACTCTCCAGAACCTATTCCTACTACGGATACGAGCCTTACTGGCAGGCAGAAATGGCGGCACCTGCAGCAGGAGCTGCGGCAGCAGCAGGAGTGGCTGCAGCTATGCCGACTGAAACCGAATCCGAACGGGTATCCCGGATGGAAAGAGAGCCTACGCCGGTAGGAACGGAAGAAGAGAGAGCGGCGCAGCAAGAGAGAGAAAGACTTGAAGAATTAAGGAGAGCGCAAGAGGAGAAAATCTCGCAGTTAGAAAAGCAGCGGATGGAAGCCGAGAAGCAGGCAGAAGCTGAGAGAGATAGGCTGAAGCGGCTGGAAGCAGAGAGGATTGAAGCAGAGAGACAGGCGCAGGCCGAAAGGCAGAGGCTGGCAGAGCTGGAAAAAGAGCTGCAGGAAGCAAGAAGGCAGGAAGAAAGAGAAAAAATATCCCGGCTCGAAGAAGAGTTGAGGTCGGTACAGACACAGGAAGAAACCCATCGAGAGAGACTCACTCAACTGGAAAGAGAGTGTGCAGAAGCCCGGAAACAGGCTGAGATTGAGAGGCAGAGACTGGTTGAGCTGGAAAGAGAACGTGCTGAAGTAGAAAAGCAGGCGGAGGCTGAGAGAGAAAGGTTAACACAGTTTGAGAGAGAGCGGGCAGAAGCCGAAACTATGGTTCAAGCAAGGGGCACAGAAGGTAAAGTGACACCTGACTTTTTGTCGGCAAGCACGATAAAAACGGATAGGGTCATCAATCCAGCCGGAGAAGACCTTGGAAGGATTGAAGAGCTAATGATTGATCTCGACAATGGCAGGGTAGCGTATGCTGTCATGTCTTTTGGCGGATTCCTGGGTATGGCCGATAAGCTGTTTGCTATCCCCTGGGAAGCTCTATCTCTCAGGCCGCGTGAACACGCCTTCGTCCTTAATATTTCCAGGGACGTTCTGGAAAGAGCAGAAGGCTTTGATAAGGACAACTGGCCCTTAACCCGTGAGGAACTCTCCAGAACCTACACTTATTACGGATACCAGCCTTACTGGCAGAGAGGTGTGACGGCAGAAGTATCCAGAGAAACCGAGCCACAGAGAGCTGCTCGTACTGAGAGAACAGGAACCCTGGAAACCGCCGAAGAAGTAATGGCGCGGCAGGAAAAAGAAAGGATAGAACGTATGGAAGAGACCGAAACTGATGAGGAGAGAAGGCAGAGGCTGGAAAGAGAAAAAGAGATCGCAGCAAGACGGGAACGCAAGTATCACTGAAGTGATAATTAACAGGGTGAAGTGATAATTAACGGGGAGGCATGTTAAATGTCTCTCTGGATTTAACTGGATACGGTAAAGGTGTAAACCGGGGTTAAGTCGGTTTATAGCGGCTCATTCTTTTCGGTTTACAACCTTATTTACAATTTTTCAGGTTTATTTTCATATTTTTCCAGTTAGATTTTCTTTTGCTGTCATAAGCCTTGCAAGCAGGGATTTTTTGATTTCTACCGCGTTGCTAGGGCACAGTTCACGGCAGCAGTAACATAAAATGCACTTATCCTCATTAATCCTGTAACTTCCATCATCGAGCTGTTCTACGGCATGAGGAGAGCAGTTTAAATAACAAGCTCCGCAGTGTGTACATTTTCTCCTGTTAATCCTGGGATAGATCTTATAATATTTGCCAAGGCTGCGAGTAAGAAAGGAAGGGGCTGTGCTGACTCCTCCGCTGGACGGTTTGAATTTGATTTTGACTTCTTTTAATGGGGTTCCTACAACAACAGGGCACTGATTTCCAAAGCCCTTTTTCATAGCTCCTGCAGTCGTGGGAATTTTAAGAGGCTCAAAGCCTATCATTTCAGCAGCCACAATGTCAAGGGAAACACAGTCCTGGCTTGCCAGAACTACTCCTGAGTTTATGGGTTTCCCATGAGAGGGACCATCCCCTTCCATGCCTATAATCCCATCCATGACGGCAAAAGCGGGCATAACAACTGAATACACATCGGCAACGGCTTCGCCAAAAAGTTCCCTTTTTCCAAGAAGATGTGCCTCTTTCCGACACTTCAGAGGCAAGGTCCCAAAGAAGTTTTTGACCGCACCTGTGTAGTAAGTAAGCTCATGAGTCTTTAATTTTGGAAGGGATATCACAACATCGGCTTCAAGGACAGGATTTGCGATGTATAGTTTGCGAAACTGCAGGGAATCAGGCACATCTACAAGGGTAAAGCCTGCGGTTTCAAAGTTAACTACCTCTGCTCCGGCTTTTCGGGCGGCTTCTTCTATGCCTGAAGCTCTCAAGGCTTTTGAGGTGGCTCCCGGTCTTGAGATGCCAGCTCCGTCCCCGACTACAGGTTTCCCCCCGGCTTGAAGCACAAACTCGCACATTGACGCTACAACTGAGGGATGGGTGGTTACTGCATTTTCGGGAGAACTGGCTGCAAGGATATTTGGTTTTAGAAGCACACGGTCGCCTGGCTGGATTATATTTTCAAGACCTCCCACCAGTTCCAGGGCTTCGGCTATAGCTTTTTTTTGTTCCAGAATAATCAGGGCAGCGTATTATGGATACTCGATTCACGGCTGGAGAATAAATGGGTTTATTATTAAATTTCTTTCCGGTACGACTTAATTGGCATCTTTCCGGGCTCTTTTCTTAATTTTCATTAATTTTTAATTTCTTTACCGGTTCTTTATTCCTATTCTAGAATCAATTTCTTCAGCCATGTATTCGAGTTCATCGAAAATTCTTTCCGAATCTTTTCGCATTTCTTTTACTGCAGCTTTCAGGCTGCCTCCTCTCAGGTATATCAGGCGTTTTTTTCTGTAAACTAGCCCAGAATCGTTGAGATTCCTTAAATGATGGTTTACTCTTGATATTTTCATCTCAAGGTCTTTAGCAAGGGCTTCTGAAGAAGTTACTTCATCATTTGAAAGTTTATCAAGCAGGGCAAAAATTATCTTGGTCGAGGTGTTTTCTATGTCTCTTCCCGAGGTAAAGCCGAAGCTATTGCAAAACCACAGGAGGTCCTCTTCCAGACTTTTAACACGCGGTTTCTCAAGGTGTCTGAGTATTATCTGCTGAACCATCAGTTTATATTTTACAATATCTCATATATATAGTTTATTTGTATTTTGTCGATATCATCTCGATTTTCTATTAATCATGTTTATTTTTCTGGTAATTTTTAAATATAAGTTTCACATTATATGCAGATTGTTGGGCGCACAAGCGCTCAATATATCAACCAATCCCTTAATGACTCATAGCTACCATTTAATGTTCAGCTAATATAGGGTCACTTACGCATAAGGAGGAAAATTAGAGTGATTATAAAACCTATTGGCGAACGAGTTTTAATCAAACACATGAAGAAAGAAGAAGTCACAAAAGGCGGTATCTATATCCCTGAGTCCGCACGGAAGGAAAGAAAGGAAGGGTTCGTCGTTGCAGTGGGAACCTTCGAGGATGGAAAGGAGCTTCCTCTGAAGAAAGGTGACCATGTACTCTATGGGGGGTATCAATCAGACGAAATTGAAATTGACGGTGAAAAGCATCTTTTTGTCGATTTTAAGGACATCTTGGCAGTAGTTGAAGAAGAATAATGTTGAATGACGCTGATTCTGAAGAAAAGAGAATAAAAGCATATTTTTAGTAATCCAGGAAAATTAAAGACACATTCAAACTCGATTTAGGAAAAAATCTGTTTTAATCTAGGTGAATATGGATGGCTCCAAAGCAGATAATGTTTGACGAGAATGCGAGAAAGGCAATCTTAAACGGTGTGGACAAAGTTGCAAATACCGTCAAGATCACTCTGGGACCGAGGGGACGTTATGTTGTACTGGACAAAACTACAAAACCTGTGGTCACAAACGACGGAGTAACTATTGCAAAGGAAATCGAACTTCGCGATAAGTTCGAGAATATGGGAGCTAAACTTGTTAAAGAAGTCGCTTCCAAAACCCAGGATACCACCGGCGATGGAACAACTACTGCAACCCTTCTTGCTCAGAGCATGATTAGGGAAGGCCTGAAAAACATCAGTGCCGGAGCAAACCCGATAGAAGTCAAGAAAGGCATAGAGATTGCAACAGAAAAGGTTGTTGACTATCTCAAGAGTAAGAGCGTTGAAGTAAAAGGCAAGGATAAAGTCTTACAGGTAGCCACGATTTCTGCAAACAATGATGAAGAGATAGGCAGTTTGATTTCCGATGCCATGGAGAGAGTCGGCTACAATGGGGTAATTACGGTTGAGGATTCCAAAACAATGGACACAAGCCTGGATGTTGTGGAAGGTATGCAATTCGACCGGGGCTTTGTCTCTCCATACATGGTAACCGATTCAGAGAAAATGATCTGTGAGTTCGAGGATCCTTACATCCTTATCACGGACAAGAAAATCAACAGCATGAAGCAGATTGTCCCCGTACTTGAAAAAGTCGCCTCTGAAGGTCGTTCTTTACTTATTATTGCCGATGACGTTGATGGAGATGCCCAGGCTGCCCTGATCCTTAATATCATCCGCGGAGCATTGAAAGTCTGCGCTGTCAAAGCTCCAGGTTTCGGAAATGAGAAGAAAGATATGCTTGAGGATATTGCCATATTGACCGGCGGGCAGGTAATTAGCGAAGACAAGGGCATGAAGCTTGAGGAATTCCAGGATTATATGCTTGGAAGTGCAAGGAAAGTCACTGTTGACAACAACAAGACTACTATTGTGGAAGGCAAGGGTGACAAGAAAAAGATTGATGAGAGGGTCAAACTCATCGAAGCCCAGATTAATATCTCAGACTCAGAGTACAGGAAGACTGAACTCAGAAAGCGCCAGGCAAAGTTAGCAGGCGGAGTCGCAGTAATCAAAGTCGGAGCTGCAACCGAAACCGAACTGAAAGAGAAAAAGATGAGAATTGACGATGCTCTCAATGCCACAAAAGCTGCAGTTGAAGAAGGCGTAGTTACCGGGGGCGGAATAAGCCTGTTCCGTGCAGCTGCTACTCTGGATTCCCTGAAATTCGATGACGACAGGGAGGTAGGTGTAAATATAGTCAAGAGGGCTATCGAAGAGCCGGTACGCCAGATCGCTGCAAATGCAGGAAGGGAAGGAGCTGAGGTGGTTGCAACCATAAAAGCTGAATCAAACGAACTGTACGGGTACAATGCAAAGAAAGACATCTTTGAAGATCTTTTCGAAGCAGGTGTCATCGACCCCACAAAAGTAGTCAGAAGCGCTCTTCAGAACGCCGCCTCAATTGCAGGAATGGTACTCACAACCGAAGCCCTTGTCACTGAATTCGACGAAGAAAAGGATGAAAAGACCGCTGCAATTATTATCTAAGCTTGATTCCTTTCATCTCTTTTCTTTTTTATTTTTTCCATTCTTCTTCTCTTTACGCTTCGTTTTGCTCTTTCTTTTGTTTTGCTTTTTCTTTTGTTCTGTTCTATACGTAACATATTTCTAATATCGTACTTTATCAATAGTCATAACTAATCCGCAGCCTTGTCGTGTTACTGCTTACATATTTGGCTGTATATCCTGGCACAGTTCGTAAGAATATTTCTATTGGGAAGGTGAAAACAAGCATGTTTGAGGTTTACTGCGATTCTTCCTTTAATGAAGGGGAAGACTCTTATATCGGCTGTACGGTGCTCCGGGACGGGAAGCAGATCCACCAGTCTACAACAAAGGTCCCGAATGCTCCAAAAAATAATCTTGACTGTGAACTTGCAGCCCTTAACTTCGCTGTAACCCTGACCCAAATTTTTTCTGAGGGCGACCGGGACGTTACCATTTATAATGATTCTACTGAAGCCGTAAAAATTTTCCAGAAGGAAAAGCAGGAAATTGAAAGGAAATTACCCGGTTTCAATATTAATTTTGAGTATATTCCACGCGAAAAGGTAAATCAGGCAATCGCTGACAGCTTGTCTAAAAAATTTCCGATCTTTTTCCTGAATGTTCCAACCTGTGAGGTAGAGTCTTTTTCTCGGAGAGAGGATATCCTATCCGATATTGCCCGAAATGGGCGTAATATTCTTTATCTCGAGAAAGTCGAAGAAAAATCTACAAATAAAAAAACCTGCTACAGGCTGATTATCCGTACGATTGACAAAATTCTTTCGGATGACCGGCTTTATCTTATAAGAAAAGGAGGTCCCGGCACTCAGGTAAAAGTAGCAGAAGAAATAAGAAAAGACCTGTCCGACCCGCTGGTTCTCTCTTCACTGGAAGCAAAAGGTGTCAGGCTTGAGAATTCCTACTTCCTGCTGACAGATGAAACCTGGGGGCTTCGGAGCACGGATAATCAGACCTGCTCCATTCTTCCAAGCTCGATTCCTCACAGGATTATCTGCGATGAGGTGGACCGTTCCCCTCAAAATCTCTTAAGAAGAGCTGAACGCTTCAGGTAATTTTGTTTCACTGAACCTCCTTTTACCAGTACTTTTTTCTAAAAAATTTGCTGTCCAGCTCTTTTTTGAAAAGGATTGTGAAGAAGTTCACGGGTTTGCAGTAACTAAATATTTATGAGTACTTCGACCTATATACATAGGGGGTATGAAATAATGATAAAATATCCTGAGAATGAGATGCAGCAGCAGGGGTTGGGAGAGAAATACGAAAGAAAGGCTGAAGGAAACCCTGAAGAACCGAAGAAACCAGAGGATGAGGGAGTTCCGTATGCTGGCATTTTAGAAGATGAGAAGTGTATAACCTGTCTCGATATGCCTGAGGAGCAACGCAAAACTTTTATCCTGGAAATCCAGCAATTTGCAGAGAAGATACTCAGAGCCCACGGAGTTCTCAATGAAGTTGCGGATCTTTTAAAGAGTGAGTGGTTCCTTAAACTCCAGAAACCCGGGATTGAGAAAAAACTGGTTATTGCGAAATCTGGAGAAGAGATTTTCATAGGGCTTTATACCTACTCAGACGGGATGCCTGTTCCTGATCCTAACCTTGTTTTGCTTTCACAGAACGGGTTCTGGTACCCGCAGAGAATCGAGGAGAAGTTTGAGGAGACCGTTTCTTCTTTCTTTACAGGGGCATATGGGGATTATGACTTCCTTAATATTATCCCCGAAAATGTCAAAAAGTTCCAGGATTTTCAGCGGGAATTTACAAAAATGCTTGAGAGTCAGGGCTGGGATAGTCCGGATACAGAAGTTCTTGAGAAAATCATGCCTAGAAGTTAAGCTACCTTATGAAATTGGTTTCACATAAGCAATTAATTTATCACTCGGCTTTTATAGGATTTAACTTTTTTTCACTGTGCTACCTAAGAAATTAACCTTTTTCTTTTTGTTCTCTCAATTCTGATCCGGTTTTTTTCCATAGAATATTTAAATCTTGAAAGCATACGCAGTTTCATATAGCTTCAGCGGTTTACTTGCATTTACTTCAGCCACTTTCACAATAATTGATTTTCAGAAGGTCTTTTATGTTTTCGATAAACTCAGAATGCATTCTATCAAAAAAATCTGAAGATATCCCTCCTTTCTATGTTATGGAAGTGCTGGAAAGTGCCCAGGCTCTGGAAGCTGAGGGGAGACACATAATCCACCTTGAGGTCGGAGAGCCTGATTTTCCTACGGCTCCGCACATATGTGAGGCTGCTTGTGCTGCTATTTCCCGGGGAGCTACAAAATACACTCACAGCCAGGGACTTCTTTCGCTCAGAGAGGCAATAGTTGAGTCCTATCACCAGAAGTTCGGAGTTGACCTGAGCCCGGATCAGGTTATTATAACTTCGGGCACAAGCCCTGCTCTCCTGATGGTTTTTATGGCTCTGCTTGAGAAGATGGATGAAGTGATAATGTCAAATCCTTATTATGCCTGTTATCCGAATTTTGTTAAATATCTTGGTGGAACCCCTGTTTTTGTCTATACGAGCGAGAAAAATGGGTTTGCCCTCGAGCCGGAAACTGTAAGGCAGTGTCTGAGCCCAAACACTAAGGCAATTCTGATAAACAGCCCTTCAAACCCTAGCGGGCACGTCATGTCTCCAGAAAGCTTGAAGGGGCTTGCCGAGATTGCGGATGAGAAAGGTATCCCTATTATTTCGGACGAGATCTATCAGGGTCTGATCTATGATGGAGACGACCACACAATTCTGGAATACACAAGAAACGCTTTTGTCCTGAACGGCTTTTCCAAACTCTATGCAATGACCGGCTGGAGGCTCGGATATATTATCTGTCCTCCTGAGTGTGTCCGTGCAATCCAGAAAATCCACCAGAATTTTTTCATCTGCGCCAACTCCTTTGTCCAGGAGGCAGCAATTGCAGCCCTTAAGGGTCCGCAGGAATACATTGCTGAGATGGTGCAGACTTACAATACGCGCCGCCAGTATATGCTGAAAAGACTCATAGAAATGGGGTTTGAAGTCCGCAAAGAGCCTATGGGAGCTTTTTATGTCCTTGCCGATGCCCGCAAGTACTGCAGCGATTCTCTTGCATTAAGCCGCCGTATCCTCAACGAAGCTGGCGTTGCAGTTACCCCCGGAATCGATTTCGGAAACGGGGCAGAAGGCTACCTGCGTTTCTCCTATGCTAACAGCATTGAGAATATAAAAGAAGGTATGGACAGACTGGAAGCTTTTTTACAAAAAGAACTTGAAGGATGAGAATTTTTATAATCCGATTCATGATCGAATTATGATAAATTTTCTTTTTCTTTTAAACCTTTTTTTAAAATCCCTTTATTTTTAAACCCGTCTCTTCTTTTAAATTTTTTTCTTATTTTCCCCCTGCATTTTCGAATATTATTTACATCGTTTTAATACTTTGTTTAGAGTGCTTTAAGCCATTCTTCTCTTTCAGCACACTCTTAATATCCGGATAGGATGCTCTGGATCTTTCCATTCTTTTCCGGGCAGAAAAGCCCTGTTATTATCCAGGTTCCATACGTGAAATGTGTCCCCATGATAAAGTAGAGTTCCCTTTCTTTCATGAGGTCGGAGAAATGCTCTTTTATTTTCTTCTCAACGGCAGCCGGCTCGTGTACTTGCCTTATAATGTTCCGGACGGTTTCATTGAATTCCCAGTCGAGCAGGATTATTCTATGTCCTCTGCACGCCTCTTCTCCTTCACACCTGAAAAAAAACCTGATCTCAACCGGCATTCTGGCGGTTTTCTCCCCTTTTTCCAGAAAATCTCCCATGAGATTGAAATACTGCTGCCGGTCATAGGCTTCGGTGCTGTTCACATTTATCTCGATATTCAGGATTTCAGGCTTTACTATTCCAAGGCTCGCTCCCTCAATATTCAGCTTTTCTATAGACGTTACGAGCGGCAGGACAAGCTCTTTAATTTCCCGCTCTTTAAGGGGCTTCTCGAGGTTCGTGTGGCTAAGGACTTTCTTGCTCTCCCACCTTATGTCGTGCTCAGGTTTTGTAACTGTGACCTCAAGCAGATCATTTTTCCTGAAATCAACCAGTCCTTCCCCATACCTGAACCCCAGAGGATAGAGCCTCAGCAGTTCTCCCTGTCTATTGATGCCTATCACTCCTACGGCATGTCCTTCCCCATCCTTTTTGCTTTTCTCAGGGGTGGCTCTGACAAGGACGGCTACTTCTTCTTTTTCGCGCTTCAAAGTGAGAACCTCGCTTGTATTGAACAGGTTTGAGCAGGTAGAAGAAGATTGGATTTTCAAGTTATTAACCATTGGGGGAGTTACATGAAAGTATTACTTCTTAAAATTCTACGTACTTCGAAGTGTTATAAAATTAGATTCGTATATCTACCGAACCTGATACTAAGACACTAAAAGAGTTTGTGCATAGTGGAAATATTAAGAGAAAAACGACGGGGTAAAAGAAAGCCATAGAATGAAGAAGTTAAAAAGTAAGCGTGGGATAAAATGTTAAAAGAGTAGCAAAGCAGAGCAAAATTAAATTAAAAAAAGGTGGGGCTGGTGAGATTCGAACTCACGATCGACGGGTATCTCCGAACAACTGCTAGTACAGTTTCTGGTGAGCATCTATCAGTGCTCCAACGGCTCCTCATTGTCCTGCCCCGTCGGGAAAGACTCGGTAGACCCGTTGTTCATCATTTATCCGCTGGAGCCCATCGCCTTACCAGACTAGGCCACAGCCCCTTAACAAGAATCTCAAATATCTTTTCTATTTTAAATAGCTATCGGCAGGAAATTAAGTTTTTAGGGAAAGAGGTATGGTTTGAAAAAAGCGGATATAAATATTTTATCACAGTAGATATGCTATTTGTGGGTTATGCGCTGCGGAATGCAACCACTTTACTCATCTCCAGTTTAACCAGGCATAAACTGCCTTCATGCAGCTTCACGGAATCAACAAATTGTGCAGGTGCTTCCGCAGTCAGCGTTTTATTTTGTCTAAGAAGTTTAAGTTTGATTCGCTTTCTTGGTCCTTTATTGAGGATATTGGTGATATGTGCAGAATAAATGTTTTCATTCTGATCTTCAGAACCGAAATCAGGCAAAAGAAGAGTTATGTTCTCAGGATGTATGCCCCAGGAGACTTTTTCTCCGGGTTTGAAGTTTGCGGATGAGACTCTAATCATCATATCCCCACTTTTTAATACTATACTTTTTGACTCTTTATCATATCTTTCCACTTCAGCTTCATCAAAAATATTTGACATCCCGATGAGTTCTGCCACATGCCTGTTTTCTGGATGATAAAAGATCTCTTCCGGAGTTCCAAACTGCTGGATTTTTCCCCCATGCAGAATAAGAATCCTATCAGATAGAAGGAAGGCTTCCTCAAGGTTATGAGTAATAAATAACAATGGTATCTTAATCTTTTTTTGCAAGGCTTTTATTTTTTCAGCGAGCTTGGTCCTTATTTCCATATCAAGTGCGGAGAAGGGTTCATCCAGAAGTAAAATCTCAGGTTTGGGAGCAAGAGCTCTTGCCAGAGCAACTCTTTGTTTCTGCCCGCCTGAGAGTTGAGAGGGATAACGCATTTCCAGTTCCTCAATATGGAGAAGACTCAGCATCTCCATAACCCTCTCTTCTCTATCCTTTTTTTCCCAGCCTTTGAGCCCGCATTCTATGTTTTTTCTAACGCTCATGTGGGGAAAGAGAGTATAGTTCTGAAACACATATCCAAGATTGCGTTTCTGGATGGGCAGGTTAATTTTCTGGTCTTTGTCGTAGTAAACTTTATTTCCGACAGTTATTTTCCCACTATCGGGTTCCGTGATTCCTGAGATGCACTTAAATAATGTTGTTTTTCCTGATCCAGAAGGCCCAAAAAGTACAACAAGTTCTTTTCCCATCTCAAAGCTGACATCCAGCATAAAAGCTTTCTTAATGCCTTTTTTTCTATAGATTTCAGCTTCACTATATCGTTTTTTAAGGTCAACTTTAACGCCCAAGCTCATACCTCTAGTTTTCCTACGAATCTGCCGGTCAGGGCGATGGTGAGCAGTGATATAAAGACCAGGATTAAAACCAGCACCTCGGCAAGTTCGTTATTGCCTGCCTGAAATGCGCTGTATATTGAAATCGACATTGTGTTCGTTTTTCCCGGAATATTTCCTGCCAGCATGAGGGTTGCACCAAATTCTCCAACAGCCCTGGCAAAACTGAGTATCAGCCCTGCCAGTATTCCCTTTTTTGCGAGAGGGAGCGTTATTTGCAGAGCAGTCTCAAGTTCACTTTTTCCAAGAATATAGGCAGCATACTCTATTTCTCTGTCCACTGCTTCGATGGCTGCTTTCGCAGTATATACCATAAGGGGAAGAGAAACTGTATAGGCTGCAATAACTGCTGCCTGCCAGGTAAACATAATCCCCTTCCCCAGAACATCGAAAATCATCTGTCCTAGAAATCCATTTCTTCCTATCAGAATCACAAGAATGTAACCGATTACTGTAGGGGGAAGCACAAGAGGAAGGCTCACGAGCAATTCCGCAAGTCCTTTTCCCCGGAAATCATGCCTTGCAAGCACATACCCTATGGTTACGCCACTGAACAGTACGAGAATGGACGATATGGTTGCTACCCAGAGCGTGAGAGATATAGGAAACCATATCTTGTCCATCATGAAGATCACTTTTTTATGTTTTTAGCTTATACTTTTATTCGGATACGGGAGTAAACCCATAATTCTCCAGTATTTTCTGCCCTTCTTCTCCGGTTACGAAATCAACGAACTCCTGTGCCTCTTCTTTGTTATCAGAGGCAGAAACCACGGCTATCGGATAGCTAATTGGGGTACTTACAGTCACATTGGTAACGATTTCTATTGTTCCAGGTTCTGCAGTCTTTGCATCGGTCATATACACAAAACCTGCGTCTACTTCCCCTCTTTCAACGTATGTAAGAACCGCTTTGACATCTTCGGCAAGCACAAACTTGTTTTCTAGCTGGTTCCAGATTCCTGCTTCAGTCAATGCGGTACGTGTATAGTTTCCGACAGGAACAGTTTCAGGATTTCCAATTGCAATCCTTTCCACATCAGGTGAAGTCAGGCTTTCTATTCCAGTTATATTTAGGGCACTGCTTGCAGGAACTATGAGCACAAGTGAATTCTGGCCGAAGTCTTTCCTTGTAGTGTTTTCTATTAATTCCTTCTCGGCAAGTATATCCATGTTTTTCTGGTCAGCCGAAGCGAAAACATCAACTGGAGCTCCTCCTTCTATTTGCTTACGCAGGTTTCCTGACGCTCCAAAGTTGAAATTCACATCTATTCCAGGATTTTCTGCTTCAAACTGGGGTTCCATATCTGAAAAAGCTTCGGTAAGGCTGGCAGCTGCAGAAACTATAATTTCAGACTCCTGCTTAGAAGTCGGAGTATCTGCGTCGTCTTCGTTTGCAGTTTCGCTTCCATTATCAGTACATCCTATTGCAAGGAATACCCCTAATAACACTAACAGAACTACAAGTTTTTTTCTCATAACTTAACCCATACAAAATATTTTATAACTAAATGCTTACGGTTGACCTCAGAATAGATGACGATGAACCTTTATAAATGTAAATCACTTTTTTTATTTTTCTTCATATCGTTTTCTTTCAATCGTAAGATTATTTTATGATAAACCGTTATGTTTTAACAAACATAACGATCCTTCTGTATCTTTATAGTATAAAAAGCTCACGAGTTTGTGAATGTTTGAAACTCATTTTTGCACACAGTACACGAAATAAGTTTGTCAATATCAGTTTTTAATTATCTCATTTTCTAAACTTTGTAGTCCTACAAAAAATCGGCTCATCATCAGATACCGATTCAAGAAGCCTATTTTTTTCCGTGGGACATTCTAAATTATGGAATTGAGTATCCGGAGTAATCGTGGAATTGCAGGAGAAAAGGCGTATTGTAAAAGAAAAGTAACTGAATTAGTTCGATTTTTTTAAAATTGAGTTAATAAATTTTTTAGTTTAGAAAATAAGCGCCCAGGGCAAGATTCGAACCTGCGCTCTCCCGAGGGAGAAACGGTTTTCGAGACCGTCGCCTTACCACTAGACTACCTGGGCATTTGTTTTAAGATAAGAAAAATTTTCGGGAGTTGCCCGATGTTTTTTAGTGCATCGTTTTTAAGATGCCGGGTTAGTGAATATACTTTCTTTCATATATATTTTGTCATCGGCAGAATCTGTAACTTAAATTTTTGAAAGTGATCTCTTAAAAATCGAAAAGTGAACTCTGGCCTGAGCCTTCAGGTTCTTTTCCGGTTTCGGCAGTTTCTTTCCTGGGCTTTTTCCCCATCTTCTTTGCGGTCTTGCTTTCGCTTTTGGGATTAAGCTTCTCAAGGTCTGCAAGTGAAAGCTGTCCATTGTGGGTTTTTTCCTCTTTGAGATTTTCAGGCAGCTCAAGCCAGCCGTACTGACCTCCACCGCCGGGATGAATTATCACATTACCTTCCCTGAAGGCGAGAATCGCGTTTACTATCTTATCATTTCCTACGATTTTCAGTTCGTCCGGTTTGGAGTAGATAAGGGCATTGACTTCATTTCCAAAGCGTTCTATAAGCTTATTCCAGGCAGTCTGTACGCCTTTTGTCTGGACGCTTGCATGCCCGAGCGCCATCTGGATAATTTCGGCAAGAGGAATGAGATGAAGGTAAGGGGGACGGTGATCGGGGTGCTTCGGCTCTTTAAAGTCTGCAAGTTCATTTATTCGGTCGAAAACCCCTTTCTTTATGACGCCTCCGCAAATTGGGCAGCGCCATTTATTCTCAACGGCTTCGGGAAGTGCGTACTGGGTAAAACATTTGATGCAGGCTGACCTGTTGTATTTTCCCTCCTCGGGAAAGAACCCAACATTCAGGGTGGCTTTATACCCCTCTTTCCTGAGAATGGCTTTTTTCAAGCCGTCAAAAGTAATTTCAGGCACATCAAATTGCGTGAATTCTCTTGCCAGTTTATTGGTCGAAGGAGAGTGTGCATCGGAATTTGAAAGAAAGGTCAGGCGGTGCAGTTCCTCTATCCTATCGGCATAATCGCTGTCCGCACTCAGGCCGAGTTCCAGAAAAGAGATATAATCCGTCATATCCCCGTAGCAGCTTTTCAGGCTATCATGGTAGCCGTAAAGTGCAGTCCAGGGTGTAAAAGCGTGACAGGGACCGATAAGTGCTCCTATGTCTTTTGCAATTTCGGCAATCTCACTGCCGTCCAGCCCAATATTCGGGCGTCCATCAGCTTCAATGTTACCATAAGGAGCAATGCGTTCAGCCAGCTCTTCAGCTTTCGAGATTGAAGGTAAAATGAGAAGATGGTGTACGCGATTACTGTCTTCTATCTCCGTGGTAGGAATAAAATAAATCTCATCGATATGGATTTCTTCATCCGAAACGGCAACCTTTTTGATTTCTTCGAGCCACTTCGGATGAGTGCAATCGGCAGTACCGATCAATTCTATTCCTTTTTTTGAAGCCTCCCTGGCAATTGTCGGCAAGTCCATTTTCCCGGAAGTTGCCATGGAGTACTTTGAATGGAGATGGAGGTCTGTATTGATTTTCATTTACTTACCTTTTCCGGAAGCCCTGATTATGGGGCTAGTTTTGTCAAATGCGTTTTTACCCTATATAACGCAGGTCTTCTTCGGATGGTTTGATTTCCTGGATTTGCTGCTCTTCTTTTTCCTTCAGCTTTTCAAGGATGCTTTCCATTTCCTCAGCTTTCTTCTCAAGGGATTCAGTATTTACCTCGATATCGAACAATTTGCAGATTACTTTCAGAAGGGATTGAGCGCTTTTAGGATCCATCAAATATCCTGGAGTCATGCCCATGAGGCAGGCAGCGTCAATACCTCGCATCTTGCTGAAAGCTACAAGCAAGCCTGAGGCTCCGACTATTCCTCCGCTGGGTTCCGATTCCCTGAATTCTACCCCATATGCTTTGATTTCTTCAATCAAGTCTGTATTGTTAGCGACCCCAAGGACGGTTTCCTCATAGGTCAGTTTGCCTGTCGGATATCCTCCGAGCGTATAAATCCTTAGCACTCCAAGTTCTTCTGCGATGTCAAGGTAGAGAGAACAGAGCTCATAATGCCCCTGTGTGGTTGTGCTCTGATGGTCTCCTACAAGGAAAAGCACATCATTCTCTTTCGCTTTTCCGAGGTATATAGCGTTGCTTACCGGACGGACCGTACAATCTTTATTGACCAAAACCTGAGGTGGAAAATGCGGAGAATAAACTTCCATAATTTTTTCAGCCCCAAGTTCGTCTACAAGATGCTCTGCCACTAATTTGCCTACGAGTCCTACTCCTGGAAGTCCAACTACAAGTATAGGGTTTTTGAGCTCAAGATTTTCTTTCAGGCGGACAAGTGTACTTCGCTGCATAACAATTCCTTATCCTTTCTTTGCCATTCTGCGGTACTTACCATAAGGGTCCTGAGGAGAAAAGCGAGCTGGACGTGCGGGGAAAGTTATTCCCCCACAAATCGGGCAAATTTCCCTTAAAGTGTACCTGCCGCAATTTTTGCATTTGCGGATCTTTTGTCCCAAAAGATATCACGCCTTTGCTGATTCGATGTGCCGCTTGAAAGTCCCATGCCCGCCAAGCTTGGAAATGGTATCCACTGCTGTCTGGGCAGATTTTTTAAGGACTGATTCAGCTTTCTTGTAATCTGGGGCAATTACTTTTATCCGATATCTCGGAGCCCCTATGTAACTTATTTCGAGCCTGACATCTTTTCCATCAACGTCGCTGATAGAATTTGCAGCATTGAGAGCCTGCCTTATGACTTCTATGCCGTTTGGAAGGTTACAGGTCAGATCCACATAGCCTGCGATGTCGACAAAAGGCAGTTTGATATTTTCCCCTGCTATTTTGATTATGCTCTTTAAATGTTTCTTATTGATTTTTATTCCTTTGAAAGCTTTCTCTCCTTCAATAGCAGCTTCTTCAAAGGCCGAGTATGCACTTCCAAACTCCTCCACGAGTTTTTCGTGCAGAGCTTTCAAGCTATTCTCATCGGTTTTCGTTTCTTCAGCCACGAACTGGAGCCATTTAGCGGCTTTTTGCTCATTTTTCCATTCCTGGATCTTAGCGCGCCGCTGGTGCTCGTTAACATCTTTCAATGAAAGGTCTATGTGGCCGCGGGAAGGGTCTACGTTAAGAACTTTGCAGACAATCTTCTGCCCTTCCCTTACGTAGTCCCTGACGTACTTGACCCAGCCTGCTTTAATTTCGGAGATATGGATGAAACCTTCCTTTCCTCCGTACTCCTCAAGCTCGACATAGGCTCCGAAATCCGTCACATTCTTCACAGTACAGACAACGAATTCTCCGACTTCGGGCCAGTTATCGTTTCCCATTCGTACCACTTCTCTTATTTTTTATTTTATTCATTATTCTAGTCCGATAAAGTGCTTTTAGCTTTCCGCTTATTCAAGCACTTCTAGAATATGAGTGGTAATGGTCGATTTGCCACCGGTGGGTTCAGCAAGGGTTCTTCCACAGACAATGCAGGTGATTTTACGGCTAGCACTTCCAAATATGACCTGTTCGTTTTCACAATCGTTGCATTTTACACGCAGGAACCTGCTCTTTGGTCTCTGGATATAATCTACCACCATTTTATCTTACTCCTTAAACTCGAATCTCTTTGCCCTGAAAGCAGGTGGCTGAAAGGCTTTTTTACATACTGTGCAGCGGTACCTTAACCAGATCCGTTTTGTGGGCTTATCGCCACCAGGCACCTTGGAGAATTTACCACTGTTGCCTATACCTTCCTGTCTTCTCTTCTGTCTTGCAATATGGGTCATGGATGATTGCTGTCCCTTCTTGACTCTTTCAATAACAATTTCCTGATGGGTCTTACAGGACGGGCAGTAAGTTCTCACTCTCTTTGGAATCTTCATTCTTTACACCTTTTAATGATTATTGGTACTGAAGCTTTCCTTCTCCGGCTTTTGCGGGAAGACAATATATCTAATTGAATTTACATATACGCACGGCGTTTGCATATGGCGTTTTGATCCTGGGAAGATCTTATTTGGGAAGCCTTTGATTTGATGAACTTGAAATTTTTAAGATTTTTTAATCTGTTATTGGTTTATTCATCCCGAAGGGGAAATGCAAATCTGATCATTTAATTTGATTTATCCCAATGGGAATAATATAATCCTGTTGTGCATGCCATAGGGTCAAGCTACACAGATGCTACACAAATATAGCTACACATATAAATACTCATACTATTGTCTGGTTTTCCTGCTTCAAGTGAAAGCCTTCAGCGCTTTAAAACTGGCTGCCGTCCATTTTTTCCAGGCTTAATATAAGCTGTAAATCTCAGGAAATTAATTCTTTCCAGGGAATGAATCTTTTCCGGAACTTTCCTGTGCGGCAATCAGTTTGGCTGCGTTTCGCTTTATCAGCCCAGTAGCATTGAGCTGCGGCAAAACAACGACTTCTTCGGCACTAACCGTGTAGTTTCGACCGTCTGCACCTGTGAAGGTAGGCAGATCCTTCAGTATTCGCACAACAACGTATTCTTCATTTATATTGTTTTTGTCCGGCTCTGCTCTGATTCCTCCTGCGGTTACGATAGCAGGAGTCCCCATTTGTGCCTCCGTTTTCCCACTGAAGCCGGCAGAGATCTGCTTTTCCACTCGGATTTCGGGCCAGACTGCGACATTGTCGGAATCTGGGTACAGAATAGGACCTAATAGTTCGGTTTTTGCGGCTTCGATCCCCTTGAGTACAAGGTCGTAAAGTCTTTTTTCCGCAGGAAGCATCTTTTCTATATCCTTTGAAATAGGCTTATCCGCAAAGTACTGGATTGTTGCCATTTCAGTAACTTTTCCTATCCGCTTCATAAAGATAGTCTCAAGGGCAGAAAGAGCTCCCTCATACTCATCACGAAGCATCTTGGATTCCGGAGAACGAGAATTCTCTATTCTTTTTATCTCTCCTTCAAGCTCTCGGATGTATTTCTCAGCTTGCAGATAAAAATCAGCCGGAATTCTCTTTAATCTCTGTTTTTCTCCTTTAGGTATGGCTTGGCTGATCTCTTCTAAATCCATACTCCGCAACACCTCTGCAAATTAAATAAATTGCCGCATATTCAGGAACTTCCTGTTTGCCTTCCTCTACTCTTAAATCCCTACCCTTTAACTGCACCGAAAAAGGCTTTGAAACCGTTACTTTTACCGGTCTTTCTCCAAAAATAACAGCATCATTAAGCGGATCAAATTTCTCTAATTCGGATAAAGTAAGTTTCTTAACCAGCATCCCTGACCCGCCGTGCAGTGAACCCGGCACCCGTATCAGCCGTTTAATATCAGCAGTCACAGGCTCATCTATACTGGCTCCAAAATCTACGGCATACTTTTGAACCGATTGTCTTACCAAATATTCAAAGATTTTTCCTGAATTTCTAAGGAATCCAAAATCAACTCGACCCCGGCTCAATATGCTATTAAGAGCTTTTTCATCCGTTCCTATCTTTATTAATTTGTTTATAGTCTCTTGACCTATTAGTATTTCGTTTTTTAAGTTTTCGCGCAGATCTTTAAACATCTCTTTTTTACTTTCTTTGCTAACTTCCTTTTTTAAATAGTCGACTATGTACTCAGCAATTCTTTTCCCCCATCCACAATCATATCCATTAATTACTTTTATTGTCACTCCCTGCTTTTTTCCTTTATATGTTTTAGACCCAGTTCCAAAGTCCCCAAATAATTTTTCTTCTGTAATTAAGTAGTCGTAATTTTCTTTTAAATCTTTACCACTTATGTAATTAATTATCTCTCTACGTGATGAACTATTTAAAGTGATTACTTTTGGATGCTTCACGTGAAGATGATATCCTCTCCCACCGGAAAACACCAGTTCAATTTCCCGCTCCGAAAATCCGAAATCGTCAAGAAGAAAATCCATGAGCTTGAAAGTTTCCTTTTTCACAAGTTCAAGCATATCCACATAGTTTTTCGAGGCATTTGGTAGGTGGTCAGCATCAAGGTCAAAAATCAATTCTGCCCCGAGCCAGTTCTTCTCATTCATCTTTCTGGCATCAGGATATTCGTAATACGCAGTTGAATAGTAAACATGCGCAGGAGCCATGCCGTAAAGATAGTCAAGAGTTTCGCCAGGCGAGCCGAATGCCTTATGCCTGTGCATCTTTCCAGGCATATCATCATAGAAGATGAAAGCCCATTCTCTGTTAGGCAGGTGGTCTGGGAGACCTATTTCGGCATTTTTGTAATAATTCTGGAAGCGGGTTCTCAAAAAGCGGGCGGTTCGACTGTCCATGGTTTCATAGCTTCTGGGTTTTTGGATCTTGGTTAGGTGTTTTTGATCAGGTATATGGCTTAGGAGTTCTGATCAGGGTCTAACTCAGGGATTTTGATAGGAATTTTATCTCGGGGTTTTAACCAGGGATCTAATACAGGGATTATATTGGGGATTGTTTAAGGATTTTGATCAGGGTTTTGATTAAGTTTTTGTTTTAGGATTTTGGTTGGGTTCTCCTAAGATAAATCAATCTCATATTTTACTTTTGGTTACATTAGTTTTTTTAAAATAGTTTAACAGTTAATCCTAGTTTATGAAAGTTTTTTTATTGTTTTTCTCCTTAGAATTGGAGTATAACGTTTTTTTAATACAGAAATCGAGAGTATAACGCTTTTTAATACAGCATTTAGTGGCAGGAAAGTTTAATTTTAATGACAGGAACAATAATAGATATCGCAAAATTATAGAATATGATAAATAAAAAGTTAAAATAGACATGGCAGCAAAGGTTGAAGTTGAAAGCTGGAAATAGAAGCCTGTAACCAGTTAAAGTAAAATCTAACAAATAATAGCTGATTAACTAATGAAAAATTTGGGATGTGGGTCTTTTGGGAAGCAAATCCGGTATTATGGGTTACATTAGTGCAGTTAGAAGTTATCTGAAAAAAGAGGAACCTGAAGAAACCGAAGAGTCACCTCTCTTCGCACAAAATGATAATCCTAGTAGTACTGAAATCTTTGTCAGTCCTTCTACAGGCATGCAATTTGTACTGATCCCAGCCGGGGAATTCGAGATGGGCTCACCCTCTGAAGAGAAAGAGAGGTCAGATTCCGAATCTCCGGTCCATAAAGTAACAATTCATAACCCTTTCTATCTGGGCAGGTCGGTTGTCACACAAAAGCAGTGGAAAACAATAATGAAAAACAATCCTTCGCACTTCAAGGGCGATGACCGCCCGGTTGAGATGGTTTCCTGGGCAGATGCTCAGCAATTTATCATGAAGCTAAATGAAATAGAAGGAACTGATAAGTACCGCTTACCTTCAGAAGCCGAGTGGGAGTATGCCTGCCGGGCTGGCACACAGACAAGATGCTTCTTTGGCGAGGATGAGTCAAAACTTGATGAATACGCCTGGCATATTGAGAACTCAGGTAGTAAAACTCATGCAGTCGGTCTAAAGAAACCAAACCCCTGGGGACTTTACGACATGCACGGGAATGTCTGGGAATGGGTGCAGGATAAATGGCATGATAATTATAACGGGGCTCCGTCGGATGGTACTGCATGGGAGGGAGGTAATAGTTCCAATCGTGTTTCTCGCGGGTGTAGCTGGCTCTGCAATAAAGAATTTTGCCGTTCCGCTGGTCGCTTCAAGCGCGAACCAGAGAGTCGTTTCGCCAATCTTGGGTTTCGAGTTTTGAGGGAATTATAAAGCTTTTTTAAATTGCTTTCCAAAATTCTTAATATATTTCTACTCAATGTTTCTGCTCCGTTATTCAATAATTATGATGGTTCATGGAGAGGGAGTACAACTTATGTAACTACGACCAGTTATACAGATTATTACTATGGAGTCTACCGCTGGCGCGTTTGGGCTGTTGATTCGGCAGGTAGAGAAAGCGAAAAAGTGAATGGCGGGGGTTTAGTAGTTATTGACCTGCTGGCAGTTAATTAGATTTTGAGAAAATCGATTTACACCCTTCCCGGGTTAAAAATGAAAGTAGGATCTTTGGAAAGGCAAAGACATCTCTGCCACAAACACTTATACGAAAAGCCTCTATTATATCCACTTCATGAAACAGGATATGTCAAGCGCGGATGTTGCTGCAGTTGTTGCCGAACTGTCAGCGGGTCCAAAATCCATTATTGATGCGAAGATCGGGAAGATTTACCAGCCCACTAATGAGGAGATCCGCATCAATCTTTATGTTTTTCACAAGGGCAGGGACAACCTGGTTGTTGAAGCAGGAAAGCGAATTCATCTAAGTAAGTATATCAGGCCAAGCCCTAAACTTCCACAGGCTTTTCCGATGCTGCTCAGAAAATACATTATGGGAGGCAGGATAGTATCTATCGAGCAGCACGATTTTGACAGGATAGTAAAGATCGGGATCGAGAGAGGAGGAATAAGGAGTACCCTTATTGTGGAGCTTTTCGCCCGGGGGAACGTGCTTATTGTCGATTCGGAAAACAGGATTATCCTGCCTATGAATCCTGTAACACTTAAGGATAGGCGGCTTAGGAGCGGAGAAATTTATGAACTGCCAGAGGCTCAGCTGAACCCGCTGGAAGCCAGGGTTTCAGACCTCATGGAGGCTTTTTCCAGGTCTACAGCAGATATTGTCCGCACGATTGCCACAAAGTTCAATCTAGGAGGGGTTCTGGCAGAAGAAGTGTGTGCAAGGGCAGGAATTGACAAATCAAAGCCTTCGAAGGAAGCAACTGAAGAGGATGCCTCGCGGCTCTGCAATGCAATGCATGAGCTCTTTTCCCCGCTTCTCAGAGCAAAGACTGAATCAGGAGTTGGAGCCGGGATTCCTGAACTCAGACCCCAGCATGTGAAAAAGGAAATTAACGGAAAGCTGGAAACTTTTGATGTGCTTCCCTTTGACCTTATTCACTATTCCGGGTATGAAAAAGAATATTTCGATTCTTTTAACACTGCGCTTGATGAATTCTTTGGAAAAAAAGCACTTGAACAGGTTGAAGAGGTAAAAGAGGCTCAGAAAAAAGAGAAAACTCTTGGTGTTTATGAGATACGGCTTCTCCAGCAGGAGGAAAGCCTTAAAAAGTTTGAAAAAGAGATCGAGAAGAATAACATCCTTGCCGAGACAATCTACGCGAATTACCAGCTTATCGAAGAGCTTTTTTCCGTGCTTAACGGTGCAAGGGCAAAGGGCTATTCCTGGGATGAGATACGATCCATCCTTAAACAGGCTAAGAAGACCGTTCCTGCTGCACAAAAGATTACAAATATCGACCCCAGAATCGGGACTATAACAGTGGACCTCGATGGGAAGAGTGTTAATCTTGATATTCGGAAGACAGTTCCACAGAACGCTCAGGAATACTATGAAAAAGTCAAAAAGTTTAACAAGAAAAAAGAAGGCGTTCTCAAAGCTATCGAGGATACCAAGAAGGCTATGGAGAAAAAAGCCGTGGCAAAAGCCGCAAAGGCAGGAAGGAAACTTCAGGCATCGCGGAAAAAGCACTGGTATGACAGGTTCAGATGGTTCGTGTCCTCGGACGGCTTCCTTGTTGTAGGGGGCAGGGATGCCGATACCAATGAGGAAATTTTCAAAAAATACTTGGAAAAGAGAGATCTTGTATTCCATACCCAGGCACCTGGTGCTCCCCTTACCATTATTAAGACAGGCGGAAAAGAAGTTCCCGAATCTACCCTGCGGGAAGCGGCACAGTTTGCTGTTTCCTACTCCAGCCTGTGGAAAGCCGGACATTTCAGCGGCGATTGCTACTTAGTCAAAGCCGAACAGGTTACAAAGACCCCGGAATCCGGAGAATATCTTAGAAAAGGGGCTTTTGTTATCCGCGGGGAACGTAATTACTTTAAGGACGTTCCTCTGGGCGTTGCAATTGGTCTTGAACTCAAAGAAGGCGAGACCAGAGTAATAGGCGGGCCTGCATCTGCTGTCCGGAAGCATGGGGATTATATCCTCGAAATAATCCCTGGGAGTTTTAATCAGAACGATATTTCAAAAAAAATCTACAGGATTTATGTGAATGAACTCAATGATCCCCGCTTCGTGAAGCAGATAGCTTCTCCTGACCAGATAGCCATGATGATCCCGCCCGGAGAATCAGACTTAAAGAGCCAGAAACCTGAAGGACGGGAGAGGGAGTTGAGTCCGGAGAAGAATACAAAACCCTCGAAATAGAGCACGAGCCTGAGGACAGCGGAGAGGAAATTAAAGAGGAGATTGAAATTCATGGAGTGAAAAAGGCATGAGAGTTACAAACCGCTCCCTCCGAGGAAGGGAAGGGGAAATTGCAGTAACAGCCGAAACCCTCGATGATCTCTGGCATCTAAAATACATAATCGAAAAAGGGGACCTGGTCTTTGCGGTTACCAAACGGAAAGCCGACACAGCAAGTGATAAGATTCGCCCTGAAAAGGTTGAGAAAGTAAAGGTAAGACTCGGAGTCAGGGTTGAGGAGGTCGAGTTTCATAAGTTTGCAAATCGGCTGAGGGTGCACGGAATTATAGAGCATGGGATGGATGCAGGCTCCTATCATACTCTGAATATCGAGATTGGAACCAATCTTTCTATAATCAAAGAGCACTGGAAAAACGATCAGCTCCAGAGAATCCAGGATGCTGAAGAAGCTTCAAAGCGTCCGAAAGTCGTCATTGTCGCCATAGAAGAGGGCGATGCAGATATTGGCTTTGTGCACCACTATGGAATAGAGCTTTATTCTCATATCAGGCAGTCCTCAGGCAAGCGAGAATCCGGTTTGAGGAACGAATTCTTCAGGGAAATTGTAGAACAGCTCAGGCATGCTGTTCCTGAGGAAGCATCTATAGTCGTCGCTGGCCCTGGATTTACCAAAGAAGATTTTGTTCAATATTTTAAGGAAGTAGAGCCGGCTATGGCTTCAAAAGCTCTGATCGAAGATACTTCCATGATAGGAATGTCCGGTTTTCAGGAAGTTCTTCGCAGAGGTGCAGTGGACCGCATTATGCAGGAATCCCGTATAGCCCGTGAATCTGCACTGATGGAAGACCTTATCCGTGAAATCTCAATGGACGGCAAAGCTGCCTACGGTCTTGCCGATGTTAAGAATGCCCTTAATTACGGGGCTGTGGAAACCCTGCTTATTGCTGACGAAACCTTACGGGAGGGACGAGAAAAAGGGGGGGATATCGACAAACTCCTTATGGAAGTCGAACAAGCCCAGGGGAAAGTCGTTGTTTTCAGTACAGCCTTTGAGCCCGGAGAAAAACTCCAGAAATTGGGAGGAATCGCAGCCCTGCTTCGTTTCAAGGTGAGTGGCTGATTCTGACTTAACCGGAACTGGAGGGTTAAAGATGTCTTATCAATTTTATTCTTTTTTGCAGCTCCGGCTTTAGTCTTTTATATCAGAAGTAGGGCAATGAATCCGCTTAAAAAGATTCCATCAAAAGTTCCTGCCCCTCCAATGCTTGCAACTGGAGCGCCCAGATTCTTAATTTTTCCAAGATTAAGTAGATCAGCACCTATGAGCGTTCCAAGTACTCCTCCTGCATAGGCTGTGACCACGCGGCACTGGTCAACCGGGCAATCAGAAATCGGAACTGCAGACGTCAGCAAAATCGCAGCAAGGGCGGCTGCAAGGGGTGGTACCAGCGCAGGTGTTGCGATACCTATCCCGCGAATAGGCCTTGCTACGGAATAGGTTATGATTGAAACTATCAGGACACCGGCTGCTGCAAGCAGAAGAGAAGAAGGGAATCTCATTATGAGGTAAGCTGAAATCAGGATAGGAATAACTGCTCCTCCTACATTGACAGCAATTGTCGTCTCGTTTCTTGTCACATGCCAGACTGGAACCCTGTAAGTTACGCCAAACACGCGAATATAAGTGTCTCTGACTACAGGAGTATCGGACCTGAAGGTTGTCAGAGGAATATTGATGCCGCTTCCAAGAAGGGACAGGAGCAGGATAAGAAATGCGTGTCCTATAGAGAAGCCTATTTTCACAAAAGCTGAAATAATAACTCCAAAAAAGAGAAAACTAAGCCCAAAAGTAACAAAGATGATTAAAAACAGGAGGAATGTAATGCTAAAAGGAATGTAAAAAAGTTGTCTTCTCATGGAGTTACCCCGTTCTTTTTATCTCCTCGCATATTCAGGGATATATTTCTCTTTGTTTATGAGTGTATGTACTGCCCTTATTCCTTCATATCCCTTCGAAGTATCTGCTCTTGAAAATCTGCAACTCTACACTTCCAATGTGTAATCAAGAGCTTTCAATCCTGAGAAAAAAGTTTTTGATTCTATGGATTAAATGTACCTCACCGCAGGCTTCATGCACTCCATACAAATTATTTCTTTTGCATCTTTATACACTCGGAGAACTCCACCTGACTCGGATATTGTAACTGCAATCGCAACCGTATCCCTGCTGATAGCGGCTGCCGATACATGCCTGCCTCCCAGTCCTTTTTCAATGTCTATATTTTTCCCATCAACGTCAAGATAACGGCCTGCTGCATGGATAATACCATTTTCATCTACCACAAAAACTCCATCCAGCTGGGCAAATTCCTTTATGGATTCCCAGTTTCTTTTGTCAAGGACATTCCGGTAGGCTTCATCGTGGCCTGCATACGGATTCAGTATTAACTGGTGAGAGCGCTTCATAACCTCTTCAGAATCACCTATAATGAAGGCAGCACCCATTTTCTTGCCTTCCCTGCCTGTCATGATAATATCAAATGAGATTTTCAGGATTGCACTCATCACTTCAGATTTTATCCTTTCATGGCATTCCTTCATGGCTTTTATAAGGGGGTTCTCATCGAGGCTATGTACAATAATCGAACTGGAACCACGAGTTTCAACCACGCCTACAATAATCCCACTTTCCTGATTCCCGAGCACGTATTCTATGGCGGCAGCCTGCTGAAGGTTTTCTGAGTTCCCCGAAGCTTCCCGATTTATCTGATCACCAAGCTCCTTTAAGGGAGTTTTTCCATCTTTTCCGGTTGAGACCAGATGGTCTATTATGCTCTTCGGGCGCATGGAGATATAATAGACCGGAATTCCCCCCGTATCAATCCCTTCAAAACTCAGATCCCCGGAAACCATAATTGCGGCAGCATCAAGTTCTTTGGAAATTCGGACTGCCGTTTCTGCAATTATACGTGCTCTATCCATATGATCCACCGCTTTTTCTTTTTGCAGCAACCGATTTGGGTTCTATTTTTTATAAAGTTAAAATTACTTTTTTTGAATTAATGTTTTTTGTTAAATTTAGGGTTATATTTTTTTAATTTACCGTTTTTCTTTAGGTTATAACTGCCTACATAAGGTTAACATTGAAGCCAACTTTATAAATACTTAAGCTTATTTACAAATCTGCACTTATCTCTTATATATTATAATTGCCCTGTAATCTATTTATTTTTCCTCTTTTTTCTTTCCGGCTTTCTTGCATTTCCCCTCTAACCTCTTCTTTTTCAAACATTTTCATTCTTTTTTCTCAAAAATCTTCAGGAAGGTTTACAATCCCCTCAATAGGAATCTGAAGTCAATTTTTCCAGAAGATAGTTAATAGGCGGGTAGAAAAGAGTAACAGGAAGATTTTTCTGGTTCGTTTTTCAATTAAGATTGGTGAATGTTTTGATCAGGACATTTATAGCAGTAGAATTAGATCCCGGATTTACAGAGAAGATCCGAGAGCTTCAGGATAGATTTTCCGGTTTTGATCTAAAGTTTGTTAATCCTGAACTCGTTCACATAACTTTGAAATTCCTTGGAGATGTGGATGAATCAAAGATTCCGTTGCTTTCCGCAGCTCTCGATTCCATTACGTGTGAACCTTTTGAGGCAAAAATCGGGAGGCTTGGAGTTTTCCCCAAACTTTCGAATCCTAGAGTGCTATGGCTGGGTGCAACTGGAAATTTCAGGGCGTTACATGAGAATGTTGAGAGTTTACTGGAGCCTTTCAAGTTCGAAAAAGACGACAGGGAATTTACTGCACATGCTACCCTTGCCAGGATAAAATTCCTCAAGAAAGATAAGAAAACCGCCTTTATAAATACTGTGAAGGAGTTAGAGGATATTGAAATTGGTACCATGTGGGTAAATAAAGTGGTTCTGAAGAAAAGCACACTTACACCTGAAGGACCAATTTATGAAACCCTGCACACAGTGTACATGGATTAAACTTTCGGTGTTATATTTTCTTCCTCTGCTCTGGATCAGTTACTCCTCTGGAACGGATTCGTAAAGCTCTCTCCTTTCTGGAGGCATTGCTTTGAGATACTCCTTTGCTTCCTCCGGAGACACGGCTCTGCGGGTTCCATCGGGCTCCTGTATGATCACGCCGCTTTCTGTGAGCATCCTGTATCGTGCTTTCCGGACTTCTTTGTCAGGATGGCAGACAAAATGACAGTTTGAACAGGTATATTCCATTCTGTTTCCTGGGATCAGGCATATGAAAAATCCGCCTTTGATTTTCGGTCGTTTGAGGTATGTCTCTATTGCACCGGGCAACGCAGCGATAAAATCTTCATCCTTTTTTGGAATCTCAAAGCGAGCCGGAGACCAGGTTGACCATTTTCCCGAGGAATTCAGACCTGTAAGCCCTCCGCAGACAAGGAAACATCGACTGTTGCTTCTCCTTTTTCCGTAAGTAAACTCCTTTCCTCCAAGATTTACTGTTACCTTTTCAAGAGGGTCAACATATCCAGAGGAACAGACTGCAAGGCAGATCTTGCATTCATCACAATAATTCTCTTCTTCTGGCAGTGGCTCTGTCGGGATAAGCTCCGCGTCCGTAACTACAGATGCCAGGACAATTGCTGATCCGTATTCCTTTGTGATTATGTTCCCTGAGTACCCGAAGTGTCCTATCCCGGAGCGAACTGCTAGATACCTGTGGGAAATAGGGGGGTGCATATCCAGCAGCCAGTTTTCCGAATCCTGACGGTAAACGAAATTCGCAAGCTGGGGAGAAGCTTTGTAACCATACTGCTGCAAGAATCCTGCCATTTCAAGGGCTATCCCGTTAGCAAGGGTGGTTGTCCGCACCTTATTTGTGTCTAAGGATTTGTGATCCTTTTTTCTAAAGTAGGGCTCTATGAGGTTCTGGTCAAAAGCAAGAGCAAAAACGACTGCCGATTTTGCTCCTGGCAGCACATATGTCAGATCCGCGGAAGGAGGACCGCCTGCAAGGGTTTCGGTTGTAGCGATGCCCACTTTAAAAGCTCCAAGGGTCAAAGCCATTTCTTTGAGTTCTTCAGTTAGTTTTTCCATTTTCGATTTTTCAGCTTGTTCTTCCATTCTCGACTCCTCAGGCAAGTTGAATAAAACTTGACCTCAATCTCTATATTATGTAAGACAACTGCTATATTCTTGATCGGCATTGAAATATACTAATTCCCAAAAAGTACAGCTCAATAACCTTTTCAAACACATTCTTATAGAGCCTTTTTAAATTCTGAAGGATTGGTTATAACTTTATGAGACTATGTAGTATAGAAAAAGCATATAGAGTTGAGTGAAGAATTACTAAAGCGATGGTAAAACAGATAGTAAAACCATTCAACGCTAGCAAATGAAAAATTAAACATATCCTATTGGGAAAGTAAAAGCAAATGAAAACAGTACTGTTTCTCTTTACTTTTCAACTTTAAAGATGCTTTTTTCTTCTCCTGTTACGCTTTTATTCTCTATTTTTCTATACATTTATATATTAGTTGTATCCTGGCTGTAGCGTATAACTAGCGTATAACTGTACTTTTACGATGCAGTTAAAATAACAACTGAGAACATTCAAAAGTTTAAATATTATCTTCTCTAAATATGGTGCAAGCATTGATGGAGGACTCTACGATTAAAGAAGAGATCTGGATCGAAAAATACAGGCCTGTCAGGCTGGACCAGGTGGTAGGGCAGGAAGAAACAATTGAACGCCTGAAATCCTACGTTGCAACGAGAAATCTTCCCCATCTCCTGTTTTCAGGACCGCCTGGGGTCGGAAAAACAGCCTCTGCAGTATCGATTGCAAGAGAAATCTTCGGGGAAGAGCTCTGGCGTGAGAACTTTACCGAACTCAATGCATCAGATGAAAGAGGTATTGATGTTGTCCGGACGAAAATTAAAAATTTTGCAAAAACTGCCCCTATAGGAGGAGCTGGGTTCAAAATTATCTTTCTGGATGAAGCCGATGCACTGACCCCAGATGCCCAATCTGCACTCAGGCGGACAATGGAGCGCTTCAGCAATAACTGCCGGTTTATTCTGTCTTGCAATTATTCTTCCAGAATTATAGAGCCTATCCAGTCCCGCTGTGCAGTTTTCAGGTTCAGGCGCCTTTCTGAAGAGGCTGTCAGGAGCCGCCTTGAGTACATAGCTAAAGATCAGGGTTTATCCATTACTGAAGACGGATATGAGGCTCTTATTTATGTATCTCAGGGAGACATGAGAAAAGCTGTGAATTCTCTCCAGGCTGCTGCTTTCATAGATCCAGAAAAGCCTATATCCAGGGAAACCATTTATAGAACTACAGCAACTGCAGATCCTGAGGATATCAGAAGCCTGATCGAAACGGCTCTGAGCGGGAATTTCAGGCTTGCGCGAAAGGAACTGAACAGGTTGCTCTATGAGGAGGGTCTTTCCGGGGAAGATATAATTGGACAGATTTACAGGGCAATCTCGGAAATGGATAACCGGATGATTCTGGATCTCGGGCTTTCTGAAAGACGCATTGTCGAACTCGTAGATAAAGTAGGTGAGATCGATTTCAGGCTCACTGAAGGTGCTACTGAAAAGATCCAGCTCGAAGCTTTACTCGCACATTTTGCACTCTCAGGTGCAGATTAAGGTTTGATGAACCGGAAGCAGCTTCTCTATACTCCAGATCTCTTAAAAGTTTGAAAAGGCTTGAATCCAGCCTTTTCTTAAAATAGGAAAATACGGAATTAAATAAATCCTGATTGCTATGTCTGTTGAACTAACATTAGTAAATATGCTGGAGGCTGTTCCCCACTGGCTTGCAGTTTTGATTCTGGGAGCTGTACCCGTTTCCGAACTGAGGGGGGCAATCCCTATCGCGATAGGCATTTATGGAATGAGACCCTTCGAAGCCTTCTTCTTCTCAGTGCTTGGGAACCTTCTTCCTGTAATTCCCCTTCTGCTCTTCCTTGAGCCGGTCTCGAACTATCTCAGACGCTATTCAATCTTTGATGCTTTCTTTACCTGGCTTTTCTCAAGGACCCGCAGAAACAATATTGAGAATTTTGAAAAATACGGACTCCTTGCACTGACTATCTTTGTAGCCATACCCCTGCCCGCCACAGGTGCCTGGTCAGGTTGTGCAGCAGCATTTGTATTCGGGATCAAGTTCAGGCATGCGTTGCCAGCAATTGCTCTCGGCATCATGATAGCCGGAATTGTAGTAACTGCCCTTACTGTTACAGGCATAAGTATTGCTGATATGCTCCTGAGTGTATAACCTTCCTTAAAAAGGCTTGCTTCGAAATCTTCATATATTTTAAAAGACATCAAATACCCAACTGACAGAACAAATATATATTTACGATTATAATTTTATCCCCAGCTCCTGCTTTTACAACTTTCCGCAGCTTATTTCTGTTGTCGGCAGTTCTCTGGAATTTTGAGGTGACTATTAATGGCAAAGGCAGATAAGAAAAACAAAAAAATAGTTCAGTCGAAAAAATGTGTTGGATGCGGAATCTGTGCTTCCGTTTGCCCTGTAAATGTAAAACTGATGAAAAGTGAAGACTTTGATCCCGAAACCTCTGAACTGGGAATCAGGATCCTGGGCGGAGTAGCAGTTATCAATGATGAAGTTTGTGTCCGCTGTGGTGCTTGCTCAAAGATTTGCCCTGTGGAATCTCTGACCGTAGTGGATATGGGATCCGCAGCTGCATAACTGAATTTTAAGTAAAAATAGGAAAAATAATAGGAGAAATGCTGGTTTTCAGCATTTTATTTTTTATTCTGTCCCTTAAAGCAGGATAGTACTGGTGAATAGCTTTTAAGGGATGGTCGATCTAAACGGATGAGCTAACCAACTTATAACATTTCTTTTGCTAGTCTTATATCTTCAGCTTTTACGGTTTTTCTGCCTGCATGTTCTGCAAGTTTTATTGCTTCTCTTGAGATCTCAAGTCCATATTCTTCCAGAATTTCTGTAAGAGCTATTCCCGCACTCTCACTTACTCTATGAGCACCTGCAGTCCTTATTAAACGCTCAATTGGTGCAAATGGTATTACTTTTGCCATATTATCCTCCAATCTACTTTTTTTGCTGATATATACCTTATAATCCCTGATTTTGTACTCAGATTCTATAAATAACTTTGCTTATATTTGGATTTTTTCACTATCTACTCAGCCTTTAATACATTTTTGCTCTCCAAATTGTTATATCCGGGTTTTATCAACTTACAAGCCTTCATAAACCTTTTGAAAAAACTTCTTGAGCGCAAACTTTTTAGAAAAAAGTTTGATCACAAGCCTTTTCAAAAAAGGCTTGAGCGAAAACCCCGAGCAACGGCGTGGTCAAGCGGCGCAACGCTTGGTGATAAACCGGCGCAACAATTTCGGCATGCCTTTTGGATTTGAGAACCTTATTTCAAACCTTCCGGTGCGATCGATGGGTACGAGAGTCGCGGCACAGCGGTTGAGCTCAAGAGGTTTTATTATTGAGTGGTTGGAAGGATATTTTCTATGATTCTGATATGTATCGTGGTTATAACTATTGATTAGATTTCTTTGCTGATGATAATGACAGCAGGTATGTTTTTCTGACAGATCAGCGTTTAACGGTTATTGAGGCTTGAATGTCTCAGGTGAAGCTTTCTTTTTCGAAATCTTGATATGAGATTATCCGAATCTAATCAGATATGCTTTTACAGGAACTCCTTGGCATTGATGAAGAGATCTATTTTGTAGAGGAAAGTTATCTCGCCCAGAGGACTCTCAAGCGTACGCTTGATTATCTTAAGGGGGTACGGAAGTTTGCAGAGGAAGGGCAGATACGACTATTGAGGGTCCGGGAAGGAGAGCATACGCTCGGGATACTGGTTTTTAATCAGGCAGATGAGGAAGTCCCTGTGAATTTCTGGTCGGTTTTTACAGGCGCTCTTGCGGAAACTCGCTCAAAGAAAGACTTTGAGGTTCTTATGGATTCTCTTCTTGCTTTTAATCTACCTGAGAAAGATATTGAGGTCTCTTCGGAAAGTTGGCGAGATGCCGTCAATGAATATTACTCCCTTATGCTTGTAAACCGTAACCTTTGTGAGGGCTGTTCTGTTAAGCCCGAGTCTTATGAAAGTGTTTTTTCCGAAAATCGTGTGCGAAGAGTAGCAGAAGTTTTTGATATTCTTCAAGAAAAGGGTTTTTATCCTGAAGGCAAGGTTCTTGAGGTTTGTTGTGGAAACGGGATGTCTACAATTGCCCTTTACAGACTCGGGCTTGACCCACTGGCTGTAGAAATCAATAAATGCGCAGTCTGCCAGGGGCTTGAGCAGGGAGTTTTAAACCCCAGAAAAACGATTGTAATGGACGCAACCACCCTTTCACGATATTTTGAGCCTGGAAGCTTTGATGCAGTAATGGGATTTATGCTGGGGCTTGTCTATGAATTTAATAAAGAACTCTGGATAGGCATTATGAGAGAAGCAGTCTCGGTTGCAAAAGAGGGCGGTCTCATACTTTTTACAGTCAGCAGCAAACCTGAGATTGAGATTCTTGCCAGGGCTTTGCTCAGGATGGGAGTCGAAGGGGAGATTGTAGATAACACAGACTCTGAGGGGACTTACGATCAGTGGTTCTTTGTAGGAAGAAAACAGAAAGCTTGATTACAGGTGGAATTCCTGGAAAATTTATATTTTTCACTTCAAACTGATTTATTTTTAACCTTTTAAATGTTTAATCTTTCCTGGTCTCCAATCTCTTAATTATTTTGCAGCCCAACGGTTATCTTCCAGCCTCATCGATTAAAGTTCACTGCTTATTTGCTGGATATCTGCTGCTTGTTTATCTCATTTTTGATACTCACAGGTTACGTTCCAAAAAAGACCAGTTCTGAATAAGTAATAAGTTCCTCAATATTTCAGGAATTAGAAAGCTTCTTTCCTGCAAATTCAATCTGTTTCATAAATCAAAAACATCTTCATAAAACTACTTTTTTTAATGTCAACAACCAAAAAGTATATACTTGTTAACAATGGTATATTAAAGGATTCTTATCAACGCAGATTAGTTGAGTACTGCGTTTAAGACTATAAAATTGATTTCCTCTGATTGTGGTTTCAGAAAGCCGGTTAAACCGAATAATATAAACCCTTTTCCCGGCAAAACCGCAAGAAATCATGCTAAAATTACAATTAGAAATTTAATTCACTTTACTCAAACCGGATCAAAGTATTAACCGATATATTTCTGGGATATTAAACGAAGCCCTCTGGAAAACCATTCAAAATATACTGTCAAGAATGGTAAACCCGGTTATCTTGATTCGCTTTTAAGAGGTTCATCCATGAGTGTAAAAATTACCGAAACCATTCTCCGGGATGCACATCAGTCCCTCCTGGCAACCAGAATGCGGACAAGAGATATGCTCGAAGTGGTTGAGCAGCTGGACCAGATCGGGTATTTCTCCCTCGAAATGTGGGGAGGTGCTACCTTTGACAGCTGTATTCGCTACCTTAATGAAGATCCATGGCAGCGGCTAAGGGATATCAAAAAAGGACTGAGCAATACCTATGCACAGATGCTGCTCAGGGGTCAAAACCTTGTAGGGTACAGGCACTATTCGGATGATGTGGTCGAGAAATTCGTTACTAAGTCCTACCAGAATGGAATTGACGTTTTCCGGATTTTTGATGCGGTTAATGATATCCGGAACATGGAATTCTCTATCAAGGTAGCAAAAAAGCTTGGTGCTCACGTTCAGGGTACAGTCTGCTATACAATAAGTCCAGTGCACACTGTTGAGAAATATGTTGAGCTTGCAAAACAGCTTCAAGAACTTGAGTGCGATTCCATCTGCATCAAAGATATGGCAGGTCTTCTTTCCCCTAACGCTGCTACCCAGATAATAAATTCCATGAAAAAAGAGATCTCCGTTCCAATTTCTCTGCACTGCCACTGTACCTCAGGAATGGCGCCTATGAGTTATATGGCAGCCTGTGAGGCAGGGGTGGATATTCTGGATACTGCACTTTCTCCCCTTGCCTGGGGAACTTCCCAGCCTCCGACTGAGACAGTTGTAGCTGCCCTTAAAGGCACTCCTTATGATACGGGGCTTGATCTCGAAGCTTTTGAAGAGGTCGTTAAATACTTTAAAGGTTTGAGAGACAAATACAGGGGTATACTTGACCCTATTTCCGAGCAGATCGATACTAATGTCCTTATCTATCAGATCCCGGGAGGGATGCTCTCAAATCTGGTTTCTCAATTAAAGGAGCAAAATGCTCTTGATAAGTATGAAACTGTTCTTGAGGAGATGCCAAAGGTTAGAGAAGAACTCGGATATCCGCCTCTTGTCACTCCCACAAGCCAGATAGTGGGTACCCAGGCAGTGCTTAACGTGCTCATGGGCGAGCGCTATAAGGTTATTCCTAAAGAAGTAAAGGACTATGTGCGTGGACTTTACGGGCGACCTCCTGCTCCCATAAGCCCTGAGATAATAGGCAAAGTGATCGGAGATGAGGAACCTATTCACTGCCGCCCTGCCGATCTTCTTAAGCCTGAATATGAAAAAAGGAAAAAGGAGGCTGAGGAGATGGGCATTGCAAAATCCGAGGAAGATATCCTTACCTATATCCTCTATCCGGCTATAGCCCCCAAATTCCTGAAAGGAGAAATGGAAGAAGAAGCTCTGGCAGTCGTTACCCCCCCTTCAGTTCAGCAGGAGTATGCAATTCCAAACCATTTCAAGGTTGAAGTAGACGATGAGGTCTACGAGGTCAAGGTTGAGCCGCTGGGCGGTGGAATTTCCGTATCTGAGGCATCTCCCAAGAAACCAAATCCCGAGTCCGTTAAAGGAGCTGTATGCAGTTCAATGCAGGGCATGATCCTCTCTCTTAAGGTCAAGGTCGAAGACACCGTCTCAGAAGGCGATACAGTCGCTATTATCGAAGCTATGAAAATGGAGAATGCTGTCCACGCTCCCACTTCAGGCATTGTAAAAGAAATTTTCGTTTCTGAAGGTGACACTGTATCTCCCGGTGACATAATAATGTCAATCGAATAAATGTGACGAGGTGAAAGGTATCATGTTCAAAAAAGTACTCGTCGCAAACCGCGGTGAGATTGCGATAAGGGTTATGCGTGCCTGCCGAGAACTCGGTATCTCTACAGTCGCAGTCTGTTCGGAAGCTGACAAAAATGCCCTTTTTGCCAAGTATGCTGATGAGGCCTACCTGATAGGCCCGGCTCCTTCCAGCCAGAGCTATCTGAATATGGAGGCTATCCTTGCAGTTGCAAAAAGCACAGGAGCTGAAGCAATTCATCCGGGCTACGGCTTCCTTTCCGAAAACCCTGTCTTTGCAAAACGCTGTGAAGAAGAAGGAATTGTTTTCATAGGGCCCCCCAGTCATGTGATTGCCGAGATGGGAAGCAAGATAAGGGCAAGGAACCTTATGATGAAGGCTGGCGTGCCTGTAGTGCCTGGAACGATGGATGCAGTTGAGGATGTGGATGAGGCTCTGAAGATAGCGGAAGAAATTGGCTATCCTGTCCTGATCAAAGCCTCGGCAGGAGGCGGCGGAATTGGAATGAAAGTGGTACATTGCAGGGATGAACTTGCCGCCGCACTTAGCTCAACCAGACAAATGGCTGGCTCGGCTTTTGGGGACTCCTCGGTCTTCATCGAAAAATATGCAGAAGAACCAAGGCACATAGAAATTCAGATTCTGGCAGATGGGTATGGAAACACAATTTACCTCTCAGATAGAGAGTGTTCCATCCAGAGAAGGCATCAGAAGCTCATTGAGGAAGCTCCTTCTCCTATCATGACCCCTGAACTCAGGGCAAAGATGGGAGAAGCTGCAGTCAGAGTAGCAAAGACAATTGGTTATGTAAACGCTGGCACAGTGGAGTTTCTTTATTCAAAGGGCAACTTCTATTTCCTTGAGGTCAATACTCGCCTGCAGGTCGAACACGGGATAACCGAAATGGTAACTGGTGTTGACATCGTAAGGGAACAGTTAAGGATAGCCTGGGGAGAAAAACTTGAGCTTAAGCAGGAAGATATCACCATTAACGGGCATGCTATCGAGTGCAGGATCAACGCGGAAGATCCGTTAAATGATTTTGCACCTTCTCCTGGAAAGATCCGGGGATATCGGTCTGCAGGCGGTCCTGGAGTTAGGGTGGATAGCGGAGTACATACAGGTTACACGATCTCTCCATACTACGACTCGATGATCTCGAAGCTTTGTGTCTGGGCAAAGACAAGAGATGCAGCGATTGCCAGGATGGAACGAGCGCTTTATGAATATGTGATTGTTGGAGTAAAAACCAATATTCCTTTCCACAAGGCAGTTATGCGCAACCCGGCTTTCCGCAGAGGTGACCTTACAACGTCTTTTATCGAAGATCAGAAGATTATGGAGTCAGTTGAAGAGGTCGTCAAAGCGGATGCTGAAAAGGGAGCTACTCTTGCCTCAGCTCTTGAAGCAAAAGACAAAAAAGTTGCAGCTATCACTGCTGCTGTACACGCCTATGTGAGCATGGCACAAAAAAGGCAGCGCTGAAAGATGTCCTCCTGAGAAACAGGGACAGAACTTCTGACAGTTAGATATGAAACAGTTTGAACTAAATAATTATATACGGTGGAGCGTATACATTTGTATGGGGTGCACGGATGGGAGACAAAAGATCTCGGATTATCAAGGCACTTAAAGATGCACAGAAAAGCCCTGTTTCCGGAGAGGAATTGGGGCTCAAGTTAGGGATCTCAAGGACAATGGTCTGGAAGTATATCAAATCCCTTCAGGCGGATGGCTATGAAATAGAATCATCTCCGAAAAGAGGATATGTCTTGAAATCCGTACCCCAACTCCTGTACCCGGAAGAAATCCAGATGGGGCTCAAGACAACCCTTCTGGGGAAAAAAATTCATTATTTCGAAGAAGTAACTTCAACAAATAATATTGCAAAAGAGATTGCAGCATCGGAAGAAGAAGGAACACTTGTAATTGCCGAAGTGCAAAAAGGAGGCCGGGGAAGGATGGGCAGAGAATGGGTCTCTCCTCACGGCGGGATCTGGATGTCAGTAATCCTGAAACCCGGAATTCCTCTCAGGCACGCCTCAAGGCTTACCCTGATTGCAGGGCTTGCGGTTGCAAATGTTATTCGTAATATGGGCCTTGACGCCAGCATTAAATGGCCAAATGATGTCCGAATAAATGGAAAAAAGGTTTGCGGAATTCTTACTGAGGCAAAGGCTGAAGTGGATAGAGTAGACTATGTTGTGGTTGGAATAGGGATCAATGTAAACATGGATTTAAAGGATATCCCGGAATCTATCCGTGCAGGCTCTACAACTTTGAAAGTTGAGCTTGGAAGACATATAAAGAGAGTTTCGTTCCTTCAGGATTTGCTCTTCGAGCTCGAGCAGCAATACATAAATTTCAAGATCCGTCCGTTCTCACATATTCTCAACGAATGGCTTGCTCTTTCCGATACTATAGGAAAAGAGGTAAAGGTCACAACGCCTTCACGAATAATTGAAGGAAAAGCCATAGGAATAACCCCCGACGGAGCTCTAGTAATTAAAAAAGCTGACGATACAAAAGAAGAAATTATTGCAGGCAGATGCATTTATGCGCGTCCCAGATAAACCTGGAAGGAAGGAAAATAAGAAGATAAACTTCGCTCCTGTATTTTCCTTTTTACTCCTTATCTCTTTATGTTTTTCAGTTCTCTTTTACTCCATGTCACCTAGTTTAGCCGCTGACAATAAAGAAAAACTTACCATCATCTTAATCGATGGAGAAGAGATTTACTTAAGGTCAGGTAGCTCTTACACCTTCTTGCAGGATTATCAGCTTTATATAAAGGGTACTGATACTGAAGGCAAAAGAGTCTGGGTTGAACTTAGCAGAAAAGGAGTTCCCCTTCAGGATGCAATTGTCACTGAAGGCTCCCAGTTCGTATATATGCAGAATTCCACTGAAATCCTTAATCTGACTGTGAATACGATATACGCAGGAGCGGATGGAGTACTGGTCAGGTTCTCACCTGTATACCAGTATCTTGATACCAGGCTTCCCATGCCTCAAAACCCAGTCGAATCGCATGAGAATGTTTCGGAAAAAAACGTCTCCCCCGACTACCCTGAAATGGAACCGCAGGCAAAGGATTTTGATATGCCTCTCTTCCTCTTGGGACTGGGTACCGTGCTTCTGGCGACAGGTTTCTTTGCAGGAAAAAGGAAGGGAAAATAACTTTTTTAACGCTGGACGGCAAAAAGAAATTTAGTTAAAATTTATAAGCCGGATGCAGTTTTCTCTAAAACCGATTTTTCCTCTGAAACTGACTTTTCTCTGAAACTGATTTTTCTCTGAAACTAATTTTTCCCAGAACTGATTTTTCTCGCCAGCTTCCTGTGAATTTCCCGAGTGCTTATTCGTTGGAAAATTTTACGTCTCCTCTCTCGATAAGAAGTTTTAGATCTTCAAGAGTCAGGCGAGCGTTTTTCTGAAGTTTCTCGCGGGCATCGCTGTGTTTTTGGCTTACTTTGTGCTCGTCTTTTGTAAGCTGCAGGTCTTTTAACCTGTCAAGATATAAAGAGAGTTCCTTACGGCTGCTAGCGATGCTGTTTTTAAGCGGGTCAATTTTTTCTTTGATTGAATTTATATTCATGATTTTATCAGTAAGCTGGGCATGGTACATGTTTGCCTCTTTCCGAATCTCATCAGCAGATTTGAAATTTTCAAGCATTTCCAGGTGGTATGCCTGAGATTCTTCTGAAAGAGCCTGAATTTTTTCATGGAATTCATCCCCTTTTTTGTGAATTCCTTTTGACTGTTTATACCTCTCCTGAATTTGTGCATGCAGTTCATTTGCCTTCTTTGCAGCTTGCAGGCGTTTACTGAGGTCATTCAATTTCTGGAAAATTTTAATTTCCACAGCAAGAGGCAGTTCTTTGTTAAGAAAAGAGTCAAGTTCGGCTTCATAAGCCTTTGTGAGAGATTCCACACTTCCGTGAGAAAGTTTATTCCATTCGTCCCGCTGTTCCTTGAGTTCCGCAATCCCTGAAAACAGTTCTTGTGTCTTTGAGTTTACTTCACTTCTTTTCTCCTTATACTCGCTGATTATTTTGTTAATCTCATCCCGTTTATCTCTCAATTCCTGTGCTTTTGCAACCTTTTCCTTAACCTGCTGGTTCAGAGAGTCTCTCTTTTCTTTCAGTTCCTCGATATCGGCTCTATTCATTTTCAGTTCCTTAAAAATCGAAGCCAACTGTCTTTCGCTTTTCTCTATCTTGCTCCTGAGCTCGTTTATTTTGCTCTTCAGCTCCCGTTCGTTAAGGTTTGAAAGGTCGGCCGTTGCAATTTCTGTAGTTGAAACGTCGTTGGTCATGTGTCTCACCCCGTGTTTTCGAAGAAGGTTATGCTTTCAATTTTTCCCAGTAATTCAAGGCTTCTTCGTGGTTTTTTATTTTAGTGCTTAATCGTTTAAGCTGGGATCTGCTTTTTGAAATCTTTTCATTCTTGCTTCCGTCATCCTCTACAAGCTGCTTTTCAGACTGGATTATTTCTTTTAGTTCTTGATTTGCATTCCTGGCTTCTTCCATTCTGGCATCGACCTGCAGGAGAATATTCTCTTCACTTCCTGTTGCCTGAACAATCTCGCGCAGGTTTTCAATAAAATAGTCCTTAAGTCTTTGTTCCTCTTCGGGCTCTATCTGTCCTTTGAGCTTTTTAAGTTCTTCCTGAAGTTTTCTGGCAGTAATTGTATCCAGCTTCAGGAAGATCTCTTTTTCAAGGATTGTTTCGGCTTGATGGTAGAACTGCTGGCGTTTCTCCTTGAGAACTTCTTTTCTCTCTTCCATTCGGATTCTGGAATTCTTTACATTTTTTATGTCTTCTTCAATCTGGGTCAGCTTACTGTCCAGCTCTGCAAATTCCTTTCTAGCCTCTTCCAGAAACCGTCTGTGTTTTTCCACAGCTGCGGAGATCAGTTCCCCTTCTGTCAACACTCTGATTCCGGCTTCTTCAATGTTTTCAGTCACAGTATCACAATCTGCATTTATTATTTATACATAGGCTGTTTTATTCCCTATATAATTAGCCCTGAATGCCAGTAATACTAGCTGTCGCTGACTCAGCTTCTCCAGGAACCAGTCACGCAATATCGAGTTAAACCCTGAAGATCTGGGCATGGGGCACATTATCGATTATCATCACGGAATCCGGATCGATTAACCCATATTTTATGGCACACTCTATCGTTTTTTCTCCAAAGAGGTTTGCAGTCGTAGCTTCTTGTAGAGCTTCCTGTAGCTTTTCTCCGGAAACATGTTCCCCTTCATAAAAGACCCTGTTGATCTCAACTACGGTATTCCCGTATTTCAGGGTCCTTCCGAGCACTTCTCTGTCACAGGCTGCAACAAGGACATGCTCCCCATTTTTGTAGATTTTTAAATACATATTCTCCCTTTTAAATAGTAATGCCCTTTTAGTATTTACAGCTTAACCGTCCTTACATAATTATTCTGTAGATGCTCTTTTTTCTTATCATGGGATCTTGAAAGTTATTGTAGAATTTCCAGCGCTTTGCCCTGTATCAGATTAAACAAGCCTGACATGGTTCTGGTCTGGGGAGAGCAGGTCTCCTCTCTGCTTCATTTTTCTTATATTCTCCTCGGCATGAGTTCGGTCTATCCCGTGCTCCTTTTCAGCTATAGCATAAACCTCTTCCAGAGGGGCTTTAGCTCCCGGATACTTTTCGCTCACTTTTTTGATTATCTCTTTTAGGATTTTTATCTTGTTTCTCTGGCTCATGCTTGTGCCAGATGCAATTATATCCGCATCAAGGGCTCCAGTTTCCGGGTCGACACCCACATTTTTCAAGCAGTTCATAACTATTCTGATAGTTCTTTTTGTGTCTTCAAGTGTAACTGTATTGCTCAGACGGACTCTTGCGCTTGCTTCCGAAAGACGGACAAGGGCTTCAAGCTGTCTGGCAGTTACAGGCACAGGGGTGTTTTTGCCCTCTCCTGTTTTTCGAAGGTCCGTATAAAACTTTATCAGATGAGCTCTGGCATCTTCTTCCATCACAGGAAATACATTCTTTCGAGCATATGCAACGTATTTTCGCATGAGATCTGCCTGTATCACAGGTTCGATCGCTTCCATTTCGGCGTCGACAAAGTCTTCCGTAATTTGGGAGCTGGGAAGTTTTTCTCGCTGCTCGAAGAGTTCTCCTGCATAATGGGACTGTAAAATGTGACTCGCTATCCTGCTGTCCTGAGCATAGTTAGGAGTGTCGAGCAAAACGAAGATAAGGTCAAATCGGGAAAGCAGTGCTGGCGGCATACTTATCTGCTCTGCAAGCCCTTCATACCGATCAAAACGCCCGTATTTCGGGTTTGCAGCTCCTAAAAGGGCGCAACGGGATTTTAAAGTTGCAATAATTCCAGCCTTGGCAATACTTATAGTCTGCTGTTCCATTGCCTCGTGCAGGGCACTCTTATCCTCAGCTTTCATTTTATCCATTTCGTCAACCGCAGCAATCCCCATATCAGCCATGACAAGGGCACCACCTTCTATTGTCCATCTGCCGTCATTGAGGTCATCTTTTACGGCAGCCGCAGTCAGACCGCTTGCTGAGGCACTTCGCCCTGAAGTAAATACACCTCTTGGAGAAAGTTTGACCACATAGCGCAGGAGCTGGGATTTTGCGATTCCGGGGTCTCCTACAAGCATAATATGAATATCGCCCCTTATCCTGGAGCCATCAGGAAGGTTTTTTACAACACCAGAGAACAATTGAAGGGCAAGAGCTTCCTTTATATCCTCGTACCCATAGATTGAGGGCGCAACCGAGTGGATAATCTTGTCATAAATTTCAGGGTCGCGGGAAAGCTCAAGAATCTTTTCTTCGTCCTCGGGGGTTATCTCAAGTTCATCGAAGTCCTTATCTAATTGTTCTATGGAGTTCGCTTCGAGTACAAGATCATAGAAAGTGGATTTCCCATCTCTTAGGGTGCGCTGCCTGGATTTCAGGATTCCGTTAATTATTACCCTGTCTCCGGGAGTTACATTTCCTGTCAGGTCATCCTCGGAATCTACTTCAAGGCTCTGGGGCTGGGAACCTCCTTTTAGGTTTTCCGGTGATTCCTGAATCTGGAGTTTCTGAGCATCAACAAAAGTGGATTCTTCTATTATCACCTTAAAAGGTCCTTTCTTTCCACAGGTATCGTTTTCACAGCCTCCAAAAGGCTCCTCGAATTTGAAACTGTTTTGCTCCACAATAGTCAGATGCCCGCATCTGAGGCACTGGAAAGCAGCCTTAGTAATTCTCGGTCTCACTTCGGTTGCTTTCCTTATCATACCCTCAACAGCAACAAACCGGGATAGATGTTTGCTTCTGAGCTCCCTTATAGATACTCTGTTGGGGATTTTTACTATCCTTACATGAGCCTGTTCAAGGTTTTTCTCAACAGGAAGGTCGATTTCTTTCAGGGCAGCCTCAGCCGCCGGTATAAGTTCTCCTGGATGCTCAAGAAACTCTTTTGATAATTCTCGGTCAAATTTCTCGATGTCCGTAAAATCCACGATAAGGCTTCGCTGATCCGGATACTCGTTTGCAAGCTGGAGAATCTCATTCCAGTAGTAGTCTTTAAAAAACCTTTTTAGCTTTTCATCCCACTTGCTTTCTCTTTCAGTCATATCATTCTCTATCTGGCTTTAAGTAAAATTTTCATTTCTCATTACAAGATTTTTTGCTTAAAAAACTTTAAAAAAGTCAAAAATACATATAATAAATTGATGTAAGAACAGGTTTATTCTCATATGAACCTTTCCATGCTCTCCGAAATTTTTGGTTCTTGACCTCCGGACTCTTTTAACGGATATCCCATTTTTCTCTCAATTCCTCTTATTACACCCCTTAAAGTCTGAACTTCCCTTGGAGTTAGTCCTGCTCTTCCGAGAATCCTCCGCAGCATCAGGAAAGTTTTATCTCTTTTATGAGGGCGATAATCGATTTCCTCCAGCAGTTTCTCCAAATGCTCATATAGAAGCTGGAGATCAAATCCATCGGCAAGCGGATTGTTCCCTCCTTCCAGATCAGAGAGTTCATAAAGCACCACTGCAACAGCATGTGAAAGATTCATAATTGGATAAATTTCGGAAGTCGGAATCGTTATGAGCATATCGAAGCTTTTGAGCTCATCATTGCTAAAACCGTTGTCTTCGCGTCCGAAAAGAAGTGCAATTGTTCCGCTGTAACCTTTAAATTTCTCTTTGAGTTCTCTTGGAGTATAAAGTGGAAGACGTATGTGCTCTCCGGTTTTCAAACTTGTCACTCCGGTAGTCCCTATCCTCAGATCTGCACCTTTTACAGCCTCTTCAAGTGTAGAGGTAATTCTTGCCCTTTCAAGCACATCTCTTGCATGGGACGACATGGCTCTTGCCTCCCCTTCGAGTTTACAGGGATTTACAAGCACAAGGTCGGTGTATCCGAAGTTTTTCATAGCTCTTGCTACAGATCCAACATTTCCCTGATACATGGGCTCTACAAGTATTACACGAATATCAAGTGACAAATCTCTCAATCCTTTTTTAGAATTAGTTTTCAAGTGTGATTGCATCTACCATACAGACAGTCACACACATTTTGCAGCCCTTTCTTTTTTGTAATGTTCTTTCCGGTTGAACTCAGAAGCCTTATTTATCCTCCCAAATATATTAATCTTAAGTCCTTATTTATCTGAGCCAGGTTCATACCTGAAACTTTTCTGGGCTTCCTAAAGTTACTGCATTGAATTCCCTGGTTTTACCACAGGCTGGGTTACATCAGGGATGCAATTTTATATTGTTTCGAGCAGATATACTCTCTGGATCTGAAATCTTTTTTCGGACCCAAATTTACTTAGTCAGGAAAAACGCCGGAATATCGGATTCTTCACCTTCTGATGGGGGTTTAATTTTCAGGGGGCTGAAGTGGAATTCACTGTAATCTGCTAATTTACCCAGGAGCCAATTGGTTTTATGGAGTTAGCTTTACTTCCGATTTTCCGATATCGGTTTCAGATTAAAGAATATAGAAATATAAGGCACATAGCAATCGAATTGTGAAAAAAAGCTAAATGAATAAATTTTAAAATAGGCATGTAATTAATTGAGTTAGGGGGTGTATAAATATGGTAAGTCGTGAATATGTGAAAGGTGACCTTCCAGAGAAAGCCGCAATCCTGCAAAGAGATGGTGAAACATATGCAATTGCTCCCCACATTCCAGGAGGAATTGTATACCCGGAAACGCTCAGGAAGATAGCTGACATCGCAGAGAAATACGGGGCTGCTGCTCTGAAAATAACTTCAGCTCAGCGAATAGCAATTGTAGGGTTGAAAGAAGAAGATCTGGATGCGGCATGGGGAGAGCTGAATCTAAAACCCGGGGCTGCAATAGGGCTCTGTGTCCGGAGTATTAAAATCTGTCCCGGAACTACCTTCTGCAAGAGGGGCAAGCAGGATGCTGTCGGGCTTGGGTTAAAGCTAGATGAAAAGTATCACGGGATGCAGCTTCCGTCCAAGTTCAAGATGGCGGTCTCCGGCTGCCCGAACTCGTGTTCCGAGCCTATGATAAAGGATATAGGGCTCATGGGCACGGCAAAAGGCTATACCCTGTCTGTAGGAGGCAGTGCAGGCCCGCGTCCAAGACTGGGAAATGTGGTAGCGAAGAATCTTACGGAAGAGCAGGCTCTAGAACTTGTCGAAAGAATAATTAACTTCTATAAGGGATATCCAAAGCAAAGAAGAATTGGAGAAGTAATTGACGAGATGGGACTTGAAAAATTCAAAGCCGAAGTAGGATTGTGAAGAGCTCTCCCAAAACCGTTGCGCCGCTTGACCACGCCGTCATGCCGTTTTCGATAAAACCTTTTCTCAAAAGGTTTTTGATCAAACTTTTTTCTAAAAAGTTTGTGCCGCAACTGTTTTATGAAAAGGATTGTGAGGAGGCTTTCAATTTAATTTTTCTTTTCCTCACTTTTGCTTTTCATATTTTTTTAGTTTGATTTCTTACTTTCCAGACTGAAAAGGTTTTATATAATTAATTTATAATTTATATTTTATAATTTAAATATTATATTTTCCAGTTTTACTTTTTTCTACCTCTCTTTGATTACTTCTATTCTTCTCATTTTACTACTCAGTGGGCTTTTCTATATATTGCATTAATAAAGATAACGTTTAAATATAATAGATACAAAGACTTACAGAATATTCAAACCTTATGCAAACAGTCGCAGCGGTTATCATTCTGTCTTTATTATCATAGACGCATCATTGACATCTGTAACATGACAATTGTAAAAGCAATACTAGCTCCCAGTTTTTGATCTATACATAGGAGGAAGAAATTATTAGTGAGGAAATGGTTTATTTTTCTGGGCTCTCGGATGCACTGAGAATCACATTTGTCCAGATGATGATACTTAGCGCAATAGCCATTGTGATTTTCTTATATGGTATGATTATTACCTTGCAGAAATGGGGGTCAGGAGCCACAGGTTACGCTCTTGAGCCTCAGGAAGGAAAGAGAGGAAGTGCAATCACATTCTTAAAGACCTGGTGGAAACAGGTAACTGAAAAATCTCCCCATGGTCATGGAAAGCCCATCCTTGAGATTCTCATTCTTGACATCCTTTTCCAGAGGAGAATTCTCAAGAGAAGCGGTCTTCGCTGGGTCATGCACATCTTGATTTTCGCGGGCTGGATGACCCTCTTTGCTCTATCAGGACTCATGTTTTCAGTTGAATTGACTCATATGATCGGAATTGAACTCCCGTTTACCCCCCATATGTTTAGAGAATGGCTCTCCATTCCGAACTATATCTTCGGATATATCCTGCTTATAGGGGTTCTTATAGCAATAGTAAGAAGACTGTTTGTATCTGAAGTCAGGGAAGCTTCTATTATGTATGATTGGGTTTTGATCGGAGTAGTTTTCTTAGTTACTATTTCCGGTTTTCTTGCTGATGGGATCCGAACAGGACTTATCTGGGACTTTGGGCTTGACCCCTCATTAGCTCCCCCAGCAGCACTCTTCCATTCCGTAATTTCCCTGCTCTTCTGTATTGCATTTATTCCATACAGTAAATATATTCACATAATCGCCATACCGCTTGCATTACTTGCAAACAAAGGAGGCGAGTAATAAAATGGCAAAACGTAACCCTTCAATCGATACAAAGAATCTCACTGCAGTCCAGCTTATGGAACTTGATGCCTGTGTTCGCTGCGGTGAATGTGTAAAATGGTGTCCAACTTATGCCGCTTCTGGCGAGAAGCCAGGATTAGCCCCTAGAGACAAGATCCTGCGCTGGAGGCAATACATGAACAAGTCCTACGGACTTAAGGCAAGGCTCTTTGGTCCGCAGGAAATCCCAATTTCAGAGCTTGAAGAATTCAAGGATGATGTGCACGGCTGTACTACCTGCGGTATCTGTTCAACTGTCTGTGAAGCAGGCATTAACACCGTGGAACTCTGGGAATCTATGAGAGCAAACCTTGTAAAGAAAGGTATAGGTCCTTATGGGAAGCAGAACATGTTCCCGAAACTTATTGGGCAGTACCGCAACCCTTACATGAAGGATCAAAAAGACAGGCTTGCCTGGGTTCCCCCAGATGTGAAAATTGAAGACAAAGCCGATATTGTCTACTTCACCGGCTGTACTGCAGGATATAATCAGCTCGCCTTAGCCTTTGCGACCTCACGTGTGCTCAACAAACTGGGTATTAAGTTTGCTATGCTTGGTGAAGATGAATGGTGCTGTGGCTCAGCCCTTATCAGGACAGGTCAGGCACATATCAATAACGTGCCCTACGAACTTGCGAAACACAATGTTGAAGCTATCCAGAAGAAGGGTGCCAAGAAGGTCCTTTTTGCATGTGCAGGTTGTTTCCGCGCTGCAAAGGTCGACTGGCCCAGGCTTCTCGGCAAAGAGCTGCCTTTTGAGGTTGTCCACGTTTCAGAGTTCCTTGCAGGCTTGATAAAAGAAGGCAAAATTAAATGGGAGAAGTCTATTAACAAGACCGTTACTTACCACGACCCCTGCCACCTTGGCCGTCACGTAGGCGTCTTTGATGCCCCCAGATATGTGCTATCCCACATTCCAGGTGTTAAGTTTGTCGAGATGGACAGAATAAAAGAATTCCAGCGCTGCTGTGGAGCTGGCGGTGGTGTAAAGGCAGGTCTCCCTGATCTTGCTATGGCAGTCGCAGAATCCAGGGTTAAGGATGCTCTTGATACCAAGGCAGATATCCTTTCCAGCTGCTGCCCATTCTGTAAGAGAAACCTGATGGATGGTCGGGACTCACTCAAAGTTGACCTTGTTGTCGAGGACGTCATTGAGCTTGTTGCAGAGGCTCTGAACCTTGAGACTAAATAACCGAAAGAAGTAAGCCTGGTAACTTCCAGCCTTCTTTATTTCCCCCCTTTTTTAATTTTTATATTTCTCTCTTTTCCAGGCTTTCTTTACTTCCCTTTTTTTATTTTACGCTATTTTATAGCAAGACTTAAATATCGACACTTCCTTCCCCTTAAACATGTATATGCCTTACGAATTTTTAGGGAAAATATTTGTAATCCTGGTATTATTTACACTGGCAGGAACCGGGATTGCCTTGATTATTGGGGCATATTCATTCAAAAATCACAGAATTATTTTTCCGGGATTTGTATTGTTTACGCTTTATCTTTTCTATTCCCCTGCAAAATGGCTTTGTAAAGTTTTCAGGATAAGGGATACCCTTGTTGACGATATCCTCATTGATGTCCGAAACGCTGTTATGCATGATGATTTCCAGCAAGTTAAAGGTAAGAAAATTCTGCTCCTTCCTCAATGTCTGCGCCATCCAAACTGTAAAGCAAGGTGTGATCCCATACACGGATATGAATGTAAACGATGTGGACTATGTGACATCTCAAAAATCTCCGAAGCTGCTGACAGGTGCAATTTCAAAGTTTTTATAGTGCCTGGAGGAAGTTTTGTTAAAAAGATTTTTAAGGAGTATAAGCCTGAAGCCTGCCTGGGAGTCGCCTGTTATAACGAGCTTTCCGAAAATATGCAGGCTGTATCCTTTGTTCCTGTGCAAGGCGTTCTTCTTCTAAGAGATGGATGCTTTAATACTGAAGCCAATGTTGAGGAAATCATTCAAAAAATGGAGATGTGTAATGTATAACATCATCGGAAAGGTTCTCTTCTATTTTATAATTGTCTCCCTTCTTCTTTCTGGTATAGCTCTGTTTGTCAGCAGACGAAGTCTGACGGGAAACATTTACCTTGCAGGTTTTTTTGCAAATGTGCTTGATTTCTTTTATCTGCCTTTAAGACAACTTTTCCTTAAATTTTCCGATACACGAATTCTGGATAAGTGGATGGCATCTCTGAAAAACCGAGCCTATAAGTCTGATTTTGCAAAAACAAAAAAGAGGATTCTTCTGGCTCCACACTGCATGCGGAGTCTTGACTGCCCGGCTTATTCTACTCAGACAGGGATACAGTGTAAATCCTGTGGAAAATGCGTCTTTACTCAACTGAAAAAAGATGCTGAGAAATATGGGTATAAATTATTCATTGTTACAGGTTCCTCTTTTATAAAGAATATCCTTAAAATGGAAGCTGCCGATGGTGTCCTTATGATTGCCTGCGATTACGAAATCAACAAGGTAATGCGTGCCCTCAAAGGAAAAAACGTTGCAAGCTATGGTATTCCTATGGAAAGGGACGGCTGCTTCGGTACCGAGGTGGATTACCAGAAAGTTTTGGATGTTTTTGAAATTTTTAAGAATTAAAAAAATAAGTAAAAATAAAGGGTTTTTATACTTTTCTTTCTTTTCATACCCTTTAATGAGAATTTATCTTTTTATCCTGACAATTTCCCCTTCTTTCGGCTTTCCTTTCCTCATTATATCGCAATTTTAAATTGATATCAACACCTTAAACTAGCTAATCTAGCTTAATTATATAAAATAGACTCAAGATACTCTGGATATTTTTAGAGGTGCTATTCGCATGTATGACGTAATTATTATAGGTGGTGGTCCCTCCGGAGCCTCAGCCGGAAGAAGGGCAGGAAAACTTGGGCTGAAGACCCTGCTGCTTGAGAAGATGAAATTCCCCAGATATAAGCCCTGTGGCGGAGGACTTTCGGAGCATGCACTGTCTTATCTTGATTTCGAACTCCCTCAGGATATTGTTGAGTGGGAAGTCACAGGGGCAAATGTGATTTTTAGGGATCAGTCAATTGAAGTACATAAAGACCATCGCCTGTCTGTACTTGTCTCCAGGGATAAGTTTGATAATTTCCTTCTTGAAAAGGCAAAAGAAACAGGAATTGAAGTCCATACCGGAGAAAAAGCTCTTTGCTGCAGGGAAATGCCTGACTGCGTTGAGGTGGATACCAGCGAGGGCACATACCGGGCAAAATTTGCGATAATCTCGGAAGGCGCCCAGGGGGTTGTCAAAACCTGTGTGCGAACCACAGATAATAGAGAAGAGTATGGAATCTGTGTTGTCACTGAAGTTCCTGCGGATGAAAAAGAAATTGAAGAGCGTCTGGGAAAAACTGTAGAACTACACTTTGGCGTTGCTGGCGGGGGATATGGCTGGATCTTTCCTCACAGAACCTATTATTCTGTCGGTATTGGAGGGGTTATCAAGGATTTCCCGCATCCCAAAAAGTCCATGCTCGAGTTCCTGAAGAAAAATGGCTTTTCCGGAGAGTATAAACTTCATGGGCATAAAATTCCCTGGGGAGGGATTAAGCGGAAAGTCGTGGGTTCAAGAGTCCTTCTAAGTGGAGATGCTGCTGGATATGTAGATTCTTTCTTGGGTGAGGGGATTGCCTATGCAATCTGTTCAGGGCAGTTTGCGGCTGATGTAATCGCAGAAATTTGCTTGCAAGGCAAAAGCCTTAAAGATCTGAGCAGATATGAGGCTCTCTGCCAAGCAGAATTTGGGACTCATCTCAAGTATTCATTTATATTTTCCAGGATAATGCACCGTCTTCCTGATCGGGCATTTAAGATCTTCACATCAGGTGATAAAATGATCAATAAGTATCTTGAGGTTGTGGATTACAAAATTGACTATAAGGATTACCTGCACTGGGTTCTCCTGAATTTTAAACTTAAGTAACCGAATTGATAAAAACTTCTTAAGAGTTTTAACTTTTCAGGTATTCTTTTTCTTTCCTTTACCTTTTTATCACTCCAGCTTTAATATATTTTGAGGGCAGATTATTTCTAGGTTATTTCTATTTGTATATGAATGCCCCTATTCCATAACTAGGTGTCTTACAATGTACGATCTAATTATAGTAGGAGGAGGACCTTCAGGAGCATCGGCAGGAAGGACAGCCGGGAAAAGGGGACTTTTAACCCTTTTAATTGAAAAAGAACATTTTCCGAGGTACAAACCCTGTGGAGGGGCTCTATCCTCTTACGGTTTATCCTGCCTGGATTTTAAGCTCCCTGAACAGGTAATCGAGAGAAATATCTCAAAGGTAAGGGTTCATTTCCGAGATCGCTTTGTAGAGGGAGTGAAAGAATCTGATCTCGCCCTGCTTATTTCCAGGAAAGTTTTTGATAACTTTCTGCTTGAGAAAGCCAGAGAAACCGGAATTGAGGTTCATACAGGAGAAAAAGTTCTGGATTGCATTGAAAAGGATGATCATGTTGAAGTCAGGACTACGGATAATACCTACTTGGGCAGGTTCGTGCTTATTGCAGAAGGTTCTGGTGGGACCCTTAAATATAAAGTAAGGCTGAGAGACAAAAGAACAGATTACGGGCTAGCTCTTACATCGGAAATCCCTGCTGAGGATGAAGCAATAAGAACCCGGCTCCCGGAAACTATAGATATTCATTTCGGGATTGCACAGGGAGGGTATGGCTGGATCTTTCCTCATTCAGGATATTACTCTGTAGGGATCGTTGGAACAGCTCAGTACCTGAAGCATCCGAAAAAAGTACTGCTGGACTTTTTGCAGGAAAACAATTTACCAGGTAATTTTCCTATCCATTCCCATATTATCCCCAAAGGCGGGATTAAAAGAAAAATCGTCAGTTCAAGGCTGCTCCTGAGCGGAGATGCAGCCGGGTTTGTAGATGCTTTTACGGGAGAAGGCATTGCATACGCTATCCGATCAGGACAACTTGCTGCGGAAGCAGTTGCCAATCTTGTTATGTATAGCCAGAAATTAAGCAGCCTTAAAGCCTACGAATCCAGCTGCAGGAAGGAGTTGGGTAATTATCTTGCCGGTTCTCTTAAAATGGAAAAAATAATGCACCGCTTTCCTGGGGTCTCTTTTAAACTGGCTGTCAACAACAGCGAGATCCTGGATAAATATCTGGACGAAGTGGTAATTGGCAGGAATTATAAAGATTACATCCGCTGGTTATTATTGAATTTCTGCCTGGCTGAACCTGTCTCCAGAATAAAGTCTCTTACACTGGAAGGGTCCGACAAAAGTGATACAAGAAAGGAAAAATAAGCACAGAGATAATTAAAAATATAAAGAAGATTTAAAAACACAAAGAAGATTTAAAAACACAAAGAAGATTTAAAAACACAAAAAAGGGTTTAAAAACGCAAAGATGATTTAAAAACACAGAAAGGATTTTAAAAAACGTAAAGGTGATTTAAAAACATTAGCAGAACAGAGAATGTGAGTAGAATAACAGAATAAAGCAAGTTTATGCGAGTGAGGCGTGTAAGCTCCCTTCTGTTGCTGCAAAAATTTCCTGTCACCCATCAGTGAAGGAAACGATCCCTGAGGACTCTTGCAGTGACGGCATTCAGCTATGCGTTTACAAACAATCGGGAGAGTCCGGAATGCTCTTTCTTCCCGATATTCCAACTTGCACCCACGAGGATTCGCCGTTTCATCCATTCTTCCCTGAGACCTCAGCGCTAGCATCATCGCATTTTCAGGGAGTGGTTCCGTTTCTGTGCCAGAGCCCGGGCTCTCGCCCGACATCCTTTACAGATGTTCGTGTATCCGGAGCGGTGGGGAGACTTTCCTCAGACCTGAAGGCCCGGCAGCCGTCCAGCCTCTCTCGCATTTTACTTGTGATCGCGTCTATATATTTTTCTAATTATATATATTTTTGGAAGACCGCATAGGTTAAAGGCATATTGTTTCCTTATACTTTATATAAATTTTATGTGTTTGAAGTGCGTCCAAATATTAATATATACGCATTATAATTTATAAGTTATAGATGGACTTTTTTCCATCTCCAAGACCTGTCCGAAAGGAGCTTATCGATAATTTGATATCAGACAGTAATTATAATTTGTGTCAGCTTGCAGGCTCATTTTCAAGAGGTAAAACATGAGTGATTATCTATTCAATTTGTGTACTGGATATGTCCGTTTTAAAAACCCCATTGTACTGGCGCCTATGGCAGGAATTGTCGATAGCGCTTTTGCCAACCAGTATGCAAGCAATGCCGGGCTGGTAGTTCTTGGAGCCTTCAATCTGGATGAGGCTTCAATAGCCGTTGCTTCAAAACTTGCTGCCCGGGGTAGAAAAGAGTTCATTTCCGATGAACCTATGGAACTAATAAAAAAGGAAATCCGGGCAGTTACGTCCGGGAGTGCAGTTGCGGTAAATGTGAGGAGTACCACGCTTGAACCCCTCATTGAAGCTGCAAAAATTGTTAAAGAAGAGGGAGCGATCCTTGAGTTAAATGCTCACTGCAGGCAGCCTGAAATGCTCGAAGCCGGAATAGGAGAATCCCTTCTCCACGATCTTCCACGCCTTTCAGCCTGGATCAGAGCCATAAAAGAGACCGGAGTCGTACTTTCCGTAAAAGTAAGGGCAAATGTTGTCAATGATACCGAACTTGCAAGGCTTATAGATAAGTCGGGTGCGGATATTATACATGTTGATGCCGCAATGGAAGGCTTCGGAGCCGATCTTGATGCAATCCTTAATTACAGGGATGCCACAAGGCTGTTCCTTATAGGAAATAATTCGGTCACGGATTTTGAGGCTGCAAAGGATATGTTTTCCCGGGGAGCCGATATGGTCTCTGTTGCCAGGGGAGTCCTTGAGAATCCTAAGCTTATAGATGAACTGGTAGAAAACGTAACGCTTTACCAGAAGTCAATAGGCTGGTATAATGCTCCTAAGCACGTTTGCAGTGAAGGAGACTTCAGGGCGCTGGCTTTCTGCTGCCTGCCTGTAAAACCCTGCCCTGTGCACGAAAAATTCCGAAAACTTGGATATACAGCAGAAGAGTTTGCCAGGACAAAGCTCGAGTTTGCGAAGGGTACAATGCTGGAATATGGAGGAGACACATGTTTCGGAAGCCTTGTCTGGTGCTGTAAAATCACCAAGCCCTGCTGGATCAGGGATGGGGTGTTACACACGATCGGCCTCTCTGACGTAGAATATATGAAGCTTAAAAAACAACTGGCAGATTACGTACTCGATCACGCCAGAATCCCAGTAAATGAATCCGACTAATACTGGCTTTGCCTGCCCTGTATCCGGATGGGCAGAAAACCCACAGATTTCAAGCTTTATTGCACGCTGTGCCCAGCTTGCTATGCTGCTTGAAGTCTCAGCCTCGCCCAAGCCAGGGAATGTGGACAGGGAACATAACTATCCTGATACGTGCTTTGAACATTTCGTAGCTTCTTCTGTAAGTGTTTACCCTGTTATTGAGCAGGCTGCTAGAAGCAGAAGCGGCATAGGGATGCTTATTCGAAGTGCAGTTTGCGAGAGTTCAGCCTGGCAGAATGGAGGAAATACTCATTTCGGGGCTTTTCTATTACTCATTCCTCTCTCAATGGCTGCTGGAGAACTTCTCAATTCAAGCAGAATAGTCCCTTACAAGCTTTTACCTGAAGAATTCGAAGTCCTTGCTGCAAATGCACATGCCTTTGTACGGGCTACGAACTGTGAGGATGCTGTCGAGTTCTACAGGGCTTTTGAAGTGGCAGGCGTCAGGGTTAACAGCGTGGACGAATTCAGCCTTGAAGACTCCGACTCAACTGCCAAACTCAGAGCGCAGGAAGTTACTCTTTACGAACTCATGGAAATCGCCAGGGGGTACGACCTGATTGCAAATGAATGGACCTCAGGTTTTGGCCGCTGCCTGGAGGGAGCAAAAATTATAACTGGGTTCATGCAGGCTCAAACCCAGAAAGCTGAAACTTCGGTTTCCAATTGTTCGGGTACAGGTATAAACGAAGCTATCGTGTACACTTTCCTAAAATTGCTTTCCAGGCACAGGGATACTTTCATCGAGACCAAATTCGATAAAGCCACGGCAGAATATGTATCCTCAAGGGCAGGCGAGATTCTCTCAACCTGGGAGACTTTTTCAGGTTCGAAAGCCAGGGACTTTGCAGCTTTGCTTCCAGCTGTACAGGAATTTGATTCCGAACTTCTCAGGAAGAGAATTAATCCTGGTTCGACAGCAGACATTATTATAGCTGGACTGTTCATTGCTCTTCTGGGGGGACTGCGCTTTTGACAGGATTTCTCCCTGATTATGGAAAAAATGAAAGCGAATCCTCCACTGTCGAGCTTTCTTCTTTCGGGATTCGGGAAGGCATTTCCGAAGTGATCGTCAGCACAGGTGTAGAATCTCCTAATGCTGCCCCTATTGGAATAATCGTGAAAGGTGGAAGGACTTTTGTCAGGCTTTTCAAAGGCACTCATACCTGGGAAAACGTACTTAAAGAAAGGTATCTTGCGGCAAACGTAGTTTACAACTCCCTGCTTTTTGTACGTTCGACTTTTTCCGATCTTGAGCTGTCGGAATTTGATTATGTCCCTGTTCACGGGCTAAATTTTCCGGTTTTAAAGGAAGCCGCAGCCTGGGTCATTTTTGAGTGCGTCAATATCAAGGATACTGACCAGGCGCTTGTAGCCGATCTAATTCCTGTAAAAGCAGGCTTCAATGAAGCTAATTTGAAAAGCCTGCCTGTGCCCAACAGGGGGTTCAATGCCGTGCTTGAGGCAGCTGTCCATGCAACTCGCTACCAGCTTACAGGCGAGGAGAAATATATTGAACTGATTCGCCGCTATGAATCTCTGGCTTCAAAGTGCGGGGGAGAAAGCGAGAAAAAGGCTATGAAATTAATTTATCAAATCCTGGGTTTGTGAGTATTTTCTGGTTGGATTTGTCCTTTAATTGAAAGTTTTATTTTTTGTTTTCATTGCCCTGAGCCTTTTTTAGAAAATTATATTATCTTCCTCAGGTATGACTACTTTCTATGAGTTTTAAAAGGATCGCGTGGGGCATTACGGGTGCCGGGCATTTCTTGGACCGCAGTTACCAGGTCTTTAAGGAAATTAAGCTCAGAAGCCCAGATGTTTCCGTAAACACATTTATCTCCAGGGCTGCCGAGGAGGTTTTACGCATGTATGGGCTTGAACAAAAGCTTGTTAAAATCTCCGACGGCGATTATCTTGAAGAAATCTTCCGGGAAAGCGAGCAGGGTTCAAGTTCTCCGAAAGTAGGGCGTTTCTTGCTTGGCAGATATGACGCCCTGTTTATTACGCCAGCAACCTCAAACACGGTTTCGAAAATTGCTTATGGGATTGCGGACTCCCTTGTAACCAATGCCGTTGCCCAGGCTGTAAAAGGAAGAGTGCCTGTTTATGTTGTGCCAGTAGATATCGAAGGTTCAATAGTCTCGGAAATGCCCTATAATATCGATCGAAAACAGTGCAGGCATTGCGAGGACTGTCCTCCGCGAGAAAACTGCCCTCATGGAGCAATAACTGAGAGAAATGGTTTAACTGACCAGATAGAGCTTTTGAAATGCAAGGGCTGCGGGATTTGCAAAGAGCTCTGCCCTTATGGCGCAATAAAAGGCGGGCCTGTGGAAATTCTGGTCAGAGATGTAGATAAACGTAATGTTGAGATTATAAAAAGTTTGCAGGGAATTACTGTGCTTGAAAGTCCTGAAAAAATTTTGGATTTCTTTTAATCCCTTCTTTTTTTAATTCCTTTTTCTTTTAATTCCTTTTTTCTTTTAATTCCTTTTTTCTTTTAATTCCTTTTTTCTTTTAATCCTTTCCCGATTCTCTCTTTTTATTTTTATTTTTTGATTTCTATTTGTTTTTCAATCTCCTTTGCGAGATTTTTTTCTGCATGCAGATAGAATGAAGCCGGAAGCCCTGTGTTTGAAATCATATAGAGCAGATTCATAGTTTTCCGGTTGAGCCCGGGAAAACAGTTTAACAGTGTACTTCTTGAAATTCTAACCATTGCATCAAGAGATTTTATTCCTGTAAGATAACTTTTTATATCGCTGCTTTTCTGGCTTTTTTCAAAAATCAGGTCTATCCAGGTATTCATTTCCTCTATCAGAAGCTCCCTGGTAAGGTTTTTGGGGACAATGTAGTTATTCCCCTTTTCTATATTCGCGAAAAACTCCCTGAAATTGTCGCCTTTTGCAAGGGTATACACTTCCCCGAATCTCCCGGTATGAGCGTCGGTTGTCGCAACAATGCCTTTTCCGAATTTTTCAGCCAGGGCGATAGTAAGTTCATTCTTCTGCTTGAGCTCATGCATATTGTACTCCAGTACAGGGAAAAGTTTTGCCAGTCTCGGTACTGCTGAAGGGTTCGGCTCACGATGGAATTCGAACCAGAATGGGTGGTTGTATATATATGGAAGCTTATGCCGCCTGAGATATTTTATAAAACTTTTCAGGTCATGTTCGATCTCTGAAATTTCTCTGAGTTCAAAGAACTCTTCCCTGTCAAATTCAAAAATGTTAATATGAAGGCTATGTCCTGCAAATTCAGGGTCATAAACACTCATCTCAACCCCGGGAATGAGCTTTTCACGATCCCATCCGAGAATATCGTATGCTTCTATGGTATCGTGGTCCGTAAACGTGATATAATCCATTCCGAGCTTGAGTGCTTTCTCATAAAGGTTTTCCGGATGCATGTCTTTAACAGGAAGTACGTCGAAAGAACAAGTGGTATGAATGTGCAGATCTGCTCGCTTCCACCCCTCTTCTATAAGCTCGGCTGCCTTTTCCGGAGCTATCAGTCTCTCCTCGTAGTTCCTTTGCCTTCTTCCCATAGGCATAAAACCCGACAATTCAATTTAATCTTGATTATTTTTATTAAGTATTAAATTTCTCCCCAATATATTATATCTTTTTTTAAGATTAAGGTTTTCCGAATGGATTTATCGGGATTCAGGTTTGTCTGATTTGCAAATAAAACATTATTAAATGTCTTTTTGATATTTTAGCATCCCTCCACACTTCTGTTCTATCCTTGTCATCATATTTATAAATATACTGAAATATTTCTATATTTTCTCAAAATATCGGTGATTAACTGTGGATTTGTTTAGAATTTCCCGCCTTTTTTGAAAAACTTGAAAGGAATTCAAAAAATAAATTTTTTTGGAAAAACGGAATTCTTAAATAACTTTAGGAATTAGCCTTTTAATCGGTTTTGGAAGCAGCCTTTAATTGGTTTTATATCTGCAGCTGTATCAGCCACTTTCTTTGTTTTGGCATGAAAATTTTCTACAAGGCAGAAAGCAATTTCATCAGGAAAATTTTATCTCATCAAATAGAACGGCTAACATTCTCGAATCTGCCGATTCTCCAATAGAGAGGGGAGATATTGGAGATTCATGAATAAAATCTATAACTAAATACCCGTTTTCCATATTAATGTCTTTTAAATCAAATTCATGAGAATAGCCGCCTTTTGTAAAATCCATGCTTCCTACACATTTTCCATTTACATACACTAAGCTGCTATTATTTTTATATGAACTACATTTTACGGTCATTTTTTTAGGTTTTGTATTTACTTTTAACCCTATTCTTGTTTTATTTCCTATTGACCACCTGCCATGAGGTTCAGGGTGGGATAAACCCAGATAAACAAACCTGTTATTATCATCATGTTTACCATGGGAACTTTTAAAATTAAGACGATTATTCTTTAAAGGAAGCACTTCGGAAAGATAAATCGTTTTATGCGAGAAATTAATGGAAAAGTGGCTGAGGATATTCTTCCAGTGCAAATCCGATCCTGGCCAGTTGCTCTCGTCATGGTATACTCTTGCAAGGTAGATATTATCATCTATTTTATTTATCTCGGAAATTTTTTCGGAGCAAAGATAAACTACCAGGATATCGAAGTCCAGTTGTGGGAAACCAGAACTTATTGTTTCTTTTATTCTGTATACGTCTTGGAGATCCTCTTCAGATCCCACAAATATAACAAACAGGGCATTTTCGGATCTTCTGCACCATTCATAAAACCTATTGATCCGCCGATTATATTTCTCCATTACCTTGCTGTACTCACTTCTGGAGATCTTACTTCCAGTCTCCTTAAAATCATGGACCGATAGAAGCCAGTTCAACCTGTCCCTTACTAAAAATTTCCCATCTCTTCTTCCCTCGATTTCCAGGTTCTCATACCGAAAAAAATCTTCAAAATTATTTTTTATTAAATAGTTTACTCTTTCGGGAGATCCTACTATCCAGTCAAAAGGTCCTGCAAAAAGTCTCAGGCTATTCTGTTCCATTTTACTGGCAACTATGCAGGCTGCTCCAAGACTTACCGCAAAATCATATGATCGACCGTTCCTGAGATCCTGACCTAAAGAACCGACAATCTCATCGCTAGAATTCATGAGTGGTTATCTTTGAGACTATGGAATAAATCTTTTGTTTGAAGTGAAGGATATCCTGTCCTTGTGGGCTCTGAGCATAGTTCTTCTCTATCTTTATCGGCAGCTTTCTTTCCTCCAAAAAACAGTTTTAATGTTGAACCCAAGATTTTTCTTCCTCTTCAGATTCTATTTCTCCTTAAATTATAATACTGGGAATCTTAATACTAATAATGACTCTTTTTCGGGGGGAGTATGAAGATTAAGTCAATTAATCCTTATACTGAAGAGGTAAACTGGACATATGACTCGTTTTCTTTCGCAGAGTGCGAGGCCAAAATTGAAAACTCCAGGGCTGCTTTTTCAGTTTGGAGTTTACTGCCTGTGGAGGAAAGGGCAAAGCATTTCACACGGGTCTCCAGTGTCCTTCGGCAAAATACTGAGATCTATGCCGAAATTATTACCAAGGAAATGGGAAAACCTATCAGGCAATCAAGGCACGAGATTGAAAAATGCGCCTGGCTTTGCGATTATTACGCAGAAAATGCAGCAGAATTTCTGAAAGACGAGATTGTGGATACGGGAGCTGAGAAAAGTTATGTAGCTTTTGAGCCACTCGGGGTAATTTTTGGGATAATGCCCTGGAATTTTCCTTTCTGGCAGGTCTTCAGGTTTGCAGTGCCCACAATGTGTGCAGGAAATGTATGCGTTATCAAACATGCATCAAATGTGCCAAGGTCGGCACTAGAGATTGAGAAAGTTTTTATTGAAGCCGGGTTTCTAGAAAACGTTTTTACTTCCCTTTTAATTGACGCGAAGACTGCAAGGGAAATTATTGAAAAAGAAATGGTAGATGGAGTTTCGCTTACCGGCAGCGTAGGTGCAGGCTCGGAGATAGGGGAACTTGCCGGAAAACTGATCAAGCCTGTTGTGCTGGAACTGGGAGGTTCAGATCCTTTTATAGTACTTGAGGATGCTGACATTGAGAAAGCTGCGCAGGCGGCTGTAAAGTCCCGATTCCTGAATGCCGGGCAGAGCTGTATTGCTGCCAAGCGGCTCATTGTTGTAGAGGACATTGCTGTGGATTTCTTCAAGGCATTTGAACGCCGCGTGCAGGAACTGAAAATCGGGGATCCTATGGATGAGGAAACCGATATAGGACCGATTGCAAAGAATGAATTTCTCAATAGTCTTGAGAGGGTTTTGAGAGATGCGAAAAAGAACGGTGCAAAACCCCATATTTACGGAGAAAAGCCTGAAAGAGGTTTTTTCTTCAATCCAGTTATTATCCCCGCAGCCAGTATAAATATGGAAGTATGCAATGTCGAGGTTTTCGGACCAATTGCCCCAATAATCACTGTAAAAGATGAGAATGAGGCTGTAGAAATTGCAAATTCTACCATATACGGGCTCGCGGCCAAAATCTGGTCTCAAGACCTGGAAAGGGCTGAAAGGCTCGCAAAAAGAATAAAGTGTGGGTCTATATCTATCAATGGAATGATTAAATCCGATCCCAGGCTGCCTTTTGGTGGAGTAAAAAAATCCGGAGTAGGGCGAGAACTTTCCCAGTATGGGCTCAGGGGATTTGTAAATATAAAGACAGTCGTTGTCAATAAATAAAGAGTAATTTTTAGATAAATAGTGTTATTGTCAATAAATAAGGAGGAATTTTTAAATAAATAGTGCCTTTGACATCCAATAGTTAGGGGGGAAATGTGTTGTCTGAATCAACTAAACAGGATATAATGTCCAGATTAACCAGATTAGAACAGAAAATTAACGATCTGGATAGAAGTTCAGATGCTCTTATAGATGAATTAGAGAGTTTGCAAGCTGTAGCCAGAGAATTAAATATGACAGACTTTGTTGATAAATTCGATGAATACCTCGAAGAGGTAGGACAGATTAAAGAAGATCTAAGCTGCAAATTATCTGATGAAATCGAAGATGAACAGATGAGGGAACTGGTAGAATCAAGGATGAAAACCATTCCGGCGGAAATTGAAACTCTAAGGAACGAATACAATGATGCTCGCAGTAAACTCGCAGAGATCAGGGAAGAATTAAGAAGAATAAGAGTGAATAAGCAGGACTAAATGTTACACGGTTTAATACTGAGCCTTTTTACATAGAATATGGCAACCATGATCTTTGTATAGAATACATAGAATATTAAAATCGGTAAGCCTGCGTTTAAGCCTATTAACACTCAAAATGGAGCCTGCACTACTCCTACCAACTGATGCGGGTTTCAATATATTTTAAAGATAGTTATTAAGAAATTTATTTAACTTTTTTAGCCGGATAACATTTCACCGGGTTCGAGCACATTCCTTAAAAAATTTAATGTTACAGGAGGTCATGCATTTTTCAATAGGTTTTCAATTGACTTTATTAGGCTGAAAAATATAGAAATAAATATATGACGTAGTTCGTTTCAATAATTTAGAGCTTTTTATTCTGAAAATTTCTACAGAGCTCAAAAAAATTCTTCAGTATAGTATCCAACCTAAGTAAGCGACATGTTCTGCAAAAAAGCCGCTATTAACAAATCAGGCAGAATGAGGTAGATATGATGTGGAAAGATCATGGAGAGCTATTTAAGAGGAACATTAAAAACCCTATACTTACCGTCGATGATTGGCCGTATCGAGCTCACTCCGTATTTAACCCTGCAGCAGCTATAGTTAATGGGACAACTTTATTAATGGTGCGTGTCGAGGATCATCGAGGCTTTTCTCACTTTACAGTAGCCAGGAGTGAAAACGGGATTGATGGCTGGGAAATTGACCCTGAGCCAACCTTTATGCCAGACCCTGAAAATTACCCTGAAGAAATATACGGCATTGAAGACCCGCGTATAACTTATATAGACGAGATGGGAAAATGGGCTGTAGCATATACGGCTTTTTCTGATTCCGGTCCATTAACAGCTCTTGCATTTACCAAGGATTTCCGTAATTTTGAACGGGTAGGAGCTACCCTGCCGCCCGAAAATAAAGATGCTGCCGTTTTTCCTGTAAGATTTAAAGGCAAATGGGCAATGTTACACAGGCCTGTATCTGGTATGGCGGGCGCAAAGGCAAATATCTGGATCTCCTTTTCTCCAGATATGAAATACTGGGGAGAACACGAGGTTCTTCTATATGCTCGAGAAGGAGGATGGTGGGACGCCAATAAGATAGGATTATCCCCGCAGCCACTGCGTACACCTGATGGGTGGCTAATTATGTATCATGGAGTACGCCAGACAACGGCTAAAGCAAGTTATAGGCTTGGGCTAGCTCTTCTTGATCTTGAGGATCCCAGAAAAGTGCTCCACAGGTCGGAAGGCTGGGTTTTCGGACCGCGTGAAATGTATGAACGCAGTGGGGATGTTAATGATGTTGTTTTCCCTTGCGGATGGGTTGTTGTAGATGATGAACTCCGTATTTATTACGGAAGCGCGGATACTTCTGTGTCATTAGCTACTGCAAAAATGAGTGATGTCCTGGAGTACATACATCAATGCCCGGAAACTCAATGCCCCGAGGAGCACTGCAGATGGTTTGAAGAAAGCAGGAGACCTTCAAATGAAGCTAAAGATGGCGTTAAAATAATAGTCAAAAGTAAAACTCCATCAGTACATAGTTGATGTTTTCACCTACTGGTTTCCAGTATTAAGTATAAAGTATAATTGAATATGATTGCATTTTCACAGACCGAACCAGATTCGTCCGCACCAGGGTAGGGAACGAAATCTGGTCCAGAGCTTATCATCGACAGATTTGAGATGAGGCTCATCGAAGAAGTCAAATCTGGTCTTGAACTTTTCACGAAGCTCGCGAAAGAGAATCTATAAAAACTGGAAGACGGGCGAGGGGCGTAAGAACTTTGGCGTAAACAGGGCGTTAAGAGATTCTTATGCCCAGGCTCTTATTTTTTATCAAAATTGCTTGAGTAATTTGCGAATTCGCTCCAAAACCTATAGTCAAAGTATGAATGATAGAAAACAGCATAGTTCCCAATTTTAGAAAATTGCAGCAATTATGATTCTTCTCTTGAATTAGAAAGGAAGCATTTGAAGCTGGTTGTCTTTCACGGAAACATAAGGAATGTGAAATAATTTTGGAACAAATAATAACCATAAGTATATAACTGCATATCTCACAAGTCTATACGGGGAGGAATAAATTCGGCGGGTGAAAGACAATGGGGGTTAAAGAAATAATATATGCAGTTGAGATCTGGTCTGTGAAGCAGGGAAAAGAGGAAGAGTTTCTGAAAATCTGGACAGATCTGGCTAACTGGACTAAGGATAATGAGATGTGTAACACTGGAGCTGTCCTGTTGCAAGATCTAGAACAAAAGAACCGGTTTATATCATTTGGTTCGTGGAAAACTCCAGCTTGCGTGCAGGCATGGCGAGAGCAACCGGAATTTAAAGCAGCTTTTGTGAAACTGAAAGAATTGTGTGATGAGATAAAACTGAGCACAATGAAAAACGTATTTAGTATTTCATAAGGCACTATGTGATGTAAAATTAGCAATGTAATTTGTTAAAAGAAAAATAAGAGAGTTCTCTATAGTCTGCGGGGTTGGGATAAATTTTCAGTAAGCTCTGAGACCAGTCCGAAGGTCAGCACCAGTTGTGCAAAATCTTCGAGATATGAGATTTTTTCAGCTAATGTATAACCTGTAAACTATCCATCCTCGCAGACTTACAGTAAAACCTTTTTAATCATCATCTATCGGTCAGTGTCGGATAGTCCGTGTAGCCTTTCTCGCCGCCCACGTAGAATGTAGCCACGTCTGGCTCGTTTAGCGGCGCATTTTGCCTGAAACGCTTCGGCAGGTCAGGATTTGCGAGGAATGGTACCCCGAAAGAGATCAGGTCGGCTTCGCCGCTGGCAATAGCTTCGTTTCCACTCTGGAGATCATAGCCGCCGTTCAGTATTAGCGTCCTTTCAAAAATTTTGCGCAGGGTAGGCCCAAGCCGTGTTTTGGGTGGCACAAACCCCATCCTGCCTCCGATAGGCTCGATTAGATGAAGGTACCCCATGCCGATTTTGTTAAGCTCTCTGGCGAGATAGGAAAATGTTTCCCTTGGATTAGCATCCGACATAGAATGACCGGTATTGTGAGGAGAGATGCGATAGCCAACACGGTTGCCACCCCATACCTCAATTACAGCTTTTGCGACTTCAAGAGGCAGACGGGCACGGTTCTCAAGGCTACCGCCGTACTCATCAGTTCGCGTGTTAGATCCGCTCCGCAGGAACTGGTCAAGGAGGTAGCCGTTAGCGCCATGAATTTCTACGCCATCGAAACCCGCCGTTTTGGCGTTTTCTGCTGCCTGCCGGAACTGTCTGACGATGTCCGGTATTTCGTTGGTTTCAAGAGCCCTGGGTACTGGTATTGGCTTTTTTCCACTTGGCGTGTGGACAGTACCTTCGACTGGTAGCGCGGATGGTGCAACGGGCAGAGCGCCCCCCAGGAGGTCGGGGTGAGAGATTCGCCCTACGTGCCAGAGCTGGATGAAAATCCTGCCGCCAGCCTGGTGGACGGCGTCCGTCACCTTTTTCCAGCCAGCGACCTGTGCTGCAGAGTAAATACCTGGTGTATGAATGTAGCCCACTCCTTGTGGGCTAACCTGCGAACCCTCGGTGATAATCATGCCGGCAGAGGCTCGCTGCACATAATAAGTAGCCATCAAAGGAACCGGAACATCGCCATCCCCTGCGCGGTTGCGAGTCATTGGCGCCATTACTATACGGTTTGGCAGTATGAGATCGCCCATCTTATACTGTGAAAAAAGGTTTATGTCTCTTTCCATGATAACCCCCTCTTTAAGCCTGACTGGTTGCCAGTTCGAGTTTCTCAGATTTTCTTATTTTCTCGCTCTCGGTGGAGAGATCATAATCCATAAACTTAAATGACATGCTTTTGGATCAGAAAAATTCCTTTATTTTTCCGGTATGAGGCAGACGCTTATGGTTACATTGATGTTTTTGCCATATGCCCCCCCCCCTGATTTTATTGTTAATTCTGTTTTCTTCAATTTCTTTCCGTTCAGTTCCGGCGTTAATACTTTATGAGCACATTAATATCCCCACTCCTCTTGGATACGTTAACCAGTGTCTCTTCTTCAACGCGCCTGAAATTCAGATCCGTCAAAGTGTTGCCAACCTTCACGTTGTTGAACTGCACGTTATCCAGCCATGAAGGCAGATGAGGTCTATTGATAATTAGCCGGTTATTCAGAGCATCAGGAGTTATGCCCAGGCAGGCGGTTAACATATATGGTATGGCACCGGATGCCCACGCCTGCGGGCTACAGGCTACCGGGTATTTAACAGGGATACCATACTCTGAGCGCGTCAGCCCACCAAAGCATTCCGGCAGACGGAAGTCGTCGAACTCTCTTGCCGCCTCATACATGCCTGTAAATAATAAGGACATCTCTTTGATGAACCCGTACTTTCTCAAGCCCATAGTAATTATCGCATTGTCATGAGGCCAGACCGTGCCGTTGTGATAGCCTAGAGGGTTGTATCGCTTCTCCTTCGAGGACAGCGTGCGAATCCCCCATTCGGTGAACATATCGTCTCTGAAGATCCTGTTGACCAGACATTTTGCGTATCTTTGATCAATGATTTCTGTCCACAAACACTGCGCTGGATTAGATGATATCACGTCGCACACGCCGTCAGCATCCAGTGCCTGGGCGAAAAATTGCTTGTCTTCCATCCAGAACTCACGGTTAAACCTTTCTTTCAGTTCCTCTGCTTCCCTCTCCAGTCTGGCAGCGTCGCTTTTTCGACCTATCCGTCTGAAAAGCGGTGCGAGTCCTTTTTTTGCCATATACACATATCCCTGTGCTTCGGCAACGGCAATAGGTTGTTTTGCCAGAGTTCCATCTGAACGGCTGATAGAGTCTGGAGAGTCTTTCCAACCATGATTGTAAATACCTAATGGGGATTTCACCGCATAGTAGATAAAGCCATTTCCTTCCATGTTGGCGTGAACATCGATCCATTCAAGCGCCCGATCCACATTGTTTTCCAGCAGCTTGACCAGTTCGATATCCCCTGTCCAATTCACATATTCGGTCAGGAGGATAAGGAACAGGGGCGTGGCGTCCACAGTGCCATAGTACGGGGTCTGAGGAATCAGTTTCAGGTTCGCCAGTTCTCCACGCCTCAATTCGTGAGCTATTTTACCGGGCTCCTGATCCCTCCAATCATCTGAGCTGTTGCTCTGGAATTTTGCGTTCACCAGCAATGTGCCTTTTGCCAGCTCTGCATCAAAAGGTAATATCTGGAGTGCCGAGATAATGCTATCTCTCCCGAATAATGTGTCGTACCAGGGTATCCCAGCGGCATGAAATACATCTCCATTAAGGTTCATACGCATCATGTTCAGGTCAGCCAGCGAGCGAGCCATGATGCTGTTGAAAATGTTGTTGCTGGTCGGTATATTGTTGCAGTATTCAAGAGCAGCGGTGTGGGATCCTATAATCTGGTTTATTCGCTCATCAGGAGTTTTTACTGGTCGTTCAGGTTCCTGACCAGGTTTAATTTCCTCGACAGAGATTTCTAAATTAATGGTCTGTAACCCGTGTGAGGTTATATTCAGCTCGAAGGTGCATATTTTCCCTTCTACCTTCGTAGGCAATGGGTCAAATGCGATTATCGTGTTGCGGCGAAGCCTGTCCTCTCCCTCGTAGGATAAATAAAGTTTTTTACCATCGAATCTGGCTGGTAACACTTTTCCAGCTGTAGGAGGGACAATACCCCTGATGGTGAACATATCTGCAAAATCTGCATCGAACTCAAAATTCAGTTCCAATGTTACGGGGAAGGTGTTAAAGTTCCGGATAGTATGGCTTTGCTGGATGCAGCCAGGTATAGTCGTGGTCATAATGCCGAGGAGCGTTTCTTTAGCGATGACGGTGCCTGTGCAATCTTTCATTTCCGGGTTGGTGACTATAAGCGTCGATATAAAACCTCTCTCATCACTGGATAGAACCTGTGTCGGAGGCACATCCATGAGTCTTATGTGAAAACCGCTCAGGTATCTGCAGTCATGATAGTAGAGGCCATACCCATAGTTTTCTATGATAGGGATCTCGCCATCCTCTTGCGTTATGAATGCCAGCTCATTATCCCGTATGACCATCTTGTCGATAATGCTGCTGGACAAGGTATGCTTCTTGTGTATATCCCACGCTTCGCGAATTCCCTCTCGTTCAGAAGGTCTTAGCATGTAAATTCCTCATAATCCAGTATTTGTTTTATATAGTGGCTGCAACCCTTGGATGGCTCCTTTCACGCTTGATAGGAGAACATCCCATCTATACCCTCGACAAACTCTTACTGACCCTGTTGCAGAATGAAGGTAAAGCTGATTAAGTCTGGTCTACATTGAACTACGAAACCTTTTCTGTATACTTTCACTATTATCCTGCCACTACTTTGAGAATTATCTTAGCCATCTGGGGGTAAAAACTAATATAATTATAGTGGAAATTTATTTAAATATTCGCAGTTTGTCCGATAATTTCGGTAGTCAAATTACAATAACTTATTCTGAAAAATCAAAATGAATGTGTTATAATAATTACAAAATTTAAAATACCGTATCTGGTCTGGCGCTTTATTCTCAGTTTTTAAAGAATCTCCCAGAATATCGAAAACCTTGATAGTCCTGGCATGCAGCTTTTAACTTCCCTTGTAGATCAGCTTAATGACTTGCGAAACTGGGTAAATGAATAGTTAGCTTGGCATGCAGCTTTTAACTTCCCTTGTAGATCATCTGGATGGGGAGTCTGAATTGAGAAGTAATGACGGCACAGAGTTCACTATGAGATTTACAGTAATAGAAAAAGATAATCTGGCTCAAAACGACTTAAATAGCAAGAAAACGAATTAGAATCTGGTAATAAACAGGTTATAAAAGCGAAATTGGTTATAATAATTTAGATTATAAGTAAGCGAAGTCGGTTATATAATTTGATTACGAATAAGCTAATTAGGTTATAAATAAGCTGGATATGTAATATTATTACATACCCTATATTTCGCATTCATTTTTCTGTAACTCATGATGCAAGCTTGCAGAATAAGATCATTCTTTTTTGAAGGTTTGTGCCCTGCCCGGACCTACGGAGATATAATTAATGGGCACTTTCATGAGTTCCTCAAGCCTTGTAACATAGTTTTTGGCGTTTTCCGGAAGTTCTTTGTAGGATTTTACCTTGGTGAGGTCAGTTTCCCAGCCTGGAAGATCCTCGTAAACAGGCGTGCACTCGGCAAGATCCTCGGTAAGTTCGGGAGGATAGTCGATATTTTCTCCTCTGAGGGTGTAGCTTGTGCAGATCCGAATTGGATCAAGTCCTGTAAGTACGTCCAGTTTGGTAAGTGAAATCTCGGTGTAGCCATTTAGGGCAATAGCTTTCTTCAGCAGAGGCAGATCGAACCATCCACATCTTCTGCTCCTGCCTGTAGTTGTCCCAAATTCTCCTCCAGCTTTCTGTATTCTTTCTCCAAGTTCGCCTGTGAGCTCTGTGGGAAGTGGGCCTTCGCCTACCCTTGTGATGTATGCTTTTACTATAGCAATCACATTATCCACTCTTGTGGGACCGACTCCGAGGTTGGCACAGGCAGAACCTGCAATTGTAGAAGAAGATGTCACGAATTTCTGGGTCCCATGTATGACGTCGAGATGAGTTCCCTGGGCAGCTTCAGCCATTACGTGTTTTCCTTCATCAAGAGCCTTGTTGATTTCTCTGGAAACATCGGTTACATAAGTGGCAAACTGCCTGCCAAGTTCAAGGTATCTCTCTATTAGCGCAGGATCTCGGACGATTTTAGGATCTCCTCCCATTGCTGCAATTTCCTTCTCTTTCTGGGGAGCAAGTTCTTCAAGCTTTGCAAGAAAACGTTCGCGGTCTATAAGTTCAGCCATGCGGATTTCGTCTCTTGCTACTTTATCGATGTAAGCATATCCTATTCCGCGTTTTGTAGTTCCAATTTTTTTTTCCCTGGAAGCTTCCCTTAGCCCGTCAAGCTCTATATGATAGGGCATGATTATGCTGGTCTTCGCATCGACTCCCAGTTTTCTGGAGTCTACTTTTATGCCGTGTTTCTCAAGCATTGCGATTTCTTCGGCAAGAACCTCAGGATTAAGGACAACCCCAGGCCCGATTAGAACTCTGGAATCAAGCAGAATACCTGAAGGGATCAGGTGCAATTTGTAAACTTCATCTCCTACTCTTACCGTATGGCCCGCATTGTTCCCTCCTTGGAAGCGGGCAACAATGTCGTAATCTTTTGCAAGAAGGTCAACAATTTTGCCTTTTCCCTCATCACCAAACTGCGCGCCTGTGATTATCGTAAACATAAAGCCCTGATTCGGGTTTAACCATTAATAACTTTTTTGTTCCAAGCCTTTTCAAAAAAGGCTTGTGGGACAGAAATAGCAGGGTTTAGAAGAAAGAGATTCTGAAGATTAGCAGGCTAAGGAGCATTAGTATTATTGCCAGAATTGCGGCGGTTTTGGCACCTTCTTTATCGCTTCCGAAGATAATGGGAATCGGACCGATCATAATTACCCCGCCAGTTTTGATTTCGGTTCTACTCTCTTTTGCGGGGGAGTATTCATTAAATTGAGTCTCAGAATCCGAAGTGCTTTCAAAACGGGGTTCTCTTCCGAACGCGTCTGTCCTGTTTGAGTATGACTGCGTTGATCTGGATTCCTGATGCAGGCTAAGAGCTATACCGATAAGAATTAGCAGAAATCCTACAAATATTACGAGAATTCCAATTGAAAAAAGCATATTTCCTTCAATCAATGTTTCATTTTCCATAGGAATAAATAGAGAATTGTAAATATTAATCCAAGCCCCAGCATATTTGTTGTTATTTCAGGCGAGGAGCCAAAAGCAATTGGGATTGGACCTATCATTATCACTCCTCCCATCTGGCTGCTTGCAGAATGCTGGGAGATGGTTAGAACTATACCTAATAGTAATATAATGAAGCCAATGAATGTGACTGCTGCGCCTGCTTTTAGAAAATCTTGCGATGTACGCATGTGGAATGATATAGTGCTCTCATTCTTAAATCTTTCTTCTATACTTTTTACATATGTAGCTTACTTCATCCGCTTTTCAATTCAATCCGATTAATATTATATAATATTCCGATATTTATCTCCAGAGGAAAGAAAACTGTTGAGTGCGTTTTGATGGTTTACAAAAGGGTAGCTCTTGGCAATACCTTCCTCTCCCATTCGGGAAAAGTTATATCTTCTGTCCTTTCCTGAAATTTACTGATACCTGGAAAATGCGGCAGTAGATCTAATATAGAAAAAAATAGAATATAAAAACTGAGGGGAATACAAAAATCGACAGATCTCAGAAAGCGTCCGAAAGCAACTTAATGGAAAAATTGATAGATCCTCATCAAGAATATAAAATAGGCTACAGATGTCGCAGGAACTTATATATACCCTTTTTATATTTATATATGTGTATAAATTCCCGGCATTAATATATACTGTGAAAATCAAGAGTACCTTTTAAATGCCATTTTAAACTTTGATATGTGTGTAAATCTTACTATAACGGGGGATTTTTTTATGAAATGGATTCTTCCCTGTTTTCCCGTTTCTCAGGCTTACTTCTTGTAGAAGCCGAGAGAGAATGTAATAACCCTGAGATCTAATTGAGATCTAACTAAGATCTAACTGAGATCTCTAATATAATACAGGTGGGCAGCCTTTCCGAGAAATAACGCTTAAACTTTACTGGTTAACTGGCTATGGCTTATTAACTGATTACGAAGTTTAATAGCAAATCCGTAGGCAGCTGTCATCAAATCAGTATTCACAAATCAATAATTCCGAGTAAACTAATCTTTATAAACCATATCTAAACTCAATCTCATGCGATAAAAAAGGTGTTTCCAAATGTCAGAAGACAGTGTAATAAGATCTTCTCTGGAAGATATCAAAACAAGGGTAGAGTTCCAGCTTGAGTGCGGGAAGATCAATATTGAAGATGTGAAGTCCCTTTTGACCGAGATAGAGATCATGAGGGTCCAGAATGAAAACATGAAGGCCCGGCTTCTTGAGGCAAGTGTGGCAACAGGGAGGCACCTTCAGGAGATCAATAAATTGAAAGCTCATCTGGAGCAACTTACTGAACCCCCTCTCTTTATTGCAACTATTCTTGAGGTAAACGGGGAAATTGCACTTATAAGGCAGCATGGGAACAACCAGGAAGTTCTCACCCGGATTCCTGAAGAATATATAGGAAAGATCGAGCCCGGTATGAGGGTTGCAGTAAATGGTGCATACTCAATTATCTCCATAGTCAGCAGGGCTGCCGATGTTCGGGCTCAGGTTATGGAGCTCATTCACTCGCCTGGTGTGGACTACAGTATGATTGGTGGGCTTGACGAGGTACTCCAGGAAGTCAGGGAAAGCGTTGAACTTCCGCTTACTCATCCCGAGCTTTTCGAGGAACTTGGGATCGAGCCCCCTTCAGGTGTTCTGCTCCACGGCGCGCCGGGAACAGGCAAGACTCTTATCGCAAAAGCCATAGCCTCTCAGGCAAAAGCAACCTTCATCAGGATGTCGGGTTCTGATCTGGTTCAGAAATTCGTAGGTGAGGGCTCAAGGCTTGTCAAAGATATTTTCCAGCTTGCCCGGGATAAATCCCCGAGTATTCTCTTCATAGATGAGATCGATGCTGTCGGCAGCATGAGAACTTACGACGGAACCAGCGGCTCGGCTGAGGTCAACAGGACAATGCTTCAACTCCTTGCGGAGATGGATGGCTTTGATCCTAAAGGCAATGTAAAAGTGGTTGCTGCAACCAACAGAATTGATCTGCTTGATCCTGCTCTTCTCAGGCCCGGCAGGTTTGACAGGTCTATCGAGGTTCCTCTCCCTGATGAGAAAGGAAGGGTCGAAATCCTTAAGATTCACACACGGAAAATGAATCTTGCAGATGACGTGGACTTTGAGAGACTTGCAAAAATCATGAAAGGCATGAGCGGGGCAGATATCAGCGTTATTGTCAAGGAAGCCGGAATTTTTGTGCTGCGCAGGCGCGGTAAACAGATTACAATGGCTGACTTCCTGAAAGCGTATGAGAAAGTTGTAAACACCACGGAACCCACAATCCCCCAGGCTATGTTCGTATAATCAGCCCCTGAGAACTTGATCTTAGAGAATCGAATAGAAACAAAACTACCCTTCGAGTTTAAAGAAAGCTTCTAGAAAAGTTCTTCTCAAGCACGCCGGTGGGGTGAAATCCTGCCGGCAATTCCTTATTCTTTATAAAGTCAAACGAAAGGTTTATATTTTATAAATTACTTGAAGATATGCTGCCTGTGAGGCAAAGCATAATAACAGATAACAGAATGCTCCAATAGTGTAGCTCGGCCAATCATTCAGGACTCTCACTCCTGCGACTGGGGTTCAAATCCCCATTGGAGCATCTTTTTTATACCCTCTTTGCACGAATTTTTTCTTTATGCTAATTTCTTTTCATGTAAATTTCTAATTCTTCAAATCAGATTTTACTATATACTTTTAAATTTTTGACCTTATTTTTACTACTTTTCCTTTTACAGTTCGATCTGTCAGCTAAATCTCTAAACTTTACTCTATCCATTTTTCCACTCTTTTTTCTATGATTGCCTGATTTACCTCAATACGATGTTTTTTCTTTGATACCTGTTAATAATTATAAGCTGGAACTTGAGGAAGCGGATTAAAATCATGAGAACAGAAAAATTGCCAGATGTGTCAGATATTGAAAAAAAGCTGCGTGGCTATCTCTTCGGCACAGCCTGTGCTGACGCTCTCGGCCGCCCTGTAGAGCATCTAACTCTTGAACAAATCAAAAGTATGTATGGAGAGAAAGGAATTCTTGAACTCCCACCTGATTCTCCCTGGACCGATGATACTCAGTTGATGTTTGTACTTGCCAAAGGGCTGCTTCGGGGAGCAGAGCTTGAAATTCCCGGGCTTATGGACAGGATAGCAGAGGAGTTTGTGTTCTGGCTTGATGAGCCTGATCTGGGAGCAGGGGTGACTACCAGAGGCGCAGCCCTGAGACTTAAGGCTGGGATTCCCTGGAGCGAATCCGGTCTCAGATCCAAAACCTGTGGGAGTCTTATGCGGGCTGGGATTCTTGGTTTTATTTTCCAAAATGATCCTCAAAAGCTGGTTAAAGTCGCCCTGATTTCGGGCAAAATAACCCACTCCCATCCGGTCGCAGAAGCCGCTTCCCTTGCAGGAGCATATGCAGTTAAACTTGCTCTTGATGGGGTGGAACCCGGGGATATGTTTGAACCTCTTTTTGAGGTAACTCATGGAATTTCTCAGGAGTTTACTCATGCGCTGGAAAATTCATATAAGTTGGCTTACAGTGGCATCGGAGACGAAGAAGGCTTGAAGAAACTCGGGCAGGGCTGGTACGCAGATGAAACTTTTGCCATGGCATACTTCTGCATACTGCGTTACCCTGACGACTACAAAAAAGCAGTACAGACCGCAGTGAATATTACAGGGGATTCGGACTCGGTTGGGAGCGTTGCGGGGGGCATTCTTGGAGCCAGGCTGGGGATTGATGCCATACCCGTTTCCTGGATTGAAGCGCTTAAGTGGAAAGACGCACTGGAAAAAGCAGTAGAGCCTCTGCTTGGAAAATATTTTCAGGTCTCAGGAGATAAATTGAAGCCTTGAGATTTGATTCAGGTTTTGAGATAAAAATAGGAGCTTTGAGATGTCCTTTTCCGAAGAAAACGTTTATTCCAAGAAAATTGATTATTCCGAGAGAACTGCTCACTTAGAGGAAAATAATTACTCTGAGAAGGATATTTTTTCCGGGAAAGGCGTCTACTGTTTGATATTTGAGAATCAGGCATGCAAATTTGAGGTAGGTAAAAAGGGAGAATTCTTTTTCCGTTCAGGATTTCATATCTATGTGGGTTCGGCTCTGGGATCAGGAGGGCTTAAAAGGTTAAAGAGACACATTAACCTTTCCAGGAACAAGGACCGAAACCCAAAATGGCATGTAGATTATCTTCACCTGAGTCCTGCTTTCAGGCTGGTTTCTGCAGTTTACGCCTTTACTTCTGCGCGGCTTGAGTGCGCGCTTGCCAGCAGGATTGGAGGAGATTTTGTTTCAGGTTTCGGGTGTACTGATTGTAAGTGTAGTTCTCATCTTTTTTATAGAAAAGAGAACCCTCTTTTAGATATTATTGAAGCTTTTGAGGCTCTGGGGCTTTCTGCCCTTGTACTTGAAGTTTAAGTTCTAGTTTTAAATTGTAGTTTAAGCTTCTTTAAATCTCGCTTTTAATCCTCAATCTCAACTCGATTTCAACTCCAATTTTTCTCTGCTGCTAACAGGAAAGCTTAATGTAAAAAAGATTTTATCTAAATTATGAGAAATTAGAATATGTAATCAGGGGATGTCCAATGGAACAGTTCTCTTTTATTGCCCGGATGCCTGACAGACCGGGGGCACTGCACAGGGCAGCCGAAATCATCACTCGGTACGAAGGAAATATTAACAGGATTCAGTACGACCGCAGGATAGATATGCACACTGTTTTTTTTGAGGTGACTGCTGCTCCGCAGGCTTATGAAAAAATCCGTGAGGAGCTGGAAAAAATAGGCTATCTTCAGACTTCCCTTCAACCTATAGCCTTCCTCAAATTCCATATCTATCTTCCTAACTGTCCTGGGGCTTTATTTGATCTTCTGAATTATATCACTTCAGCGGAAGCCAACATTACTTATCTTGATTTTGACGATCGAGGACAGCATCCTGAAAGACTTGTCGTGGGTCTTCACATTGAAAATCCAGATATGATCGATGCTCTCATGAACCAGCTCAAATCCAGATACAGGCTCGAAATTTTAGAGTACGATACAACTGGGGAGAAACTTGATGATACGGTATTTTATCTTCGGCTTGCCCAGAAGCTCAGGTCGTTTATAGGGAGTGCAGAAGACGATTTTTTGATGAGGTTCCTGCATGATATTAATCACATTGCTCAGGAACTTTCAAACCTTCAGAAAGATCCTATTGAGGTTTTTGAGAATATCCTGAAAGTTGGGGATTGCCTTAACAGGACTTCAGGAGATAACTTTTATGCAGATGTACAGAGGATCAAGATCAAAGACGATATTGAGCTTTTCTGTTTTCAACCTCCTTGCGGAGGAAATATCTATCTCTTCAATACTCCCTCTGAAAGGGTCATGATTGATACTGGATATGGAATTTATTTCCAGGATGTTGTGAATATGCTCCAGTATTACGGGCTTGGGGATCTGAGCCTGCTAAAAAGAATTTACATAACACATGCCGATGCCGACCATTGCGGGGCTGCTGGACTTTTTCCTGCGCCGTCCTATCTTAACCATAAGACTTTTCTGATCACTCGGGAGACCAGCAGAGCCTACGGCTCCAGCAATCAGGATTGTATTCTGGAAGAGGTTTATACGAAGATAATAAACCTGTTTTCCAAGTTTACTCCTCCTGAAAACATAATTCTCTTTCCTGAAATTTCCTCGTCCACCGAGTCAATTGAAAAGCGGGGTCCATTCCCTATCATTGCTCGATTCAGGATAGGCGACCTGGAGTTTGAAGCTCTTGAAGGTATAGGCGGGCACATGCATGGAGAGATATTTTACCTTTGCCCGGAAGAGGGGCTTCTTTTTCCTCAAGATGCAATGATCAATTTCAGTAGCCTGAGCCCTGAAAGAACGGAATATAACATTCTGGCTGATTACCTTATGACGTCGGTGAACGTTGACAGCAAGCTTGCACGAGAGGAACGAAAAGCTCTTCTTTCTCTTATTTCCGAAATTGATGAAAAACTTGCTGGAAAAGGCAAGAAATGTCTTATTTGTTGCGGGCACGGCTCAATATCGGTGATGGAAGATGGAAAACTTGTTGCATATACAGGTTCAGAGAGGTATACAGCAGGACAAAAACCTGTCTCCATTTCTCAAGATAATTTTTGAGACCTTCCATAGAAAAACGTTGAGAAAAACGTCGAGAGAAAATTCCGATAGAATACTATTGAGGTAATTAAGGGACAAGAGTTACTATTGAGAATCGTTTATATTTGTGCAATTATTACCGATCGGGGGTAAATCCGATCTTTTTTTACGATTCATATTTCATGTAAAGTACCTGAAATTATAGAATTGACCATCTGCAATTGTTAGACTTATGCTCCTCCTCTTCCTCCAAAACTCTGGCTGCTTCCTCCTTCTGACGGACCACCTCCGCCTGTCCCACCAGTGCCGGATCCACCGAATGACTGACTCTTCCCTCCTCCTCCACCGCCGACCTGCTGGCTGGCTGCTTCTATTGCTCTAATTAAGGAATCAGCTGACTCGTATTCTCTGTCAGGAATCATTTGTAAATCTTCCACTATATCACTGGAGACGTTCTTACTTCTTGCCTGCTCTAGAATTTGATCTTTTGTCATTGGAAACTTCATATCTCTAAAAATTTCCTGCATACTGCTAGCACTTACCCTCATGCCTTTTCACCTTCCCCATGTTTTATGGATTTACCCCCAATTTAAGCAATTATATATTAATCATATAAATAAATACTTAATTATATATTTTAAAATCAGGTCTCCCGTTGCCGAGAAGCTCTCGAGTGATATTCCCCTGTCCAATAAATCTTGCAAAAAATCCAGTATGAATGGCTGATAATAGCCTTCTGTAAAAAGGATGCGAGGGGTGCGATTCGAACGCACGAATTCCTACGAAAATGGGTCCTAAACCCATCGCCTTTGACCTGGCTGGGCAACCCTCGCACTAACGTCCGATTGATTTAGTATGTTTAGTTCAATATGAAAATGAGAAAAAGAGTGATTTAGTTTTCTTTTCTTTAGAAAAGTTAAATGCGTCGACCGGGATTCGAACCCGGGTTTTGGGCTTGGAAGGCCCAAGTCATAGCCGCTAGACCATCAACGCAAACTGCAACACATCTAGAGGTAATTCTCATATATATTCTTTTCGCTTCCCATGTTGCATTTCAGGATTACGGATCCACTCTGGTTACTTCATTTGCTTAACCACAAGCCTTTTTTGAAAAGGCTTGAGCGAAAACCGGCATTGCATAGTAACTGGATTAAGTGGGTGCAGGCTTTTGTTAGAGCTTACTTGACAAGGCATTTGTGGTAGACCTTTTTTTCAGTTTGCTGGTAAGAGCTACGTAAAAGCCTTAATTTATATGCCCATTATTATATATTTTAATTTTATATACAGAGTTTTATCTTATTGTCAACCTTTTTTCACATATAATGGATTTTTTTCAACACATATATTGCGGAGTATATTCTCTTAAATATACTCTGGATAATATTATTTTATTACTCTGTTAAACTCAAGATTTCTGCTGATTTCTCTATTTTTTTATTAATTTTTAAATAAAAATATTTTCTTTTCGCATCTTTCTTACAAAAGGAATGTAGATTGATACTCAAACAAATCTAACATTTGAAGTGTAGCAATAATTTTGTCCCGCCTACAGGGATACAAATGATGTTTCTTTACACGGTTTTGGGTATATAAAGTTTCTTTGTATGGTTTTGAAATATATTCTCTTTTTAATAGCTGATAAAATATTGGAATCTAACAAAAAAGTTAATGTAATGATCATGTTATACGAGTTTTAAATGAATAAGGAACAAAACACTGCTTGCATTTTTCTATCGCCGGCGTGTTGTTTATAAAATGAGAGGTTTTTGGTCTCTGGATAGTCATTTTGTAATAGCTAAAGTTCTATCTTGCCCCCCAACTCTACATAGGGCATAGCCCCCCAACTCTAAGGGTAAAGGTAAAACTCAAGGAAACAAAATAAATTGCAGATAACTGCTGAACATGCGACCTCGAGATAGCTCCCAAACTGACAGCTTTCAAACAAGGGACGAAAACAATGAGAACTTTAAAGTTTATCTAGAATATACACGTAACTTTCCTCCAACCTTGCTGAAGGAAAACACGTAAGTATTAGCTGAACTATGGTTCTGAGCCTAAGTTTGAAGCAATGAAATTACTAATGAGCGCCCGCCCAAGTACACGGAGTAATATTGATGAATATCGAAGAGTGGGAAGAATACAGATATGTTGAATCCGGAATAAGTGCCTTCATTAATCAAATGGAGGAATCTAGCTTAAAAAAAATGGTAGAACATGTCTGTAATACCGGAGGAAAACGAATCCGGCCAATTATCCTCCTCCTATCCTGTGAGATCTGTTCAGGCACGTATTATCAAAGCCTTAATGCAGCTCTTGCTGTAGAAATGATGCATTCGGCTTCTCTCATCCATGATGACCTCCTGGATCAGGGGATTATTAGAAGAAATCTGCCTACTGCTCCTGAAAAATTTGGTCCTTCTAAAGCGCTCCTTTGTGGTGATTATTTAATTGCAAAATCCATCGAGTTAATTTCTCCTTATGGCAAGAAAGTCATCAGGGACTTTGGAAGAGCTGGGATGAATATGGCTGAAGGAGAAGTTCTTGATTTGAGACTTGATGAGGATGATTTCGGGGAGAGCAGCTATTTTGAGTGCATCTACAAGAAAACGGCTTCTCTATTTGCAATCAGCGCTTCCATAGGGGCATATACTGGAGGGGCTGACGAAGCTCTAGCAGGGCGTTTTAATTTCTTTGGAAACTCTCTGGGGATGGCATATCAAATTGTTGATGATATCCTTGAGTTTATGGAAGTAGTTGAAGGCAAGAAATCAAAATTCACATCTCAAACCTTGCCGCACGTGTATACTATGAACATGTCAAAAGAAGAAGCAATACAAAAGTCCATAGACGCCGTAAAGATGCACGTTAACGCGGCAAAAGATACACTTATGACATTTAGAGCATGCTCGGCAAGGGATAAGCTTTTCCAGATTACCGATTACATAACTTTAGATATGCTTGAGAACATTTAATCGCTCAGCTCTTCCTGAAAAATAAATTGTACTCTGCCGAATTTTCTGATGTAAAATGGGAAATGGTATTTAATATTTATCAAATCTAATAAGTCTTCCAACTTTTGCTACTAACTTTACCAGGTGTGTCCATGCGAGTATATGATAGTCCGGTGCTTAAGGTAAACGCCAGTACAGAAAACGAAAAAATGGTGCTTGATGCAGAAGGTCCTCTTTCCCAGCTTGCAAAACCCTTCCTAAAGCGCATAAACAAAATCTTTGAGGAAGAAAAACCCATCTCAGTAAATGAGAACGAGATTATTTTTTCTACATGGATCCCACCTATTCCGGGACCTGTTTTCAGTCGTGTGATAAGTGCTGAGATCGCATCCATCAGAAAAAAAAGAGTTCCTGATCAACTCTCAATAGGAATTACTGCCCGCTGTCCCAATCGCTGTATTCACTGTGGAGCAGCCGATATTAAACCCGAAAGGGAATTGACCCTGGATGAGATTTCCAGGGCGGTGGATCAGGGTCTGGATCTGGGGTCTTATCTTATCTCTTTCGATGGAGGGGAGACCATGCTCCGAAATGACCTTGTTGAGATGGTAGCTAGAGTGGATAAATCAAGGGCAATTGCTACCTGTTTTACCTCAGGTTTCAGGCTTTCCGAAGAGAGGGCAAGGGAGCTCAAAGCAGCAGGTCTTTATGCTTCAAGAATCAGCCTAGACAGTCCCTTTGAGGCTGAACACGATCGCATTCGGGGACGAGAGGGGGCATACAGGGATGCGATTGCCGGAATAAAGAATGCAGAAACTGCTGGAATCCTTACTGATATGTTTGTGGTCGTTTCTCCTCACAATATTGATTACCTTGAGGAATTTTATAACCTTGCAGCTGATCTTGAGATGCATGAGCTCTCCATCTATGAGATAGTTGCAGTCGGACGCTGGCTTGATCATGAGGATGAGGTCATAACTGAGAAAGATGTATCACGTCTTGAGAGATTCCATAAATCAATGAATTCCAGACCTGAAGGTCCCAGAGTTACCGCACTCCCTTATTTTATGGGTCCCAGCTTATTCGGATGTTTTGCGGGTAAACGCTGGATACACATTGCTTCGGACGGGGAAGTTATGCCATGCGCCTACACTCCTCTCTCTTTTGGAAATATCTGTGAAGACTCCCTGGAAACTATCTGGAAGCGCATGGGTAAGCATGATGCCTACAGAAAGGATGCTGCTTATTGTATGATGCGCAACCCTGATTTCCGAAAAGAATATATCCATACGATCCCTCAGGGTGCGCGGATCCCTTACAGGCTTAAATAACATTTTTTATGTTATTTTTTAATTCTATTTTTTAATTGGCTGACTTATGAATAAACGTTTTCAGGGCTTTTCTCCTGAAATGCTTCTTTTTTAGCTGAGAATAAACTGGATTTTCAAAATTGAAAACTGAATACCGAATTGTGCATACTGAATTAACATACAGTTGGAGACCGGATAGGAGCTTATTTTAGTAAGTCGGCTTTTTAAAGGTTTAATTTACCCTGAGTTTAGGTTCAACTAAATGAAAATTTTTACAATTTTTGCTAGACAAAATAACTTCTGTGTCTTAGTTTAAAAAGCCTCTAAAAACTTTTATTTGCCTGAAAAAAGAGCTAAAACGTCTTTTACGAAATAATCAATTTATAATTTTTTAATTAAGATTAATACAGTTAGGAGTATATTTTCTGAATTTTATCTCAATAATCATGGTTGCGCTTTACATTTTATGTTCAGATAATTAACTTGATAAATTTTCATTACTTAATTATATTTCACTGTCAGGTTCCAATTATTTTTTACTGTTATATTTAATCTTTTTCATTTAATTCGTATATTTTGCTATTTATATTTTTTATTTTCTTAAAAATTTCTTATACATTAAATATATCACGATTTTCTATTATATTAACTCTCCTCTTCTTTGATAAAACCGAAGCTGTTATATAGTTCTTTCGCGAAGGATTTGTTAACTACCTCCATTGGAGTAGGGATTTTTAATTATTAATTTATATATTAAATTTTGAGAGACGGAGATTCACATGGCTAAAAATGAAATCTTATCTGAAATAAAAAAAGCAGAGGAAAGCGCCAGGTTAATGATTGAAGAGGCCATTGACGCTAAAAACAAGCGCATTTCCGATGCTCGGGCTGAAGCCAGGGAAATCCTGAAACAGGCCGAAATTGATGCACATAAAGCTTCACAAGACTCTTTTAAAGAGGGTGAAAAAAAGATCCTGGAGGAAAGAGATAAGATCATCAACGATGGTGAGAAAAACGCATTAGCCATGTCCCAAAAAGCTCAAGCTAACATCGACAAATCCGTCAATTACCTTGTACAGGAGTTTGAGAGGGCGGTCCTTAATGAGTAGACCTAAAGAGATGACAAGGGCCGTTATTGTCGGGCACAAAAGCATTCTAAAAGAAACCATCGATGCATTGCATGATATAAATCTTTTTCACATCGAAGACTTTGTCGAAGATGAGTCTGGTTTTAAGATCAGCAAGCCATTTAAAAACGCAGAGGAAGTCTCTAAAAAGCTTGTGAAGATCCGTTCTATCGCCAATTATTTGGGGATCGAAAGCAAAGAACCGGTAGTTCAGAAATCTGACGCTGTCCTGCGTGAGCTTGATTCGAAGTTGAATGAACTGGACAGGGCAATTTCAGCTAAAACACAATCAATTTCCCAGCTTGAAAATGAATTAAAGGATCTGGATTCTCAGAAAAAGGAAATCCTCCCTTATCTGTCCATAGATCTCGACTTCGAATATTACCGTGGCTATGAAAACCTGAAGGTTTTTGCAGGTACGGTAAAAAGCAACCTGGATGAAAGTCAGATTTCGAGTATCACACAAGCTTACGAACTGTACTACGACCCTCAATCAAAAGCAGTTGTACTGTTTGTAGCTAAAAATGATGCTGACAAAGTCTACGAAGTACTTCAGGGTCTTGGATTCAAAGAACTTAGAATTCCAGACAGAGGTGGTGTCCCAAGCGAACTGTTAAGATTCATTGAACAGAGAGAAGCTGAAGTCACTAGAAGGATCGAATCCTTAAAAGGTGAAATCGAGTCCTTGAAATCCAAGTACGCCGATTTCCTCCTTGCAAGCGACGAGGTCCTGAGTATCGAGAGTCAGAAGGCAGAACTGCCTCTTAGGATAGCTACATCTGCAAACGCGTTCATAATCGATGGTTGGACTCCAACCGAAGATTACGACAAAGTTGTCAGTGTGGTTAATAGTGCCACTAATGGCAGGGCATACGTCACCAGCCTCGAAGTTAGTGAAGAGGAAGAGGAGAATGCTCCTGTCGAGTACAATAACTCAAAAGTTGTGGCACCGATGCAGGAGATTATGGATCTGTATTCCAGACCCAAATATACTGAAATTGATCCATCATCAGCGATTTTCATAACCTTCCCACTGATGTATGGAATGATTCTCGGGGACATCGGATATGCACTGATCCTGGGAACGCTTGCGGTGGCTATCAAAAAACTGGTAAAGTCAGACGCAGTTAAGCCTCTCATGAATATTTTAATCTATTGTCAGATATCGGCATTTATATTTGGAATTCTTTATGGTGAGTTCCTGGGATTCCCTCTGGCAAGTACACATGGAGAACACGGTGTGGTGCCAGGTTTGCTTCCATTCTGGGAAACAATAACCCTGTTCCCTTCAATTGGAGGTGAGGAATTTACATTCCCGATCCACAGGTCTCACATGGTAATGACAATGATTGCAATAAGTGTCTTTGTAGGACTGCTTCATTTAAACCTTGGTTTCCTATTCGGATTTTCAAACATTGCCAGACACCATGGTATGAAACATGCGGTCCTTGAAAAAGGCAGTTGGATCATTATCGAGCTTGGTGTGCTCGTTGCAGTTCTCGGCTATTTTGGCGTTGTTCCAGTGCTTACTTATCCAGGCGCTCTTATTCTCGTTATCGGCATTGTTATGCTCACCATGGGTGAGGGTATTAAAGGTCCGATCGAGTTGCCATCTCTAATGGGTAATGCACTTTCATACGCTCGTATTATAGCAGTAGGACTGTCTTCGATCTACATAGCAGGCACGGTAAATGATATTGCATTCAAGATGGTTTGGCCTGATCATTCTCAGATCGGCTTTACAGCAATAGCTGCAATACTTGTGTTCATACTCGGACATGGCCTTAACACTGTTCTGAGTATTATCGCTCCCGGACTGCATGCACTCAGGTTGCAGTATGTAGAATTCTTTGGAAAATTCTATGAAGGCGGGGGCAGAAAATTCAACCCATTCGGATATATAAGAAAATACACGGAGGAATAAAAAAATGACAGACGGAGCAACAGCAGGTCTCTTTTTGGACGCAGAAGGAATGAAAGCACTTGGTGCATCAATCGCAATCGCAGTAACTGGTCTTGCATCTGCAATAGCTGAAAAAGATATCGGTACAGCAGCAATCGGCGCAATGGCAGAAAACGAAGGATTATTCGGTAAAGGTCTAATCCTTACTGTCATTCCAGAAACCATTGTTATCTTCGGTCTTGTCGTTGCATTGCTTATCAATTCTGCTTAAATTTAAGAGCTTTCGCTCTTAAATCCCTTAGAGCATTGTTCTAAGCTTATTCGGGCTTTTTTTCCTTACCGAGTAAGCTTAGAACAGCTATAGTGCTCTAAGTTCCCCCTAGGTATCGTTGCACTCTAAGCAGCTTAGAGTTTTGCTCTAGGCTTTAGAGCACTTTTTTGCTCTAAATTTATTTGGAGGTGTAAGCATGGGACTAGAGATCGTTGTAAAGGACATCCAAGAGGGTGCAAGAGCTGAGGTTTCCCGTATAAAAGCCGAAGGCGATGCAAAAGCCTCCGAGATCATAAATGAAGCTAAAGAAATACAAAAGAAAATGCTCGGAGACAGCCTTGCCAAAGCGGAAGAAGACCTCCGAAATCTGCACCAGCAGGTCATATCAAGTGCAAACCTGGAAGTAAAAAGAATTACGCTTAATAAGCGTAAGGAACTTCTGGATAAAGTTTATAACCAGACAGTTGAAAAAATCAAGTCAATGCCAGCATCCAAAAAAGAAGAGCTGTTGAAGCACATTCTCAACAAGTACGAAGCAAGTGGTGCTAGAGTTTACTCTTCTAAGGATTCAGAAGAAATTGTCAAAAAGTTAACCTCTCTGACTTACGCTGGCAATATTGACTGCATCGGCGGAGTTATTCTGGAAAACGAAGATGGATCAATCAGGTTAGATTTTACATACGATTCAATCCTGAAAGACGTATATGAACGTTCATTGAAGCAGATATCTGATATATTATACGGGTGATGTTTAATGCCGCTTTTGGAGAAGCTCTGGGGGAGAAAACCCTCACGAAAATCCGATAAAAAGAAAAAAGGCAGTTCTAACTATCCTTATGCCGTAACCCGTGTCCGCGCGATGAAAAGTAAGCTGCTTCCTAAAGAAACGTACCCTCGACTTCTTAATATGGGGATTGACGAGATTACCCGCTTTATCCAAGAGTCTGAATATAAAAACGACGTTGACGAACTGGCAATGAAATATAGTGGTGGCGATCTGGCAGAACATGCATTGAACAGGAATCTCGCGCTAACCTATGATAAGTTGGTAAGAATAACTGCAGGAGAACTGAACTACCTCATTGTTGCATATCTAAAAAGATATGACATCTGGAATATTAAGACACTTCTCCGTGGTAAACTTTACAACGCATCTGTCGAAGATATCCTGGAATCTCTGATTGCTGCCGGGGAGTTTACTTACACTTCTATGTCAGAACTTGCAGCAAAGGCTACATACCAAGAAATCATTGATGCCCTGAAATATACCGAGTACTATCCCTTGCTGCAGAAGTTTGACGGAACTAACCTAGCATACATAGAAAACGAACTTGACAAGATGTATTATGCAGGCTTGTTTGAAGCAATCGGAAAGCCAAGAACCAAGGACCGCAAGCTCTTTACCAAAGTTGTCAGACTGGAAGTAGATGTTAAGAATCTTATAAACCTTTTCAGGCTGAAAAAGGCAGGAGTTACTCAGCTTGATGACATCATGCCCAACATGATTGAAGGTGGTCTCGAGTTAAATATCCAGAAACTGGCGTCTCTACCATATGACGAGTTTGTTAATGAGCTTCAAAGAACTCAGTACTGGGATGCAATCTCAGGCGTCGTAGGTTCAGAAATGACTTCTCTGACTGCTCTTGAGAGCAAGCTCACAAGATACTATCTTGAATCTTCAACCATTCTTTCGCATGTAGCTCCGATCACAGTTGTACCTATTCTGGACTATATCATTCATAAAAATAATGAGGCTAACAATCTCCGGATCATTTTCAGGGGTAAAGAGAGTGGCCTCAGTGATGAGTTAATCAAAGACCAGTTGGTGATTATTTAATGGAATTAGCAGTGATTGGAAAAAGCGAATTTGTTACAGGATTCAGGCTGGCTGGTATCAGTAAAGTTTACGAGACTGCTGATATCCAGGCTACTGAGTCCGTTGTAAGATCTGTGCTTGAAGATAAAAATGTTGGGATTCTTGTAATGCATAATGATGACATTAATAATCTGCCGGAAATTCTAAGGAAAACCTTAAATGAGTCTGTCCAGCCCACAGTAGTGGCACTAGGAGGCAGCGAAACAGGCTCAAGTTTAAGAGATAAAATAAGACAAGCGGTAGGTGTTGATTTGTGGAAGTAAAAGGCGAAATTTATCGTGTGGCTGGGCCTGTAGTTACCGCCATCGGCTTGGATGCAAAGATGTACGACCTTTGTAAAGTCGGTAATGAAGGGCTGATGGGTGAAGTTATCCAGATAGTAGGAAACAAGACCATCATCCAGGTTTACGAAGAGACAGCAGGCATAAAACCAGGAGAACCCTGTATAACTACAGGTATGTCTCTGTCAGTAGAGCTCGGTCCAGGTCTTCTTTCCAGTATTTATGATGGGGTTCAGAGGCCACTGCATATCCTGCTTGAAAAGACTGGTGGTTTCATTGGCAGGGGGATTACTGCAGATGGACTTGACCACAAAAAAGTCTGGGAATTCAAGCCTGTTGTCAAAAAAGGCGACCATGTAAATGGTGGAGACGTAATTGGTGTTGTTCAGGAAACCGTGAACATTGAACACAAGATTATGGTACCTCCTTACATCTCTGGTACAGTTGCTGATATAAAGAGCGGAGACTTTACTGTTGTAGATACAGTATGTACCTTAACTGATGGAACAGAACTGCAAATGATGCAGAAATGGCCAGTCAGGACACCAAGGCCAGTGAAGAGAAAACTTACTCCTGAAAAACCTCTGGTAACTGGACAGAGAATCCTTGACGGACTTTTCCCTGTCGCAAAGGGAGGCACTGCTGCAATTCCAGGACCTTTCGGATCAGGAAAAACCGTTACCCAGCAGCAGCTTGCAAAGTGGAGTGATACCGAGATTGTGGTTTACATCGGCTGCGGTGAACGCGGAAACGAGATGGCAGATGTTCTGTGGGAGTTCCCGGAACTTGAAGACCCGCAGACTGGAAGGCCACTTATGGAGCGTACCATTCTTGTCGCTAATACTTCAAACATGCCTGTGGCTGCAAGAGAAGCGTCTGTGTACACAGGAATGACACTTGCGGAATATTTCCGTGATATGGGATATGACGTCTCCCTTATGGCAGATTCCACCTCAAGGTGGGCAGAAGCCATGAGAGAAATCTCCTCTCGTCTTGAAGAAATGCCTGGTGAAGAAGGTTACCCGGCATATCTGTCTGCAAGGCTGGCAGAATTCTACGAGCGTGCTGGGGTTGCTGAGACCCTCTGTGGTGAGAAAGGTTCAATTACTGCCATCGGTGCGGTATCCCCTCCAGGCGGTGACTTCTCCGAGCCTGTCACTCAGAACACTCTGCGTATTGTGAAAGTATTCTGGGCTCTAGATGCAAAGTTATCCCAGAGGCGTCACTTCCCAGCAATCAACTGGCTGAACAGCTATAGCCTGTACAAAGATGATCTTAATGAATGGTTTAATGCTAATGTGGCTCCCGACTATGTCCCCATGAGGGAAAGGGCAATGGATATGCTGCAGACCGAATCCGAACTGCAGGAAATCGTGCAGCTTGTTGGTTCCGATGCACTGCCGGAAGAACAGCAGCTTCTGCTTGAGATTACCCGTATGATAAGGGAAGTTTTCCTGCAGCAGAATGCATTCCACCCAATAGACACTTACAGTCCGTTTGCAAAACAGTACAGGATCTTGCAGGCTATCATGAAATGGGGAGACGCTGCTATGGATACCCTGAAATCAGGTGTACCTATTTCAGAAATCCTCAAGATGGAATCAAAGGACGAGCTCCCCAAGGTCAAGTTCGAAGAGGATTTCGATGGTTCTATGAATGCGGTCCTTGCAAAGATGGATAAAGAATTTGCAGCCCTGGGAGGTAAGTAAGCATGGCAAAAGAGTATAAGACAATCACTCAGATTGCAGGGCCTCTTATCTTTGTCGAGAAAACAGAGCCTGTAGGTTACAAGGAAATCGTTAATATTAAAATGCCCGATGGGACCGTTCGCAGAGGCGAGGTGCTGGACTCTTCCTCCGACATTGTGGTTGTCCAGGTTTTCGAGGGTACTAGTGGGCTTGACAAGGATTGCGGTGTAATCTTCACCGGAGAAACCCTGAAGCTTCCTGCATCCATTGACCTTCTCGGCAGGATCCTCTCCGGTTCAGGAGAACCAAGGGACGGTGGACCAAGGATTGTGCCCGACCAGCTTCTGGATATTAACGGAGCTGCAATGAACCCGTATGCAAGGTTGCCTCCTAAAGACTTTATCCAGACAGGTATCTCCACAATCGATGGGACAAACACTCTGGTCCGTGGGCAGAAACTGCCTATTTTCTCAGCATCAGGTCTTCCGCACAATGAAATTGCTCTGCAGATCGCAAGGCAAGCTACTGTGCCCGGTTCTGAAACTGCTTTCGCAGTAGTATTTGCAGCAATGGGTATTACTAATGAAGAAGCCCAGTACTTCATGAGTGACTTCGAAAAGACAGGCGCTCTGGAAAGGGCAGTTGTGTTCCTGAACCTGGCAGATGACCCTGCTGTCGAACGTATAGTCACCCCACGTATGGCTCTCACAGCAGCCGAGTATCTGGCATACGAGCATGGCATGCACGTTCTCGTCATCTTGACTGACATTACCAACTATGCAGAGGCTCTCCGTCAGATGGGTGCCGCCCGTAACGAAGTGCCTGGACGTCGTGGATACCCAGGTTATATGTACACTGACCTTGCGACCCTCTACGAGCGTGCAGGTATTGTCAAAGGTGCAAAGGGATCAGTTACTCAGATTCCAATTCTCTCAATGCCTGGTGACGATATTACCCACCCGATTCCTGACCTTTCAGGATATATTACTGAAGGCCAGATCGTGGTTGCCAGAGAACTGCACAGGAAGGGTATTTACCCACCAATTAATGTGCTGCCGTCCCTGTCAAGGCTGATGAACTCAGGTATCGGAGCCGGCAAGACAAGGGAAGACCACAAGGCGGTTTCTGACCAGCTGTATGCAGCTTATGCAGAAGGGCGTGACCTTAGAGGTCTCGTGGCAATCGTCGGTAAGGAAGCTCTGTCCGAAAGAGACACCAAGTTCCTCGAGTTTGCAGATCTCTTTGAGGACAAGTTTGTCCGTCAGGGAAGAAACGAAAACAGGTCAATCGAAGAGACTCTGGAGATTGGATGGCAGATTCTCACTCACCTTCCTGAGAACCAGTTGGGTAGGATTGACAACAAATATATCCAGAAGTATCACCCAGCGCACAGAAAGAGTAAGTGATTGCCATGGCTCAGCAGGACGTAAAACCAACTCGGTCGGAGCTAATTAATCTCAAGAAAAAGATTAAGCTGTCTGAAAGCGGGCACAAGCTCCTGAAGATGAAAAGGGATGGTCTTATTCTTGAGTTCTTCAAGATCCTTAACGAAGCAAGGAACGTCAGAACCGAGCTGGATGCTGCCTATGCAAGAAGTACGGAAAAAATCAATCTAGCCTCTGCTGTGAATGGAATGATTGCAGTCCGATCAACTGCCTTTACAGCAAAGGAGTCTCCTGAAATCCAGCTTTCAGGGCACAACATTATGGGTGTTGTGGTGCCAAGGATCAGCTCTACTGGAGTTCGCAAATCCCTCTACGAGAGAGGCTACGGTATTATCGGGACAAACTCGTATATCGACGAGACTGCTGATGCCTATGAGGACCTTGTAGAAAAGATCATTACCGCTGCAGAGCTGGAAACAACAATGAAAAGGCTCCTTGATGAAATCGAGAGGACCAAGAGACGTGTAAACGCTCTCGAGTTCAAGGTCATTCCCGAGCTCATTGAAACCATGAAGTACATCCGTTTCGCCCTTGAAGAAATGGAAAGGGAAAACACCTTCAGGCTGAAGAGAATCAAGGCAAGAATTAGAGAGTAATCCTGATTTGAGCATGGCAGCGTGTAACGACCGACCGAATCTGGTTGAAAGAGCAATATATAAATTAGGTGAACCCGAAAACCAGGCCCGCCTGTTACAGGTGGCCTGGAGAATTTCCCTTTTAATGATGATTATGGGGTTCATCATTATAATAAAAACAATTTATCCCGAGTTTATGTGACCTGAATTTCAGGATATGAATAGTCCTGAAACCAGTCACAAACTCTTGTTTTATATAAGATTATCTGAATCTAGCATGTAATTTTTTATACCTCATGTAATTTTTACACTTGTTTTTGGTAAACACTATTTCCTGCTATCATTTAGTTTAATCTCGCATATGTTTAATTTTAAAACATCAGTTCAAAATTTTAATCTACTAGTAATACTGCTGAACGCTTTTAATTACTTAGAAAGCTATTTTAACGACAAGCTCAATCTTTATTTTATATGAAAAACGAAGCAAGGCTTCTCCATATTACCGGTACTGTGCAAGGGGTAGGCTTTCGCCCTTTTATATATCAGATTGCAAAGGCTCACGGACTTTTCGGATATGTGAAAAATCTGGGAAACTATGTGGAAATTCTTTTGGAAGGGAACCTGGAAAGCCTTGATAATTTTCTTGCAGATCTTCTGGAAAAAAAGCCCCCTCTCGCTAAAATTACGGAAATCAAAACAAAAAATGTCCCTGTTTCCGGGTATTCTGAATTTATTATTTTGCCCAGTGAATCTGGAGTTTTTGAAAATTCCATAATTCCCCCCGATACGGCTATTTGCGAACAGTGCAAGTCTGAAATTTTTGATCCTTCTTCGAGGTACTATCATTATCCTTTTACAGTCTGCACAAACTGCGGTCCTCGATATACGACTGTTCGATCCCTCCCTTATGACCGAAAAAACACCTCAATGGCAGATTTTCCTCTCTGCCCAGAGTGTGAGAAAGAGTATACTGACCCTCTTAATCGAAGGTACCATGCCCAGCCTGTCTGCTGCCCAAAATGCGGGCCGGAGATCTGGCTTTCGGACTCCGAGGGGAATGTACTGGCAAAAGGCTATAAAGCAATTGCATGTGCCTCGGATTTCCTCCAGCAAGGTTTTATCCTTGCTATAAAAGGTTTTGGAGGTTTTCATATTGCCTGTAACGCGCGAAAAGAGGAACCTGTAAAGGAACTCAGAAGACGGTTAAAGCGTCCGGAACAACCTTTTGCAGTTATGGCAAATAACGCTCGGGTTGTGGAAACTTTTGCAGAGGTTGAAGGTATAGGAGGGACGTATCTATCATCTTACCGCCGCCCTATTACTATACTTCCCAAGTCAAAGGAATTCAATTTGGCTGAATCAGTTTCTCCTGGTTTGCACAACATCGGTGTAATGCTCCCCTATACAGGCACGCAGACTCTGCTTTTTGACCGCATGCCTGATGCCGTATATGTCATGACCTCGGCAAATCTGCCAGGGAGGCCTATGGTCATAGAAAATAAAGAAGCGCTTGAAAAACTTAAGGGGATTGCCGATTATTTCCTGCTGCATAATAGAGTTGTTGCAAACCGGAACGATGATACTGTTATCCGGATTGTAAATGGGCAAGCAGCCTTTATACGGCGTTCAAGAGGCTATGTACCCGAACCTGTAGAACTGCCTTTTGAGGTCGAGGCTTCCATTGGCGTAGGAGCTGAGATGAACTCCACGGTTACTGTAGCAAAAGGAAAATTTGCCTATATCTCTCAGTATATCGGCAATACCAGCCATGTGGAAACCTTCAAATATCATTCCGAGGTTGTCAGGCACCTTATCCAGCTTACCGGAATCGAACCTCTTCGCTGGAGTTGTGACCTGCATCCCGCTTTTAACACAACTCGTTATGCGCTGAAGATGGGAGGAGAGAATACACTTAAAATTCAGCATCATATTGCCCACATGCTCGCACTTATGGCTGACAACTCCCTGCCTCTGGATTCAAAGATTCTTGGTATAGCCCTTGATGGCGTTGGATACGGCAGCGACGGCGCTATCTGGGGAGGAGAACTTTTTGAATCTTCTTATTTAGGACATGAACGCATTGGGCATTTACTTCCCCAGCCAATGCCTGGGGGAGACCTCGCATCGAAAATACCATCAAGAATGGTTCTGGGCATTCTTTTCGGGAAACTGGGGAGAGAAGAGCTTGAAAAACTTCCCCTTACTTTTCCGAAAGGAACTATGGAGTTATCAACTGTAATGAAACAGCTTGAGACAGGGGTAAATGTCATTCAAAGCAGCAGTACAGGCAGAGTACTTGATGCAGCTGCTGCAATGCTTGGGATCTGCGGAATAAGAACCTATGACGGGGAACCGGCAATGAAACTGGAATCTGCCGCGAGAATGAGTACACATGCCGTAGACCTTCCTGTGATCATCAAGAAAGACAGGAATACAGGTGTTCATGTACTTGACACAACCGAACTTCTTCTGGGGGTATATGAACTTTCCGGAAAGTATTCCTCATCTGATCTTGCTTTTGCGGTTGAGGAAAACCTTGCGAAAGGAATATCAGAAATTGCCATCTCTCTTGCGGCAAAAAAGGGACTTGAGAAGATAGGCCTCAGTGGTGGGGTTGCCTATAATGATCACATTACCTCGTGCATTGCAAGAAACGTTAAAGAAGCAGGTTTTGAATTTCTGGCTCATCACCAGGTTCCCTGTGGAGACGGATGTATTTCCTTCGGGCAGGCTCTTGCGGCAGGGTTGAGCATAAAGCTTAAGAAAGAATTTTGAGGAAAGTCCTGATTAACCGATATCCGATCTTCTGAGTGAATAAGTTTATATTTATTCTCAGGGGCTCAGATCTGGCACTCTTCCAGCATTCTTATTCATAACTATTTCTTTTTTTAGTAAACTTTGATCAATTTTATCATCATGCTGAAATTTGATCAGAAAGACTGAAACACAAAATTAAATAAATGATCCATGCTTAGATATGAGTGGGAGCATAAATGGGGCTAGGTAGTGTACGAATTAGAGTCGTGACAAATAGAGATGAAATTTCCAGCCTTAGAGCAGATGAGAAGGCAGTACACCTTGCTTTTAGACCATCGGCTAAGGATCTTTTCAGTCTGGTCAAGGCATGTCCAGGCATAGAATTACTTCAACTTCCCGCATCTTCCTATGATGGACTCTCAAAGTTTATCAGAATGTACCTTGCTTCTTCAGGTATTCATCTTGTAAAAGGAGATGTCAGCGGGCACTGGCATGATCTTAATAATTATTTTGTAATACCCGCTTATGTACTTGAAAAAATTAAAGAATTAAAAGTTCAGGGAAAAACCGAGGAAGAGATTATCGGGGAGGTTATGAATCTAAGGAAAATTAGTCCTGATATGATTCTCCACCTGCTTCACAGTTCATTCCTTACACCGAGCTCAGAACAGCCACGAATGAATAAAGTTTAAATAGAAGCTCCTGTTTCCGCTTCCTGCGGCTTACAGGCGTTTCCACCATTTTCTTGAGGCTTTCTGTTCTTCTATCTGCTTTAGCCCTTCAGATGCAAGTTTCTGTTGCGTCCGATATCTTCGGTTCTCTTCACTAAGCTTTGAAAACGCTTCTTCTTTACTTGCAAGTGTCATTTTTAACTGCTTTATGAATTCTTCTTTTTCTTTAAGCTGGACTAACAGTTTTTCTTCTCCTTCATAGCCTGAAAGCTGTTTCTCAAGCTTATTTATTTTTTCTTCAGCCGTGACAAGCATAGCTTCCAATGTATTTATTTTCTGTTCTTTCCTGGTAAGTTTTTCTTCAATTTTTCTTATTTCCCCAGCCTTTGAGATGACATCTTCAGCCAGCGTCTTAAGATCTTTATCTTTTATGGAGATATTTTCTCTAAGATCTTCGATTTCTTTTTCATTTTCCAGAAGTTTCTCCTCAAGGATGTTTATTTTTTCTCCTTTCTCCTTGAGTTCCTCAATAAGTCTTTCTATCTTTTCTTCTTTTTCGATGAGCCTGGATTCAAGATTCATAGTTTCTTCATTTTTATCCGCCAATTGCTCCTGAAGGGATCGCAGTTCCGAATCTTTATCCAGAAGAAGCTTTTCGCGCGCTTCAAGCTCTTTTTTTAATCTTTCCAGATCTTCTTCTTTGCCTTTAACCTGTTCACTAAGTGCTTTTATTCTCTGGACTTTTTCCTCAAGTTCGACCTCCAGCTTTTTCCATTCAGGCTGCTTGTGATCAGGCTGGGAACCAAGGGAATTCGACCCTAAACTCTCTGTGTCCTCCTGAGCAGTAAATGCCGGGGAGATTTCTTTTTCACCATAAGAAGCCTGTGGCTCTTTTTCATTAGAGAGAAGACTTATTTGCCCCCTGGCGTTTTCACAGATTCCAGCCCAGGCAAGAATAGAAGCTATCGGGGTTACTCTCTTAATTACAGTATCGCCTATACTGCAGCCATAGACTTTGCTCGCAATATGACCTTCAAGTGTGTCAAGGCCAAGGTTAGAGTCTCCCAATCTCGAATTTGTCGCGTTTCCTTTTTTTACCTTCCCACCATTTTCCCTTATAAAGTTAACAGCTTCGGAAAAGACTTCCCAGGGAAGAAATGGTTGGTTTTTCAGGTTGTCAACATAGACTCCATCCACTTCGGACCGAGCTTCAAAAAAACGTTTCCCGTTCATCAGCGGAATCTTTGCTGGATTTCCTTTCTTATCAAACTGGCTTTTTATTTTTGAGATAACAGGATCTTCCATGCGCGAGCCTCTTCAAAATAGTATATGGAGTATAATGAATACGACATTTTATAAAAATTGTGCGATTTTCCAGGCATGAATTCCGGTGTTTTGATCCTGGTGCGATTTAAGTTATTTCCGATGGAGTGGGTCTTCCTCTTCCGTAAATTCTCATTTCAGATCGATTTTTTTATAATTGCTTTTTAGATAAGCCCTTTAAATATTAGTTGACTTTTTATTATCAGCTAATTTCAAAAATTTCAGTTAATTTCTAAAAATTCTATAATTCTATAATCTTAGTTAACTCTTGAATATTATGTAATTTTAAAATATCAATTAATTTTGAAATACTGACCAATTTTAAAATATAGTTTCATCTTGAAATTTTAGCTAATTTTGAAAAATTTAAAACTGCCCTGACTTAAAGGAAAATAGATAATTTTCAGTAAAAAAATCGGATTTTTGTAAGTTTTGCTCTGCAGGTATCCTGTAAAATGTTCCCAAATATTTCGTTATGTCTTGTTAAAAACACTGTTCTACATATTGATTTTTGTTATTTAGATCTTAATTTTACAAAAATATCCGAAAAAACAAAAATAAAAATTGTTTTTAAATGATTCAAGCAAGATAGAAAAATATTTAATGAAGGATTTTTTACTATCATACAAAAAAAATAGGTAAATCTGGAGGATTAACTTTGAAAATAAGGGTTGTGAGTTCAAGAGACGAGATCTTTACACTGAATCCAAATGAGAGGGTAGTGCATCTGGCTTTCAGACCCTCAAATAAGGATATATTTTCGCTGGTTGAGAACTGTCCGAAGATTGAAGTTATACAGCTTCCTAAATCTTACAGGCGTACGGTTTCTAAATCTATAGAAATGTTCCTTGAAATGCAGCGTATCCAGCTCATCGAGGGTGATGTCTGGGGCCACAGGAAGGACATAAACGAGTATTACCGCATTCCTTCGTCAATCATTGAAGAAATAAGAGAACTCAAAACTGAAGGTAAATCTACTGAGGCTATTGAGGAAAAGATCTCAAGGGAAAGCAAACTTAACCCTGAGATGGTTGCTTACATTATTCGAAAGGATGTTACAGCCTGAGGAGCTAAAACAGTGGCTTTAACTTCCCTTTAATTTATTTCTTTTAAGCTTTTCACCTGCTATATTACAATTCAGGCTTTTTTCGCCATTCCGATTCTTCATAATCCAATTTTCTCTATACTTATAAAATATTATTATCTAATATTATTCAATACTTTAAAATTTTAATTATTCTTTTATTTATTTAACTTTTTTATTTTCTATGATAATGCTTTCCAACATTTTGCAGACCTTTCTAGTATAAACTAAATGGGAGTGAACAAACTTTTAGAGATAAAGGTTCCCTTGTTTGTACTTACAACTGAAAAATACCTAACAAAATCATATTTAAAGTGCTGGAAAAAAGGAAAACCAGGTTTTAAAACCCAGTTTAAAACTCTGGTAGAAAAAGTGATTTTCTCTCATTCATATGAGAGGAGAAGTAAGTAGTGAAATAATAAGCAGGTAATTAAACAATATCCATTCAGGCAATAAATGGGCAGAGATAAAGCAGTGAAATCTCAGCAATCATCTTTTCATTCATCTATTGCTTTTTTATCCTCTATTGTTAAACCATATTACCAATCTTGTTTTGCCATCCTTTGGAAGCTCAATACAGCCTTCGATCTGTTCTACAAGAATATTTACAAGTTCAAGTCCCAATGAATCCGGATTTTTGAGATCAATTTCTGGGGGAAAACCTTTCCCATTATCCTCGATTGATAGTGTTTTTTAGAGCACGTCAAGATAGCCAGTTATTTATGGAAAGGCGATTAATATGAATACGGGAGGGACACCAGTGACCGCGACAAAATATTCTGCTGAACTGACATCGGTAGTAATGAACAAACTTCAAACTGCACCTGATGATTATATTGATGTTAGAGTCTTTCTGGAGCCGGATTCAATCCTTGAAAAAGTAAGTGCTGAGCTTGAAGCAAAAGGGATGAAAATCCGAACTATTATCGAGGGACCTGACGTTCAGGTCAGAGGTAGTATTGCAGTAAAGAATCTCAATGATATCAATGCAGTTGCCGAAGTGTATAGAATCGAGCACGATCATGTCCTTTGAAGGATGATCAAACATAAACCTGGATTGATCCTTTTGTTTAATCCTCTCTAATACTTTTTTACTTTATCAGGGTATTACTCACATGCATTTGGAATAATTATTTTTAAAAAAGATGATGAAAAATAAGAAGTCCAGAATCTGGGTTTTCAGGATGTCTGGAACTCCTTTTGCCTTATGCCCAGAAAAACCTCGAATTATGGTAAAATGTGATCTCTGCAACGCTGAGGTAATATTTCATGTGAAAAACAGGCGTGGAAAATCAATATTCTTCTTCTGGAATCCTGCAGCATTTTTGTGCCCTCCGCCGCCATATTGCTGGGCAATCTTGGCACAGTCAGGTGAATTCGGGTTCTCTGAATCAGACCTCAGGCTGAATACTACCATATCTTCTACTGCCTGCCACATGACAGCAATATCATATTCAGGCTTCTTGTAGATGAATTCCCCTAGCTCGGAAATATTCCCTGTAGTGTTTACAAGCCTGGCTCTCCAATTATGAAAAGTAAAATCAATCCCACGATCGAAGGCTTTCTGAAGTTTGTACTTTTGAGCCTCCAGGAGCAATTCACCAATGGAGATCATTTTATTTACGGTTTCTTCGTATTCCGAACCAAGAAGCACGTCCCACACAGGATCGTCAGGAGTCTTGACCATCAGGCTGAAACCTGCACTGAATGCCCTTGTATCCGGGTATTCAAACGTCCACATATCCTTATCCCCTATATAGGCAACAGCCGGAGGGGGCGAAATATTCTCAGGATGAGTGTACTCCCATGTAAGCATGCAGGCTGCCTTTTCAAGAGACCGAATTCCCGGAATACTGCTTGAGCCCCACAGTTCGGGGAACTTTTCCATAGCAGTCCTGTGATGATCTATCCATATCAGCTTAGACCCGCAAATCTTTACGAATTCTTCCATTCTGTCACTTGAAAAATCAACAAGCCACACTTTTTCAGCTTCGTTTATTTCTTCCTCAGTCCATGACTCCTTTCCGTAGTTTATAGCAACAAACTTTATGGAAAATTCGTTTTTGTCGTAGTAATTCGCAGCGACAGCAGCTGCACAACTCCCATCGTTATCATCATGGTAATAAATCAAAATAGTGCGTTTCTCATCAGTCATTTCCTGTTCTCCTTACTTTAAAGGATCTCCTCTCAATTCTAGCTTGTTCTCACGTGTGCTTAGTTCCGGAAGTACCTGCTAGCCATACTTTTTCAAACTATTATACGCTGGAGTACAATTTATAGAACTTCTATCAATCACTAAAATGAAATATGTATTCATTTGTCTGTAATAAAATAAAGGGTGTGGTTAGGAATCTTCTAAATATTTTATTTTTATAACTATAATAAATAAAAACAGAGTATTATAAACCGAACATTTAATTTTATTCTTTGACTATTTCCCTAAAAAAATTCAGATTTGGTAAATATAATCCTGCATTTTTAAATTGCTGATCCCGGTTTGGAATCCATGCAGGTTTTATGAGTACAGGAGATTCTGAAATTTAATCTCATAAAGCCTTGACTATGATAAAACATCAATTATAAGTCTCACACTTTGATGTAACCTGCATCAGACGGCTGGTTATATTTTACCTTGAGCATATTCTGAGCACAGGTTCTAAACAGATTTTCTTTAGAAATTTTATACCATTATTCCGATATAATCAAGTATCCTATCATAGGCAAATATATAAAAAACAATCAGTAAGTTACAAGGAAAATAATGAGTTACCTGCCGAAGATAGGATGCATGTCGCAACTGTATATTTGTGTACACTCTCTACAATTAGAATTCAGATACGTCCATCTTAAACTTAAGATGGACTATCAAAATATTTTAGATCATAAATTTAGGGACGTTACATAATAAAACAGAGTAGAAAATAATCATAACTGCCGTTCCGGTATATAGGACAAATCCTGTGGGTTTGTTTTCTTGAACAGGTAGTTGTCAAGAGTTAATAAATTCAAGCAATTTGCCACACCTTTTTTCACACCTTTTTTCACATTTTTTTAAAGATTGTTATTTTTAATTGTAAACACTGATTATTTTTAAAATTCATGGAAATGATGTTTATTATGGATGCATGGATGCCAATAGGCTGCCTCTGGCGTTAAAGAATCCATTCATTTACCTATACTAATTTTTGGCAATTTAGTATGCCAGGAATTTCCAGCGTTCAAATTCTCCTCAAGAAATTCCCTTTTAATTCCCTGAACGGTGAGCTTTACGGTGAACTGTAGAAGCCTTTGTGAGGGGATTAAATCAAATAATAATTTAAATAATAATATTTTTAAATATTTAATTTATATAATTATATTAGGGGCTGAAATGGGGAATAAAATTAGCTGCAAAAACGGGGAAGCACTAAAATCAACATTAAAACCCCTTGAGGCGGTACAGGATTTTGTGAGAAATTCCTAGAGAATAAAGGAGACATAATGAAGGGATGCGCCAAAATGAAAAAATTTTGTAATATCTGCGGTCGGGAACTGCTGGAAAATGTGCCGGTCGTCGATACCAGCCAGGATATGATACCAATAAAGTTCGAGGAGGTTCGCGGGGATAATTCCGATTTGATATGCATTGAGTGTGCAGTTGAATCGGTCGAGTATCCACCCTTCTTATGTTCCAGATGCGGACAGCCAGTCGAGTTCGGTGAGCACTTCTATGTATTAAGGGTAGGAACCCTAAAACCCAGTGGTCCGAAGATAGACCTTAAAGAAGTATCCCCTGACGAAAAATGCATCTGTGTAACGTGCTATGAAGAGCTCATGATTCCTGAAGAGGAAGAAGGGTAACAAACGGATAGCTCTGTTCCCTGCTCCGCAGTTAGTTTTTAATCCCAGGCAGAATAAGGGTCAAGTTCTGGAGATATTACAGGTGGAAAAAACAGAACTGATTTTCAGTTCTGTTCATAGCTTTTTCTTTTTTTTTAGTTTTATCTAGGTTTCAATCCTGAATCTGGATTAAACTCTGAGGATTGTAGGATTCTTAAACTGCTACGGAACACTAAAATTCTATAGGTTCAAAAATAAGATTTCAGTATGAAATGCGTACAGTTATCCAGATATCTCAGCAAAGAGATCGTTGAATCTGAAGAAGATGAAATTTAAAAAAGAAACAAAAATTAAAAGAGCCTCGGGCGGGATTTGAACCCGCGACCTCGTCCTTACCAAGGACGCGCTATACCCCTAAGCCACCAAGGCACTATTATTCTAAGAGCATCTCCAAAATATCACACCAGAGATATAAACCTTTCGACTGATATCACTAACATTTGAAAAATCTCTTATGTCTACTGGAAATTTTGTGGACAAAATTAAAATAATTTGGGAAACGGGTTTCAAAAAAAGCCTGAATATTTCGATTTTATTACTTAGTCTGATCTTTTCTTTATATCTTTTATTTTCCTTTATAAGCACCAGCGCTCATCGATCGGGAAGCGCTCGTTGATCCACATGAGAGTGCGGTTGTTGTGAACTATTTTGTAGGAACGGGAAAGTACAGATATGCCGTCGAAGGTTGGTTCGCCTTCAAGGATTTCGAGTTCCTCCATGTCGCGCCGGGTTTCGAGATTGTGGCTGCGCAGGATACGACCGATAGGGATGTCTGCCCGCATGAGTTGTTCCCGCATGGTATCAGGCATTCGTTCCAGGGGAGAGAGGGATCTTGCATAGACAAAGACTGTGCCGCCTGCAGAGAGCCATACTGCCCGGTCGTTTACTTCACTGCCTTCTTCCACATCGAGAAGATCAGCAATTGGTTTATCGGCTTTGATGATGTGCTGGGACTCAGTAGTCACGCTCACCGGCTGCCTGGTCATTATCTCCAGGAGGAATGTCACCGAACCGTCGGTTCCGCAGCAGACCCGCAGGCAGGTTGGAATCTCAAAACTTTTTAGTTTTTCAAGAAAATCGGTGTTCAAAAAGATACCTCAAGCTAAGGATTGCAAAATAACAGAAATCTCAAAGTTTCAAAACAGTGTTAGGTCGTCAGGAGTTTTAATCTCCTCCGACATCTTTCTTTGCCATTTTTACGCGTTCTTTTGCTGTGTATCCAGTCGCTTTATACAGAAAATCCCTGAAGACCTTATTTGTCTGCAGGATAATCTCGTCATCAGTTACAGTTTTGTCGGAAACCGTATCCACAAATAGCCTTTTATTATCAATCCAGACTTTTATCTTTGACATAGCTCCATAGGAAGTCTCAAGGACACCTGCGTCTCTGGAGATCTCCCCGGGAAAGCACTCTTTCATTACCGAGTAAATCCTGTCAATATCAGGTTTAAAACCGCGTTTTAATTTATACTGTTGCATTTCTACCCTCTTATAAAAGATTTTCATCTCAGATAAAGTTTGCTTAGAACAGGCTAGCTTAGAACCTTTTCCCTCGCATTAACTTATTATTACTTTATTTGTTGTTTTTATACTTCTTTTATATTTGTTGCTTTTTATACTTCTTTTATAGCAGTTCTTTTCTGTAGATTTATTCCTGACTTGATTTATTCCTGACTTACTTTCAACAATTTATATCCAATTATGTCTGGAATTTTATTTAGTTTATTGATTTTTGGGGTATATTCATAGTTCCAGAGCTATACTTCGAGAGCTGAATATTCGCTTCATGGCAGATAATGCCTTTGAGAATCAATCATAAATATGATTATGTCTTATCATAAATTGATATAAAAAGAAGTCTGCTTATATTTCTCTTACCCGATGTACGTTTGTGACATAATTGCCATTGCCTCAACAATAAAAAAACAAAAAGCCCTGCTTGCTATAGTTAAATCGGTTTTTTTGACTGAAACTGATAAAACTGGCAGAAGTTATAAGTAATAAAACAAAAAGGTGACTTAAATGCATAAAACATTGAATCTGGAAGAATTAATTGCTTCAAAGCAGCTTGAAAAAGAAAAAGCCGAAAAAAGCGATGATTTACCAACTGAAGAATTATACGACCTTATAATCCCTCCAGGCACGGTTGTATCTATTATTTATGATATTGTTGAAGAATTCGGTCTCGAACCTTTAACCAGGAAAGTTTTTGTCGACATAGCAAACAGCGAAGAAAGGGAACTCCTGGTTTTGCGCGGTCCACTGGAGAAGGTTCAGGCAGCCGAAAAGTTCCTCTACGAAGAAATGAAAGCCTGGGTAGAAAGTCAATAATCTCGCTAATCTTTCAGGTAATCCAGTTGAATTTTGCTTACCTCTTTAAATTTCTTCAGGCCCGTGGCCTGGGGAAAATAAATCTCGAATCGCAATACGGATAGGAATGCCTTATTGCTTTTTGATAAATTTTTTAAGAAAAAGTTTTATTCAGAACCAATACCTGTAATACTTTCTTTTGAGAAATCAAATACTGTTACTCTACCGCTTTTATCATATATATCGAGTTTCGAGCCTGCCTCAATTTTTCCGATAACGGCAGCAGTAAGCCCAGCTTCTTCAAAAACCTTTATGCATTCCTCTGCTTTTTCTGCTTTTGCAGTAAATACATAACCTGTTCCGGGATGCATTTTAAGCCATTGCTCAAAATCCACGTTATCGGGCTTTGGGATGGCTTCGAGGTCTACGGTTGCGCCAACTTTGCTCGTTTCACAGAGCATCCCAAGCGTACCTATAGTTCCGGGATTGCTTATGTCTTTGCCTGCAGTGACAAGTTTTCGCGCTGCAATTTTCTGGGTGACGAGATAAGTTTCCCTTATTTTCATTGGCGTTTTAAAAGAGGTCGTATCCCAGCTGTAAGGGGAATTTGGTCCAATTCTTCCGTCCATATCGTAAGCCGCTATAACAAGCTCTCCGGGACGGGCGGTGTCGCTCCGAATCACACAATCTCTTTTGACTATGCCGATAATAGCAACTGAAATGGAATTATACTCCGTATCAGGATGGACATGGCCGCCTACAACCGGAACCCCGAACTTCCTTACTCCTTCAGCCAGCCCTTCCATAAGTTCTCTGCAAGCAGTATCGGAACTTGAGGATGCTACGTCCACCATAGCAAGGGGCTTTCCACCCATTGCTGCAATATCGTTTACATTCACAACTACAGCTCCGTAGCCTGCCCACCAGGGACTGGCGTCCAGTATCCTTCCCCATATCCCATCTGCCGCAAAGAGGATAACATCGTCTCCTCCTATATCGATAACTGCTGCATCGTCTCCAAAATCAACAATTGCGTTCTTATATTCCGGGCGGACGGCCTCGAAAATTGAAACAATGTCCTCAATCTGTTTTTTTCGAGTAACCCCTTCAAAGGTTTTTATCCTTTCTGCGAGCTCTTCTAGGTTCAATGTCAGGCTTCCTTTTGTTTTTTAAATTGATACGGGTACATAGTAATACAGATGCAGGTAATCAGCATACAGGTAAAAACAATAATCAGTACTGGTACGAATAACCATTAGCAAATACTTATGGCTAATCAGTACTACCGGTATAATCTATTAGTAGCACAAACTCAGGTAAATAAGTGATTCATGTGTGAATATACGGGTACAAATAATAATGTTACTAAGCTATCAAGAGCTTCTATAGCTTACAAACCTTTCCCTGTGAAAGATACTCTGAGATGTTTCGGTGAGTACCTATTCAGCTTATCCTTTATCTCTTTTTTTCTTTGTTTCAAAGGAGAAAAGCGATAGCTTTTTATTAAGTTCGTGTATCCTATTAGGCAACCTAATTTATATTTTCAAATATATAAAGATCTCTTACTAAAAAGATCAGGAGTGAAAAACATGGTAGCAAAAGTTAATGTCGACCTCTGTACTGGCTGTGGAAGCTGTGTAGACGAATGCCCTGCCGCTGCAATTTCCCTCAACGATGATGGTATTGCAACAGTAGATGAAAGTGAATGCCTTGATTGCGGCTCATGCGAGGACGCCTGCCCCAACAATGCAATCACAATTGAGTAACGTTTTTTAAGTACGATTTAAGCGCGTCTTTAAAAAAGATCTGAGAAGCGGAGTGTTCCTGCTCCGCCTCGAAGGTTTCTCATCCAGAATTCTGGTTTGAGACTCTTTTCCAATTCCAGTGCTAAAATGCCTGACGGTAATTGTGTGATATTGCAGTTATCGGGCTCCTACCCTTAAGCTTTCTGTTTTCCGTCTTCCTTAAGGATTTTTCTTGCCCTTTCGGCATCTTCTTTTGTCTGGATTTTTATAAGCTTTCTGCGTTCTTCGCTCATCTGTGACATGTCCTGAGAAAGAAGTCCGTAAGCGTCAGCTCTACACTGCCTGCAGTGACGCATTTGCAGGACGTAAGGTTCACATGCCTGCTGAGCAGCTTTTCGCTCTTCTGGAGTAGGAGGCTCAATATTTGCAAAGGCTCCCTGGCTGATAAGGGGCATGATGTTCATTATATAAACCCCGAGTTCGTTGAGTTTTCTGGCAATCTCAACCACGTGTTTGTCATTAATTCCCGGAATGAGTACAGTGTTAACCTTGACAACTATGCCTGCATCAACAGCCGCTTTGACGCCTTCAAGCTGGTTTTTTACCTGAATTTTTGCGCCTTCAATTCCCTTATAAATCTTTCCATGATAGACTATATGATCCACGATTTTTGCCTGGATCTCGGGATCGATTGCATTTATCGTTACCGTTAATGTAGAAACTCCCACGCGCAGAATATCTTCCAGCTTTTCGGGAAGAAGTAGTCCGTTTGTACTCATACAGAGCGTGAGATCAGGAAATTCCTTTTTTATCAATTCAAAGGTTTCAAAGGTCTCTTTATTAGCAAGAGGATCGCCAGGGCCTGCAATCCCGACAACCTTGATGAATGGATAATCTTTAATGACCTGCCTCGTCTTCTCAAGGGCTTCCTGTGGAGTAAGAACTTTGCTAGTAACTCCCGGGCGACTCTCGTTTACACAATCAAAATCCCTGACGCAGAAGTTACACTGTATATTGCATGATGGAGCCACAGCCAGATGAATCCTCCCGTACTTGTGCTGGGCTTTTCTGTCGTAGCAGGGATGTTCGGCAATCTTTCTCAGGAGCTCCTCTTCAAATTTAGGGCTGTCAATATCACAACATATAAGATTATTTTCTTCAGGCAAATGCGTTTTCCTCCATTCGGAATTTAAAAGTACAGCAGAACCTCAGTACAGGGGATCTTTAAAAGTACAGCAGAACCTCAGTACAAGGAGGATCTCAGGATATCTAACCAAATTTATGATGCGCCCCTTGATATACATTTTGGAATTTCTCAGGAATCCGGGAGAATCTGGAAGTACTCTCCTGAGCTCCTGGCCATTTGAGCTTATAGAGTTTATATTATATATTAATATCAATCAAATTATATAATATTCACTTAATATCAAAGTAAGTACCAGGTTTGCTCATTATGAAAAATTGTCCATTTCACACCATTTTCCTTCTCCTTCCCAGATTCTGACCAGGAGGGGGAATCCAAACTTTTCCGAGAGGCGGGAGTGAATATGCAGGCAAAGGTGTTCTGAACTGGGAAATTCAAGGATATCATTTAACAGCATATGATCATATTCTTGCAGGGTTTCCTTTATTCCCTTCTTCAGGTCATAAAAGTCTATTACCATCCCATTTTCTCTTACCTCTCCTTCTATTATGACCTCGATTTTATATGTATGCCCATGTACTCTTCCGCATTTTCCATGCCCTGGAAGGTAATGGGCACTATCGATATAATCAATAACTCCCAGTCTCATTTTTGCCATTTATAATACGCCCCGTTTTAGTTAAGCATTTTACCATTCATTTTTCTAATTTTGATGCTCTTTTACTCTTCTCATTTAAAGTTATAAGCAACCCCACATCCTGTGTGTCTGTGGAATAACTCGTGTGTCTATAATTTCAAGCAGGCTCTTCTGCAACTCCATAATACTTTTTACGGATGCTTGTATAGAACCAGGCTTCATCAGGTCACGACCAATCGGAGTTTCAGGCTGGAGGATTACACAGGACACATAAGGAGCTATGGCTTCTACAGCCCGCTTTATGGCTTCCAGCTCCGTATCTCTGTTCACTACGATCTTGCAGAAACAATCCCTTGAATGGGTTTTTCTTAAAAGCCTGAAGCATTCTACTGTATTTTCCATGTGTTCTTTCCGGGCTTCACGTCCAATACCCCTGAGCGATTCAGGAAGTTTGAAATCTCCTGAAACATAAGCAACCTTTTCGCTCAGCTTCTTTGCCTGTTCAGGCAGGGTCATATTGGACTCAAGATAAAGCGGCGAGGCTATATTCAGCTTTTTTATAAAATCTGCGTACAGTAGAGGTTCTCCTCCGGTCAGGGAGACTGAATGGAGATGTTTAAAAGGCTGCAGCATAGCTTCCAGATGGGTAACACTTATAGGGTTCTTGATTTTTTCAAAGTAGCCGCTCCCTTCCACCTTCTCATAATTGCAGGTTCCAGGATTTGCAAAGTCCGTATCACAGTAGTTGCAATTGAGGTTGCAACCCGAAAAGCGGACAAAAGCCTGCCTTACGCCAAGATATGGACCCTCTCCCTGGACAGAGCAGAAAATTTCTCTTATAGGGGCAGAGATAATCTCTGAAGCTGACATTATACCACCCCCAGGGGTCTTGACTTTCTCAGGTCCTTTTCTATATCTTCAAACTCGCGGACGTAAGCCTCCCCTACTGCTTGCATGAAGCTTGCAATCTGTCTATCATCTATTATCCCGGCTTCTTTCAGATTCCCGTATACATCATGAGAAACGTTAATCCCAAAATGGATTTTCTGAGAAACTGCAGAGGTGCTGGCAATCGAGACTGTTAGCTTTTTCCCTTTCAGGAAAAGGTCATCTCCTTCCCTCGTTGTCTGCACACCAATATCCGCAAGGTATTCTCTCACAAGGGCTGTAAAGAGCCGCTGCCGGGTATAGACCAGTTTCAGGTCAGTAGAATCAAAATGTTCTATAATGAAACTTATCATATCTTCGGACAAGATTGATTCATTTGCTCGGCGGTCCTCAAGGTCAATCATATGCTCGATTTTCACGTCGCAGGCTCCCCTAAAAACTACAACTGAGTCTTCCTGAACTCCAAAATTGTTGTAAGCCCAGAGAGAGGAAATCTGGCTTCCGTCATAATCGAGTTTCTCAGGTAAGATAATGCACTTCATAGAATTCTCTCTGTAAGTTTCTCTGATGGTATCCTGGAAGCTTTTCACAGGTTTTCTTAATCTTCTGCAGGTCTTCCTGTAACTCTTTCTTAATCCACTTCTATGGCATCGACTGGCTCTTCTCGCTCAGATTCCAAGCCTTTTGAGAAGAGGATCTTTTACGCCTGCATTTTCAAATGCACGTGCTCGGCGCACGCAGCTCTCACATTTTTCGCAGGGTTTTTCTCCTTCATGATAGCAGCTCCAACTGTATTCAAGAGGAGCTTTTGCCTCAAGAGCTCTTCTGACAATTTCGGTTTTTCCAAGTTCAACCAGAGGAGCCAGGATTTTTACGCCATTCTGGGTAGAATATGAAAAAGCCTTTTCCATTGCCTGCACATATGCAAGAGAATTGTCAGGGAAGGTTCTGGCTTCTTCACCGTTAAAGCCAACTATAATGTAATCACATTTCCTGCTCTCAGCAAAACTAGCTGTGATATTGAGCATTACCCCGTTTCTGTTTGGAACCCAGACTGCCTTTGCAGAAGCATCTGTAATTTCTGCAGGTGCTCCTTCGTCAATATCCTCGAGTGATATGGATGGAACTTCAAGATCCCTGTTAACAAGGGATGTAGATGTTATTTCCGAAAGCCAGTCTAACTTTATAACCCTGTGCTCAATCCCGTAATATTCGCATACCTTGCGCGAGTACGCAATTTCCTTTTCTCTGGCTCTCTGCCCGTAATCAAAGGTAATAGCCATCTCAATGTCATGATCTTTCGCAGCTATTGCAAGCGCAGCGACCGAGTCAAGCCCACCGCTCAGGAGAGTTATAGCCTTCATTTTTACTCACTACTTAAACTTACCATCCTGATTCATTAATTAAACCGATTGGTTAAATTCTACATGGAATTCTACACGAAATTATACTGTTTATCTAGATTTAACAGAAGCTCTCCTGAGTTACTCTTTCAGGATTTCCCAGAATATGTTCTATTAAGAGTCTCTGGATATTCTCCCGGGATTATTCCAATAATACCAGCAACTCGTATTTAAAAGTAATTATTTCCGTGATGAGGATTTCTTCCAGTGTAACAATGAAAATATATCTCCGGTTTAAGTATGAAACCTGGATCTAAAACCTGATTATAAAAGCAATTTTTAAAATTTTACTAGTAAGTTTCACTTATAATCTCAATTCTTAAAGAAGACTCCAAAAAATCTGTTTTAGCAAATTCTTTTTAGTAGACCCAGCCATATATTAGATAGGGATATTTAATAGAAGAGGTGGGACCATTTGATAGGGATTCTTTCAGACTCGCATGATAACATGAATGCCCTCCGGAAAGCGGTGGAATTTTTTAATGAGAGGGGAGTAAAAGCGGTGCTGCATGCAGGTGATATTATTTCTCCTTTTACTGTAAGAGCCTTTGAGGAACTGAAGCCAAAACTCTATTTTGTGTTTGGAAATAATGATGGCGATAAACTAACACTTACAAAGCGGTTTGAAGAAATCGGAGCTGTTTCCTGCGGGGATTTCGGAGATCTGACGATTGACGGACTGCATATTGCCCTCCTGCATGGGACAAATGAAGCTATGGTAAAAGCACTTGCCAGATCAGGGGAATTTGATGTGGTAATCCGGGGCCATACCCATGAGCCGAATGTTAAAATTATCGAAGGGGTTACAGTGATAAATCCGGGAGAATCCTCGGGCGTGCTTTCTGGAAAATCAACAGTTGCTGTTCTTGAGATTGCAAACCTTAACGTTGAGATAACTCAGCTTGAGTTGGACTGACTCAACTCATTTCCCATTTTTAGAATTTCTAGAATTTCTCTTCTAATATTTTTCGGGGCGGCGGCTGCCCACAAAGGGGTTGATGCGGTTGAGAATGCAGCAGTATCATATGGCTTCAAGACTTTTGCCCTGAATGGCTGTACGGATCGCTGTGACACTAAAAAGCTTGATGAAGACGGAATGAAAGCTGACGTATATCTAATGGTTACTGAACTCGGGATTGAAAAAGCAACTCCTTCGATAACTGCAGGGAAAACATTAATTATCTCTGTTTATGAAAACTAAAAGCAGTTCAGTCACTAACGATTAAAAAGGATTCTGTCACCATGTCTCCTGAAAAATCTGCAAAGAATTTCACTTCTCATCTCCCTGAGGATTTCGATGCACGAATTTTCAGCATCCTCCCTTACTACTCATGTTTTCATCAGGAAACCATTAATTTCATCAAATCTTTGCCATCCAGCCCGAGAATATGGCTGGATACAGGATGTGGAACCGGATCTCTTGTTAATAAAGCAGTCAGGCAATTTCCGGCTACAAAATTCCTTTTGTTTGATCCTTCGGAAGGTATGCTGAGCCAAGCAAGAAAAAAACTGTCATCCTGCCTTGCTGACAGGTTGGAATTTCTGGAAGCATCGACTACTCAGGAATTTTCTCAGGAATTGGAGGAGCAGCCGGACGTTATAACTGCAATACAGTGCCATCACTACCTTTCCCGCGAGGATAGGGCTAAAGCTACAGCTGTATGTTATAATCTTCTGAAAGAAGGCGGGGTTTACATTACCTTTGAGAATATCAGGCCACTTACCGAAGAAGGTATTATTCTAGGAAAACGATATTGGCATAATTTCCAGGTTGTTCACGGCAGAACTGAAGAAGAAATAGAGGAAAATCTGAAGCGTTTTGACACAGAGTATTTTCCCATAACTGTTGAAGAACATCTAAAGCTCCTGAGAGAAACAGGATTCCGCACTGTAGAGTTATTCTGGTACTCTTACATGCAGGCTGGATTTTACTGCATTAAATGATTCAATTTCCTTTTGTGGAGATTTCATTTTGCAGATCTCATTTACTCATATGCTCTTTAGGGATATGTAAAGCATAAGATCAATCAGAGATTTAGATATTCAAATCAGAGATTTAGATATTCAAGATTTTAAGATCTATTTGGAATAAGAGTCTAACTAAAATGATTTATTCTAAAGTTTAATGGATTTCTCGAAACTTTATAGTCTCGGAAATCCTGAAAAAAGAAATGAATTAGTATGAAGAATAACTTCTCCTCTCAGTTCTTGTTTCTCTTGCGTAATTTCCGCTGCTATTGCGGTAACTGCTGCGAGGAGTGTCGCTGCGCATGCTGCTGCGAGATTCACTGGTATCCCTTGAGTTTCTCCCCCTTGATCTCTGGGCAAGTTCTACAAGAGGTTTTCTACCTCTCTTTTTGTCTTTGAAGATCTCTAGCAGGGCTTCGGCTTGAGCAAAGGGCACTGTTACGAAGGAAAAGTGTGGGAATATTTCGGCATCTCTGATCATCAGATCCTTTTCTCCGGTTTCTTCCTGTATGAACTCGCACAGCTTTTCGGGAGTCATGCCGTCGGCTTTACCCATGGCAATGAAAAGCCTGGTTTTGCCTTTCCGGTCGACGTATGAGCTTCTAGAAATTTCTGCGTACATGCTTTCATCGAACATCTCCTTGAAAGCGTACTTCAACAAGGCAGCCAAAATTTTTTCGGCTGGGTATTCGTCAAGGAGCTTTTCGCTCATTTCAAGGCAGTCGCCATATTCCTCAGTTTTTATAATGTCTTCGAGTTCGGCTTTTACTCTTGCTCGTTTGGCTTTTATTACGTCCTTTATCTCGGGGATTCGACCTTTCTTCATTTCAGATTTTGACGTCTTTTTAATATAAGTGAGCCGCCTGTATTCCGTGGATGTCACGAAAGTGATTGCAGTTCCTTGCTTTCCTGCTCTGCCCGTCCTTCCTATCCTGTGCACGTAGGATTCTGGGTCCTGAGGCAGGGAATAGTTGATAACGTGGGTCAGGTCCATTATATCGATACCGCGGGCTGCAACGTCGGTTGCTACAAGAATATTTATCTTCTGCTTCCTGAACCGGTTCAGGATCTTCTCCCTTTCATTCTGGGAAAGGTCGCCGTGCAGGGCATCGGCTGTGTATCCTCTGTCTCCAAGTTTCTGGGCAAGTTGAGCGGTATCGGTTTTTGTCCTGCAGAACACAAGCCCATAGAATTCGTCCTCAATATCGATAATTCTGCACAGGGCCTCGAATTTGTCATTCTCATGAACCTCAAAGTAGATCTGCTCGGTCAGGTTTGCAACAAGTTCTTCTTTCTCAATGGCAACATACTCATAATTCCGCATGTATTTTTTGGCGATGCCAAGGATGGGTTTCGGCATTGTAGCTGAAAAGAAAAGCATGCGCTTCTCAGGTCCGGTTGCCTTTAAGATCTCTTTAATTTCGTCAATAAAGCCCATATTGAGCATCTCGTCGGCTTCGTCCAGTACGAAATATTTAATGTGCTCAAGGTTCAGGCTCTTCCGCTCAAGGTGGTCTATTACCCTTCCAGGAGTTCCCACAACGATATCAACCCCACTTTTTAGCATCCTGAGCTGCTGGGTCATGGACTGTCCTCCATATATCGGGAAGATATGCAGCTTTTTGTCTCCTTTCAGGGAGTTTAGTTCTTCTGAAACCTGGATTGCCAGTTCTCGGGTCGGAGTCAGGATTATTGCCTGTACATAACCTGATTTTTCGGGGATTTTTTCTATAATGGGGGCTCCAAAAGCCGTTGTTTTACCGGTTCCTGTCTGAGCCTGCCCTATAATATCACAATTTCCTTTCAAAAAAAGCGGGATAACTTTTTCCTGAATTGGGGTTGGTTCTTCAAACCCTTTCTTTTTAAGGGCTTTTAACATGCTGTCAGAAAGTCCAAGTGCCTTAAATTTTGCTAATTTTTCCATGTACTCACTCTAATATTGAAATTTATTTTTTACAGATTGTGTAACTTGCAGACCTGCTGCTTATATAATCTACCGCATACCCATATTCTTTAAAGGAGAAGCCACTTATCAAACAGGTACATGATACCGTTAAGAACAGGTAAACACGCCGTATAAATGGTTAATATCCCCGGGATGCGAGAAGGTGCCTAAGGAACAGGGAAATCCACAACCCATATAAATAAACTTATACAGCAAAAATTCGATTTCTTGGATAAGTTCCAGACGCTTTTTTGAGTTCTTCCCTGTGATACAGGCAGACTGAATTACTGGATTAAATAATATACAAACTGAATTACTAGATTAAATAATTACAGACTAAATTACTGGATTAAATGATATTAATTAATAGCCTTTAGCTTGAATAGTAACCCTGTAACCCTTTTTTCCTGTATATATCCTTTTGCTACCCCTCTAATGAGGTTCTTAATTATAAAGCTTTCTATTGTCCGGAACTACCTTTGAGGCAGGTGTTTCTTGTTTTTAGGTAAATCTTTCAGGTATCGGTTGTGTTATGAGCAGCATTGCAGATACAGGTAATAATCACGTTAAAGGCAATGTTTAAAAATTAAAGAATATGCTTACAGATAGGATGGTAGAAAGTTTTCAATATGCTTGCTCAGTAGTACCAGCCCTGGAGTCCAAGTTCATCAGTCAGCATTTCTTTAAGAATATTAAGCCTATTCATGGAATATCGGATCTGTTCAGGTTTATCGAGCACTTCTTCGCACCCGGTCTCTTCCTGTATTGTCGTGACCCTCACAAGCTCGGCAAAATTAGCGCACTCATCCAGAAAACTGTTGAACAGCTTACGAGCCTTTATAAGATTTTCAGAAGTCTTGAAATCGGGCTGGATGGTTTTTTCATACTCTGCTCTCTGTTTCATTTCTGAGACCAGGAGGCGTGATTCTACATAATCCCTGGCGTTCAGAAGATCCCCAAGCTTCCTGATATCATTCCCTACGCGCTGGGTAAAGTAAGCAATTTCAAAAGCCCACTGCTTATCAAAATTAATTTCTGGGCCCGCATTGGTAAACGGAATTCTGCTTGTCAGTCCGTCCATCTCCTGTTGTTCATATTTGCTTTCTTTCTTATTAATATACTAGAGGAAAGAATAAAAGCTTAACTAAATTCACAGGCTCTTTAATGTGTTTTTTGGTGTCTTTCCGGAATGATCGCGGAATTCTATACGTAATTTCAGAAAATTCCACTTTAGGGCTAAAGGCAGGCTTGAAAAACGAATTTTTGGTACGACTGGTGGACTGAAAGCTGACATTCATGTGGCATGGATTCGGCAGGAATAAGAACTGCAATCTTGAAAAAGTAAAAAGCTTAAAAACAGGAAATTAAAAGAAAAATAATGTTCCAAAGAAAAGTAATGTTCCGTAAAAAAGTGTGTTAAGTAGACGAGATATCATTATACCTGTAACCATTGCAAATGAAAGTATTTTTTGTTTGAATGGCTATTGAGGGAATCCTTTAGAAAGGATCCCCTTAACTGCCATGCTTAGACCGGAGAATGTTCAGTATTGTTTTTCATGTTAATTACTTTCAAAGTTAAAAGCATTATCAAAAAGAAAAATTTAAATTAAATTCTTATTTTGATGATGCTTTTGCTGCTTTTGGTTTGTCCACTATCGGAACTGACACTTTTAAAGTTTCTTTTGCACCAGTCTTTGTCCTTTGATTAGATACTGATAGACAGTCTTTCGGGCAGTTAGCAACACATTCAGTACACATTATGCATCTGAATAAGTTAATTTCCCACGTTTTATCAGCTTTGGTAACTGTAATCGCATCCGGAGGACATTTCTTTTGACACAGCCCACAGAGGATACAGTTCTCAGGATTAAAAACAATACTTCCTTTAAACTCTTTGAAAGGTTCCCTTATTTCGAAGGGGTAAAGTCTGGTAGCAGGTTTACGAGAAATATTTGTTAGAACAAGGTTCAACATACCCATAATATCACCCTTCTTTTATCTTTCAGTGCAGCTAATGCAGGGATCTATAGTAAGTACAACTATAGGCACATCTGCGAGCTTCACGCCTGGGAGCGTCAGTAACAGCGAGGGTATATTTGCAAAGGTAGGAGTTCTTACTTTAAGCCTTTGCAGGTTTTTAGTACCATTACCTTTTACGTAATATACAACCTCACCTCTGGGCTGCTCAGTTCTCATAATAGCTTCACCAGTAGGGAAGCCTTTTATGGGTGTTGCAATGTCCCCATTGGGCAGCTTGGAAAGCGCATTCCTTATCAGCTTAATTGACTCGTATAATTCAGTGATTCTTACTTTAGTTCTGGCGTAACAATCACCATCTTGCTCGACAGCTGTCTTGAAACCTAGATCCTTATAGATATCCCAGTCTGGTGTGTTTCTTACATCAATAGCGTTCCCGCTTCCTCTAAGTGTAGGACCGGCAGTTCCAGCTTCATATGCGAGCTGTTTTGACATTGTAGCTAATCCTACACATCTTTTCTTAACGGTGTAATTGTTTACGAACACTTTTTCGATATTTTTGACCTGTGCTTCCACTGTATCGAGCATTTTCTCAATCATGTCAATATGCTCATTAGTCAGGTCTTTGGTAACTCCTCCAACTTTCGATATTGAGTGTATAACTCTGTTTCCAGTGATTCTCTCCAGTACATCCAGTACTCCCTCTCTGTACTTCCAGCACTCGTAAAAGAGGCTTTCAAATCCGAAACCATCGGCGAACAGACCAAGCCAGAGCAGGTGACTGTGGATTCTGTTGAGTTCACCAACTATTACTCTTATATACTGCGCTCTCTCTGGGATTTCAACATCGAATAGTTTCTCGACTGCTCGTGTATAAGTGATACCATGGAGGGCACTGCAAATTCCGCATATTCTTTCGCAAATATATGTGGTTTGGTTATAGTCTTTCGTGTCTATGAATTTCTCAAGCCCTCTGTGAACATAACCCAGTGAGGGAAGTGCTCCAACAACGACATCGTTGTCAATCTCAAGTTTTAAAGACACTGGTTCAGGTAAAACGGGATGTTGAGGACCAAACGGTATTACGGTTGTCATATGATTCTCCTCTCAAATTGCTTTAAGCCAAGGGAGTTTTTGGACTGTTTGGCGTTAAGTAAAGGTGGCCTTTGTAGTCTATTGCTAAACCTTCGAAAGTCAATCCGAAGAGATCCTGGTACTCATTCTCGATCAAAAGTGCACATAAATAAATTCCTGATATACTCTTGGGTTTCTCACCTGGTTTCACAAAGTACCTTAGATTTTTTAATTTGTTGTCCTTCTCAAAGAGATATAGAAGATCGTGACCTTCGTTAGCTTTCTGGCATATTATAGTAGAGAATCGGTAGCCATCATTTTTTAAGCCCTCAACCGTTTTTAGCAGCTCGTCGCTGCTTTTCATCTCTGTGGCGTCTATGGTGTTATCAAGCATTCGATGCCACCTCTTTTCCTTTCAATTTTACCTCTTGTCCTTTAATGTTCCCTTTCTTCTTCTCTTCAAGTATTGAAAGTGCTGCTACTACACCATCAAGTATGGCTTCAGGTCTTGGGGTGCATCCGGGAACATATGCATCTACAGGTATGATCTGGTCAACTCCACCTATCACGTTGTAACAGTTATGGAATATTCCGCCAGTGGATGCACAAGCGCCAACTGCTAGAACTACTTTGGGATCAGGAATCTGGTTGTAGATGTTTTTAAGCACGTTTACATTTTTGTAATTTACCGCGCCTGTAACCACCATTATATCTGCTTGTTTGGGAGTACCTATGTTTAAAACACCAAATCTTTCAGCATCATATAGAGGAGTAAGACAGGCTACTACTTCAATATCACAGCCATTACAGCTGTTACAATTCACATGTACAATCCATGGGGATTTTGCCAAACTCATATGTCTCCCTCTTTCACACTAATTTTACTTGGCTAAAGTACAGGTATGCTATGTTTACTATGGAAAGTATCAGTAAAACCGACCAGCTCAGCTTGAGCATCCACTGCCAGTAAACTCTTGCAGTAATGTTGTCTATAAGAGTTACAGTAAAGAATGCAGCCGCAGACAAAAGTATACCTATCAGTGGGTTTACTGCCCAGAATACGAAGATAAGTCCTGTCAAGAACACGTATTCATAGAAGTGCCCAATCTCAATTCCGGCCAAGCCTGGTCCTGAATATTCGGTCGTCATACCTTTAACCAGCTCCTGGTGAGCATGGTGAGAGGTTGAATAATCAAATGGTGATTTTTTCAATTTTATATTCAGAACAACAAACATTGCTATGAATATAAGAGGTGTATAAAACAGCAGAGGTTTATCTGCTTGTACTACTGCGGATAACTTAAAGGTGCCTGTAAGCAAGTATATTGCAAGAGCATACAGTATTAAAATTGGTTCATAAGCCAGTACAGCCATGATTTCTCTTGAACTTCCTAGCCTGGCGTATGGAGAACCAGTACTCATTCCTCCTACAATAAGAGCTACTGAAGATACTGTGTACACAAATATTATCATCAGAATATCTGCTTGGAACACTAACATCAAGAGGCTTAGAATTAAGAAGGCTACATATATTACCACGTAGAAGTTCTGAGAGGGGTTTACAACCATATTGTCTTTGCTAAGAAGCTTCTTGACGTCGTAGTATGGCTGCAAAAGAGGAGGACCTACTCTACCCTGCAATCTTGCAGTAATTATTCTGTCAATCCCTGCGTATAAGCAGCCGATGATAGGAGCTACAAATATAACAAGAGCAGCTATTAAAATATCGGTTGCATTCATATTAATACTCCTCCTGCCAAAAATGCAATCATAATCAGAAGTATGGAAATTGCATATCCGAATGTTGTAAGTTTACTTTCTCCAAAGATATCCTGGAGGTAAATATTAGAGACGTTGCTTTTATCGTAGGCGCAAAGTCCGTTCCTGAACATTAATTTGTCCGTTTCCAAGTTGTTTTCCCCACACATATAATAGTCAACTTTACGGGGAGTAAACATATTCCTGGTAGCGAAGTAGATCAAGATAGCCAGAACAAGCGCTGCAAATATTGCTGCGTAAGCAAATGCCCCTATCTCGGAAGCAAATTGTCCAGCCTCTCCTGAGATATCAGGAGCAGCTTTGAGCAGAATCTCTACCTGGGGTCTAACGAAGTAATCATACACTGTAAACACAAGTATGCTTGTTACTACTATGGCTAATCCAAGGAATGACAGCGGGAAATATGTTTCCGATTTTTTGTGATGAACTGCGCTTTTATCCATGGTGGTTGATAATATTGTTCCCATCCATTTAGCATAATAAACCGTAGTAAGTGCACTCCCAAGTATAAGGAATATTATCACCACAGGGTTGCTTGCAGCAGCTTCCATTGATACCCATTTTGTAAGCAGCACACCAAAGGGAGGTAACAGCATTGATACCATTCCCAAAGCTGCAAGCGTGGTGAGAAGGGGAGCTTTATTTATTAACCCTGACATGTCCTCGATATCTCTGCTTCCTATAGTGTGCTCAATTTCACCTGTGCACAGGAACAGGAGGGCTTTTGAGATTGCGTGGAACAGAATAAGCATAATTGCAGCAGCTACAGCCAGAGGTGTACCAATTCCGGCGCTTGCGATAATTAATCCCAGGTTTGCAATAGTTGAATAAGCGAGGACTCTCTTGGCATTTCTCTGGGATAAGGCTAAAGCCGAGCACATAACGAAGGTAAAGCTACCATAAACCGCTATAGCTGTCCCAAGACTCGTGCCTGCAAAAGCTGGCACCAGTTTAACAACTAAAAACACACCAGCATTAACCATTGTGCTTGAGTGCAGTAAGGCAGAAACCGGGGTTGGAGCTACCATTGCGCCTAAGAGCCAGCTCTGGAAAGGCATCTGAGCAGATTTTGCAAAGGCTCCGATACAGAGTAAGACAACAGGAAGAGCTACAGTAGCCATTGCTGCTGCATTAGTTCCAGCATAAGTTCCAATTCCAGAAAGGGTACCTATATTATAATTAGTAGCGAGAATAATTATGCCTACTGATAAAGCAATTCCACCAACCAAGTTTAAAGCCAGAGCTCTGAAACCGTTGTTAATTCCTTCTTCATCCATGTTGTATGAGATCAGCACGAAAGAACACAGAGTTGTGAGTTCCCAGAAAAGGAACAGCCATCCAAGCGTGTCAACCATTACCAGACCATTCATGGCTGCAAGGAAAAAGCTCATTGTAAAGTAGAAAGTTTTTTGTCTGTTTAAATGCCTGTGTTCTTCATATTCGTCCATATAACCGGTTGCAAATAATATAATTGCAGTACCGACTATATTAACGATTAATATCATGACCTGAGAAAATTGATCAATATTAAAAGAAGCGCTTTCAACATGAGGAACATTGGTAAAAGTGTAAGCAAATATAGCTGCCGAAATTATTCCTAGTACAAGTGTAGGCCAGTTTTTATATTTTGCTGACACGGCAAGAATAAATAATATCACCAGTACTTCGAATATAAGGACAATGTTCTCATACATTGCTAAATTTGGTTCTGTAATTTCGACTACTCCAGTACCATCCAATACTAAATTAACTGATAAAGCTACTCCTATTATGAAAAAAGCCCAGGCCAAATACTTGTACATCGATTTGGGAAGGGCTACGAATAAAAGCGAAAACAGTATGGGTACTGCAATTAATAGCATAACAGTGTTTTCTATCATACAGCGTATCCTCCGATCTATTAATCCTCCGATCTGTCTTTCTCTGACTTATATGGTGGAATTTACACAATTGAAAAATAAATCAGATATATACAACGTTTTTATAACCCATTTTTTATATTCCCGAAAGGTTTAATTACCGATTTCCCAGTTCAACTGCGCAATTCCTGAGCATATAAGAATATGGACTAATAATCCACAAATATTATAATATTCTTATATCAAAATCACAAGAAATAATAATTTGCGAATAATGTCGATATAAATTCGACACGTTGCCAAATCTTTATTATAGCAAAGCCATATTTAAAGATAGTGATTTTCTTTTTACTTTTATATTACTAACAAGAATAATGGACAATTTAGCCCCCGGTTATTGTTTTTCTTCTTGTTTTGTATTTTATAGTCGGAATACTATGAAATACTAACAGATAATACCAAATAGTTTTAGTATACTATTAAAGTATTATAAATTAGCATGCACATAGCTCTATTTAAATGTAGTGATTTTAGTTTATTTTTATATTGTTCCTGATATTTATTTGTTGGACAGCCTCCGGATCTCGTAATTTTTTAGATTTAATATCAAAATAAATATTAAACAATAATATCAATTTATACAATAATTAATATAACAAAGATATATTTAAAGAAAGTGATTTTATCTTTATTTTTATATAAATATTGTTATATACTGGACAGATAATGACTTCTAATATAAAAATGCTACTGGGAATCCGGCTAATGAATAACTTAGACAAAAGCAGTATAATAATAAAGAACATCCCTGTTATGAAAAAATTGATTGAAATTTTGAACGCGATTAAGTTGCTGAACGCTGCTAAAATTGTATTTTTGAGAACGCTGATTGAGGGTTAAAACATAGTTAAATGTTATATTTGTGGAAAGGACGAAAACTCTCTGCTTAGAGTAAAGCACAGGAGACTTGGGACAATAAAGCTCTGCTTTGAGTGCTGGGAAGTGGAAAGCGGCAACCATAGTCTCCTTCCTTCATGTGGAGGGTGGGATTGTTGCAAGTGAGTATATCCTGAAATATCTTGTAATTAGCATTTTTCACTCTATTTTTTTCCATTCAGAGATTTGCAAGCTTCTTCATTCTTTTGATATTATCCAGGCTTGGGACTTTACCTGCTTTTTCTTGTATTTCTCTCTGCTTTTTTACCTGTATACTATCGTAGAATTCTAAACGTTTTGGCATTTCAATAATTAAGGAATAGCCTAAATCAGTGTATTTATATATATTTCTAGCAATATTGGAAGACCATGCTTAAAATTGAATCCAGATGTATCTCCCAAAAAAGATGCTTTGCGTATACTATTCTCCTGTTTATCCTTGCCGGCATTTTTGAGATAGGAGGTGGATACCTTCTGTGGTTATGGCTACGTGAGGGCAGGGAGCTTATCTTTGCATTTGCTGGGGCAATTATCCTTTTTTTATATGGAGTCGTGCCGACTTTCCAACCGTCCTACTTCCACAGGATATATGCAACTTATGGAGGCATTTTTGTTGTTATGTCCCTCTTATGGGGCTGGATCTTCGATAAAATTCCTCCTGATTTTTATGATATCATCGGTGCCTTGATTATTCTTATTGGAGTGTCAATTATTTACTACTGGCCAAGAGAAAGTGATAACAATTGATTGATCCTGCCATTTCTCTTGCACTGTTTTTCCTGGCTGCACTCTTTGAAATTGGAGGAGGTTACCTTGTCTGGCTGTGGTTAAGAGAGAACAAAGGGATAACACTCGGGCTGCTTGGAGGATTAACATTAACCATTTACGGGATAATTCCAACCTTCCAGCCAGCACACTTCGGCAGGGTCTATGCTGCCTACGGTGGAATTTTTATTGTCTCTTCCCTAATCTGGGGAGTTCTTGTAGATAAAAAAAACCCGGATAAGTACGAGATAATAGGGGCATTGATCGCACTTGTAGGTGTGATGATAATGTTCTACGTGCCTCGTTAAGTAAGTATACAGGAAGGAACAGGTTTTATCAGGAAGGATTAGGTTCTATTCTGACCCTTTTAAAGTAGAAGATACCAAATAAATGCGGGATAGGCTAGTTGAAGATAGAAAACGTGAATTTTATGGAAATCGTTTTTACTATCCATAAAAACTCAGCTTTCTGTAAAATCTGCGTTTTTTGTTTTCGTTTTTAGCCCTTAATCTCCTTCGTTTCCAAGGAAAAAACAGGACTTTTATGTAGCTGCTTTTACATGTGATTATGAAGTCAAGATTTGCAGTCCAGCCAACAGCCTAAGTTAACTGAGTTCAACCCGAAAGTTTGTACGCTTGAATGTATTAATATAGAGAGCTTTTCCTCATTGTTCCGTGTAAATATAAAAAAATCATAAAACTGAAAGTGAAGTGTTATCTGCAATTCATATGTTATATGCGGCTTCACCATGCTGCGTTTTGTCAAGCCCGATGTTTTCTTCACTTTCAGTTACTTTGAGCCCTATTGTTCTATTAAGTACAAAGCCGATAAGGAGGGTACAGACACTTGCGTATATAATTGTAAAGACTACGCCCTCAAGCTGAACCAGCAGCTGGCTGAAGTTTCCAAGGAGAAGACCTTCGCTGCCTACGCTTGCATATACGCCTGTTAGAAGTGCACCGATTATTCCGCCAACTCCATGAACTCCGAAGGCATCGAGTGAATCATCATATCCAAATCTGTTTTTGAGCATCACAGCCTGATAACACATAAAGCTTGCAATCGCACCTATTGGAATTGCTGCTATAGGCGTGACAAATCCGGCAGCTGGAGTTATTGCGACAAGCCCTGACAGAACCCCAGTTGCAAATCCAAGGGCAGTAGGATATCCCAGGTGATACCATTCAATTACCATCCAGACAAACCCTGCTGCTGCGGGGGCTACTATTGTTGTAATGAATGCAAGTGTTGCAATTTCATTTGCAGCAAGAGCTGAGCCTGCGTTGAATCCGAACCATCCAAACCAGAGAATCCCGGCACCAAGGAGGGTTAGAGTAATGTTATGCGGCTTCAGGACGTCAACGCCATATCCTCTTCTCTTTCCGAGGTAAGTCAGTATTGCAAGCGAGGAAATACCTGCTGTTATATGGACAACCGTGCCGCCTGCAAAGTCCAGAGCTTCCCCAGTGAGGAATCCGCCTCCCCAGACCCAGTGACATACAGGTGCATAGATTATGAGTCCCCAGAGCACAATGAACGCGATATAAGACTTGAACTTAACACGTCCCACAATTGCACCTGAAATAAGAGCAGGTGTAATTATTGCAAACATTCCCTGAAATGCTACAAATGCATAAGTTGGAATTGTCCCTGTTACCGAATATGCGTCAATCCCTTTAAGGAATGCGTGTTCAAGGCTGCCCACAAACCAGTTGCCTTCTCCAAAAGCAAGTGAGTAGCCTACTAAAACCCATACCAGAGCCATAACGCCCATGGCAACGAATGAGTGCATCATGCTGCTCAGGACGTTTTTACGCTGGACCAGCCCGCCGTAGAATAGTGCCAGCCCGGGAACCATTAGTAATACCAGTGCAGATGAAATCAGTACCCATACTGTATCTGCAGTTTCGATAGCCATATTTATCCCCTCATAAAGCGTCAGATCCGGTTTCGTTAGTACGAATCCGTATTACGTCATCAAGTGGCAGCACAAATATCTTGCCGCTTCCGAGGTAGCCGTCATTGCCTTTCGCTCCAGTTTTTATTGCCTCGATAATCGGTTGAAGGAAATGATCTTCAACTGCGATTTCAATCTTGATTTTCTCAAGCAGGTTTGCCTCATATTCTGTTGCCCTGTAGATCTCCAGGTATCCTTTCTGGGCGCCATAGCCGGCAACTGATGAAACTGTTAATCTATTTACCTCAAGTTTCTGAAGCTCTCGTTTGACCGCATCAAGTCTTTCCGGCCTTATTATAGCGATTACATACTTCATCTTGACCACCAATCGGTAGCCTATATCCTACTTAATAATATTTAAATCAATCCATCTATATATTAAATATTTATATAGTTTGGCAGAAAATTCATAAAGTAGATTGTGATCTTTGCAGGTTAAGAGCTCAATATAAATTCTCAGCATTTCTAAGGCTACTGTAGCTATCTAAAAATTAGAATTTGGGCTGCCGTATGAGTTCGATTTCTTTCCCGCTTATGCTGTAAGAGACCTTTTATTCCCCGAGAACAAACTCAGAGCTATGTTCAGAGAAATTGGAAGTGTAAGAAATAAGGCTGATGAGGTTTCCCTGCAGATCCTCGCCCTTTTCAGAGAGAGCATCAGTGAGATCCACCTGAACGAGCCTGAATCCGTATCAGACTACTTCAAGCCTGAATATTCCCATTATATCGTGGTGCATACGCCCCTTGATATCCGATTCCCTGAGAAAAGGGAAGAGTGGAATATGCGCTTTTGCAGGGATGTCGGAGTATCGATTGTGGAATGTATTGTAGCAGAAACCGACAGGATTTACGTAAAAGGGCTTATTGCGGTTAACGGCTCAAAGGTCTATGCCATCCTTCCCTTTACAACAATAGATGCGGAAAAAACAAAACAGGCAACGTTTCCTGAAGACCGCATGGCTCGTATCCGGGCGCAGGTACTTCCTGCCGTGCTTCCTGACATAATAGGGGAAACAATCCTCGATATTGGCAGCGGTTTCGGAAGCCTCACTCTGGAGCTTGCAAAAAACAACCCGGATTCGAAGGTTTACGGGATCGATATTCATGACTCTCTTACCGGACAGTCACAGATGAATGCTGATATCCTTGGCGTGACGAATGTGGAATTCAGAACAGGAAACGCCTATGCCCTGCCTTTTGAATCCGAATTTGCGGAAGTGGCTACCTGTTTCTTCATGCTCCACCACCTCGAAGACATTAAATTTGCCCTGTTCGAAATTAAGAGAGTGCTTAAAAACGGAGGCTTGCTAATTGCAGTAGAACCGCTTGCACATCAGCACCACCACGGTCCCCAGTTCTCGGAAGTTGAATGGAAGGCGCTTTTTGAGGATGTCGGCTTCGCAGTCGAGGTTGAGAATATGGAAGGAGCAGCGATTCTGAAAGCTGTAAAAAAGATGTGATATCTGAATGTTTCGGGAAAGAATTAATAAACAGTCCCCTGCAAATTGCAAAACAAAAATGAAAACAGGAAGATCTTTCTATGTTCCCAGACGCCTCTTATGATGTAATTGTGGTAGGCACAGGTCCTGCAGGATCTACATCTGCCCTCTACGCTGCAAAAAACGGTGCTTCAGTACTTCTTCTTGATAAAAAAAAAGAGATAGGGAATCCTATTCAATGTGCTGGTTTTCTGCCCGATGCGTCTGAAATTCAGGCTCTGTTACGTGACGCCAGGCTACCGGATACGCTGAAAAACTATCCTGATTCCTGCGTACTACAGAGAATTGATACACAACGCATTTCCCCTCCTAACTGTAATATAAAAGAGTTCGCTGTCAGAGGTGCAGTCCTTGATCGGCGCAAATATGACCAGTTCCTCGCCGAGAAGGCAGCAAGAGCCGGGGCTGAACTCATGGTCAAAACTCGCGTAACGAGAATTGAGGGCACGATGGTTGAAACCTCAGGAATCTTCGGAAAGCATAGAATCAAAGCAAAAGCTATCATAGGAGCTGACGGTCCCAATTCCCTTGTCGCAAAATCAAGTGGGCTTTTGCCTAATCCTAAATCAAGAGAGATTTCTGTTGCTATTGAATACCAGGTCAGGAATGTGGATATTGACCCTTCTGCCCTGGAAATGTATTTCGGAAAGGACTTTGTGCCAGGCGGTTATGCATGGATTTTTCCCGAGGGTAAAGATCGTGCAAATGTGGGAGTAGGGATTCGAAGCAGGTTGGCTGAAAAAGGGGTTTCTGCAAGGGAATACTTGCACCGTTTTATGAGGAGCCATCCTCTTGCAGAAAAGAAATTGAAAGACGGCATAATAATGAATGTGATTGCAGGCATTATTCCTGTCAATGGCGCTCCGGAAAAAACTTCAACTGAGAACTCACTAATTGTAGGGGACGCAGCCGGACAGATCTTTGCAACAAACGGAGGCGGAATCCCTCCTGCAATGATTGCCGGAAAAGTGGCAGGAGAAACAGCAGCCGAATTTGTAGCCGGGAAATGCAGGCTTGAAGAATATGACCGACGCTGGCGAGCTCAGTTCGGATCTGAGCTTAAAACATCGGTGCAGGCAAGGCAGCTTATGGATGGAATTATGAAATCCGATGTTCTCATGAATGCAGCTTTCAAGCTTATTTCCCCAGAGCAGATGAAAATCATGCAATGCGGAAAACTCCCCTCTACCGTTAAACTCGGGCTCCAGGCGCTAAACCGGGCAAAAAAAGCTTGAACGCAAGCCTTTTCAAAAAAGGCTTGAGCGAAAACCTTTTGAGAAAAGGTTTTATCGAAAACGGCATGGCGGCGTGAGAAACTGAGAATTCGGGTTTCCGATTTTACACTTCTGTCCTTTCCACAGTTGTTTCTTCTTTCTCTTCCTCTTTTGCTTCTTTCTCTCTCGCTTTTGCTTCGGCTGCTTTCATTTTTCTTAATTCGGTTTCAGCATCTTCTTTATTGTACTTTGCTTCCGGATAGGAAGGTCGGATCTCAAGGGCTTTTTCAAAGGAAGCAATAGCTTCTTCGTATCGCTTGAGGACTACGAATTCAAGTCCCCTGAGGTTCCAGACTCCTGCGAAATCAGGCTTTAGCTTCAGAACCTTATCAAAATACTCAATTTTTTTCTCAGGATCGGTTTCTCTGACTGCAAGCGCATACCACTCCTCTGCGGTTTTGCCTTCCACCTTCTTCTTGAATAAGCTGTCCAAAAATCCCAATGATATCACTTCTCCCTTGTGAGATTGTCTGGCAGGTAGAAATAAATAATTATTCTCTTGGACAGAATGATATAACAAGGAATAACCCATACAAAGTACAACCCAAAGCAAGGCATTGAACCAAAAATAAAATCAAGTAAGTTTCATAACATTAAGAATTCGGTATGTTTAAAAAGAAATCTTAAAAATGAAAAATTTGAAAGCTTACTGTGCAAGCATCTGTGCTTCGTTCAATAAGCTTCCAAAATCAGAAGTCATTACAATTTTGGTAATGTTTCCTGAGGTAGTTACATTGTAGATTACTCCGCGTTCGGTGGAGTTTGCCTTCAAAGTCTCGATTTTTTCAGTGAATTCGGGTTCTGGATTGAGATAAAGGGACGTCTGCGTATAATTTCCATCACCGAGTTTTCTGAAATCCATGTAGACCTGATCAGCCGGGATATCAGTGGAGTTTGTCTTTGTAATTACTCGCTGGTAGATACTCCCTTCAGGATTCGCTTGACTCAGGAGGGCATCATATTCTGTTGTAGCAGTTGCATTTCCTTCCAGTATATCGATTACATTTCTCGCACTCTGGTGGGAGCCAAGAATAACAGGGCTTCCGGCTACGTTCCAGATATCATAGGTACTGTTTGTCCTTGCAAGGAGATAGTAGTTTTTGTATGGGATTGCTCCTATAGGTGCAAAGATTTTCTGTTCTGGAATCAGATGAAGTTCAAACTCGTTGCTGCCATTAACATAATTTGTATTATAGACTTTTGTTACATTTGCTCCATACAGCCAGTTCAGCATGCTTGTATTTCCAACAATTTGTTCAAACGGCGTTCCTGCCGCTTTTTGAAGGTCTACATAGGTTGCACTTATTGCTCCCTGGGGGGTCATGTTCAAGCCGTCGGCAATGGAGTTGAACTTATGGTGAACCTGCTTGCCAGGAATCTGAGAAAAAGGGATTATGAGACCTTCCTCTACATTTTCTGTAGAGGAAATATCATTATTGCTATTTTTATCTGAGTTGCCTGTAAAGTATATCATGCAGGCTGACAGAAGCATTGTTAATGCTATAAAAACAGCCAGAAACTTCTGGTTTTTTGTTGCTGGGTCCTTTCGTTTCATCAATGAAACCTCATAACGCAAAGTTAATTTTTCTGACAGTAGAGATCATGTATTTGATATCTATAAAATTATCTAAGTACATTGTCTAAATATAATGGTTTGAGATCTGCAGGATGAAAAGGTTTTCTAATGTTTCCTCCTACATTGGATCCTGAATCTCAGACCGGTAATGGGGGATTAAAGCTGAATTCTTCTGCCCTGAGCAAAACTACCGTTCTTATCACTCAAGGGTGAGAATTTTGAGCATATTTGTGCCTCCGGGCTTTCCTAAAGAAGGACCCTGGGTGAAAACAACGATATCTCCGCTTTTTACAAACTCTAGTTTTTTAGCTTTTTCGGTGGCTTCTTTTTCCCAACTCTCTATTGTCTCTTTTACGAGGACGGGATAAACCCCATAGGATAGAGTGAGGAAGCCGCAGGTTCTTGGGACGCGGCTGAAAGCAAGAATCCAGGTATCGGGCTTGAAACGCGAAATCCTGCGCGGGGTTGCTCCACTCCTTGTGGGTGTCAGTACGGCTGCTACTGGCAATTTCTGCAGGGCTTCATGCACCTGGAGAGTTATTACCTCGTCCACTGACATTTCCCTTTCCATTATTCCCTTGATTATCGTGTCAAGACCCCATTTTGTCCGAGATCGCCAGTTTTCGGTAGTTTTTGCAATTTTTGCCATCATCTCAACGGCCTCTACGGGATAATTGCCAACCGCTGTTTCTTCCGAAAGCATTACCGCATCCGTGCCGTCAAGGATTGCGTTGGCAACATCTGTCGCCTCTGCACGGGTAGGCCTTATATTATCGGTCATTGAAGCCAGCATGTGAGTGGCTGTAATTACTGGAATTCCAAGAAGCTTCGCACTGTAGATAAGCTCTTTCTGGGCTGAAGGAACTTCCTGGATAGGGATTTCAACTCCGAGGTCTCCTCTGGCGATCATAAGTGCATCAGTTTCTTTTAGAATCTCTTGAATATTCTCCACAGCCTGCCGGCGCTCGATTTTAGCAACAATATATACAGACTTTCCTCTGGCTGCAGCAAAATCCCGGACCTTACGAATATCCTCAACACTTTCTATGAAAGAGATGCTGAAAGTGTCTATCCCCTCATTCAGAGCGAACTCAAGGATTTTGAGATCATTTCCAGTTATAGGATCAATGAGAATCTTCGCTCCGGGAAGGTTAAGTCCTTTATGAGAATAAAGCTGCCCCCCGACAAGAACCTCGCAAATAACATCTTTTCCCGAGATTTCCAGGCAGCGAAGCTGGATAAATCCGTCACTTAAGTAAATAAGGCTTCCTGGGGTTACACTTTCCGGAAGCTGCTTGTAATTTACAGGAATGCGTTTCTCATTTCCCAGAATCTCGTCAACCGTAAGGGTCACAAAGTTTCCTTTATGAAGCATGATCGGCTCTTTTTCCAGCTTCCCTATGCGGATCTTCGGGCCTGGAAGGTCGGCAAGGATTGTAATCGGCATGTCAAGCTCTGCTGCCACCCTGCGTACTCTCCGGATTACTTCACTATGGCTCTCAAAGTCTCCGTGAGAAAAATTTATCCTTGCCACATTCATGCCAGCGAGCAAAAGTCCCCTGATAACTTCCTCGGAAGAGGAAGCCGGGCCTATGGTGCAGACTATTTTTGTCTTATGGTCCGGAATTTGCATGTTCACACGGCCTTTAAGCTTAAACTCTGATCAATGCGCCTTCTACCCCTAATCGGGTCTTCTGGAATCTACTCATTTGCCTTTGTATATCTTAAGGGCATCTTCAACGCTTGAGTCTTCAACAGTTATTGCATATATAGCATTACACATGCGGATAGCCTCTTCCAGAGGTTTCTGGTGGATATTTCTCCCTGTTGCATTTCCTTGCGCGCCGGAAATATGGATCTGGTCATAGAGTTTCCTCAGGAAGGTTTCGACTTCATCGCTTGAACCGCCTGCACAAACCACTTTGGTGCGCCCTGCGGCTTTAATGGCTTCCTTAAAGATCTCAGCAGATTCTGCTCCTTCCTTCTTGGGATAATTGACCTTTACAAAGTCTGTGCCAAGGCAGGCTCCGACTCCAGTTGCTCCTGCAATAAGGTGTGGGTCTTTTTCGTCTTTTACAGCAGCTCCACGCGGGTAAATCCAGAGCACTGATACCATGCCGTGCTGGTGGGCGTTGTAAACTACCTGAGCAGCCTGCACAAGCATTTCGGCTTCAAACTCGCTGCCAAGATAAATTGTATATCCTACGCCAAGAATTTTGAACCCGCTGTTTTCCTTAAACTCAACGACCTGTTCAACATCATACCAGAGATTGCTGAAGGGATCTGCCTGCGCGGTCTTAACAAGGTTTGTTTTGGAGTTTATTTTTACAAGGTATGGCACGTCCCTGTAATCCATGCCGTAGCGAGCAATAAGCCCTAGCTGCGTTGCGAAAACTCCAATTTTTGACCTGGAGGCTATCCTGAAAAGGTGTTCGGGATCAGCGTCATCTTCAGGAATACCTTCACCGTAAAAATCATCATTGAGATGTTCTACCTTCTGGTCTCCTGCAAAAAGCATTAACCTGCCGGTTCCCCTTGTGATCTCCATATAGTTGTCGATGTATGTCTCACGCATTGCTTTCGGAACATCTAAAGGTACAATTACTTCCTCTCTACTAATTGAAACCATGTGTAAACCTCAATTTTGTTGATAGCAATTAGCTGGATGGTAGTATTATTGTTAAACTGTATTTATCTATAATCCTTCTTAGTACCTTATCCCCTTTTCTACATTTATAATTTCTCTATTAAGTATTGGTATTTTTGCTCAGGAATTGTATATGTTAACATTTTCCTGAAATCTCTGACTCCCCTATATGAATATAAAAACTATTCAATTAAAAACAGGTATGTTCTGGAGATTTAAAAATTTAATCAATAAGCAGATTCAGGTAAAATTAAATCTGAACTAAATTGAGTAAATAGAATTCAAAGTGCATTATATAATATAATCTAAAGTAAATTGGGGTAAAATAAAATCTGAAGTATATTTAACAGTTAGAGCAAGCTTTGAAAAGGATCGGACAATTGTACAAGCACTAATGCGGTTTAGAAAAAACAAATGCTAAATCTTTTTTAATAAACAGAAAGCAAAAATAGCAAGAAAGTGATACAAATTTTGTATATTTTAAAAAAGTATGGAATTTACGCCGCTTGCAGGGCTCGAACCTACGACATTCTGGTTAACAGCCAGACACTCTACCAACTGAGTTAAAGCGGCTCTCTGATAGGAGATTTATGTTTTAACCCTTGAATCCCTTTATAAAAGATTTATTTGATATAAAGTTTATGGGCCTAACCGGATTTGAACCGGTGACCGCTCGGTTATGAGCCGAGCGCTCTAACCTGACTGAGCTACAGGCCCCCTACTGTTGTGTTATTAGTAACAATCTAGCACGGCTTTAATAATAAATTTTTTGCATATGTACCTTCTATTCTGGATGAATAGTAAAAAATGCAAAAAATTTTACGCCGCTTGTAGGACTCGAACCTACGACATTCTGGTTAACAGCCAGACACTCTACCAACTGAGTTAAAGCGGCTCACATTATCGGATGTGCCCGTTTTGCCCACCCAATGGCGAACATTCCTAAAGCGATAATATTATTTATATATTTCGCTTAAAACAGTTTTCAAAACAGCATCCAGGCTGAAGAATCAGATAGCTTGAGGAGCTGCTAATCTGGAGTATGAACCCTGTAAGCATCTGTTTCTTCCAGTTTGCTTATTTTTCAGTTTGCTTATTTTTTACTCTTCAATCCTCTTCCGTTCGTTAAATATATACCTTATTTAATTGCCATTCAACTTGTTTTATTACTAATATTCTTTTTAACTCTTATTGAACTAATACAATTAAGTTGATATTATTTGATACGACCTAAAACTTATATCCTTTCAGGAATAATATATTTGACTAGCTTGTTGTAATATTATGCAGCGAGAACGGGCAGGTCTGATTTTTAAGCAAGACGTTCATTAGCTTAAAATGCCTTTATCTGAGGTCCTGTCCGAGGAATCAATGTGTTGTCAGTTAAAGGTTAAAAACGGCTTTTTAATTTAACTAAAGATTTAAGGTCAGTTACTTTCCCAGACTGATGATATCCTTTCAGGCCTTTTATGTACTGTCAGGGTATCTTTTCGGCTTATTGGTTTTGACCATTAAATCTTATAGTTTAAAAATGGAAATCCAAGGGGGTTTATTTACGAAACGGCTAAAAATATGTCCAAAATGCCATGCTAAACTGAAAGTGAGCTCAGATGGAGAGACCCAGTACTGTAGTATTTGTAAGTACTGGACAAGAGTGGGTACTGCAAGACTGGATTCTATCATGATTTATGGATGAGGATTTTGCAATGGGGAATACAAGTATTTCTATGTTTTGCAGTGTATGCCAGACAAAGTTGAAGCGTCAGGTTCTTGGTTCTAACATTTTTTACTACTGCCGAAACTGCGGGTGTGTGAGTTCGGAAGCATATTTGACAGGGGGGGTAGAAGTCTTCCAATCTCAGAATTCAACATCTGTAAACAGGGCAGCTTCGCCTTTAAGCTTTATGAAGACGTCCGAATCAATGTAATTAAGACCGGAAGTGAAAAAAAGGAGTTTAATGTTAGAAAAGTTGAGAAAAATTAGCTTTTAAAGAATGTTAATGGCTCACAATTCAGTTTTAATTTTTAATAATTTTACTTCTTATTCTATTTTTGCTTATTATTTTTTCTCTATTTGTTATGCGAGAGTAACCGCCTATTTTTCGTTAATTTAAACTTTATAGCCGATATGATGCTTTCAAGCTGAAAAAGAGATTAAAAGAATTCCTTGAAATTGCTTATTCCCTTGAAATTGCCTATTCCCTTGAAATTGCCCATTCGAATAAAAAGTAAAAATAAATGGCTTGTTAAACAAGCATATTCTTTTGTATAATCTATTAAAACCAGTCATAGAAGGCGTAAGGAAGCTGTTTTTCATTGCCCTGCTTTGAGCAGTTTGCATAAGCTTTCTATTTCTGCCCTGAAATCATCTTGGGTGATTCCGTAAAGACCTGCAAGGTACATGGCGCCACCAGCACCTGCACCTTCCTTGATTGTACCTGTTTCATACTTATGTAGCCCTTTGAGCTCGGATTTTCCAAACCCGGGATCTGCAACATAGACCACGGGTACGCCAAGCGCTCTAGTAAGTTCGGTAAAGCTCGCGGATTTATCTTCCACAACATAGCGGGTAGTGGCAATTGCCAGCTTTTCCGTATTTAAACCAAGGTGCTTGATCAGGGCGTACACTGCTGCCATCTGGGTTCCCCCTGCAAGCACTACACTGATATCAGTGCCCTGGAAGCCTGCAACAAGACCTACAACAGCAGGCATCATTGGGTCTCCCATACAGGCAATAGCTTTCATGGGATCATCCTTCAGGCAGCCAAAGGTCAAGCCTGAGGCTTTCATGCCTTCTTCAACAACCCGTTTTTTCAGTTCAAGAGGATTCTTATCGGCACTGCTGCTGACACTTCCGTTATATCCAAGAGCCATTAAAACTCCCATAGCCGTTGTTGTGCCGCCAGGAATACTTTCCCCGATAACCACGTGGTCTACCTGGTTTCTGAGCCTTTTGGCGAGGAGCTTTGCCCTCTCGTAGATTCCCTGTACATCCTTGACTGCAATTGGTTCCCTTATATCTTCCCCAGGTTGAGCCTTCAGGTCAATATACGGTACATCCGGAGTTACAATAAGGCCGGAGTTAATGAAATGATAGGGAGCATCCGTGAGCTTCAGCGCTGAGCGAGTCATAATAGCAGGAGTAGGAGTATCGTAAGGGGGAGTCATGGGGAGAACGGGTACACTGATAATATTTCCCGTTTCTATAAGTTCCGCATCTCCTGCAGGTGTATAGTCTGTAAGTTCAGCCGTTTTTCCTGCAGCTGAGAGCTTCGGGATATGTGCGGTTTTGGTGTTGGAAAGCACGCATAAAAACATTGGTCTTCTTGGTTTTCTGGTTACTTCCGGTTCGATCCAGGCCATATAGTATCTCCTTAATAAAGTGCAAATTAGTCCCGAAACCGTTGAGCTGCAACCCTTTTACGAAAAGGATTGACCGAAACCGTTGCACCGGTTTATCACGCCTCCACGTCGGTTTTTGATCAAACTTTTTTCTAAAAAGTTTGCGCTCAAGCAGTTTTTTCAAAAGGCTTGTAGTCAAACTTTTTCGTAAAAAGTTTATGTTTATTACGTCAGGTAGGGGTTCGGGATAAGGTTCTCAAATACAAAATTTTGCTGTCTTCACTCAAGCCTTTTTTGAGAAGGCTTGCGGACAAATTCTTTTTTGAAAAAGTTTATGAGATAAATAAAGCAATTCTTCTTGAATTCTAATGAAAATTCTCCAACCTACTATTTAATATTTATCCACTAACAAATATAATTTAATACTGCTCAAGTTAAATTTACTTTATTTCTCTTTCTTTTCGAACCCAGACACTTAGCCAGGGAAAATTTTACATTAAAGATCGGTTGAGTAAACTCCTGAATTTAACTCGGTACTGATGGTCTCGGGTTAATTCAGGCTGTAAGATATGTAAAGTAAAAAAGAAATATGAGAGCAGGGGCAGGTCAGTAGTCGGCTCTCTTGGTTATGCTGAACAGTTTTTAGCTTTAGTATGTCCTTGCTATATACACGCGAGTTTCGGTTTCTCCACCGCAGACAGGACACTTTTCTTTTCGTCTGTTTTTCTGTTCAAGAGGGATTCCCAGGATACCTGCACCTATCCTGTCTTCCATAACAAGCCCGCATTCTTTATTTCCGCACCAGGGGATTGTTGCAACACCTTCCTGGATTTTCTCCTTTACTTCTTCCAGTTCCATACATTCAAATATGCGGCTTTCAAGCTCGGTTTTTGCCTTTTGATAGAGGTTTTCGTGGATAGCTTCGAATCTTGAGCGCACACTGGTCTCGATTTCAGGGAGTGGGATCTGCTCTTTTTCTCCAGTGTCTCTCCTGACAGCCACAGCAACATTATTTTGCAGGTCACGGGGTCCGATTTCAAGCCTGAGGGGTACGCCCTTCATTTCCCACTTGTAGTACTTTGCTCCGGGACGGAGGTCACTTGCATCGAGTTCAACTCTGATGCCAGTTTTCTTCAGGCGTTCCTGCATATCCCTGCAAGCAGCCAGCACTTCTTCCGCTTCCTTCTTGAAGATAATCGGGATAATTACAACCTGCACAGGTGCGATTTCCGGGGGCAAAACCAGCCCTTTATCGTCTCCATGAATGGATATTGTAGCTGCAATCGATCTCTCTGAAATCCCGTAACAGGTCTGGTGGGCATAAAGCTGCTCTCCATTAGGTGCCTCATACTTAATATCGAAAGTCCTTGCAAAATTGTCGCCCAGATGGTGAACTGTACCTATCTGAAGAGTTTTTCCGTCAGGCATTATGGTGTCAATAGCATCGGTATAATCCGCACCCGGGAATTTATCCCAGTCAGGTCTTCTTGACCGGAGCACAGGGACTCCAAGCCTGCGGTATATTTCGGTATAGAGCTTGATAGCTTCTTTAACCTGAGCTTCAGCATCTTCCCAGGTAGCGTGTACAGTATGGGCTTCTTTAAAGGAAGTAATCTCTCTGAGCCTTATGAGGGGGCGAGTATGCTTTGTTTCGTAACGGAAAGTGTTGACTATCTGGTAGAGCTTGAGAGGGAAATCTGCATGGGACCTGATCCACATCTTATACATCGGGTAAATGGCAGTTTCACTTGTTGGGCGAAGGGCAAGAGGGATATCTAGCGGATCTCTTCCTCCGTGAGTTACCCAATATACCTCATCCTCAAAGCCTTTGATATGTTCAGCTTCTTTCATGAACTCATTTTCAGGAATAAGTAGCGGAAAAAGAGCTTCCTGATGCCCGCTGTTGTCAAGGATTTCCCTTATAATATTGTAAGTATTCCTGCGAATTGCAAAGCCGAAGGGATACCAGACATAGAGCCCTTTTACAGGATAGCGGACATCCATTATTTCGGCCATCCACAGGAGTTCGTTATACCATTCGCTAAATTCCTCTTTTGGAGGGAGTGCTGCTTCTTTTTCGCTTTCTGCCATACCTTCACCGTGTTATCGAAATTTGAATAAACCTTAAATCCTTAGGCTTACAAAAATAAATTTTGAATGCGTCAAATAACTGTCAACTTCATTTGAAATTCTAAATTAGTTAGATAAATCCTTATTGGTTAAATACATCCTTAATTGGGTTAAATACATCCTTAATTAGGTTAAATACATCCTTAATTAGGTTAAATACATCTTTAAGTTGATTGAATAAACTTTTGAATGATTAAATAATTTCTTAAGCCAGCTAAATTACTTCTAAGTTTCCAAGCTTTAAGAAATGTAAGTTCCTGCTTTATGTCCTAGATGCCAATTGTAATCTTTTTGATTAAACACACAGTTCATCGGACTAATTTAAAGATTTGCCCTCAGATTTGCCCTCAGATTGGTACGATTTTGGTATAAAAGTTAATAACTTGGAAGCATCCGGAATCATCAGGCTGCGAAAAATCAGAAAAAAGGAATTAGTCTCCTCCGAGGGGCTGAACATTATCTGAAACATCATTTGTGAGTTCGGATTTATCAACATCGAAAACGATCATGCCGGTGTTTAGCTTCTCGGCTTCTTCTTTGGAGAGCTTGACTGATTTAGCTTTCTTTGAGATAATTGCGCTATTTCCAAGGGGATCTTCGATTATGACTGTGATTTTTCTTTTGCCTTGGATCACTTCTTCGAGCATACACAGGAGTTCCTGGCTGCGCGAGGTTTTCTCTTCGTCTCCTTGTACCCATCTGCTAGCGGTAATAAGGACATTCCTTACCCGGTGCAGTACACCTTCTATGTTCGTTACGTAAGACTCTGAAACCGATCCGGGTTCGATAATAACCCCCATTTCCGGGATGCGGATTGTTCCTGAGGTTGAACGGATGACCCTTGCATCCAGGTCTTCCCAGTTTTCGACTGGCATCTCATAGCGCATGGGTTCCTTACTTGAGAGAATCATGGTATCTGCAAAACGGAAACTGCATTGGCATCTTGCACTGACATACATGATCTCCCCGAAATAGGGAATATTATCTCTCTGCCAGTTCATCACAAGATCTCTCTGGCACAGAGGACAGCAGATACTTGTTTTAAACCCTTCCTGTTTTAAAAAATCTATATTCAATATTTTCCACCAGTTATTTTGGATCTGTCGATTTTAATACCTGTTGGGGTCACTATCACGGTGTTTCCTTTGACACCGGCGATATCCCCGTGAACATCGATAACAACATCTTTCAATTCTTTTAGCACTCTATCTCTTAACAGGTCATCGCCCCTGATATTCGAAATGTCTACCATCAGGATATTTCCGTTATAAATTTCCTGCTTTAGCTGGGACACCTGGTTAAGACTTGAGACTTCTGCGATCTTTACATAGGTTTCTGCAGGCTCATCCTCGAGAACTTCTTCATACTTGCTGAGATCAATTTCAGTATAATCCTCGGGGTTTGTTGGACTTTTATTAACATTGCTGCCAAGGAGCTTGTCTATGAGTTTTGCCATTTTGTGCACACCTTTCGTATTTTTTAAAATTCGAATAGCACTGTCCTATATTGAGATCTATATTAATTAATTTTGCTATTATAAAGCTGATCCTGATTTTCTTTCTGTCTCTGAAAGTTTTCGCTCCCTGCCCACGAGTTTCGTTTAATAAAAATATGTTTGTTTTATGAGGCTATTAGAATTCCATTTTCCAAAGTTTATCTCCTACATGGGTTATTGATTTTATGGCTTTACCTGAAGTTGCTTCGACCATTTCCTGCCCTCCCATAAGGGCTTTTCCTATTGCAAGAGCTTTTTTGTGAGTCTCTTCTACTACAATTACCAGGTCTCCTTCTTTTATCTCGGGGTCGGCAGCTACGATTCCCGGAGCCATTATATCCGCACCATTTGAAACGAAACGGACAGCTCCTTTATCCACGGTTACCACACGTTTTTGAAGTCCCATTTCAAGAGCTCCGCGAACAGTAGGGAAAGGATGTCCTTCAATCTCGAGAAGCAAAGGCTTGCCATCCACAAGGATAATAGAGTATTCTTCAAGTGTAATTTTTTCCAGGGTTTTGTTTTCCAGTCCTGATATCTCCTCGCCAAAAGTGGATGCAAGGTCTTTCAACATTTTGTTTTTGACATTCTTCCTCAGCTGAACTCTTGACTTTACTTTCAATTAATCACCGGATTTCAAATGTTATGTGTTATTTATAGCATAGGGTTTTTGTGCTTTTTAAAGCTTGTGTGGAATGCTGTGGGTTTCTTAGACAATTCTCTTTTCTCTGTTTTTCGCAATTTTAATCAGAGGGTATTTTACTCAAGTTCTACAAAGAGCGTTGCAAGCAATACAAAGGCACTTCCGAGAAACACAGTCTCATAACCAAAAGGCTCCAGGAAAAAACTTCCGAAAATAGGGCCCAGCCCGAGCCCGGCATAAATTCCGGTATTGAAAATTCCCATCGCAAAGCCGCTTGAACTGATTCTGGAAACTGCCATAATCAACCCTACGACTGCAGTTCCTCCTCCTGTACCCATCAGGAAGAAAGCAAGTAATGGAAGCTTTACTGACAGAAAGATACCTGCTGATGCTAGGACTATTCCTGCCTTCACTATGTTTTTTGAATTAACGGCTATCCTGCCTGCAATCAGGGAACTCAACATTGCAGCCAGATAAGAAGCTGAGATTGCCAGCCCAAGTTCGGGTTTTGTCAGGAAGCCAGCGCTGTAATCAGCATAATTTGCAGTTATCAAGCCTGTAGCTCCATAAAGAAGTATTGTAATTCCCAGGATTTTCCCTAAATCGGTTTTAAGCAGGCTTTCTATAGTTTTTTCCAGGCAGCTTCTTATCTCGTGGAGTAATGGGAGATCCTGCTGATTTCTTGTAGGATTTCTATTTTCAGGCAGTGTAAACTTCTTCCCTATTCTATTCGGAACAAGTTGTTCTCCAGCTTCTGATATGAGGAGGATACAGAAAAGGAATGCGAGGAAGGTGAAGCTAATTATTGCAGTTTTAATTCCAAAACCGGCAAGCAATCCTGAGAATAAGACGCCTGCAGCCAGCCCGGCGTTTAGTAAGAAATTAAATTCTCCAAGGCTTTGCTGGCTGTCTTCCCATTCTGCAATTATAGAGAAAGCTGCAGGGAAAAAAGCCCCACATCCTACTCCCTCTAAGAATCTTGAGATCCCAAGAATCCACAGGTTGTCTGAGAATGCGATAAAGGATCCCGTAAAAGCAGTCAGCAGCATTCCGAATCTTAACATCTTCAGGTTTCCTATGCGATCTGCCAGGATTCCAAGAGGTACAAGGGTAAGCAGAGCTCCCATAAAATATCCTGAAAATATAAGGGTTGATATTGCAGAACTTCCGCTATTTCCGGCAAGTTCCGGTAGAACAGGGATTACTGCATTTGAAAGACCCTGGAGTGCGAAAACTGAAGAATAGAGTGTTGGTTTTCTGAAGTTCATAGGCATTTTGATTTCCTGCTGAGAGTATCTCATTCCCTGAGTATAAGGGTGCCTGCCAGGATACATCCATTTGCGATAAATAGTTTCTCAAAACTCATAACATCTGTAAAAAGCCCTGCAATAATCGGGGCAAGAGAGAGCCCTGCATAAATAGTTGTGTTAAAAAGCCCCATTGCAAGACCCCTGTCAGCATTCATTCTGGCGACAGCCAGTGCAAAACCTACAGTTGCGACCCCAGCTCCTCCTCCAAGGCTTGAGAATCCAAACAGAGGATATTTTATTGCAAAAAGAACCCCAAGCGCGGAAAATCCCATCCCGATTCGAATTAAGGTTTTTTCATTTACTTTAAAATGCCCTCCAATCAGGGAGGCAACCATTGTACAGACATAAAGGCTGGAAATTGAGATCCCAAGCTGGGCTTTTGTTATAGTGCCGAAGCTATAATCTGGATAGTAAGCTACAAGCACTCCAATGGCTCCGTTAAGCAGGAAGGAACTGAGCCAGAGACCTGAGTTCCCACGATTCAGGAGCTCCTTAATTTCCCTATAAGGCTTTCTGAAAAGGTCAGAATTTTCTGGAACCTTAAATATATCCTCTTTCCCTTTGCTCTCAGGGTCAACCAGCCCTCTGTATTTGGAAATCAGATAAATGGTCAAAAGGAAAGCGATGATTGTAAAGATAACAATTGCTCCTTTAAGGTATGTATCTGCCAGCATCCCTGAGAGAAAGGCTCCTGCTGCCAGGCCGCCATTAAAAAGGAAAACAAACTCCCCTATATAGCGCCCCGGATTCCTGAGTTTTGATAACATTGTAAAGGCGGCAGGTAAAAAGGCTCCACAGGCAAAACCTTCTATCAATCTTGCAATCAAAAGGATCCATAGGTTTTCGGAGAGCAGAATAATCAATCCTGAGATAGCCGTCAAAATGATGCCCAGTCCTATGAACTTTAAATTTCCGAACTTGTCCGCGAGAATCCCAGATGGAAGCATTGTTCCTAGGGCTCCGAGGAAATAAGCTGAAAAGAGCATGCTTGAGGCAAGTCCTCCAGAGTAGAGATTACTCAGATCCGCAAGCTCCGGAAGGATGGGGATAACAGCATTAGAGAGCCCCATTATCGTAAAAGCCGCTCCATAAATTAAAAAAAGCCTGTGAAAGTTCATAGCACTAAAAACCCTTAATTAAGTATATAGTTTCTTGTCACGGCAGTTCTCTAAAATCTGTCTCCTGATGCTAAAAATAGCTCTGGTAAACCTTTAAAGGCTTTATTCAACTATTGACAGGATTTCTAGCTTTTACATATTTTGGTCTATACTAAGAAAATTGGGCTTAATTCTCAATCACTGCTTGCTACTGAAATAACACCGCTTGCTACTGAAATATGACTCTTTTATTATAATAATCCGGATCGAATGCATAGCTATTTATATAATTAGTTTGAATAGGGATATTTGTGAGTAATGTGAGCGGGAATCTTTTTTTCACATACCATACCCCCCACTCCCCATATGACCCCCCACTCCCCAACCCGCTCACACTACTTCTACTTATAGTTTAATAAATAGCATTAGAAATCCTTTTCTTATTTTTTTCAGGCTTTATTAGAAATCCTTTTCTATTTTTTTCAGGCTTTCAGCTCACTACTCTTTCTAATTTTAGTACTCTTTCTCAAATTTCAGTGCTAATTCTTTAGCCTTCGAGCTCTCTTTTTTAGCCTCAGGTAATGAAGAAATAACATCTTAAAGACTTATTCTTACAGTATTAAGAGAAGCTCAATGCCTGCACGAGATTCTCAAACTTTTTTCACTTAAAAGAGACATTTGCTATCAGAAGCTTCCCGGGTGATACAATATTCTCAATCTGTATTTTTTTATGTAGAAAGCCTTACAACATCCGGTATTGTAAGGCTTTCTTCCGTATTATTCTTGATGATCAACAGCCGGTTCCTTCAATATTTCTCTGCTGGAACTCTCGCTCCGTAGAGGAATTCTCATTCCATAGAATGAGCGCCAGACAAAGATTAGCGCAACCACAAGGAACGCGCCGCCTACATAGAGAGCCATATTTCGGAATAACTCCGAGATAGCAATCTCCATTGCCAGCAGGCCAAACAGCGTAGTAAACTTGATAATCGGGTTCAGGGCTACTGACGAGGTATCTTTAAATGGATCACCTACAGTATCACCGACTACGGTTGCCGCATGCAAATCTGTGCCTTTTTCCTCAAGGTCTACTTCCACGACTTTTTTAGCATTATCCCAGCATCCACCAGCATTTGCCATGAATACGGCCTGGAACAGTCCGAACACAGCAATAGAGATCAGATATGAGACAAACAATGATACAGAGTCGTTCCCGGCTATGGGAGCAGAGAGGCAGGAAAACGCCAGAGTAAAGGAGAATATGGCAATGAATATATTGAACATACCCTGTTGTGCATACTGGGTGCAGATTTTTACCACTTCTTTTGATTTTTCCGTAGCTGCTTTCTGGCTGGCATTCTCATCAAGCTGTATATTACTCTTGATATATTCAACTGCCCTGTAAGCTCCGGTTGTAACGGCCTGGGATGATGCTCCGGTAAACCAGTAAATTACAGCACCGCCTGCTATTAATCCGAAGATGGTATAGGGATTGAGCAGGGTCAGGATTTCTTCAGGCTGTACTCCGAGCACGTCCCTAATAACGAGAATTAAAGAAAAGATCATGGTTGTGGCGCCAACTACGGCTGTGCCTATTAAGACCGGTTTGGCTGTGGCTTTAAACGTGTTTCCTGCTCCGTCGTTAGCTTCCAGATAGTGTTTTGCCCTATCGAAATCCGGCTTGAACCCGAATTCTCTCTGAATCTCCTCCTTTATTTTTGGAATGGTCTCTATGAGCGACAGTTCGTAAATGGATTGGGCGTTATCCGTTACCGGTCCGTAACTGTCAACTGCTATGTTAACGGGACCCATGCCCAGCATTCCGAAAGCCACCAGACCGAATGCAAATATTGAGGGATAGATCATTATCTCACTTAAGCCGTGCCCACTGGCATAATAGGCAACAAACATGAGTGCGAAGAATACCATGCCGATCCAGAATGAACTGAAATTACCTGCGACCAGTCCGGAGAGGATATTGAGAGATGGTCCACCTTCACGGGAAGCTTTGACGACCTCAGCTACGTGCCGGGAATTCGGGCTTGTGAATATCTTTGTAAACTCGGGAATTAAAGCTGCTCCCAGAGTCCCGCAGCTTATTATTATTGAAAGCACTAGCCAGAGATTCTGCAATTCGGCAGGTGTCTCGGCAGAACCCGGACCCAGCAAATAATAGCTTATGGCAAAGGTTACTGCAATGGAGAGAATGGAAGTGATCCATACCAGGCTTGTAAGGGGCTGTTCAAAATCAAAATCGTCTTTGTTGCCGAACCGTGCCTGGCTGAGAGCTCGATTGATGTAGAAAGAACATATGGATGTAAGTATCATAAGTATGCGCATGACAAAAATCCAGGTAAGCAGGATGCCTGTCAGATCGGGTTGTACAGCCAGGACAATGAAGGTAACAAGGGCTACACCGGTTACGCCATAGGTTTCAAATCCATCTGCGGTCGGACCTATGCTGTCACCTGCATTATCTCCTGTACAGTCGGCAATCACACCGGGATTGCGCGGGTCATCTTCTTTTATTCCAAAGACTATTTTCATCAGGTCGGAACCGATATCTGCGATCTTGGTGAATATTCCACCGGCAATACGTAAGGCGCTGGCTCCAAGGGATTCTCCTACTGCAAAACCTATAAAACTTGCTCCAGCCAGCTCCCTGGGAACAAACAGCAGTATAATCAGCATCATTATCAGTTCAACGCAGACAAGAAGCACGCCTATGCTCATTCCTGCATCAAGAGCAATGTTTAAGATCTTGAGGGGTTTCCCTTCCAGGGAAGCAAAAGCAGTTCTGCTGTTAGCGAGGGTATTCATACGGATTCCGTACCAGGCGACACTGTATGACCCAAGTATCCCGATTATGGTCCAGGCTAGGATGAGCAATACCCCGCTTGGAGGCATTCTCTGAAGGAAACCAAAATAAAAGGCTATGGACAAGCCGATGAAAATAAATAATATGCACAGTAGCTTACCCTGCTGAATAAGATAGGTTTTACAGGTTTCATAAATTGTATTAGCCACGTCCAGCATAGACTGGTGGGCTCTTATTCTTTTCACCTTTGTAAACTGATAAAACCCGAACAGCATACCTAATATACAGACTACGATACCCCAGAGCAGTAAATTATTCTGTCCCTGGCTCAAATTCGGAATTTTAAGATTCGCTTCACTGGCAGCTGCTATTGCTGGTGTTAGCGACAGTATGGTCAGGCTAAATAAGCCTTCAAGCGTCGCCTTGACCACCCTATCTTTCATTACAATCACCATTTTGCCGATCACTTCTCTAATACTATTTTTTAGAAGATATTTAGAATAATGACTAAAAAGCTTCTTTACAACGAAAACGTAAGCAATTATTTTTATAAGTTTATACAGTTTCGGGGATTCAAAATATTTTGAGCTAGATTTGAATAAATTAACTTTAAATTGTTAAAGCCCCATTTCAGCAAAAGCGTAAACATTCGTTTTATTAAGATTTTTTTACCCTTTTATCCGATACATAATCTCCATTTATTTTACGACAAACCCTCCTTTTTTATTATATATGTTTCCTGGCAAGAAACATAAACTAAGTACAAATTCATAGATCATTACTCAGGCAATATAATAAGCTGGAATTGTAATGATAAAAGGTTGTTAAGAAATTAACTCTGGAAATCTGATCTTTAATGTGGTTATTCTACTTTTTTTTCAGTTAAATCCCTCTAATTATAAAGATATCGGTAAAAATTCGATAGAAAAAGGAAATTCCAGTTGTAAAACGTGTTTTTTTAGCTATTTATATATAAATCAATAAGGTAATAAGTTTCCGGGTTCCTGGAAAGTGTTGTAGAAAAACGAAGTTTTTTATTCTGATTCTATAACAATAACTCTCTAAAGAGCATATTGGTAGAAAAAAGACTAAAGAAACGTTATTTATAAATTAGCTGCGTATTACTGTGAAAGTAGATTTATATATGATAACTATAACTACGTGTGTGCTCACATCGAAAAATGAGAGCCATTCAGAACTTGAAATGGGCGGTTTCTGTAGACTTCGATTAAAATATTAGTATGAATTTATAAAGACTAATCAACTATTATAAAAAAGTACTTCGAGTATCTGACATCAAAAATAATTTTTGTGATGTTTTCCGGAGGAAGGTTAAATTTATGGATGTGTTAATCTACCTTGCACCTATATGTGCCGTTATTGGTTTGATTTTTGCAGGAATATCCTATAAAAATGTCAAAAAAGAAGGCGAAGGTAACGATGTCATCAAAAAAATTGCTGCGGCAATTCATCATGGCGCCATGGTTTATCTTAACAGGCAATACCGTGCAATTGCTGTATTCGTCGTTTTATTTTCAATTCTAATTGCGTTAGTTCTTCCAAATGGGATTCTCACTGCAATATGCTTTGTCTTCGGCGCAGTGTTTTCTGCAGTAGCCGGGTATGTAGGGATGCTTACAGCTACTTTAGCTAACGGCAGAACAACAAATGCTGCTACAAGGGGCATTGGACCAGCATTCAAAGTTTCGTTTGCATCAGGCACAGTTATGGGAATGAGCGTTGTAGGTCTTGGTCTGCTCGGAATATCTACTTTATTTATAGTTTTTGCAACTTATTATGCAGATCTCGATTATACCACCATTATGAATATCGTTGCAGGCTTTTCACTCGGAGCTTCGTCCATTGCTCTATTTGCGCGCGTAGGCGGCGGAATATTTACCAAGGCTGCCGATGTCGGGGCTGACCTTGTAGGTAAGGTGGAAGCCGGAATTCCTGAAGACGATCCGAGAAATCCTGCTGTAATCGCAGACAATGTGGGCGACAACGTAGGAGACATTGCGGGCATGGGAGCTGATCTTTATGAGTCCTATGTCGGTTCGATCATAGCAACAATGCTCCTTGCAGCTTCAACCGCAGCAGCAACTTTTCCCGGCGTTCCAATTGAGAATGTAATCCTCGTTCCACTGCTGATTTCGGCTGCTGGAATTCTTGCATCAGTTGCAGGCACTTTTTTTGTACGCACTAGCAAGACCGAAGCGTCTGCAATTCATATGGCATTTAATATAGGACTGATTGCAGCAATCGTGCTTACCGTTATTGCCTCATATTTCGTGACATCTCAGCTTCTCGGAGATTACGGGCTAAAAGTCTTCTTTGCAAATGTTGCAGGGCTTGTTTCCGGGTTCCTTATCGGGCAGATTACTGAGTACTATACCTCGTATGAAAGAAAGCCTACCCGTGCCGTTGCAGATTCCTGCCTAACTGGTGCAGCTACAAATATTATAACAGGTTTTGCAAAAGGGATGGAATCGACCGTCTGGCCGGTTGTTATCATCAGCGCTACAATCTATGTTGCGTACATGCTTTCCGGCCTCTACGGTATAGCTGCTGCAGCCGTTGGAATGCTTGCCACTCTCGGGATTTCGCTGTCAGTTGATGCATACGGTCCTGTGGCTGATAACGCTGGCGGGATTGCTGAGATGTCTCACCAGAAAAAAGAGGTACGTGAGATTACCGATACACTTGATGCAGTAGGAAATACGACTGCAGCTATCGGCAAAGGCTTTGCTATAGGTTCAGCAGCTCTTACGGCACTTGCCCTCTTCTCATCGTACGGCATTGCAGTAAATCTCTCTGCTATCGATGTTATGAACCCTAACGTATTCATCGGGCTTACCATCGGTGCAATGCTGCCTTTCCTCTTCTCATCAATGACCATTCTGGCTGTAGGAAATGCGGCAGGAGAAGTCGTGATGGAAGTGAGGAGACAGTTTAGGGAGATTAAAGGCCTTATGGAAGGCAAAGCTGATCCTGACTACGGTAAATGTATTACAATCTCAACACACTCTGCCCTGAAAGAGATGATCGGGCCCGGCGTACTCGCAGTTATTTCACCCCTTGCTGTTGGACTTATACTCGGGCCTGGCGCACTTGGAGGATTGCTCGCAGGCTCTGTAGTCTCAGGCTTTATGCTTGCGATTACAATGTCTAACGCAGGCGGTGCGTGGGATAACGCAAAGAAATTTATTGAAACCGGACATTTCGGCGGAAAAGGTTCGGATGCTCATAAGGCAGGTGTAACAGGCGATACTGTTGGGGATCCTTTTAAGGATACAGCAGGTCCGTCAATCAATATTCTCATAAAACTCATGAGTATTGTGGCGGTTGTGTTTGCACCTCTGTTTATCGTCTGACACCCACTTTTCCTTTTTTTTCTATTTTTGATCTTTTTCTTTTTGATTTTCTCTTTCTTACTGGTTAAGTTAGTTCTTCAAAGTTAGCAGTGTTTAATCTATCAGATAAGTATTTAATCTACCTTATATTCAGCAGGAATACGCTTTCCTATTTGAAGGAAATTAATTAAAAACTTTTCGTTTTTAAGAAACCAGTAGCGAATGCTCAGGTCCGGTTAATTGAGAAAAACAGGAATAGTGAAATTAATAGAAATAAAAAAGCTAAAGCTTGAACAGGTCAGGAGGGTTCAGTTAACTCCCCTTACCTGCAGTAGCTGGAACTCAATTTCATCCGGGACTGTGGCGAGGAAAATAAAAGTATTGTATCCGAGTCTCTGAACTTCTTTAATCGCACTTGCCTGAGCTTCGGTTAACTCCCTCGAGTCGCTTACGATACAGAAAGATTTCCTGTTTCCTGTGTTGACAAGGAAATTAAAGGCAGTTCCATATGTATTCAGGAAGGTAACCAGATTTTTGAGTTCTTCCCAGGAATTGCACATGTGAATATTCTTGGAGCCCATGTTTTCCACATACCAGTCCCTGCTCACGTAAGAGTAGGAAGCATACTGCTCGTTCAGCTCATCGTAAGCTTTGAGGATTTTGTTAATATCTTTCCTCAGGTTTACCCATTTCCAGTTTTGCGTTGTGAAATATCGGGCTGCCACTATCTCAAAGATTGCCTGCTTATCATCATTCTCGAGTCTCATTTTTTCACGTCCCTATTTTTCCTACATTTCTTAGCTCAGAACACATCATCCTGTGCATAACTTCTATTAAACTGCAGGGCAAGTTCGGCTTTTTCCAGTTCCCTTCCAATATATGCGGCATGATCCAGGCGGGAGACCAGTTCAAGTTCAAGCAGGGTGTCCATAACTTCCCTGGCGCTTTTTCCCACTATTGAAGCTTTCTCGTGTTCGGCTACAATTAATCCGCCTCTTCCGCTTATGCTATCTGGTACTATACGGATGCGTATAGGGCCTGCAGGGTCTATACGCCAGCCTTTTGAAAGCCTAGCCCGGATCGCATTTTCAGGAAGCGGAAAATCAGGCCGTCGGCGTTTCTCTTTAATGCAGAGGAGGTCAATTCCCAGGTCTTTTGGAGAACTTTCCCTTATGCTGGAAAGCATCATCATCTCCGATGCCCTTTTCAATTCCCTTATAGAGCCCTGTGCTTTATCGCTGAACTCCGGGGTGAAAAGAATGCTTGCTCCGACTTCTGCTCCTATACCACAGAGCGTGGCATTGACTCCTATTGTATCCACATCCATAAGTTCAGTGACATTGCCGACTCCAAGAAACACGGGAATCTCAGGATACATCCGGTGAAATTTATAATAGCGTACAATTGATTCGGTTATGTTATGACCTACAGGATCAAGAACAGGATCGGCTATAATTTTCTCGATTCCAAGCCTGCGGGCAGTTTCCACATTCTTGATGAGGCTCTCAAGGCTCCTATCTTCATCCAGGATTATAACAGCTGCAATCCCTGCCCTGGCAACGATGGGTCCGGCTGTCTCAAGATTCGTACTGTTGAGGCTAAGGACAAGGTCTGCTCCTGCTTCTACTCCTTCTTTTATCAGTTCAGGGTCAAGGGTATCTATGCTTATTGGAGCTTCTGTAAAGGATTTTGCAATGGACACAGCTCTTTTAGCCTGCATTGGAGAGGTATTAAGTGTAGCCCCAAGATCGATTATGTCTGCTCCCCGGGCGATAAAAGCTTCGATTTTTGCCTGAAGCTCCGGAGCATCCATCTCCATAGCTCCTACAATCTCTCCCATCACCTTCATGCGAGCCTTCCCCCCGATTTTTACACCTCTAAGTGTAAGGGGCGAGAGGGCTTCTTCTTCGTTTTTCTTTATTAACTCAAGAGCCATCTCCTTTCGGACATCAGCAAGGAGTTCACAGGCAGGGACTTTTTCGGAAAACTCGATTTCTCCGACAAACTGGAGTACAAATCCAAGGTCATAGGCATGCTTTGGCCCAAGCCTGATTTTACACCCCAGTTCCTCAGAAGCTTTTGAAAAATCTCCTGCTACAAGCCCTGGAAGCAAGATAAGGTCATAATCTTTAGAAAGGCCAGCTTCCTGAAAGGCTTTAATCAGTTTTTTAGGGGTGATAAAGGCGGCAATATCAATATCAGCGACCAGAACGTCAGCTTTTTCGCCGACTGCTTTTCTGACGGTATTTTCCGCAAGCCGCCCAGTTGCAATCAAAACTTTCATGCTTTTAGATAGAAGCGCTAATAAAAAAGAGTATCTGTTTGAAACGCGTGGGTTAAAAATTATCAGGGAATGAAAAGCCCGAACTTTTCAGTTTTGAGAACCCGGGCTTTTATTTGAGCCTGACTTAATTTATAAAATCAATGATGGACTCATCATGCTTTTTTCTAAGAACTCCTGTGCCGTTCCTTAACCGGTCTCCAGGCGTCAGTTTTCCGAACCTTCTTTCTTGCATGATGTCGGCTTCGCTTCTAGTTTCAAGGATTCCGGCTCCCGCCTGAGGACCCAGGATCTGGGCTGACTGAACCCCTGTCATGATAGCCATTACCCTTACCTTACCTTCATAGTCCTCCCTGACCCTTGCGCCCCAGATGACATTGGCGCTTGGGGAGAGTTCGTAGGTAAGCATGGATGCGATTTCCTCAGCTTCCTTTAGGCTCAGGTCAGGTCCGCCAGTTACATGGACAAGGCTTCCGGTTGCGCCCTTGTAGTCAACATCAAGCAGGGGGTGGTTTAAAGCAGTCCGCACTACCTCAGTGCTTTTATCTTGGCTTTTTGACTCTCCTACAAGCATAACTGCAACGCCGCCACAGCTCATTATAGTTCTGATATCGGCGTAGTCAAGGTTTATCAGGGAGGGTACTGTGATTGTCTCTGTAATTCCCTTTACGGTCTCGGCAATCAGCTGATCCATTACGGAAAAAGCCTGGTCTATAGGAAGGTTTGGTACGTAATTGAGTAGCCTGTTATTGTCCAGAACAATTACGGTGTCAGCTGCCCTGCGGAGTTCCTCAAGACCTTCTTCGGCTTTGTAAATCCGGGCTCTCTCAACTCTGAAAGGACTGGATACCATTCCTACAACGATTGCTCCCTGTTCCTTTGCAACTTCGGCAACTACAGGGGCGACTCCTGTCCCGGTACCTCCGCCTAAACCTGCGGTGATGAATACAAGGTCAACGTCCTTTAAAACTTCTTCAAGGGTGCCCCTCGCAAGCTCCGCAGCTTTTTTTCCTGTCTCAGGGTAACCGCCTGCTCCCAGTCCTCGTGTAAGGGTTTTCCCAACGAGGATTTTCTTGTCAGCTCTTACATTATCAAGGTGCTGCTTATCGGTATTGATACAGACTGTTTCTGCGCCTTCTATTCCTATGTTATAGAGACGGTTTACTGTGTTATTCCCGGCACCTCCACATCCTACAATCATGATTCTTGGTTGCCCGAATTCTTCGAAGTCATCATCAGAAGATACATTCTTCCGATATTCCTTCTCTTTTTCGCTGAATTTCATTGCTTCCTGTACTATAGATTGCAATTCTATCCCCTCGACTGGATTTGTATCCAATGGTTACATTTGACTTCCCACCCTTTACACCAGGGGTCACATACCTTTCAATGCTCTGAGTGGAGTTATGAGATAACCTTTAAAACCTACTAAAGATTTTTTATACGTTATCTTTAATAAGTTGACACTCTAGTGAATTTAAATATTTCGGACATATTTAAACATCAATCTTAAATTGTTTATCAAGTTTAAATATATCACCCATAAATCTCATATATTCACTCTTTTACTTCTTTATAATTTAATTTTTAAAGATGAAGGGTGGGGGACCGCCAAAATGTTTATATATATCAACTTAATTTTTTATCGAAAGTTTTATTTCCTGCAGCAAAGCTCTCCTGATTATCCAAGTCAGGGCAATTTTTTAGCTCTTATCTTTATTCTTTTGATGCCACATTTTACTTCAGGCACTAAGACTGCAATCCTGTGATTTGTTTTTGATAAAACTTTCGATCTGGATTCTTACAATTTAATGAAACTGTTTATATTTATTACTTTTAAGTAGAATTCTCCTCTTAAAAACTGTTTCGGTATTATCCCGAGATTTCGGGGCTCTTGCTCGATTTTTGGATTAATGTTCTTTTAAATTAATATGAATGTCTCTACATTATAATTTGAATGCAATAAATAGCAGTGTGACTTTCTAATTTCATTTGTCTGAATTCATTCAAATTAATTTACCCAGTACGTTTGCCTTGAAGTCAAATATGTAACAAATATCACGCTAAAATTCTGAAAATGTATTATTTATAAAAATTACGCTAAATTAATGAGAGTTACAACGAGTCTATATAATCAGAACTAAAAAAACAGAACTAAAAAACAGAACTAAGAAAACAGAACTAAGAAAACAGAACTAAGCTATAATTCTACCCGGGTTTCCGAGAAAGCTTTAAGGCTTCAAAGCTATTTTTACCTTAATTGCCGGGATTTGAGTTACATTCCCGTGAATTCCAGTTAACTTAGTCTCCACGAATTTAGTTATCTTGAATTATGAACTTGAATTCAAAGTTATTCAGTTTTTAATCTGGAGTCAGAACAATGTTAAAAGCATTGATTTTCGATATGGATGGCGTTCTTGTGGATTCTATGCCCTTCCATGCCGCAGCCTGGAAAAAGGCTTTCTTTGAAATGGGTATGGAAATTCAGGATAGCGATATTTTTGCAATCGAAGGTTCAAATCCCAGAAACGGTCTTCCTCTGCTTATCCGAAAAGCCAGGAAAGAACCCGAAGCATTTGATTTCGAGGCTATTACCTCAATTTACAGGCAGGAATTCAAACGAGTCTTTGAGCCAAAAGCTTTCGAGGGAATGAAAGAATGCCTTGAAGTGCTTAAAAAGCGCTTCCTGCTTTCTGTAGTATCTGGCTCTGATCATGTTATTGTCCATAGTATAATTAACAGGCTTTTCCCCGGGATATTTGATATTGTAGTTACGGGAGACGACATTATAAACTCAAAACCCCATCCCGATCCCTTTCTTAAGGCTGTCGAGCTTCTGAATGTACGGCGGGAGGAATGTGTGGTAATAGAAAACGCCATCCTGGGTGTAGAAGCTGCGAAAAATGCTAGAATTTACTGCATAGGAGTTCCCACATATGTGGAGCCTTCACACCTTGATAAGGCAGACTTAGTAGTAGAAGATCATAGACAGTTAATGCAACATCTTCTAAGTCTTGAGCCTGCTAATGGGTTCAGGCAATAAAAATATTTATTTTTTCTTCAAAAAAAGAGCTGTGACCTCAGGGGTCACAGCAACGTTACTGCAAGGAGTTACAGCAACCTTACAGTTTCAAGATTTGTAAGAGCTCGGGTCTCAATTTTCAGTTTCTTGTAAATTGAGCTTGCCAGGTCAACACAGGCTTTCTCATCTCCATGCTCGGTAAAGACCCTTTCCGGACGGGGCTGCATCTTCTTGATATATTCCATAAGCTGTCTCCTATCGGAGTGACCTGAGAAACCGTCGACTACATGAACTTCCATGTTCAGCTTAATGATCTCAGTGCTGCCGTTTTTCCCTGCCATAGGGATTTCTTTCCAGCCTTTCTGGATCCTGCGTCCTATTGTCCCATCCGCCTGATACCCTACGAACACCAGAGAGTTGCGTGAGTCTTCGGCAAAGGCTTTGAAATAGTCCATAACTGGTCCTCCGTTCATCATACCTGATGTCGCGAGAATAACACAGGGGTGCGGATTCTCAATTATCTTCTGGCGCGCTTCGTGAGAGTCAACAGGCCTGAAGCACTCAGCCAGGAATGGATTCTGACCTTTCTGGAAGATTAGTTTCCTCAGGTCATTGTTCAAGTACTCGGGATGTGTAGCATGAATTGCGGTTGCTTCCCATATCATTCCGTCCAGATAGACCGGAATATCGGGAATCAGCCCTTTCCTTATAGACTCCTCAAGCACTATCATGACTTCCTGGCTTCGACCGACTGCAAAAGCCGGAATGAGGCAAATTCCTCCTCTTTCCACGGTATTTTTAACTACCATCTGGAGGTGTCTTTCAGCGTCTTTAAGTGAGGGCTGGAAAGCATTTGCGTTCCCATAAGTAGCTTCACTGACGACAGTTTCAACTCTTGGGAACTTATTGACAGCAGGATCAAAAAGCCGTGTTTTCTCATATTTGTAGTCTCCAGTAAAGACCACGTTATGGAGCCCGTCGCCTATATGGAAATGAGAAATTGCCGATCCCAGAATGTGACCTGCATTATGGAAAGTCAGTTTGATATCTGGAGCGATATCTGTTACTTCCTCATAATCCAGGGGAATTGTGTGTTTGAGGGTCTTTGCTACCATGCCTGATTCGTAGGGAATCTTCTTCCCTTCTTTTGCTGCCACATCAATGTAGTCGAGCTGGAGCAGAACCATCAGATCCCTTGTAGGCGGTGTACAGTACACAGGTCCATCATATCCGTACTTGAAAAGCAAGGGAACAAGCCCCTGATGATCCAGGTGAGCATGTGTAACTACCACCGCATCGATCTGATTTAAGGGAAAAACTTCAGGAACATACAGGTAAGGAGTCATGTTTTCGTCCGAACCTACATTGACACCACAATCGATCAAGACTCTGGACTCAGGAGTCGATAACAGGAAACAGCTCCTCCCTACTTCTTTGCACCCCCCAAGCGATGTAATCCTTATCCACTGGTCTTTTGAAGTACATTCTTTATGGATTTTTCTCCCCACTGCTCTTAGAATTTCTTTTCTTTCCTTCAGGTTGTTCCTCATAAACTCCCTTATATTTTTAACGGTACGGGATTTGATAGGGGGAGTCCGCGCAACCTTCGGAATCCAGCCGATTTGCTTTGTGATCTCACGGAGAGTGGCTCCATGTTTACCTATCACAAGGCCCGGCTTCTCAGCTTCAATGATTACTTCTCCAGAGTCAGGATCAAAATAGTAGCTTGTGATTACGGATTCTTTTGGGACAACTTCTTCGATTATAGAAATAGAGTCCTCAGGAGTAGCAAGTACCCTGGGATCGGGACGCATGGCAATCCGTGTCCTGAGCTCTTTTGCCAGGTTACGAATTATGTTCCCATCGTCTGCGAATTTGCGGGGCTCCTCAGTATATAATACAAGCTGAGGTCCCTCAAATTCCACGTCGGTAATTGTAACTCCTTCAGGTAGATTTTTCTCAATTTTCTGTTTGAGTTCTAATAACACGTCTTCAATAGGCATCAAGAATCTTCCTTTTTGTCAAAAAATGAAAAAATATGTAGGTGTTGAAAAAATAATAGTTTGAAAAAGATGTTAGTTTAGTGTCAAAATAAAAAAACCAACAATTTAAGTTATTAGGTTAATTTAGCTCTTATGGCTTTTACTTCCTCGGGGTCCAGCCTCCTGAACGCTTCTTTAGTAATGACCACTACATCGACATTTTCTCCGGACGCTGAGTCCCTTTTAGTTGCATTGTGGATTGCCCGAATAGCAAGCTCAAGGCCCTCTTTTACAGTCATGTCCTCCCTATACTGGTCTTCAAGTACTCCATATGCCATGGGAGAACCGGAACCTGTAGCTGAGATCCTTGTTTCTTCTATGCTCCCTCCAAGAGCGTCCAGAGAATAGATACTGGGTCCATTCTTGTCAACCCCTCCTATAAGGAGTTGAACCATCATGGGATAGTAGCGGTTGGCGTTTAAGAAGTTTGACATTAAGGTTGCAATACCCTTTATTGTCATTGATTCATTCCTGCGCATCTTGTAGAGCTGTGATTCTACATTTACGAGCCGGACAAGTTGCTGGGCATCCCCTACCGAACCTGCAATGGTCATTGCTACACGGTCATCTACCTGGTAAACCTTTTTTGCAGTTTTACTTGCGATGAAATTCCCCATTGTGGCTCTCTGTTCGCTTGCGAGCACGATACCATCGGTGCAAACTACTCCTACGGTAGTTGTGCCCTTTAAATATTTGTCATTATCCATAAACATACCCTCATAATAAGTTAAAAATGAGAAAATGTGGCTAAAAAAAATGCTTTAGTGAGGTGAGTATTTTTTAACTTAAATCGCAGGATTTAGCACTTCATTATCTCATTATTAATATCGTTATATATAAGTTTTCCTCCTCTTTTTTATTGAATGCGTCTAAATTTAAATTCGGAGGAAGATTTGGCAAAATAATTTCTTTTCTTTTTTCGTTACGGGATGTTCAGATCTCCAGATCCCCTGAAAAATCCTAAACTTAGCTGAAAAGTCTTTCTACCTCTTCAGCAAGTTTATTTACCCTTTGAATTACAATTTCAGGTACTTCTTGCTTGCGCATGAGCGCAATCCGCTCAGTTGTGGTTATTCTGCGCGTTCCCTTAACAAGGTTATCGGCATGGGCAACGATTTTTTCTTCCAGGCTTCGCGGGAAATAGTCATCTTCAGGAAGCCCTAATTTTCTTGCCTCTTCTTTTGAGATTCCTGCTCCTATATGTCTTTTTATTATTTCGGAAATCTCAGAATCTATTCCTATGTTCTTGGCTAGCCTGTACCCTTCTGCCGCATGATCGATTTTATGAGTTTTACATCTTCCAAAGTCATGCAATAGAGCCCCAATTTCTACCATTTCCAGGTTTACTTTATGTCCTGCTGCTATTGCCTTATTTGCCATCTCGACTGCAAGCGACGCAACTTCCTTACAGTGCTCGATAACGTTAGGAGCACATCCATTTTCTTCAAGTAGTTGTATTGCTTCGTCTCGCGTAATCAATATAATCACTCATACTGAACTAAGGGCATCTACGCGTTTCTTCAGGACCTTTATAAAGTGTGAATTGTCGTAGAAAACCAGGTCTTCTCCACACATAGGGCAGAGAAATTCGGTTTCCGTAGCTTCGTCAAAGAGGAGGCGAACACAGCCCTGAGGGCACGTATAGAAAACATTATTTTCTTCGAATTCAAGGCGAGTTTTCAGGTTTCGGAGCAATTTTTTCTTCTCCTTCATAAGCTGGTGCTCTATATCAGAAAAGTCCAGGTGCCAGAGGTATGTTAACCATCCGCTGTTTGAATCTCTCTCCCTGCGGCAGATTGCAAATTTATTCTCATGTAGTATGAAGAGCGTTCTCCTCACGGTGTTCAGCAGAATTCCGGTCTTTTCCGCTATTTCTTCATCTGTAACCTCTCCTTCGGGCATTTTTTCTATCATCTGCAGCCCTTCTTCCCCTACAAGGCTTATGAGATATCCTCTAATTACCTTGTCATTTAGATCGACCAATATATTCACCTCGTGAGTGCCAATATGAATTGGATATACCAGTATTAAAGTTTACATTACCCTTTTTATTCCGGAGACTTTCCTTAGCCTGAAAAAATTGAATTCCTTTAAGCCTGACTTACAACGTGCTTAGTAAATCCAGGTACTTTTCCTTCCGTCTGGTTTTTGATAAAAGCCTTTATTCTATCTGTCCCTCTTTTAAGCGACAGGACTGCTTCTTCTCTGGTAGAGGTGCACGCGAACAGGGAAGTAAGAGGTCCATCAGGCTCTACAACGGTTCCTTGGCATGGAATGTCAGCGCCTTTTTCCCTCAGAATGAGGTGCATGAGCTTTTCGTCTATAAAAAGCTCTCGATCTGAATAAATTACTCCTCTTGCAGCAAAACCTTTAGCTTTGGGTTTCTCAGGAAGATCTCCTCTGAAGCAGCCGACATGAGCCTCAAAAATGTTAATATTCATTGCTTTCTCGACAGTGTCAAGACTTCCCTGAAACCTCGGGTTTATCTCAAGTACTGAGGGTCCATTTTTCGAAACCAGGAAGTCCACACCGTTTGAGCCAAGGAGCCTGAATTCAAGCACCAATTCTTCAGCAAGGGCTTCCATTTCCTCAGCCTGATCGGTCTTGAATGGTGTTATGTTTCCACAATAAGCAAAAGGCAGCCTCGAAAGCCAGGGTACTCCTATTAACTGTTCGTTCACAGCTACCGAAAGAGCCTCGTTCTTTGTAGAGAGCAAGGAAACACTTGAAGGTATCCCTTCCAAAAATTCCTGAATAATAACCGTTTTTTCAGTAAGCTCGGAATTATGTTTGTGTAATTCTCCGAGACTACTTAAAAGCTCCTGTTTGTTTTGAGCAACCCGGTTGAAGATTCCTCCTCCGCCTGAAACGGGCTTGATCATGACCGGATATTCTATTGTATCCAGTTCCTCTGGAGAATAGCAGCGCGGGTGAGGGATTCCGAGGGCTTCAAGCCTTTTTGAAAGATACAGTTTGTCTGAAGCCTTCTGCATGGCATCCGGGCTGCTGGCAAGTACAGGGCATGGAATATCCTTATGGCCAAGCATCTCCAGTCCTGAACCCGGAACAATGGCATCAAATTCAATCCCGAATTCAGACATCTGGGCTTTTATCCGGGAAGTGTCGAGCTGGTGCAGTTCTTCTACGGTTCTGTACTCCAGAAGTGCAGATTTATATGCACATTCCTGCAGGTCAAGATCACGGAAAGCATCTATAGAGCAGACCGTATATCCAGCCCGCCTTGCGGAGCATACAACGTTCCTGGTGCTAAATCCGATCACAAGGATATTCTGCATATTTCCTCTTTCCGAACCTTTTATTTTGCCTGCGGAATCTCGGATTGTGTCAGTGCAAAGATCCCATATGAGGTTTTCAGGACAGGGATCTCGCTCCCTGCTTCGGCATTGAGAGACATCGGCTTCTTTATGGCAACGGTCTCATATGTTTCAGGATCAAGCACAAGAATGGCGCTGTCCTCGATTGAAACAAGCACTGTTAAAACCGCGTCCTTAATGTTACCGATTTTCTCTGCTCCTTTCAATTCTTCAGGGGTTGAGATAAATCGGGAGCCATTCTCAAGGGAAATCCCGTTAACTTTTTTTCCTGAGCTTTTGATCTGGATAATTTTTCCTCTGAACCTGATTACATCTCCTGGTCTGAATTCGGGAAGCCGCATTGAGAAAGTAATTCTGTAAAGATTTCTTCCATCTTTCATTCCCACAAGGGTAGGAGATTCGGAGAAGCTGCCCCCAAGTTCGGAGGTGATTAGCCTGCAGACCTGCCTGCTGGCATTCATGGAACCCATATACAGGTCAAGTCCCTCTTTTTGCTCCAGAGTCTCACTTATGAACGCCAGACGGTCACCCTTTTTTTTCATGCTCTCCATGGCTTCCCTGGCTATAGCCATGCAGCGGCTTTTCTCTCCTTCAGTAGGAAACCTGCCTGCCGCTCTGATCTGGATAATGGCTTCAAAGTATCTTCCGGATTCCCTGCTGCACATATCACAGGCTGTTCGCTGAATCCTTACCTCGGTCTCAGCTTCGGCATGCACAGGCTCTTCCCGGACTAAGGCATCGACTTCGGCTCTCACCCGGTAAATATAGGGTGTAATTTCTCTGGGCTCCATGTAGATCTCCACGTCTCCGGCTTCATTGTGGATGAAAAGGGCATTTTCTACAGCCTTCAGAACCACATCTTCAATGCTACCGATATTTTCCCAACGGCTTCTATGAAGGTGCGCTCCACAAGCTGGACATATCCTTGCATGGAGTACATGAGGCAATTCAATCAGTTTGAAAGTCTCAAAAAAACAGTCCCTGCAAACTGAGTCAAACAGCCTGTAACATTCTCTGCCGCATCTGGGGCATGTGATGAAATTCATCTTAAATCCTTACTTATAATCTTCTTGAAATTATTTATAATCTTCTTGAAATTATTTATAATCTTTCTGAAATTTACTTATATGCTTCTTGAAATAGTGATCCTTTCTTAAGTATTAATGGGCTTCTTGATAAATAATCTAAAATACTTATTTTTCGAGATCCTCAGGAAGAAAATCTCTGCAATATAATCTGAGCAATTCACCTGTTAAGCCTGCTCATTCTATTTAAAAATAGCTGGATTTGCGACTTTTACTTTTGAATATTCAGGCTTCCCTAATTCCCGGAAGCAAAACCAGCAAAATATATAGCAATATTAAAATGAATCAGTTATAGACAAATTTTAAAAAATATATAGTTTGAATCTCTATTAAATAGGTATTTTTTCTTATATAAATATTTTCCTCAATTTCCCATATCACCTGAGTCTCACAAGCCTTTTCAAATCTGTAAGTTTATGCTTTCTCCACCTTTAAAATCCGGAAATAGGGCAGCATAACTACCCTGATTCCATTCTTTCTGCCGATCATATCCTGTTTTCTTTGCTACTCTTGTTTTATTAGCAGTCTCTTTTACACGGTTACCTAATATCTGAAATCAAATATCAGCTTACACAACTTCAAAGTTTCATGTTCTCGATTTTGTATTTTAATACCCGTTGGGGCATTACATTCTATATTCTCTCGGCATTATCAGAGATATTCTATTTGAGCAGAAAAAAAAACAGTCACTTTTTACTAATTTGAGCAATAGAGTTGAGACTCTTAAAGCTGGATTTACCAAAAAGCTATAGCTAACCCAAAAGAGAAGCTAACTCAAAAGAGAAGTACTTAACCTTTAATAAAAAAAGAAGAAAATTCCGTGTCTTTTGACACGGATCTATATTTTCATATTCACGTTCGAATTTACTGTTTTGGAGGCCAGTTCTTCTCAAACCAGCCTGGGAGTCTTCCTGAGTCCATTGGACCGACCAGGACTCTTGCACCGAGTTTGTCCTCAAGGTCACCCTGGAGACGGGCAGCAAGACCCGGAATAATTACAGTGTTGTGGGTAACATCTTTCTTGAGGTCAAAGCCTGACTTTTCAAAGGCATCCTTTACTTTGTCAGCAGTCAGCTGACCGCCGGCAGCGGCTGCTTCTACACCAATACCATCGGTGTCAACTGCAAGCAGCCAGCAGGTGATGCCGTTTGAGGACAGGTCGCTCTCGACTGTGTAGTAAGTAAGAGCAAAGTTTGTTGTAAAGAGCACAGGGGAGTTCTCGTCCGGCTCTCCTACCTTGTACATCTTTGAGTCAACAGCTACAGGAGTCCTTGGGTCTGTGTAGATTGTCTCAGCAAGGTGCACTTCAGGCAGGGTGGCATATGGCTCCAGGCTGTGGAGAATCATAATGTCGCCGTACCTGATAGTGAAGATGGCAGCCATCGCGGTTTCCCAGTATGCGGCACTGACTGGGTCAGAAATCCCGGCCATCCAGGCGGTAATCGGCAGAGCCATGATCGGGTATGCGATCTCGGTGTCTCCCATAATGCCTGCTCTTCTTATCTTCAGGAAGTTGGTAAAGCTGTCTTTCAGACCCTGACCGCTTGGATAGGTTCCTGGGTCAAGGACAATATCTTTAATGCCTGCTTCTGCAAAGGTCTTTGCAAGAGTCTTGAGACCATCAAGATCATTGAAAGCTGAAACTACCACAGGCACATTGTACTCAAGGGCAAGTTCCCCTACTTCCTTCCAGTTGTCCTTGTTTGCAGCGTAAATCAGTGGATTCTTATCCTTTGCTACCTCAAGTCCAGCTTTAAGAACTGCAGGGTTGAAGGAACAGAGGATCATGGGTATGCCTACTTCTGAAACCTTCTTGACAGCTGCTGCAAACTTTTCAGGATCATTGGATACTGACCTGATTGCTACACCGTCAAGCAGCAGGTTTCGCCCGACATAAAACTTCCTGAAGTCAGCGACCTTCTTTGTCCTCTCGAGAAGTGCAGCCTCATCCATCGTGTCCGTCACATCGTAGAACATCTTCGTCTTGTTGAAGAAGGTCAGTTTGTGACGGTAAAGCACATCGTCGCCACCAATCTTGACCGCTCTGTCGCCGACACCGATTGTAATTTCGCGAATTTCAGGGGCGAGGAGCCTCTCAAGCTCTGCAAGCTTCTTGGCAAACTTCTTCTCTTTAACGAGAGGCGGGCACTGTGTTGGCTTGCCGGATCTGTCGATCAGTTTGGAAGCAAAAGCCATACAGGTTGCTTCACCACATTCTCCACAGTTGGTCTGCGGGAGGTACTTGTAAGCTTCTAATGGGCTGTTTATTTTCATGTTTTACACCTCCGCTCCAATCCAGTTAGCGATATCAACGGGCTCTGCCTCAATTGAGCCAAAGAGTGTCTGAGTCATGTGTTTCAGGACAGCAACTGAGGTTGGGTGCATCATCATGAAGAGGTCGTTTCCTGCAATTGCAAGGGACAGACCTGTAATGATTTCCCAGATTGGACCTCTGTATTCTCTGGGTCCCCAGTCAGAATCTTCCTTCAATGGTGAGCTAACCATCCAGGATTCACGTGCACCCCATGCGTTTGTAGTACCTGATGACATCGGGAAGGTCAGTTCATCGTCACCCATGAGGGCTGCAAGGCGGATACGCTCCATGTTGGTGTAAGCATAGTCCAGACCATAACCGAGGGCTGCAGTGGTTGGGTCCATTATAATTCTGTCTCTTGGCACGTTGCACTGCTTCATAAGTTTCCTGTTCAGTTCCTTCTGGGCGTTCATGTCCAGCTGAGTCCAGGAAAGGACATCGTGATCGTATTTTAATGCAGCCTCTGCGATTGCAGCGTAGTCCAGGTTCAGGCTTGCAGATGCAAGGAGGCAGCGCTCTCCTTCAGCGACTTCTGCTGCTTTTGCAAGAACCAGTGGGTCTTTCTGTGGGTTTCCTGATCCACCAATTGCTATTGGCACATCAACAGCCTGCAGAACCTCTTCGACTGTCTTAGCTGCATCTTTGGGGGATGTGTCCTTGATGAGCGGGTCGGTTGAAATCAGGTGAATAGTAATCATGTCAGCGTTGAATTTCTCAACGTTCTTCTTTGCCCATTCTCCAGGATTATCCATAACATCGTCATAGTTTTCCTTCACAGCCTTTGCAAGCCCAAGCCTCATGTCGAAAACGTCAATTGTGACCTGGTTCCTGTTTGGCATTGGAGCATCAGGGAAGAATGGAAGGGCTTTCTCACCACCGAGTAAAATTCTCTTTCCACGGCTTCCGCCGTCTGCAGAGGTGTTGCCTATTGGGACTTCCTCGACCTGGGTTGTCCATTCCTCTATGTTTGAGAATTCAAACTTGGCTGGAATGAGATCCTTAAGTTTGGGAGCTGCCAGAGCAGGGGAAACTGCAGCAGGAGCAGCTGCTGGGGCACCGACACTAACAGGGTATCCAAACATTCCTGCAATTCTTGCGAAATGCTGTGCAAGTACTGCACTCTCCTGCCCGAGGGCAGCAGCAAGCATTGGGTCAAAGCCGCCTAGTCCACCGAGATCAATCTCAATGTCCCCTTCTATAGTTACACCTTCGAGGGCTTCTACATTCATGCCCGCGAACATGTTTGTAATTTCGGATAACTTCATTTTCTTTGCCATGTAAACCTCACCGTTTCCCTAAGTTTTCCGTTTTTGCGAGTGACTGTATAATAAAGAATGTAACACAGGAGTTATTTCCTTACATTTCCCTGCAGGGATCGTGACATAAATTCCCTATATAGCAGGGTTTGCGATGGAAATGGCACCTGCTCCGTTATTATGGATTTGATATTTCTCAGGCTTTAAACAGGCAAAGAATCCTACTTTTTTTCCGGTATGATTTTTGCAGTCTAAAGATCCAAAAGAAAGGATAAAGATCCAAAAGAAAACTGGGATTAGAATCCCAGTTTTTTTACTATACTTTCAATTTCGACTGCAGCAATTGAATCATCCGGTATCTTAAAGAGAGGTATGCCCTTTATATCCATTTCCTCGATTTTAGGGTCGAGCGGGATCATACCTATCATATTAAGTTTCAGATCCTCTGCCAGTTTGATTAGCTCTTCTCGGTTAGCATCTGTAACCTTGTTTGCAATAACGTGAATTCTTCCAATATTTGAGTCCAGTTCTTCTACAAGCTCACGAATTCTTTCCGCAGTCCTGAACCCTCTTCTTGAGGCGTCAGTTACGACGATGAGATCATCGATATCCCTGATAATTTTTCGGCTGAAGTGCTCAAGTCCTGCTTCCGCATCAATGATAACCACATCATAGTTTGTGATCAGTTTATCCATTATGCCTCTTAGCAGATTGTTTACATAGCAGTAACACCCTGAGCCTTCTGGCCTACCCATAACCAGGAGATCATAACCAGGCATTTCTTCAATGATCTCATAGACCTTGCTCTTAAGTATCGATTCCTTATTCATATCGGGATTGTCAGGCTTTGGTTTTGTAATTTCAGCCTGTAAATACTCTTTTACCTCCCCGACAGTTTTTACATCCTCACATCCAAGGGTTTCAGGCAGGTTTGTATCTGCATCTGCATCTACTGCCAGCAGAAACTTCCCTTTTTTGGAAAGGTAGCGGATCAGAAGAGCCGCTACTGCTGTTTTACCAGTCCCACCTTTTCCCGTTATTGCAATTACTCTCGTCACAGAATACCCCGTTTATATTGTTTTTCTGTTTCAGGCTATTGCCTGTGCCTGTTGTCACTCAATTATTTCTTTTCCTTCTTTTCGCTGATGATCATCCTGTCGATCGTAATCTTTGCGTTCTTGAAGGTCAGTTTAATTCCACCGGCTCCTCCGGACATCATCGGCATTGCTGGCATTGCTGGCATCTGGAAGCCTGCTGCTGGCATCATCATTGGAGCTGCTTCAGCAGCTACTTCCTCTTCTTCCTCTTCCTCTTCTTCTTCCTCTTCTGCTTCAGCTGCCCAGTTTGCTACAACCGGGTGGTTCTTCTCCTTTAGGAAAGTTTTCAGGGACTCAATGTCCGTTACATCCTTTTCTGTTGCAATCTTATCCTTCATGTCATCAGGAATGGCTTCATCGATCTTTTCCTTGAGCATTGAAGGTAGCCATACAACTCTGTTCCATCCTCCATCAGCCTGGATGAACTTGGGGGAGTAGAAGTAGTTGATACCAATACCCAGGAATCCTACGATCTGCTTTCCGCCACCTGTCTGACCAGCCATTGTTGAGAAACCAAGACCGTTTGGAGCCATTCCCTGGTATTCTCTGTTAACCCAGCCTATACCGTCTACTTCAGGGATATAGAAGCCGACTACCTCGAAACATCCGCAGGATGTGTGAGGAGCATCGAAGAATGAGTGGAGTTTAATCTTGTCAAACTCGCCGCTTGAAAGCTTCTTGGCGACTTCGTTTACTCCTGAGTATTCACCGGTCTTGGCATCGAGGAGTTCACCCTTTTCAATTGCGAACTGTGGGCCTTCTGGGTCCACTTTTGCTGCTGCACGGCCGTCAAACCAGTTAATTGCACCGCAGAGAGAAACTCTGTCAGGGGAAACTACACAGACGTTTGTTGGAGCAAAGGACTGGCAGAGTGTACATCCGTAGAATACATCCACATCTTCGTCATGCAGGTCTTTCGTCCTGGCATCTCTTGCCTTGAAAATCTCCATTGCTTCTGCCATCTGTTTTTCGACTTCAGCCTGGTCAGTATAGAAGGTTACCTGCATCTTCTCGATGAAAGGCAGTTCTGTCTTGAAAAGCATCATAACAGCCTTTCCGAAAGGCTCGAATGAGTCCATCTTTGCAGCTGTGTCCTTGGAAATTCTCATCCAGACATCGTACCTCTGGTTCAGGTGCATAATGCCTTGGCAGTAGTTAATGAAGTCGTGTACACGCCTTTCGATGACAGACTCAAGGTCAGGCTCTACAAGTTCTCCGCCGACGTGGAAGATCATTGCCCAGGGGTAGGTCTTTCCCTCTTCCATATCCTTGAGGTCGGGACCGACAATCGTGACCTTGCCATCTTCGATCTCATCCATAGGCTTTGCACGGACAAGCTCAAGACCAAGTGACTTCGGGCCACCTAGTTCTACGAACATTCCTTCCTTTCTTACTCTTTCTCCTTCAAACATTGGGGAAATCTCAAATGGGAATTCTGACATTAATTTCGCCTCCTATAAATTTATAAAAGGTCAATTACCTCATCCAGTGCTGCAATATGATCTGCCTTGCTAAGGTTTCCGAAGGACATCGTTGCGTTCTGGATGTAGTTCCTGTCTATTGAAATTGATTTTACGTCACTGAAGTTCTTAACTGCTGATAGTACCTGGTTGATGTAATACTTCTTGTGGCCTAGGAGAATTATTGTATCATAGTTCCCGTTGCCATCAAGCCCTGGCCAGTCGGGGTCGGTCAGGTAGAAGCCAAGCTGGTGAAGATTGATGTACTTGGCATTGACATCCTTATCCACAAATCCTGGCATTGAGGATCCGGTTGCTGCAATTGGGATGTTCTTTGCTTTTGCAATCTTCACTGCGCGGTCAAGAAGTTCAGGGTCGAGAACTCCAGTGCCTACCACGAAAAGTGGTCTCTTTGCCTTTGAGATCAGCTTGGCGGCAACTTCCGTGGTTATAGCCTTTGAAGTCTTTACACCATAGCTGGTGAACAGTTTGGTGTTCTTAGTAGTGTCAACCATCTTCAGGCCTCCTTGCAAAGTCTCTTAAGGTTAGTTGGCTGCGAAGAGACATCGAATTTAATCTTCGGGCCGGAAATGATCTTCTTCTTCTTCCAGTCGATCTCCCATCCGTGCTCGGTTTCAAGCTTCTTCAGGAGCTCTTCACGCCTGGAGAGAGGCAGGTCAGCTTCGTGCCTGACGAACTTCCACCAGTCTTCCGGCAAAACACCAAGATACTTCTCGCTGAGTTCTATCCAGTGGGTGAGCTTGATGGACCTGCCCATGTTGTTGTCGGACGGGCGAATACAGTTCTTTGCCAACAATACACAGGCTTCCTGCCAAGTCTCTGCAGTTGTGATAAGGAACTCTGGAGATGGCGGAATATCCAGTTCAGAGCCGTTTCTGCTGTCGTAAACCTTCCACTTGTTCTCATCATAGGTCTTGGCGATGAGTGCTCTCCTGTACTTCCCACTGTGAGGTCCGAGCACTGCAGGAATACCATACATGTTGCATCCTGTACCGATAGCTGCTGCCTTCTGTGAGTAAGCACCCCATGCAAGTCCTACTGCACCTACACGGTTGAGTGTGTAGTCAGCGATCTCGGCGAGGTTGCCTGAAAGGTTTCTGCCTGCAAAGATTGCGGCGACCTTGTGGCATGTACCTGAGATGTGAGAGTTCGAGACACAGGAACCGGTGTTGAGGATGTTACCTCTCTCGAATCTGCCTGGGAATCTCTCGTAGAGAGTCTTGCCGTCAGCATCCTTGTACATACCGATGTCCATTGCGGAACATCCGGACACTGCAACGATATAGTTCCTGTTAAGGAATTCCTCTGCAATTCTGTATACATCCTTGGAGCCTGCAGGGTAGTTGGCACAGCCGATAATTGCGATAACACCTGGGGTGGTACCCATAACCAGGTTCAGACCTTCTGCACGAATCTCGGCATCGCTTACCTGACCTCTTCCTGCTCTTACCAGACCTTTCTCCTCGGCAATAGCCTTCTGAGCAGCCTTCTCAATGACGCTCAGGATCGGTATCTCCTTGTTACAGACCTGTTCACACCTGCGGCAGCCTACACAGAGATCGTGGATGAAATCCAGAGCAGTAAAGTCTCCTTCCTTTGCAGCCTGGATAGCATCGGGGATGTCCAATTCTTCTGGGCATGCGAGTGCACATTCTCCACATGCTACACACTTGGCGACAAGGCTTGCCATCTCTTCCTCAGAGGGGATTGCAGAGATTCCTTCACGGAGTGGAGCCATTTCCATGGCAAGTCTCGGTACGAGTTCTCCGAGCTTCTCATAGTCCAGCATTACACAGCCCGGTATCTTTCCGGTCTTAATGTCTTCAATGATTGCATCCACATCGTCATTTGTCCTGTCTGGCAAGCCATACATGACTTTCTCATTGGATGCGATAACTGGAATCTTAAGTTTCTGTCCTTCTTCTACAAGGTCAGCCCTTACACACTGCTCATCAATAACAATTACATCAGGTATTCCGGAGCGGACAACCTTGAGTTCCTTTGAAATGGTACCGACAATCTTTGCATATGGGGCCTTCCTGTCTTCTCTCTTGTACCTGGTCATGTCGAATGCGGTACAGCAGAGACCTCCAATTTCCAGCTTGTCGGTCAGATTGTTGTCTTCCATGTAGTCCATGATATAGGTGACACCTGCAACGTTGTGCCCAATAGCAATGATAACTGGCTTTGAGGCATCAAGCGTTCCCATACCTACTTCTACAAGAGGAGCTTCAGGGTCTGACTTCGGGAAGCCAAGTGCAGTAACTTGAGCAATATCGGAAACTTCCATTCCTACGTGGTCCAGGATTCCAGCAAGCATTGCCTTGTTATCGTAGTCGATTGCTGCTCCTTCCTGTCCTGCGTGTACAGTTGCAAGTAACTGACCCAGCTCTTCCTCGACATACTCCATTATTGGTTTGAGGTCTCCAAGGGTCTTTGGCTGCCTGCCCGTGACAAGCTGAATGTTGGGGGCAATCACATTTGAGGCACCCATGTTAATTGGCATGTCCTCCCCAAAGATACTAATAATGTGATCGAGCAGGTGGCGTCCGTGGGCACTGTGGCATGCACAACCTGTAATACAGCGCAGGAAGAACTCTCTTGCAGCCTGGCCTTTCATGTCCAGACCACAGGCACCTCTCCTGTTTCCTTCCAGGTTACACGGTCCAAATGTACAGTAGCAGCACTGGTCGCACATGGGGGTATACACTGGCTCATAGCGGTCAAACAGTGTAAAACTCCAGTCCCTTACTGTAGCAGCTGTGGGGAAGGGGGTCGGTCCCATTGGGCCAAGCTCTTCTTCTGCTTTTTCGGCGGCCTCCTTTGCTGCACCTACAATGTTATTAATAGTGATCTGAACGGATTCCAGATCTTCTATAGAAAAACTCCCGGTAGTTAGTTTGCTCATTTGAGCTTTACCTCCTAAATTTGTTTAAAGTCGACTTCACCAAGACGATTGCAATTTATATTATTCGGCTTATTCTTCATGATTATATATTATGTATCTGCCGTCTCCTTTATATGTTACAATCGTTTAAATAATACTTCTCTGATAAAATGCTTTTAACGAGTTCTTTCAATAATTAAGCATTTTATCAACGTTTTTTTCAAATAAACCGTTTTTAAGGGAATATTTTCCTTGTAAAGTCGTTTTTTAGGGCTTTAACGCTCTTCAATACCTTTTTTACGCCCTTTTTTCTCAAAAAAAAACCGTTTTTACCAGCGATCGAGACCTCAATCCTAAGACAGGGTCGCTACCGATGGATAATAAACACTAATTAAATGTCTTAACGTACCAAATCTATATAACATTTTCTAATTTGTAGCATGCTATTTCGAGAAGGGTAAAATGGAATATTCGAAATCAGTAAACTCTAAAAACTTATTTTATCCTATTATACAAAAACTAGAATTGAGGCTCTGGATGCTGATTTTTTATTACGATTCCATGGAATGCTGATAATTTCTTTTTTTAGTGTTATTATTTCTTACTAATTAGTCTTTTTATTCACTTATGAAACAAAAAATTATATGAATATTTGCTACCGAATAGTAGTCTTATTCTTAGACAAAACTTATTGTTTAGAAGAAAATATAATTTTAAATTATATTTCAAATTTTATAATTTTACGAACAATAAATAAATGGAAAATTATTTATAGGCTTAGCAGTGCCATGCGGCTTTACACTGTGAACGCCGTAGACTATTTTTTGTTTTTTCAAGAAAAGGATAAATATAATCTTTTCATTTAAATATTAATTAATATATTTTCCGAATTGAATAATGTATACCTCAATTTAAATATGATTTATTACTTGAATGATCTTATATGAAGAGATCTGTTCTTAACTTGATCACTCTTGAATAAACCTTACATAGATATGTCCGCTTTTCCTGAAGAGGTCTGTTCCTGGAATAGTATAATATTTCTTCAAAAATTAAGTTTCTAATCCATCTTTAAGCTTTGGATTTATCTCATTGAAGGGTTTAAGTGAAGAAAAATCTGCCTGTTAAACGTAAAATCTCTTAAAATAGAATTCTATAATTAAGATGAGCATCTAAACCAGTGTATCCGAAATTCACAGGCTTCTTAGAGCCCTTGGGTTATAAGCTAGTAAATTCTGGTTCATAATCGGTTCTAATTAACATTTTACTCCACAAATAATAACATATTACATATTACAGTATTCAGTCAACTATCTCACCCTTCAAGAGTAAAATCAATTAAAATGAGACTACTGAATCTTAAATGACATAACTGAACCATTTTGAGCTGAGATCACTTTATCTGGGTTGCTGTTGAGGTACTCTTATTGCCTCATATTAACTCACTTTTATATTAACTAATCGGGAGAGAAATTGGAAATATGTTTGAACTTAATGCATTTTATATTCCTGGAGGTGGAAAGTGTGGAGGGTAAAAACTCTATTCTGGCAAGCCCAACGATGGTAATCATTATTCTCTGCACACTTTCATTCTTCCTGGAGATGATTCCGTATGTAGGCTACTTCTATGTTAGCGCTTTTCAATTTGACCCTAATTATCTCGTGACAAGACCCTGGACACTTGTCACATACATGTTTTTGCATACCAGCTTATTGCATCTTTTATTCAATATGCTTGTCCTGTACTTCTTCGGGACTGCACTCGAAACCCGAGCTGGAAACAGACAGCTTCTGGCAATCTTTTTCACCTCTGGGATTCTGTCAGCAATAGGGTACACCTTTTTAAGTGGGCCAATTTTCAATATCTCACCTGGTCCAATGATTGGTGCAAGTGGAGCGATCTACGGAGTCTTTGCAGCTCTTACAATGCTTGAGCCGGATATTCACGTCTATGTCTACTTTATCCCAATGAAGTTAAAACATGCTCTTGTGCTTTTTGCTCTCTTTGACTTCCTCATGGCTGGCTCATCAGATATGATAGCCCATACAGCTCACCTTAGCGGCCTTTTTGTTGGTCTTTATATGGGACTTCGTATTAAGAAGATTCAAGAAAATACTGCAAGATCCAGATACATCGGCAGGTGGTAAATCTGGGAGAGGATAACCTTCCCGAGAATACATACTATTATCCAAGACCCGAGCCTGGAGAGAAAATCCCTATCCAGGTGTTAAATTTCAGGAGGCTATTTGCAGCCTGGTCTCCTGAGTTGAAAAGAACTTTATACTTCGAAAAACCGCCTGAGGATGAAAACCTTAAAAGGTTAAGGGAAATTGTTCTTCTCAAGGTCTATGACTGGCTTGCAGGTAGGGAAGGATTGATTGAGCTTAATGACGCAGAATTTGAACAGTTTATGCAGGTTTATGAGGCTTTTTTAGAGAAACTCGGAGAAATCCAGTACTTAAAGCGTAAAAAAGGACGGAAGACCGAAAATCTCTTTGAACTCAAAGAATCTCCGTATGTCATCCGGGAAGTAAAAAAGGGACCTTTCTCCGATAAATTATAATTCTATAAATTATATATTATGTTTTTATAAGTCGGAGCTTTGTCCTGACGGAACTTTCTTTCCGTTTTTTTCGCAGGAAAAGTCTCCAGTTTATCAGCCTATTGATTTGCATAAGAACAAAGTCACAAACTTTGTTTGTTTAATATGCAAATGTTTTACTCAGAATTTGGTTGCCTTAATATGCAAATGTTTTACTACAGAAAAGCAGATATTAGTATTAACTAATTATGCAAATTGCGGTACTAGAATTATTAATCTTAGAGATTCGGAACTTTGAACCCCAAAAGTAGTATTTGAGCCATTAACTCTCATCGGCGGATTGGAGGGCTGCTATAAATGTAGCTTTTCCCCCAAAACTGGCGATGTGCAGTCATATAGCGCAAACAAATAATGAGTACAGGTTCCGTGAACTGCAAAATCACAGAGGACATTGATGATGAAACCTGTAAAAAGCGGAATTGATTCCATCTCAAAATACCTCCGCTCGAAAAAAGAAATTGGCAGGCGGAAAATAGGACTTCTAGTGGATGGTCCGAATATTCTCAGAAAAGAATTTGATGTAAATCTCGAGGAGATAAGGGACGTCCTCAAAGACTATGGAAATATCAAGATCGGGCGTGTTTTCCTAAACCAGTACGCCTCTGACAAGCTTGTGGAAGCTATCGAAAATCATGGGCTTGAGCCTATAATCTGTTCCAGCGATGTTGATGTGCGCCTTGCAGTAGAGGGCATGGAGTTAGTACATAACCCCAATATTGACACCCTTGCAATCGTGACCAGGGATGCGGATTTTAAGCCGCTGCTGAACAAGGCAAACGAACATGGCAAAGAGACTATTATCTTTGGGGTTGAGCCCGGTTTTTCCACAGCGCTCAAAAATTCTGCGGACTATGTTATCCTTATGAAGAAGGATAGAATGAGCAGTTATGATGACTCTGATGGGGTGAGCTCAGGTGAAGGAGAAATTGATGCAGCGGAATATCAGGACAGCATGTATGAAGGATCCGTAGATAAAACCTGTGTAGAAAAGACCTGATTTATACTGCCTTTTCTAAATTCCTTTTCTGCTTTTTATGGATAATTGACGTCTACGCCAAGGATATTTTTTTCTCCAGCAAAAACATCCCTTGCTATTTCAGCACAGCCTATTGCAGCATGCCACTTCCCGAGACACAGGCATTCCTGCCCCAGATGTGCACGGATTTTTTTCTGTACATATTCATATTCCCCTACTGATCCTGCAAGAAAGATCTCTCCGGTTACCTCATAGCACTTAAGAAGAAGCTGCATTGAGGTAATTTCCATAGCTGCAAACAGTGCAATTGTATCAAGGGCAAGAAGGGCGGGACCTTCTTTTTTTCTGGCTGCACTGAGTAATTCTTCCCTATCTTTGTACGGGGTCATTTTTAGAACTCCTGCTTCTATAAAAGCCTGGTTTGCAGTGCAGTATCCGCTATCCACATCCCTGATCGCTTGCAGATCAAGAGGGCCGTGATGGACGCCTGGGGCAAATATGCAGGCATCGATTGCACCAACTACCTTGCCATCGGCGACGGCAAGAGTAACAGTGTTTGAGCTTATGTCGGAAACTACGAAATTCTTATAGCCAAGGCGGAGGATATGGTAAGCAATTCCTAGTTTCTCCGGGCTTGTGAGGTGGGAAAATACCTTCATTCTGGGGTCTACCTTGCTCTCAGCATGAAGACCAGGGATTGCTATTGATGGAATTCCTGAGTTCCGGATGGCATCAAAAACTCTTGTACCTCCACCGGTTTTTTTTCCAGCTCCTTCTATGCTTTTGAGCCCTCTTCCTTCCAGGTTTCTTACATCCTTTATTGAGGAAAAACCGTCTCCCATTGAGTACGTTAGTGCAATCAGGTCAATTGCCTCACATCTGACTTTAAAATTCTTCTCGATAGAAGCCAGAATCTCATTTTCGGACATGGAAGCTGCCTCATTCCTCCCAAGCTCAAAGGTCAGAACCTTTTCCCCTTCTATCAGAGCAAAACGTATTGCAGTTGTGCCGTGATCAATCCCTATATACGCCAATATTTGTCTCTCCCTTAACGCCTCAGAGGGCAGCTCTTAAGATTTCATTGAGTTCGTTCATAATCCTATCTCCCTCCTCTGCGGTCCCAACTGTTGTTACCAGTCTTATTTCCTGGAAACTCCTGCCTTCAGAGAGCAATAGCCTCAAGTTCCCTCTTACATCCGCACGCAATACTTTTCCGGTCAGACTTCCTCCTGCAGCGCCTTTTACGGAAATCACGGATGGGATTACCTTTTTTATCTCAGGATGCTGGCTTACCAATTTTACAAGCTTTTTACCAGCCCTTCCCCCGATAATTGTCGTATGGGCTCCACCAAGCTTATTTCTTGAGGATTTTTGTGTGTTTTCTTGTAAATTATTTTTATTTTCCGCCATTATGGTCAAACCGGTAATCTATTCTCCTGGCAGCTTTTTTACATCTCTTACTTATTCTTTTATATTTATTCTGTGTATCCAGTCATTCGGTTAGAATCCCAAAAAGGTCTTTAGGGGCTATAGATTTCATATTAATTTTTGCCCTGATGCCAGGAGTTGTAAAAAGAGCTGTTCCAGAATCGTGAGAAATTTTATTTGATCCTGGATCATTCCGTTTTTTTGCTCCTTTAAAAAATTACTTTTTTCTCCGGAAAATCCGGTTACAAATTAAAATCAGATCTTTTCAAGCTCCTTCATGCTTATGAGCTTGATATTCTCCTTCTCAAGCGTTTCAATTGCTTTTTCGATGTCATTTACCCGGACTATTAAAAGGGCTTTCTGCTCTCTGGTAACAAAAGCATATGCATAGTCAATATTAATATTGGCTTTTCCGAATATTTCCGCAATACGGGACATGCTGCCGGGCACATCTTCCATTTCGATACCAAGCACGCTGGTTTCAGATACAGTAAACCCTGCATCACGGAGTACACTGTGCGCATAGTCGGACTTGTCCACAACCATGCGGATTATCCCGAAATCTCCGGATTCAGCAATGGTAAACGCCCTGATATTTATGCCAGCATTTTTTAATTTGCTTGCAACATTTGCAAGTCTGCCAGGCTTATTTTCCGCAAAAAGGGAAATCTGCTTTATAATTTTCTCTTCCATTCCAGCACCCATGTCCTTATATTACTTGTTCTTATTTTCTCTTACTTTCTTTTTTAATCTTTTTACTGGAGTATAATATAAGTCTTTATGCGTCTTTTAAGTTTGCACGCAGTTTCCATTTTTATAATTTGCTAATTTATTTCATATCTGGCAACTTTATCTCATACTCGGTAATTATTGCCGCAACTCTTTTTTATATCTGACGGGCTTCTATTAAAATTCTGAGATGCCTGAACCAAAAAGAAAAACCTGAAGAATATTATTATCCTCCCGGTATTGTTTTCATTCAATCTCTATAAACTCTCAAATCTTTCGTTTGTCAATAACTTTCTTTGATTTTCCTTCTGAACGAGGCAGCGAGCCATGTTCCACCAGCTCCACCTCAACCGCAAGATTGAGCACGTTTTTCAATGCACTTGAAATCTTCCCTTTAAGTTCCATCATGTCTGACATCTTATCGCTGAAAGCCGACTCATGCATTTCAATCTGAACCTTCATTGAGTCAAGGGGACCAATCCTGTCTACAATAATCATGAAATGGTTTCCGACTTCAGGAATCTTCATAAGGACCGATTCTACCTGTCCTGGGAACACATTGATTCCGCGCACGATAATCATGTCATCCGAACGCCCGCTTATGCGTGCAATTCTAGGATGGGTTCTTCCGCAGGGGCAGGGCTCTGAGAACTTTCTTGTAAGATCCCTTACCCTGTAGCGGATAAGAGGCATGGCTTCTTTAGTAAGAGTCGTGATCACAAGTTCTCCGGTTTCTCCGTCCGGGACAGGCTGTCCTGTCTCCGGGTCAAGGATCTCAATAAGGAATTTGTCTGCCCAGATATGAACTCCGCACTGTTCCGAGCATTCGGTAAAAAGAGGACCGCTCATTTCCGAAGTTCCGTAAATATCATACGCTTTTATTCCTGACTCGGATTCTATGCGTCTCTTGAGTTCCTCGGACCAGGGCTCAGCTCCGAAAAATCCCATTCTTAATTTCGTATCGCTTCTGAGATCGATATTTAATTTTTTTGCGGTCTCTATCATATAAAGGAAGTAAGAAGGCGTGCAGGCTATAGCAGTAACGTCAAGGTCTCTCATTAATTCAAGCTGACGTTCGGTATTTCCGGAACTTGTAGGCAGGACGGTTGCACCAAGCTTTTCACTTCCGTAATGGGCGCCGAGCCCACCTGTAAAAAGCCCATACCCGTAACTTACCTGAAGAATATCATTTTCCCCCAGTCCCACAGAAGTAAATCCTCTCGCAAGGGATTCAGCCCACTCTTCAATGTCATGCTGGGTATACCCCACCACTGTCGGTTTTCCTGTTGTACCCGATGAAGCATGGAAGCGGACTAGTTCTGTGTTCGGGACGCAAAACATACCTGTTGGATAGGTGTCTCTGAGATCCTGCTTAACTGTAAAGGGTAACTTTCTAATATCATCAAGAGTCTGGATGTCCTCCGGTTTAACACCATGTTCGTCAAACCTTTTTCTATAGAAAGGAGAGCGTTCATACACATAATGTACAAGTTGTTTCAACTTTTCTTCTTGCAACTTCTTTAAATCATCTATAGGCATTGTCTCGATTTCAGGATCCCAGTATTCTGGCATTCTTTCACACTCTGTATATCTTGTAATTGGGCTCTTAAGCTCATACCCAATATTTTCTTTGCTTTTCTCATATATATTTAATGTTCCTTCAAGGTCATGTTCAAGTCCATGTCCTCTCTTCTATCTTTTTCTTGCCTTCTTATTCCGGACTCTCAATATCTCAAGTGGATATATCTCCGGTAATATATATGAAGATCAAGCTGGACTGATTTGAAGATTATGCTAGATTCTATATAAATATTAGCTGTAAAGCTGAAAAAAATTTAAGCAAACCCTGAGGTTAATCGCATAAAAAGAAAAATTTTTACCGGCAAGACTTTTATGAGTCCTGAATGACACAATAAATTCATTCATGACATAGTAAATCCATCTATGAAATAGTAAATTCATTCATGCAGATAAATTCATTCATGCAGATAAATTCATTCACTGCAGACAAATTCATTCATTGCAGATAAATTCATTCATTGCAGGTAAATTGTAGAAATCAGAGGTTCTGATACTTTGAGGATGACCAGAAATTGGAGTTTGTTCTGGATTACAGCATTTAAAAATATATTCTTAAATGTAATTTTCTGGAGAACGTTCTGGAGTATAATGTCTTAAATTGCTTTTAAGCTAAGATTCGTTTACTTCTAAGATTCGTTTACTTCTAAGATTCGTTTACTTCTAAGATTCGTTTACTTAAAAGTCACTCATCTTCGAACTCGTCGAGTTCATCCTCACAAGATATTTCTCTTGCCTTTACTCCAAATGAGGCTTCAAGAATTTTCTTTGTTCTTTCCCTGCACTTATTCAGCACTTCTTTCATGTCTGCAATAACGTCAATTCCGGCAGCTCCTGAATGTCCGCCGCCTGTGCCGTTGTATTCGTTACTTATATCTTCCATTAGCTGGCCAAGGTTAACTCCGGCGTTTACAGCATCACGCTTCGCTCTTGCGCTCACTCTGACATTCTCACCTTTGGCTGTGCCAACGAAAGCAATATCTGCTCCGATATTAATTAGCATGGAAGATGCAGAACCCCCAAAAGAGCTGACATGGGAGGTTGCTATAATCATATCCTGTACTCTATCGAGCTCGACGCGGCTGGCGGCTTTCAGGATAGCTATCCGCATGGAGATATCCTGTGGAGTTGCAGCCATAAGGTCAAGCACCTCCCCATACTCGACGCCGCTGTCCTCAATAATTTTTGCCACTGTCCGGAATGTGTCTGCAGATGCATGTTTGAAGTGACCAGTATCAGTAACTATTCCTGTAAGCATCCCGATCCCCACACGCCGGTTAATCGGGGCTCCCATTGCTTTTAAGATATTGTAAACTATTTCTACGGTAGATGTACTGTTCCTGTGCAGGTAAAACTCGGCATTTTCTGTTAGAGCTGTGGTTGTGTGGTGATCAATTACGCAATATTTTGTAAGCTCCAGGTCGTTCAATTGCGCTTTTGTCGAAGTATCAACCACAACGACAAAACCGTAATCAGCAGGATTGGGTTTATCCACAACTTCAATCCCGAGTCTATCTATAAGCACAGAAGCTACGCGGTTGCATCCATCTACAAGTCCGATAGTACCTCCGATAGCTTCTGAAAGGGCAAAAGCGCTGCTAATCGCATCCGGATCTGCGTTCCGGTGGCACAGATACAAAATGTTTTGATAGTCAAGGAGCCGGTTGAAAAACTCCGCTTCATCAACTTCCATTGTCCACTCTGGCTATCGTTTTTATAGGCATTGATCTCCCTGGATTCAAGAACTTTGGGATTCCGTTGATTTCTATCTGAGTTAACAAAGCATTTTATTTCCTGTTCCATATGCGGGAACGAAAAATAAATTATTGTGCTCTTTTGGCACCCAATGCCTGCTGGACTTGCTCCTGAAGCTGTTTAAAGCGGGTTGTGAGCCTTTCTTCCTGCCTAGAGATGGACTGAAGCCTGAGTGAAAGCGTCTCTTCCCTGTCTTTCAGCTTTGTAATAGACTCCCCTTTGCTCGTTCTTATTACCAGCTCTCCCACATTACGATAGACTATCGCATCGTCAGTGAGCCTTTCTAGCTCCTCAAGAGCCATCTTGGCTTCTTTCTGCATAGCCTCAATCTGTGATTTTTGCATTGCTAGAGCCTGGATCTGCTGCTGGATCTGCTGAAGCTGTGCAATCTGGTTCTGAACTTGAGGGGGTAATTCTGTACTCATATTATATTCACCTGAGTCCTCAATAAACCTGAAGGGATTTTAATGTTTCTGTCCTTGCAGTTTCTGAAAAATCCCCTTTCGTCACCTGAAATTAATCTGGAGCCTCAATTGCTAATAACTAAACAACAGGTTAACCTTCGGACCGTATAATTATTTTTATATAGAAGATATTAATTTTAATCCGAGAATTTAATAAAAACTGCCCGGGAGAGAGTAATTATAAAATTCTCTGTAAATATATATTATAAAATTCTCTGTGATATTATAAAAATTCTCTTTAGAATTGTAATTCTCTGTAAATATGTATTATAATAACATTTACGAAATTCATTTAGCCAAAAAATACCTAAAAAAATTATTTAATAAAAGTGATTTATCAAAAAAGCGGTTTAATAAAAAATATTGTTTAATAAAAATCATTTGACAAAAAAATCATTTGACAAAAAAATCATCATAATAACTTATTTAACAGAAATTTATTAACAAAGGATGATCATGGGTAATTATAATATTTCCATTAAATTCAATTAACTCATTAAGGTTGATTTGAGCTTTAAAATGGCTGATATACAGGAGATATTAGATAATGGAAGAAGATGAAAATTTTAGAGATATAAAATCCCTGCTTGAGAAGTTCACAAACGCTCATGGAATCTCTGGTTTTGAGCATGATATCAGGGAACTCCTCAAAAAGGAACTTGAGCCCTATGTTGACAATATACGAAAAGACTGCATGGGAAACCTTATAGCTGTCAAAAATGGAAAAGGTCCCTCTATAATGCTAGCTGCCCATATGGACGAAATCGGGCTCATGGTCAGATATATTGATGATAACGGCTTTCTCAGATTTATCGGGATTGGGGGATGGTTTGACCAGACTCTTCTTAACCAGAGGGTTATGGTTCACGGGAAAAAGGGTTCGATTCCCGGAGTTATCGGCTCCAAACCTCCTCATGTAATGAAAGATGAAGACAGGAAAAAGCCTATTAAGCTTGATGATATGTTCATCGATATCGGGGCAAAAAACAGAGAGGATGCTGAAAATCTTGGAATCGAGATTGGCACAACAGCCTCAATCGATCGGGATTTTGTATCCCTGGCAAACGGAAAGGTAACTTCCAAAGCTTTTGACGATCGTGCAGGTCTCGCGATCCTTGTTGAAGTTATGAAGCGGCTTTCCAAACATAAAATTGAAGCGAATGTCTATGCCGTAGGTACTGTTCAGGAAGAAGTGGGGTTAAAGGGTGCAAAAACCTGCGCTTTTGGAGTTTGTCCGTCTATCGCACTTGCCCTTGATACAACTATTCCTGGAGACCATCCCGGAATTACTAAAACCGATTCTTCACTTGAACTCGGGAAAGGTCCTGTAATTACCGTAGCCGACGCGTCCGGAAGAGGTCTTTTAGTTCATCCACAGATACTTAAGTGGCTTAGAGAAACTGCTGCTGAAAATAATATTCCCTATCAGCTTGGAGTCGGATCAGGAGGTACGACCGATGCAACCTCAATACACCTCACAAAGGAAGGTATCCCAACAGGCACGGTCAGCATAGCCACCCGATACATCCATTCTCCTGTTGAAGTTCTGGATATGGCAGATGTTGAAGCATGTGTTTCTCTGATAGTAAAAGCAATTGAAAACGTAGGCAAGTATTTCTAAGCTTTTTCTTTCAAATTTTTCTCTTATTTTTCTATTTTTTTCTTTTATTCTAAATCTTTCTGAGTAATAATGAAAAAGGGAATACGTATTAGATAGACGATTTTTCTTCTTTTTTCAGGTTTAGTGTATTGTTAACTGGAAACTAAAAATACTATGGTCTGCTATTAAAGAAGAGTTTTCAGAGAGCTACGGCAAAAACTTGGGGATCTTCCTGAGGAAGCCGTGTTCCTGAGAATAAAATATATGTATTTGTATAATAAATAAAAACTGCAAAATAGGACATAATATTATAATATAATAAGTATATTATGCGAATATTATTTGCAGTATTGTTGACAAATCTATATTAATAAAACAAAGACTGAGGGGATTATATTATTCGAAAACATCCGCTTTCTGGACACTACTTTGAGAGATGGTGAACAAACACCTGGCGTTGCGCTGACGAAGGACAAAAAGCTCTTAATTGCCCGGGCTCTTGACGAAATGGGAGTCTCGATAATTGAAGCCGGTTCTGCAATCACTTCCGAAGGTGAAAGAGACTCCATCAAGGCTGTTGCAAACGCAGGGCTTAATGCTGAAATTTGCAGCTACTGCAGGATTGTAAAGTCCGATGTTGATCGTGCTCTTGAGTGCGATGTTGACTCTATCCATCTTGTAGCACCTGTTTCAGACCTTCATATAAAGACAAAAATCAAAAAGGACCGGGATGCAGTACGGCAGATCGCAGCTGAAGTAACGGAATATGCCAAGGATCACGGCCTGATAGTGGAACTGAGCGGAGAAGATGCTTCGCGTGCAGATCCCGAGTTTCTAAAGGCTATTTATGCCGACGGAGTAGATGCAGGTGCTGACAGATTATGCTTCTGCGATACTGTAGGTCTTCTGGTACCTGAAAGGACGACTGAGATTTTCCGGGATCTATCTTCGTCCCTGAAAGCCCCTATCAGTGTTCACTGCCACAACGATTTCGGGTTAGCGACTGCAAACACGATTGCTGCGCTTGCGGCGGGGGCAAAACAAGCCCATGTAACTATAAACGGGTTAGGGGAAAGAGCTGGGAATGCATCTCTAGAAGAAGTAATAATGAGCCTGGAATGGCTCTATAAGTATGATACCGGCATCAAACACGAGCTGATCTACAGGACTTCAAGGATTGTAAGCCGGCTTACAGGTATTCCAGTGTCACCCAATAAGGCTCTTGTAGGTGGGAACGCATTTACTCACGAAGCAGGTATCCACGTTCACGGTCTTCTGGCTGATAAGGCAACCTATGAGCCTATGAGTCCCGAATATATCGGAAGGCAGCGCCAGATCGTGTTAGGAAAACATGCAGGGCGGAGTTCGATTAACCTTGCCTTAAAGGAAATGGGGCTTGAGGCTGATGATGCCCAGACCGAGGAGATTTTCAACAGGGTTAAGCAGATGGGCGACCAGGGAAAATACGTAACCGATGCAGATCTGCAGGCTATCGCGGAAACCGTACTCGATATTTATAAAGAACCTCTCGTAAAACTGGAAGAGTTTACCATTGTATCAGGAAACCGGGTGACTCCAACGGCATCTGTAAAGCTCAATGTAAAAGACAAACCGATAGTACAGGCAGGGATCGGTAATGGGCCTGTAGACGCCGTGATCAACGCTATCAGGGGAGCGGTGAGTTCCTGTGCAGAAGATATCATTCTCGAAGAGTATCATGTTGACGCAATTACTGGCGGAACCGATGCCCTTGTTGAAGTTAGGGTAAAACTTTCCAAGGACGGAAAAGTAATTACCGCAAGCGGTGCAAGAACTGATATTATCATGGCTTCCGTAGAAGCTGTAATGAACGGTATGAATCGCCTTATACGGGTCGAATGACTCCAGAAAAATGAGCTTTAAGAATTTCCCAGGAGGACTCTTATGTCCTCTCTCTTTTTCCTGCTGTAGAAATTTTAAAATAGCATACCGCTGGCATTTCTGGAGTCAGGAGAAACCTTTATCCATATATAACATGATCGATAATGATGTATTTGGAAAATTCATAACGAAAGCATATCAGAGATAAGTATTTCTGATAGATGCACCCTTACTGGAAACGGACTCAAGATGAGCATCCAGTTAATCTACGTTTCAACTAGAGAAATAGGAGTTAAATTATGACAACCGGGTCAACAGAAAAAGTTAATGGCGCAAGGGCTCTGATAAAGTGCCTGGAAAAAGAAGGGGTTGACACCATCTTTGGATATCCAGGGGGGCAGATCATTCCCTTCTATAACGAACTTTACGATTCAGATCTGCGCCATATACTTGTGCGTCATGAACAGGCAGCAGCTCATGCTGCGGACGGGTACGCCCGTGCTACTGGAAAGACCGGGGTCTGTGTTTCTACTTCAGGTCCCGGAGCAACTAACCTGGTAACAGGCATTGCTACCGCATACATGGACTCAATACCTATTGTAGCCTTAACAGGTCAGGTTCCTACTTTCCTGATAGGTAACGATGCTTTCCAGGAAGCTGATATTACGGGAATTACCCAGCCCATTACCAAGCACAACTACCTCGTACAGGATGCAAAAGAACTCCCAAGAATTGTAAAAGAAGCTTTCCATATTGCTTCTACCGGAAGGCCTGGCCCGGTATTAATTGACCTTCCAAAGGACGTACAGAATGCAGAGATTGAATTCTACTATCCTGATAAGGTAGAACTTAGAGGATATAAACCGACTTACAAAGGCAATATCCAGCAGATCAAACGAGCCGCCGAAGAAATAGCAAACTCCAGTATGCCTATAATTTACGCAGGCGGCGGAGTGATAAGTTCTAATGCCAGCCCCGAGCTTATAGAACTTGCCGAGACAATCTGTGCTCCGGTTACCACCACTCTTATGGGAATTGGATCGATTCCGACAGAACATCCTCTGTACATCGGGATGCTCGGAATGCACGGGAGCAAATATGCAAACTATGCTGTCCAGGAATCCGATCTAATTATTGCTGTGGGCGCCAGGTTCGATGATCGTGTGACAGGGAAACTCGAGTCTTTTGCTCCCAATGCCAGGATTATTCATATTGATGTTGACCCTGCAGAGGTCTCCAAGAATGTAAAGGTTCATGTTCCAATTGTTGGAGATGCAAAGCAGATACTGAAATCTCTGAATAAATATGTTAAGCGTTGCAATTCCGAGGCATGGCTTGAAAAAATAGAACACTGGAAAAAAGAGTATCCTTTCACCTATAAACAGATGTCACCTGATGTTATAATGCCTCAGTTTGTTGTCGAGCAAATTTCAGAGGCATGTGGGGACGCAATTATAGTTACCGAAGTCGGGCAACATCAGATGTGGGCTGCCCAGTACTTTAAGTTTAAAAAGCCCCGCACTTTCATCTCTTCAGGCGGTCTTGGCACAATGGGCTACGGTTTCCCTGCAGCTATAGGCGCAAAGATCGGGAAGCCAGATAAAACCGTTATCAATATTGCAGGCGATGGATCTTTCCAGATGAATTCTCAAGAGCTTGCAACTGCAGTCCAGAACGACGTTCCGGTTGTTTCAGTGATCCTGAACAACGGTTATCTGGGTATGGTCAGGCAGTGGCAGGAACTGTTCTATGACAGGCGATATTCTCACACCTTTATCAAGGGCAGTGTAGATTTCGTGAAGCTTGCTGATGCCTACGGAGCTCTGGGTCTGCGCGCTGAAAGGCCGTCTGAAGTCAGACCTGCAATTGAAGAAGCTGTCAATTCGGGCAGGCCTGCTGTTGTTGAAGTCATTGTTGCGTGCGAGGCAAATGTTTATCCTATGGTGCCGGCAGGCGCTGCAATCAACGAGATAATTGATCCAGAAGAGCATGCAGACACTTCATGTGCCATGCCTGACCTGCGCACTACAACTGATAGGATTCTTGACCTGGAGGAACACTGATGAAACACACACTTGCAGTCCTTGTTGAAAATAAGTCTGGAGTCCTCTCTAGAGTGGCTTCGCTTTTCTCAAGGCGTGGATTCAACATAGACAGCTTGGCTGTAGGAGTTACCGAGGATCCGAGTATCTCTAGGATGACTATTGTGGTCCAGGGAGACGATCATGTGCTCGAACAGGTAACAAAACAGCTTAACAAGCTCGTGGATGTTATCAAGGTCTCGGATATTGGGGGCGATGATTCCGTAGAAAGAGAACTCGCCCTGATTAAGGTAGCTGCAGATGTAAACACACGAGCCGAGATAATTCAGATTGCTAATATTTTCAGGGCAAGGATAGTGGATGTGGCTTCAAAATCCATGACTATCGAGGTAACCGGGGATGATGCCAAAATCGAGGCAATCCAGAAACTTCTCAGGCAATTCGGGATTAAGGAAATGGTTCGGACAGGCAAGATTGCCCTGGTTCGCGGTCCAAAGAAGGTTTAAATATAAAGGGCAGGTAAAGAAAGGTAGCTGCTTAATTATTTTTCACAGATTGGGGCAGCCGGAGACGATTTAAAACCCCTAATGGTTCCCTCAAAGGGATGCCTGAAATCTCAGGCATTTCCTGAAACTTAAAATGCTACCCCTCTCCGAAGAAAGCAACTTTTTGAGAATGTACTTAAAGAAACTTAGTTCTCATGGCAGCGAGTTGATACCATAATGGTATACTTCTTGGGAAATATAAGGAGTTCAAAACTGAAGTAATTCATCAGGAGAATCAAGTATGGCAACAATAATCTATGATAATGAGACTACTTTTGATGCACTTAAGGACAGGACTATCGCAATAATGGGCTATGGAAGCCAGGGGCACGCTCACGCCCTGAACCTCCACGACTCAGGGCTTAATGTCATTGTTGGGCTCAGAAATGGAAGTCAAAGCTGGGCAAAAGCTGAGGCTGACGGCCTAAAAGTGATGACTGTGGCGGAAGCTGCGAAAGCTGCAGATGTTATCATGATCCTCCTTCCAGACGAGAAGCAGGCTGCGGTTTACTACTCTGAAATCGAGCCAAATCTGAAAGCTGGGGATGCTCTTGCTTTTGCACATGGCTTCAATATCCACTATAACCAGATTGTTCCTCCGAAGGACGTTGATGTTTTCATGGTAGCTCCCAAAGGTCCTGGTCATATCGTAAGAAGAACCTATATCGAAGGCATTGGAGTGCCAGGCTTGATTGCTGTCTATCAGGACGCAACTGGAAAAGCCAGGGATATCGCTCTTTCTTACGCCAAAGGTATCGGTGCAACGAGAGCAGGTGTTTATGAGACAACCTTCCGTGAGGAAACCGAAACCGACCTTTTCGGAGAACAGGTTGACCTCTGCGGAGGACTCTCAGCTCTTATCAAGACCGCTTTTGAGGTGCTTGTGGAGGCGGGATACCAGCCCGAAATGGCTTACTTCGAAACCTGCCACGAAGTCAAGCTTATTGTGGATCTTATCTATGAAGGTGGGCTTGAGAGGATGTGGCACTCTGTTTCCAATACCGCAGAGTACGGAGGCATGACTGTCGGTCCCAAGATCATTAACGAGCAGTCCCGCAAAGCCATGTATGAAGCTCTGGAAAGAATCCAGAATGGGGAATTTGCCAAGGAATTCATACTCGAAGGAATGGTCAACCACCCTGTACTCAAAGCAATGGAACGCAAGGAAAAGGAACACCAGCTTGAGATAGTTGGAAAGCAAATCCGCGCAAACATCCCCTGGCTCAATAAAAAGATTGATGACGACTGATTTTTTTGCAGATAGCTTCAGATAGAATGAAGATAGCTTCAGACAGAAAATTCATTAATCTGGAAGTAGAAAATGGAATCCGGAGGGAAATGATGGCAATAACAGGAGAATGCAAAGTCATTGATACTATCCTTAAAAGGCGGAGCGTCCGGGAGTTTACGGACAAACCCGTCAGCAAGGAGGATATTAACACAATCCTTAACGCAGGCCACTGGGCTCCTTCCGGATTGAATAACCAGCCCTGGCGTTTTATCGTTATTCAAGACCGAGAGACTATCAATAAGCTCTCGGAATGTACGCATTATTCCGGTATAGTTGCAGGGGCTCCTCTGCTTATTGCCGTTTTTCTGGATACCGAAAATTCGTACAACAGGACGAAAGATGTCCAGGCAATAGGAGCCGCAATCCAGAACATGCTCCTTACCACCTGCGATCTTGGTCTTGGCGGAGTCTGGCTTGGAGAAATTCTGAACCAGAACGAGAAAGTCAACTCAATTCTCGACTGCCCTTCAAAACTTGAGCTCATGGCAGTGCTCGCTATAGGGGAACCCGTCCCAAAAGAGAGAACTTCAACCCGCAAGCCTCTTTCCGAAATCGTATTTGATGAGAAGTACGGGCATAAATGGGAAGAATAATTATTTCTGCCGTAAAACTGAAAAAATGAAAAAATAAACTCTATTGCCTTACTCTAAAAAGCTGAAATTTTATTACGCAGATTCCAGAAGTGTCCAGCTTACTCTATCTCAGGACTCATTTTCATTGTCTGTCTGAGAATAATTATTCAATTATTGGGGATAAATTTATAAGCTATTTGGCACTATAAACAGCCAGTTGACTGATCTCAGTTTTATCAGCCAGTTAACGGATTCAAACTTTTCCCAAATTTGAATATTTCCATATGAAGGTCTGTAGTGTAGAGGATATCACTGGAGCCTCCGGAGCTCCGAACCTGGGTTCGATTCCCAGCAGACCTGCTTACTTTTAACAACCTTTTTGATGGTCTGGCTTTACTTTTATTGTTTTTTGGACAAAATTTATAAAGTCTGAAATGAAATATAAAAACAGGACATCAGTTTTACAAGAAAACAGGATCTCAGTTTTAAAGGTGCTTATATAATGGCTAGAGGATGGAATCGCCGCTTCCTGCGTGCCGGAAGAAGAATATCTTTAGTTCAGTTAATTCTCATAGTGATAATACTGTACTTTTTGCTGCGGATTCTTTTGCCTCTGGTATGGACTTTTATTTTGGTTCTTGCTTTAATTATACTTTTGAAAGTAGTGCTGGAGAATCTCTAATTAATTTTGATGCATTTCGATATTTCTGAATATTCTCAGGTTCGCTGTTTGACTTTTAGAATATGTGTCCTTTACATCTTGTTTTAAAAACGTCTCAAAGCGGCCTAGAGTGGGAGACGTTTTTACTGTTA